>Ga0265797_10004682_pt1 | contig 20648 bp, 23 predicted proteins | sample P2T30metagenome_FD_192433 | JGI IMG/M metagenome (GOLD analysis project Ga0265797, IMG submission 192433) | Plant litter microbial communities from East Loma Ridge, Irvine, California - P2 T30 | ecosystem: Environmental > Terrestrial > Plant litter > Unclassified | place: USA: California...
CCACCAGACTCGTCCTGGTCCTCGGCGACCTCTTCATCCCAGACCGCGCAATCGTGAGCCCAAGCACCTCCACGCTGCCTTGAAAGGCGCAAAGCAGACTCCAACAATGGATGCAGCCAGGCTGACGGCTGGGGCTAGGACATTCCCGCAAAAGTACGCCTACCTTGAGAAGAAGAAGAGGGAACATACATATATCCTCTCTCTCTTCCTCTCTCTCTCCAACCCTGCCGAAACCCAGCAGCAACGAGGACCAACACCCAGCTAACCAAACACAGTTCAAGAAACTCCTCACCCCCGGCAAAATCGGCCAAATCCTCTGCCTAGGCAACCTGACCTCCCCCTCCGTCTACTCCTTCCTACGCAGCATTGCCCCAGACCTCCAACTCGTCAAAGGCGACTTCGACATCCCTCTCAGCACCCCCGCCGCCTCCTCCGCACCCTACAACAACCAACAACAACCCGGCAGCGACACCACCAACTCCACCACCACCTTCCCAATCCCCACAGCCCTCAGCAAAGTCGTCACCCACGGCAGCCTGCGCATCGGCTTCACGCACGGCGACTCCATCGTCCCCCCCGGCGACCCGGACGCTTTGCTCATCGCCGCGCGGCAAATGGACGTCGACGTCCTGTGCTGGGGCGGCACGTGCAAATTCGAAGCGTACGAGATGGAAGGCAAATTCTTCGTGAACCCCGGCAGCGCTACGGGGGCGGACAGTTGGAGTGATGAGGTGTTGGGGGCGAGCGAGGAGGAAGACGCGAACACGCCGAGTTTCGTGCTGATGGATGTGCAGGGCGATGTGCTGGTGTTGTATGTTTATCAGTTGAAGACGGATGCGGAGGGGAACGAGAGTGTGGGGGTTGAGAAGGTTAGTTTTAGGAAGGGTGCTTGATTGAGGTGGTTATGGTATGGTGGTGCTTGTACTTGGCTTGCGAAGGACGCAGGATAGAGGTATCTGCTGCTCGAAAACTGAGCTACGCTTGTTAATATAACAATGCAAAAGCTACTAGACGTTCTCGCTTTTCGCAGTCAAGCAATTACGTGTGGCTACTGCAATTTTCCGATCACACATCACTCAGTTCAATTCACGTCCAAACTCGCTCTGAGAACCTCAAAGCAAAACACGTCAGAAAAGGTCATATGTTATTCCCATCGGGTTTTCCTATGCATCAGATCTATGTGCAAGAAGAAACCTCCGTCGGTTTTTCTTTCTTTCATTGAGCTGAGTATTCTGCCTTTTCAGCTCTCCATTGAGTCCGGGCACCATGTCGTCATGCAATTCCGTTCGTTAGCCAAAAAGGAAGTATCTTGTTGTACAACCAAGCATGAGAACCGCATGATGATGTGCCGTGCCATTGTGTTTCCCCCAAAGCTATCGCCACGTAGTGCCGTTTTTCCTAACAGTGGCATTTACCCATGGTGTGTGTGTGTGTGTGTTTGTTTTCCGTGTCAAACCCCCGAATGCTCCCTGTCTTTGTCGCTCGCGTTATGCTGACTCTCTTTTGGGGTCTCGTTACGGCGATGTGTGTGATGCATGGGATGTTGTGTCTTCGAAGAAAGTGAAGACTAGTGTGTTTTGCTCTGCTCTGTTGTGTTCATCATAGCCGCACGTCTGTTCAATCGTCGTGGTCTGCGTCGAGAACGTTGATGCGTTTCTTCATCATCTCGAAGTTGGAGAAGAAGATCATGTTCACGACGCATGAGCGGAGGACTGAGACGCCCAGGCCTACTTCGGTGCGGAGTCAGTATTAATTTTTGTACATAATGATTGAGAGTCATGGGAAACCTTACCTCTGTACGATCCGAACTGGAAGAACTTGATCGGCGGCCTGACAGTCTCGCTCTTGCCGGCTTGGAGCAGCTGTTTCTGGTACAGCGTTTTGGCGACGTCGATCGGGTAGATGCATGCCCAAGACACGATTCCACACAGACCTCCAGCGACGACGACAGCGTATGGGCTTGTGGGTTCGCGACCGCGTGCGTTGGCCAGGAGCTGCTTGGCGCTTTCGTACGTCATGAAGTAGATTGCAGTTCCGATGGTATCGCGAGTGAGGTGGAGACGGTATCCAGAGTAGAGGCCAGCGATTCCACGTTCGCGGATCAGGCGACGCGCTGTGTGCAGAGAGCCTGTCTTGTGTAGATCACCAATTGGCGGCGGTGGAGGGGGCTTGTTTGCCTTGATCGCAGCTTCCTTAGCAGCTTCCGAGTCACGTAGGATCTTGCCAGCCAGTTGCTCGTTCAGCTTCGTGAGCTCGAATGGGCAGGAAACCAATGTTATAACGGCTCCTGACAACGCGCCTGCGGAGCCAAAGCAGCCCAAGGTGTAGATGCTAGGGTAGCTGTTCGTCGCATTCGCCAGCTTCAGCGGGCTTTTCCCAGTCATGCGCATAATGGCATCATCCGCCGTGTACTTAGCACGCTGGTAGATGCTGAAGGAGATTGTGCGAACCACGGTCACACTGATCATTGGTGGTAGCACACCACGCCAGAAAGCACGCAGTCCTTCCGCCTTGTACGCATCTTTGACCGTAGCAGTGAAGGTCGTGTTATAGGACTGCATGCGCGATTTGGCGAAATCCAGTGGAAACGCAGCGAACGTGCTAAGAACGCTGGATGTGGATGCCGCGATCTCTGTGCGGTACTTCTTGGTCCAGGCCTTCGCTCCCTTGTTCATGCGGAAGAAGAAGACGCTGTTGCCCTTGGGGCCGTTGTTGTTGCTGCCGTCGTCGGCCATGGTTGCTGTTGCTGCTGTTGTTGCTGAACGGGCTATTCAAGGCGTCATATGGAGGGCCTGAGGAGGCCGCTCCATGAAGCCCTTGGTGGTTGTAATTTTCGTCAGGCGGGCGGGCGTTCTCGGTGGTGCGGTGGTGGTGGGTTGTGAGGAGGGCGGAAGGTAGTGAGGTGAGGTGAGGAGAGGTGAGGGTGAGGTTGAGAGGACTATTGAGCGAGATTAGTATTTGCTTCGCGGTGCTGCGGTACGACGTGGTTAGAATGGCAGATGGTGGTGCGTGGGAGAGGCAGATGTTCACTCACTGGCAAGGTGTGCGTGTGGTGTGTTCAAGTCGAGAAGCGATACTGCGGAGGGTGCTATAGCTGCGGCAGGAGCATTGATCGTTCCTTCCCCACAAAGCTGCCTGCGTCACAGGTGCGGCGGCGTGCACCAGACCAACTGCATCACGCTAGCATGTGACAGAAACCATGACTACAACAATACCTTTATTGTTCGGCAACATGCAACTCGATCGTTTGGTACGAGCTCATGCATAACTCGCGTACCGCTGAGATGAGACCTTTCTCCTCCATATCATACAATGTTGATACATGACGAACGAGGATGGTATGAGCGTCAGATATCGCTGCGAAAAGGCCCGACTCAAGTATCAAATGCAGTACTACTCTCAGCGGCGTTGAACATGCACAATAGCTCCAAAGCTGAAGGTACCAGCGTTTTGGGAGTCTATTTGCCGAAGAGAGCTCACACTATTCTCATTGTAGTGAACCACGCATAATAACGCCAGGGCTGAGGGTATCAGCGTATGAGGAATATGCTTACAGAGGAGAGCTTACACTACTCTCACTGGTCAACGAGCTTAGAGCTTGTGGTCGAGACGCTTGGGCTTAGCGTAGAGGCATTTTGATATCGCCAAACTGAAACCAGTCCTCTCAACGGTACACACCTATATCCTTGAATCCAAACTACCTTATACCAGCGATTTGGGAATATGTCTGACGAGGAGAGCTTACACTACTCTCACTGGTCAATAATATCAAGAGTTGCTATCGAGACGCTAGGGATGAGCATTTAAGCATTTTGATATCAGCAAAGAGGATCCAGTACTCTCGATGGTACGTATACATTGCCTTGGATCCAAACTACCTCATACCAGCGTTTTGGGAATCTGTTTGCCGAGGAGAACTTACACTGTTCTCCTTGGTCAACGAGGCTAAGCTTGTCGTCGAGACGCTAGGGATGAGCGCGTAAGCAATTGAGTATATCCAAAGTCAAACCAGTGCTCTCAATGGCACTTAACCAATACCATGAATCCAAGTTCGATGATATGAGCATATGAAAAATGTGGTATACAATACGAAAACCCCCCATCTATCCTCCTACAACATATATCTCGAAGCACCCTGTTGCCCACCAGCAGTACTCTTCACCTTATTCCCCTCAACATCCTTCATCTCACCCTTGTTGCTAATAACCTTAACACCACCCTTCTTCAAATCGCCCAAAATCTCCTTCTTGTCCTTCGACTTCTTGCTCTCCACCTTCGTCGGCTCGTTCGTGCCCGCCTTGCGAGCCCTCTCCTTGTCGCGTCTGCGCCTGCGAGTCTTCTCCTCTCTGGTGAGCTCCTCGCGGCCAGCGGGGAGACCGCTCTTGCCGACGACTTCGGCGCCGTTGCCCTTGCTGGCCTCGCCGGCTTTGTAGATCTCTTGCGGAGCGAGTTGGCTGGCGCCGGCGACTTCGCTGCCGGCGTTGGGGCGGGCGTCTTCCATTGTGATCGTAGGAGCGTCGACGCGGATGTCGAGCTGGGCTTCGGGGCGCTTGGGCTTGAAGTGCCAGGAGCTGAGGCTGTCGAGGTTGGCGGAGACTTCGCGCCACAGGGCTTCGATTTCCTTTTCTTCTTTGGCGACTTTCTCGTCTTTCTCCTCGACGTAGTTGGGGTCGGTGTTGCGGAGGTGCTCTTCTTCGTATTCTTCCGCAAGGCCCTTCTTGCTCTTGTTGTTGTCGAGCTCGAAGTCCATTTGGCCGCGGCGGCCGGTGGCGAGGTCGTCGGGTCGGCGGCGGATGATGTCTTGGAAGTCGTGTGCGAGGATACGGCGCTTGATGAGCTCTTCGAGGCCCTCACTGACTTCAGCTGTGATGACGGGAACGGGTTTGCCAGCACGCTCAAAGTCGAGGTCCTCCTCGAGCAAAGAGTTTACAGGCCTGTCGGCTGCTCTGGCTTCACCTGACAAGGTCCATTCGCGCTTGGCGACGTTGGCGGCTTCGAGCTTGCGAATCTCCTCTTGAAGTGCGAGCTTTCGCCTTTCGTGGGCTGATCGTCTTGACTTGGGGTCGGCTGGGTCGAGCTCTTCATTGTCTTCGTCGTCTTCCCCCTCCGACTCGTCCTCGAAGAGATCGCGGTGAACGGCCTCCATTGTGCGTGTCATGTCCTCGTCTTGATCTCCGTCGTCCTCAGGCGCAGCACTCTTTGCAGGGAAGTTGTGGGGGTTTGGTCGTCCCTTCTTGTTCTTCCTCGCCTTCTGTGCAGGTGGTGCGAAGAAATCGGCGTACATGACGTTGTTGGTGTTGCCCATTCCGCCCAAGTCCATGTCGCCCTCCTCGAGATCCCCATCTTCGTCTTCACTGGGTGCATCAGGGTCGCCAAAGGTCGGGCCATCTTCCTCATCTTCTGACTCCTCCTCGGCAGCGCCATCGGCATCTGTGGTACCCTGGGCCATTGTCGCAGGGTCGGCATCCCAGTCGATGTCTTCGTCGTCACTTCCAGCACCTTCCTCGTCACCCTGCTGCTCCATGAACTCGGACTGCTTGTTGAAGTCGTCGATCGAGAAGAAGCCGTCGTTCAGTCCAAACTTGTCTTCCACGAACTCTTGTGCGGGCTCCTCTGGGCGGGCATCGTCTTCGTCAAAGTCCTCGCTTCCCATGTCGACATCGTCCTCTTCGTAGTCGTCGTGACCATCCTCCCCATCAAGCATTTCAGAGTCCTCCTCGCCCTCTTCCTCGCTATCCTCCTCTTCACCGTCCACATCCACGCCATCATAAGTCCAGTCAACGCCCTCTTCTCCAAGCTCGCTCTCCTCCTCAGCACCCTCCAGATCGCTCTCCTCGGCCTCCCTAGCCTCCGCTTCCGCGAGTCCGACTTCAGCCTCCTTCCTCGCAGCCTCGATAACTCTCTTAGCCTGCTCCCAAACTTGCTCTGCGCCGAATCCTCTAGTATGTACATGCTTCAACCGCAGAATGTCCTCCTCGCTGACGACCTCTCCACGCTTGCGCTTCTTGCGCGCATCCAGCAGGCGCTGGTTCTGGGCGTTGCTGACATCTAGCGCAACAGGGTCGAGAGCATTTTTTAGGTAGGCGAGAGCATCCGTGTGCAAAGGCAGTGATGGCTGAAGGAATTCGTGTGGCGATGCGGTGAGGCTTTGGAAGAATGGTCCGGCGGTGGCGGCCATTTTGTTGTTTGTCTGTGTTGAGGTTTTGCTTGCGACGAGGCGCGAGTTTTCTGGCGCTGGTTCGACTGCCTTCGAGATCGGCTTCAAGGTGTTCGAAGAAAAGTCTCGACGGAAAGCGGAGGTGAAGATTGCTTATCAGATAAACCCAATACACTAACCCTTGGCCTAACATGCTCCTTCCCGATAGACACGAATGTGATGCGAGAAGTGACTGTTCCATTCAAAACAATCGATAGGAATGATCATCGGCGCTGGTACTCCTTATGGCAGTGGTGAGGGGAACAAAGCTGTCGCGTGGAAGGCAATGCGGTGTCATCTTCCATTTGCGCTCAATCATGTGCAAAGACTTCCGACCAACAACAGCAAATGACATGACACGTTCAACAAAGATGCATAAACCACCATTGGTGAACCCATTTGAGGGATGCAGCACATCATATATCGTCACAATCACTCAAATGCGCTAAACAGCTTTGAGGTCATTTGGAACATCTTGATCTTGATGGGTTCCTCCTTGGAGATCACGGCAGCACGGCATATGGCTCAAATACAAAAGTGTCCAGGGTATCGTCAGCTATATATACAATAATATACAAAACACACACACGGGGGCTTGATCGACAATCATCGAAATACCGATACAACATCATCATCCCACAGTCTCGCTGCTCAACCTGGCTCCAAGGCCCTGCTTCAGATCATCAGTGAAATCCAACTGCATCGTCTTCGCTCTCCCCGCCATAACGCCCTGCAGCCTCTCGGTGTTCCTGAAGCGTCTCAAGCCGTTGTAAGTCCACTCATCCCACGCGTGTCCGGTGGCATCCAGTCGGCGCATAGCGTCTACCATGCCGTCGAAGTCTTGCTGGCTTGCGTAGCCGGCCAAGAGCGTGTTCCACGTGACGGAGTTAGGCTCCAGGCCCTTGCCGCGCATATATGTCAGGACTTGCTCGGCGAGCTTGAGCTGGCCGTGGCGGGTGAAGCCTTCCAGGAAGATGGACCACGACTGGACGTCAGGGGCTACGGCCAAAGGTCGAGATTCAGCAGAGGCGTTCTGCATGTCCTTGATCACTTCGGCGGCGTTGACGAGGGTACGCTTGTTTTTGGTGAAAGTGCCGAGGAAAGCGTTGTAGCAGTGGGTCGACTTTGCGAGAGAAGCGAATGGCTCCAGGCGGTGGGATACGAGCGCGCGATAGCGCTGGTAGATCTTTTGCGCTGCGATGTTCGAGCCGTGACCGTCTCGTGTGAGATGTAGGTACGTGCGCAGCATGATGCCGATAGCCTGCGTTGGCGGAGGCATAGGCTTCTTCTCACGAGGTGTGCTCTGGACGTCTGATGGTATCGGCAGACCCAGTCCTTCTAACGCTTCGAGCTCGAATATCTGAGCGTATGCCTGGCAAATGGTCGACCATGCCTGCTCCCCGCTTTTCCGCGTATGGTGGATGGCTAGACAGTGCAAGATCTCGACAGCGATCACCGGTTCCGTTGTGATATCGAACGCTTCGATTGTTTTGGTAATGGTGTGGTTCAGAGCGTCTGCATCGTCGATGTCGAGCTTGCAAGCCTTGAGGAGGAGTGCATGCGTGTACTTGTCAGGCTTCATCTTGTGGTCGAGCAGCGACTGATAGATGTCATTCGCTGTCTTCTTGTCGCCTGCTTCCACAGCGTTGAGAATAATGATGTTGCACAGGCGAGTGTTCAGCCTGACTCCGATCTTCACAAGGTTGTCCACAATCCGCAGACAAACACGAAGACCGCCGGGCAAATTCATCGTCTTTCGAAGAAGTGTACTGCAGTTGCTTCGGAACTGGTAAGTAGCAGTGCTTGCACCATTACGATGAGCGTCCAGGAGAACATCAAGAGCCTGATGGAAATGATCGTGTTTGGCCAGGTATGACGTGAGATGCATCAAAGTGTTCGCATGAACTCTGAACTCTCCAACCCTGATTGCTTTGTGGAGTTCCAGCATCTGAGCCGTTGTGCTGTGAGGCAACACCATACGAACGAAGCGTCCGTCGAACATTGCACCTTTGCCAGTAGGATTGTCCGCAAGGGCACTGAAGATCTGGACCAGTTTCGTAATCTGCTGAGCAGTCTCAGCGCCTCCAACTTGGACGTAGTAGGCGGCCAGAACTTGCAGACAATCTGCCACCCAAGGTCCAGGCGCGGATGAACGACCAGTGGCAATCAAGAACTCAATCAGGCTGTCTTTATCGTAATGAAGCATCCAGAGTGCGACATGACACCACACGGCACTCTCCTCCATTCCATGTGTTGTAGCAAATCCTTTCAGATTCAGGTCTTCGCCACTTTCCATGCGCTGCAAGACAAGGTCCACCCACTCAGCAGCATGCGGATCAAGAAGAGGCGGCAAGACAGTCGCTGTCCGACTCGACTGACGCGAATCGAACTGATTCTGAGCTCGCGCGTAATTGTAGTTCCACACCCGATTGAGAGCATACGGTGAATATTGCCCCATGGTAGCCACCGAAACCAGTCTCGGACGAGCCCATAGAGCGGGAGCTCGTGGAGCTTTCGTAAGTGCATGCTCCAGACGCAACGACTTGTGGAATCGGGTTTTGTAGTATTTCAGCGGTTGTCCCGATTTGTGAAGCGCTGGCGGTCCTCTGGCCTTTCGCATTGGACTTGGTTTGCCAGCTCTCCTTGGTGTCTGGCGCTTCTCCCGTATGTGCATATCATAACTTGCGAAAGTCCGTCTCACTCGCGACTTGTTCTTCTCCTGCCTCTCCTTCATAATATTTGAGAGCTTCTTCTCATATCCTTCCAGTATAAAATCGAAAGCGTCTCCATCGTCCCGCTCCTTGTTCTGTGATCCCGAAGATGTCTCTAGCTCAGCGGCCTTGTTGATTTTCTCAGGCGCGTATGAGCTCGGAAGCTGAGGAGCGTCATTGCTGCGATTCTCCTCGATAGTAGTCGTATATGACCGCCATGGCGATATCGGCCGCCATTTTGTGAAAGATGGTCGGTTGAGCGTAAGGAAATTAGGCACACAGCGTGCTCTAGCTGGTAGCGCGTGCGGTCGCAGGCATCGGTGCATAGGCGTACATCGACGGCAGCGGGAGTATTAGAAGGAAAATAATGAAATCGCTTGATAGTATAAATGTTCACATGTAACTCATCTGCAAGGGTGTCGCAAGACTATCCACGGGAGTGCATTTGGACACGGCGCCGGGCAAAAATCGGGGACTAGTCTAAGCTTACGGTTCTGGCCGTTGCTAGCTCTTGCTCTCTCGCTCGCTCGTGATGTGAACACGGCTTTTGAGAGCTGGAAACACATTACTTACCTGGACATTCTACTACACCGATTTACTCGCAGGCGATATAACCTACGACACAGCCATGGCCTCAACAGCAGCACTCAGCGCTGCAGCGCAGGACCGCAAGTCACGCCTGGCACAGCTCAAATCGCTGAAACGCAAGCAAGCCGACAACAGCGAGGAAGAGCCCGTAGACCACGACGGACAACCAGTCCCCAAATCGCCTCGCAAAGAAGCCACGCCAGACGACACATTTCGCTACCTCTCCGGCCGCAACTACGACCCCGAAACCAAAGGCCCACGTCTCGGATTCGAAAACGCGCCGGACGAGGGCCAGGAAACACTCGAGCAAAAAGCCGCCCAGCTCGCCGAGGAGACCCAGCGCCGAGCCGAAGAGGAGGAAAAAGCCGACGCGCCGCTCGATCTGTTCAAGCTGCAGCCGAAGAAGCCGAATTGGGACCTCAAGCGCGACCTGGATCGCAAGATGGAGGTGCTCAGCGTGCGGACCGACAATGCCATCGCGCGACTGGTCAGAGAGCGCATCGCGAAGCAGAAAGAGGCTGCGAAGGCCAGGGCAGGCGGTGCCAACGGGCCGGCTCAGGATGGCGGCGATGCTGACGCTGCGGGCATTGAGGGCGCGACGCTGGTCGAGGCCACGCATGTGAGAGAGCGCGAGGACGAGGAGGATCTTCGCAGGGAGCGCGAGGAGGACGCTGCTCTGCTGGACGGCAGTTGAATTGTTTCATGAATGAACGCTCGCGAGTCGCGACACGCGATCAATCAATTGCTTGCATGCAGCAGAAAGAGAGAGAGCGCGTTCATTCGCGACTGGCCCTACGCTCCCTTCTCGGCGACCTGCATAAGCGCGAAGTGCGCTCGTTCTCAGTCAGCATGGGGAATACAGTATACAGGCTGCCAGGCCATCGGCGATGGCAGCAGGGGAGGGCGTTGGTCTAGCACGACTGTGCATATTCCCCCACAGGTACGGCACGTGCCTTGACGAGTGAAATATTGCGCGCACCACTATGGTCTGTGCAGGGTCGACTGCAGGCTTAGGCTCGCCGAGCAAGAAGGGGAACTGCAGCTTGCGGTGGTGTGAGCTATGCAGGCGAAGCAAGAAAATCCCCATGCTACAGTGTAATCCGACACGACAGGACTGTCATGCAGTGATGGGATGGGAGAGGGTACGGGTTGGGAAGTACCCTCCGGAGTGGACGGAGTCCAATGAAAAGGGATACCATGTCACTATCACGACATGCTCAATAGAGCCTTCAAGCCATGAGGCTACAAAACGAAGCTTGTCACGCTTTAGAATCACACCTAATTACAAAACATCATCTCCTGCCCAACTATGCTCGTGTGCAAAGTCTGTTTCTTTGCTAGCTCTGTAAGTGGTGCAGCATGGCTTGCACATGCCGCGCTTTGCACCCAAGAGCATGAGCCTGCCGATGTGCAGTGCGATACAGTAGTATGCATGTATACATTAGATCGAGAACAGACGGCTAGCTAGGGCGCGAGCAACCAATCCCTCAACACCGGGACGATGCTCCGTCCGCTCAGAAGCGAATCAAAGCCAAGATAATATGGGAGTGGCTCGCGTTCGTGCTCAATTGCAGCCTGCAGTAACTAGTGGTACCTCGAAAGAAAGTGGTGATGCTCTTCAATAATAATCTCCCAACAAACAAGCGCCCTGCAGGAAAGCACCCCGGCAGCAGCGATTCGCAACGCCGCACGCGAGCAGGGAGTACACACCCAACGAAGCAGGAAGCGTAATAGATTACGACAGTTCCGGGCGACCAATATCCTTCAGCCACGATCCTGCGGCCTGAAAGGCTCGTGAGGCACAGGGATAGGATTTACGGTATCAAAGTTTTCCACCAGCAGCAGCGTGAAGTCTCTCGAACAAAAGAGCGTCATTAGTTCGATTTGTTGCGTTCTACTAGTTGGGTGCTACTGCTGTACATCATGTCGACTAGCAAAAGGCAGCTGTCTCGCGTAGTTGCATGAGGTGCTGCGGTACAGCAGCAGCAGCAGCAGTAGTACTAGTATCTGAGGTACTGTATCTTTCTCTCTCTCCATCCATCGTTCGTTGGTGAAATCCTCCCAAGACTCGGGCTCCGGTTGGTTCCCCACCAGCTTCTGCGCTTCCCCCTCACATTTCGCTGCTGTCTCACTGGACCGCAGGCTGCGCAGCACAGCCTAGCTCGCTTTGGGAGCACGAAGGGAACGCCTCTTGTAGATCATTCGATGCGGCCAACCTACGACTACTGGCTGGGCGGTTCTCCTCGGAAGATGCCTATGCGGGTTAAGTGGCAGAGTGGCCTTAGCCTGCCTTGAACAAGACTGACTAACTACTCTTTTCGTGTTCTGTTCGTTTGCCAAATCCGAGACATTTCGTTCTTCGGAAGGGTTGCCGCGAGACCTGGTGCGAAATGGAAATAGACACGCCCTGCCTTGAACGTCACGGCGGCGAACGACATGTACCACTACCACATGTGAGACTGTGGCTCTCAACCAGGGCTCGCGCTCTTCGCTCCTTGCCTGGCGCCGAAAGGGTCAGACAAGTTTGTGAATGTCACTGCTGCTGCTGCTGCGGACCGTGACGAGAGGGTTCGGCAGCAAGCGAGAAGGCAAAATCGCGCGATAGGCGCCGATGTCGTGTGTGTGCGCACTGCGGCAGCGGGAGATGGGAGGCGCTGAGGCAAGTGGCAGATGTCATCAGTAGTGCGTAGTATTATTATTATTGCCTGCCTGCGCGGGCGGCGGGCATGCAAGATGCGCCTGGCCGTCCGTCTCGCCGCCCTCGCGTGTCGAGCTGAGAGAGCCCGAGCGCCCACCACCCCATCGCTTTTGCGCTGCGCTGAGCCTGCTGGTGAACGACTTCGCCGTTGCGGCGTGAGGAGGGTGAGAACAGCGATCGCCGCGCCAGGCCAATCGTGGGCAGACGGAGTTGTGGCCTTCTGGAGGAAGGGCTTGAGACATGCAGGCCGGCTTGGCGGAGGGCCTTGATCGGGCATCTCAACGCTCGCCCTCGCAGCCACTCGCGCGCGCTGGGAGGAGTTGAGCGCCCCAGTGTATAATTCATATGAGAGTCACGTGCGTGCGTGCCGGAGGAAGTGGCCGTTGATACGGACGGCGAGCGGCATGGATGACATGGATGGACTTACTTGGGTTAGAGCGGTTGGCAAGAGTGTGAGTGAGCGTGGGCTGTGGCAGCAGCAGGCAGGTGGTGCTGTATCAGGTACTCATGTACCATCCATGCCGTCCAGCAGCAGGAGTGGTTAGTGTTGTTAGTGTAGTCGTGCCAGTGCCCGTTGCAGCGAGCGAGCGTCAGTGCGCGGCGTCTCTGCGTGTGTCTGGCTGTGGGAGACAAATGCCCCACTTGCCTGCTGCTGCTTGCAAGTCGAGTCCGAATCAACGTCAGAGAGAGCCATCGCCCTCTGCCCCGAGCCATCCAGTCCACAATCCATACCTCCAACGTCAACCTGCCCGCACTGCCTTGCCTGCGAGCCTGTCTTGTCTTCATGGCGACCTCGCGCTAGCAACAGACCCCGACCACTTCACTGTCTCCTCCACTCTGGAGCCGCGCCGCCTGCTGCTGCTCCTCCGCCGCCCTATGATGATACGGCCACCCTAAGGCACACGCGCTCAACGACACCATTCAATGTCCAACCGAACCCAGTGCGGCTAAACCACGAACCCACGCCATCCTCTCTCCACCCAGCTCCGCCACCAGTTTCAAGAAACACCTTGCACGCCCTGGAAGCACCTTGCCGCCGACCAAAGTGTCTCGGAAGCCATGTCAACAGATCCTGCGGCCTCGGAGCAGCACACGCAGGATGGAGGACAGGCGCCTGGAGAACAACAACAACGAGAAGCTACTGCCAACACAACCCGCTTCGAGGCGCCTTCCTCTACAAAACCCGCACCATCTGCGTCGAACGACTCTACGCCCTCGAATGACTACTTCGCTTCAAACCCTGCGGATCCAGAACCACACTTTCGAAAAGGTCCCGGATCAATAGTTGCCTCGCTTTCTTCCCGTCGCTCTTCTCCTGTATATCACAACAATCATGCCCAATCACCAGGACATTCGGGCATTCCCGACAGTGCAGCGCCATCGCCAATGTCTGAAAGACCTCATCCGCAGAGAGAGACTTCACATTTGACTGCAGCGAGCTCGGACAGCGCTGCCACCCTCAGACCTGCTCCGGCTTCTGCACCGCTCGGACGACCACCACGACCAGCATATCCCAACCAGTCGTTCTCTGCCTTGCAGGGCTTTCAATATCCACACCGCAATCACCCACCCACTCTACGACAACGACCCTCTTATCCCTCACAAATCCTTACATTCTCTTCTGCCATCGCCTCGTTACACCAGTCTGGCTCACGCACTGTTGGTAATTCCCCGGCTGCGACTCCAGGCAACAACGGTCTTTACACGCCAGCCATTCCACCGCCCCCACATGAAGACTGGGAGTCACCAGATACTCCTGGAACATACGCCAGTCCTTTCCTCCATTTCACACACCGCCAGGCGCCAAAGGAGACGCACGTCGCTGATGTCGATGTGGATCCTATCTCTGGACGCAAACTTATTAATCACTACGAAATTATCGACGAACTCGGACGTGGCACACATGGAAAAGTCAAACTTGGTAGAGACCTCAAAACTGCGAACAACCATGTAGCTATCAAGATTGTCGAACGTTATTCGAAGCGAAGACGGCTGGGTAAATTGGGCAACGCAGAAGATAAAGTCAAGAAGGAGGTTGCTATCTTGAAGAAAGCACGGCATCCGAATATTGTCGCTCTTCTTGAAGTTATCGATGATCCATCACGGAAGAAGGTTTACATCGTGTTAGAATGGGTGGAAAGAGGCGAAATTACATGGCGCGTCAAAGCGCCCAAAGAAATCGCCATTGTCGAAGCACGCCGCTACGAGAGGGAGAAGAGAGAACATTCGGACTCTAAGTGGGACGCAGAGGACGATGCAGTTCTTTCAGAAGCTCAGAGACGCCTCAGGCGACAAAAGCGATTGTTGATTCGCACCGCTCGTAGAATGAGACAGGAAGCTCTGGACAACCCGCACACCTGGAGTCACGAGATGGGTGACGACTTCAGCGATGATTCTGAAGATGACCGTCTGTCTCGTGTGTCAACCACCACGGCAGGCTCTATGCCACCTGATACCGACATGGCGCAACTCATGGCTGCTGCGGGACGACGTATTTCTCGCACAGCGTCGCCATTGCCTACAATTCCTCAAGCGCAGGAGTCTGGAGCTTTTCTCACACTGACCGCAGAGCGACCCTACGAAGAACCCGATATGACGCTCTCAAGCTCGCCCGTTCAGATGCAGGATACATTCTCGTACAAAAGCCTCGACGGTACAATGTACGGCGCGTACGACTTCAGCTCCGGAGAAACTTCGAGAGTGCCCAGCAACACAAGCTTGCATTCATCAGCGAAGTCAAGCCGGCAAAACACCGGAGACCTGGCACAAATCGCGGCCGAAGTGCTCGAAAGCGACTTGAACCCAGAGCTCGAGTATGTGCCGTGCATGTCGATGCAGAACGTACGAGTAGCCTTCCGAGACACTTTGCTTGGTTTGCAATACCTGCACTACCAAGGCATTGTGCACAGAGACATCAAGCCACCGAATCTACTCCAGACCATAGAAGGGCGGGTTAAGATCTCAGACTTTGGTGTGTCATATCTTGGAAGACCATTGCACGATGAAGAGGCTCCGGAAGAGCTGAGTGAGAATGAGGCCCGGGACCTTGATGACGAAGCAAAGGAACTCGCAAAGACTGTTGGCACACCGGCGTTCTTTGCGCCGGAGCTTTGCATCACGGACCCCATGGATGACCCTCCTCCTGTCACCAAGGCGATCGATGTTTGGGCCCTCGGCATCACCCTCTTCTGCATGCTGTATGCCCGGACTCCTTATGTCGACAATGAGTTTGTCGTCATGAGACAAATCGCCGACGAAGAGATTTACATCCCACGGAAAAGGCTGTTACCAATCAACACCAAATCACAGTCTCGACCAAGCTCACACGGGCGAATTTTCCCGCCAGCTGGAAGTGGCAAACGCCACGAATTTGATCTAAGCTATGAAGCGATTGACGATGATCTACACGACTTGCTGCAGCGTCTGTTGATCAAGGATCCTGGCAAGCGCATTACACTTGAAGAGGTCAGACACCACCCATGGGTGCTTGCAGATCTACCAAACAAGATGGCTTGGTTGGAGGAAACAGACTCAAACCGCCAAAGTGAAGGCAAGAAGATTGAAGTCTCGAACGACGATGTCGACACCGCCGTCGTCCCGATCCAATGGGTCGAGCGCGTACGCTCGGGAATCAAGAGAGTTGGTGAGCGTCTAGGCTTTGGTAACGTGCTACAGGGTCGTTCTAGGAGTGGCTCTACTGCAGGCATCCCTGGCTCGCACTCCGGACCGCCTTCCACAAGTTCATCCAGCAGCACCATCAGTCAAGATGCACGTCGCCACAGTCTTCGAGGAGACGAGTCTATCTTCTCAGCGTTGAAAGCCTCTAGGGAAGGCGAACACCCGCTGTCGAGAAGTGTGACTGCAAGCCCGGAGACTGAGAAGCACAGCACCGGCTTCTTCGACCACGAATCACCACGACCAGAGTCGGTGGATACCGTGTTGTCGCAAGACAGATTGGCGACATCGTCGCCGAGGCCGCCTCCACCCGAGCGATCACGTACTATCACCTCTACATCCGGTTCTGTTCGCACTGTCAAGCAATCAGACGTCAATGGTAAGTTGACCAAAGAAACACCACCCAGTTCACCAGGCCTCCCTGGTACACCGTTGGCTCTCGATTCACCTGGTGGATCGCACCTGGGTGGCTTGCTTGGCGGCGCTGGACGGCGCATACTTAAGACGGTGCGTGAGCGGTCCGCAGCACGATCACACACTTCAGACTTGCGTGGTCGCTCATCAAATCGTGGCGCCTCTACCGAATCACTGGATCCACACGGCGAACCAAGCATTGCTGTTAGTCAGACTTCCGTTTCAGGCCACGTCGATTTGCCTGAATCACTCCGAGCCATAACACCAGGCAGCGCAAACAACAGCAGACGAGCCAGCCCCGTCTCGTCGCGTGCAGGGTCTGTAGTATCCGGCTCGCCGAAACTCCTTCGACCGAATTTCGGAGCGCTGTCGCGCATGTCATCTACTGCTTCTCTCAGATCGCTCAGATCGGAAGCCAAGTCTTCATCCTCGCACCATGGGGACGAGGAGACACCTGTCAAGCCTCGAAGCGTGGTGACAGAGTCAAGTGCCGAGGACTGGCAACGAGCAGATGATGAGCGCATTCGAAAACTGATCAGAGAAGGCGAGGCGGATAGTCTGAGCAGTCACGACAGCAATGGCCGACCGCAAGTTTCCCTGCATCGCCGGAGATGCCCGCCTAGTCCAGACGATCACAGCGCCAACGATATCGAATGGCGCCATCCTACTGCTGCCAACGCCTCACAGCCAATGTCGTCTCATGAGACGAGCCCAACCGGGCATGCGAGCCAATTGCCACCATCTCTGGTCTCAAGCTCTTCCGATTTCGGCTCTGCCGTCTCCATGTCTGTCTCCAACCCCTCCATCCCCTCCGCCATCTCAGAAGCCTCCTCCATCGACCCGCTAGAGAGCGCACCAGCCGAAGAACTCGAAGCCAAAGACTCCGACTCGACCCTCAACGGCTTCACCAAACCCACCTTCCGCACCGAACTCGTCGAAGACGAGGAAGGCTACTCCCCCGACCACGACGAAATGGCACTAGACAGCGACAACGACGATGACTACGAAGACGAGAGCAGCTCCGATAGCGACGGCGGTCTCGTCATGCGCCGTCGTCGCTCAGGCGGCGGCAAACAGCTCCACCACTCAAATTCTTCCTCTTCGCCACGCACCGGCAGCCTGGCAGCGGCGCTGGAAGCCGCGCACTCCAAGCAACGGAGAGGCACCGGTCTGTCGCGCGGCTCGAAGCGCAGCTCGCGTAGCGGCAGCAATAATACCATGAAGAAGGTCCGCACGCGCGACAGCGAAGACGAACGGGGTCGGGAAGACATCCAAGAAGAGTAGAGAGAGAAAGCAGTGAGTGAGTGAGATTGGGCGGGCTTGTTCTGACGCTTTTTTTCTCCTCCGGCTTTTCTGAATGGCTGGATGTCGATTTTTATTACGATTACTTTGGGGCAACAAAATTGCATATGAGCAGGAATCCAACGAACATGGGATAGACTATTACTTTGGTATTTTCTTTAGCTTCTTGTTCTTCTTTTTTCTTTCATCATTGATTCTGCGCAAGGGAGGATACCATTCTGTTTCGGCGCGAGTGCTTGCTACATCGTACTTCGTTGGACAGGCACTTTTACCAGTTGTTTTTTTGTTAAACGCAATCTTGTAAAAGACCTTGATGAGAAGGAGAGGGAAGGAAGAATACGAGCGTGGAGGTGTCTGGCAATGGCCGCTTCTGGTTTTCGACTTATCATATTTTGGAGCGAGATATTTTGGAGCGAGAGAAGGAGTGAATGTATAGACAGACAGACGATCCCAGGCGGAAAGAAAAAGAAAGAGATTTTCGAATGATTCTACAAAAAAATTAGGACGGCACAAAGCACGGCGTGTTTGCGCTATTAGTTTTTTTTCTTCTGTTGATTGGATGCATTTTTGTGGTTTTGTCCTTGGGGACTCTCTACTCTTTTCTTGTTGTCGTTATCATCCAGTGCGTTTCACTTGTCATTTGCATTTCTCTTGGATGGGTCAGTTCAGTATACTATACTAATCTTGTCATTGGTTGGAGTTGTTTTCGGGGGAGATGATCGGATGATGCATAGTAGGCAGGCAACACAGTCCGGAAGGTGTGTGGGGAGTGTTATAGTGGAAGAGGTATCATTTTTTGACGATGCATGGGACGTCTATGTACAACTTTGGTAAATATTTGCATGTATCCTCTCCTCCATCCCTTCAGGTACGACTCAATCCTTCCCTGTCAATTATGTTCGACGTTTTTGATCAAGCCATCACCTTCCCTCTGACACCAACGGGCTCATCAGGACCATACCCACCATACTCAACCCCACCACCTCCCCTATTCCGAAACACCTCAACAACCGCAACAGCCTCATTCGGCGCGAACTCAAGATGTCCTTCTCCCCGCTTCTCAACCGGCACAAACGGGTCGTAGAACTTGGGCAACAGCCAGCCGATTGCAACGAACACCATGGTCAAGTTGGCAACGAAAAAGCCGACGATGTGGCACGGGTCGTGGCGCACGGCGTTGAAAGATGGATACGAGAAGCTGAGGATGATGGCGAGGATGGGGACCGAGATGTAGCGGAGGAGAGGGCCCCAGATGATGGGGATGGACCAGTTTTTGCCGACGGCGACGGTTAGGTTGAGGTCGTGGGAGAGTTGGCAGCCCTGGGGTGGAGTTAGTTGGAGATCGTGGATGATTGGGAGGGGGATTTTTGTACTTGGTAGAAAGTGAGGTAGTAGAACTTCTGCAGGATTGCGTTGCCTGCGAAGAACTTGGGTGGTCCTAGGTTGGTGTGTTGTGGGGTCTGCGCCAGTGGTATGGCTATGCCGAGACCAAGGAAGAATATACCAAAGCCAACACCAGCTCCTGCTCCCGGGTGGACGGAGTGGCCGATGGCGACACCTAGGATGAGAGACAGCAGGTAGGAAGCAGTCCAGACAAGGTAAGCTTTCCATCCGAGAAGACCAACGACATCTTTGTAACGGTACACCATGGTTGCTCCGAGGAACTCGCACATGACCACCCAGACGAGGGAAAAGTTGTTGAGCCATGTATCGAAGCCGTCCAAAAGGTAGTAGCCAAATTCCGTGCAGAATACCAAAGATATCAGGAACGAGATGACGACCGTGACGCTGACCACAATGGATCTGTTCCAGTGTCTACCGAACTCACTGTCACAGATCTGTGAGATCAGAGTGTCCAAAAGAGCAAATGCAGAGCTGACGCCAAGAACCATGAGCGTGAGGAAGAAGATCGCACTCCAGAACTGCGCACCAGGCATTTGTGCCGTTCCCTCCGGGAGAGTAAGGAAGGCGATATCGAAGCTACCAAGACGGCTCTCAGAGGCCGCGGGATCCATACCTAGGTACCCAATGACTCCAAACACAGCGAGACCACACAAGATCTCGATGAGCGAGTTTGAGAAGCAGATTATGAGTGCATCTTGGACGGCGTTCTGGTACTTGTTGTTGTACGAGGCGTAGTTCGTGAAGTAACCCATGCCGAGGCCGATGCTGAAGAAGATCTGACCGCAAGCGTCCTGCCAGATTTGACCGTCTGCGAGGACGTCGGAGCGCCATGTTGCCCAGGCATAGCGGATGCCCGAACCGGCGTTGGGGAGAGACACCCCTCGGCCTACGAGGACGATGACCATCAAGATTGGGAAGCCCATAGTCTGTCCAAGAAGGATTAGAGTGGTCAGTGAGGTTCTCCAATCGACGCGAAACTGCTGTGTTCACACTTACAAAGTACACAACTCTACCAGTCTGTCCAATTCCCCGCCAAATGCATAGCCAGACAAGAAACCAGGTGAAGGCACACCAGCCCACTGTCTCGCCAACCATTCCCGACCCAGCATAGCTAGTGTAGCTTTGAACACTGCCACCAGCAATCTCGCCTGCTGTGCGTTCGCCGTTGCGAATGACATTTTCCATGTAGAAATCCGAACTATTGCCTTCCCAAGGAAGTGGGCTTGAGAAGGAGTGGCGGAAGTAGGCCATGACCCAAGCCAGGATAGGGACATAGTACAAAACGATCATGTATCCATTGTAGACCAGCGAGAAGCCCACACCTTTGAGCCTTTTCTGCACGTGGTCGTAGGCAATGGTTGGGCCGCCGCGGTAAGCCTGACCGATAGCAATCTCGAGCGTTAGACCAGGGATCCCGAGGAAGAAGAATGCAATGAAGTAAGGAATCTGTGAGGTGACATAGGTTAGCACGGTAGTCCTCTTGGCAGTCTTCGATCATCTACCACTTACGAACCACTGAAGTCCAAAGTTGTTGTAGACTTGCGATGGCTAATTTACACGATCAGTATCTGTCGCGTCGCAAATATGAATAGCATAGTCTGCTCACGTATCGAAGGATATTCCCCAAACCCACGCAACCTCCCATCTCGGCGAGGATGAA
>Ga0265797_10004683_pt1 | contig 20642 bp, 18 predicted proteins | sample P2T30metagenome_FD_192433 | JGI IMG/M metagenome (GOLD analysis project Ga0265797, IMG submission 192433) | Plant litter microbial communities from East Loma Ridge, Irvine, California - P2 T30 | ecosystem: Environmental > Terrestrial > Plant litter > Unclassified | place: USA: California...
GCGGCAGCGCCGCCGACGATTTCCGAGATCTCTTGGGTGATCGCAGCCTGACGCGCCTTGTTGTAGACCAGCTGCAATTCGCTGATCAGATCACCGGCATTGTCGGTGGCGTTCTTCATGGCGATCATCCGCGCCGCTTGCTCAGAAGCGTTGTTCTCCACCACTGCCTGGTAGACCTGCGACTCCACGTAACGCACCATCAGGCCGTCGAGCAGCTCTTTGGCGTCGGGTTCGTACAGGTAATCCCAGTGATGCTTGAGCGCTTGATCCGGGGTTGCAACCAACGGTACCAACTGCTCTACCACGGGCTTTTGGACCATGGTGTTGACGAACTTGTTGGACGCTACGCACAGGCGGTCGATACGGCCCTCGAGGTAGGCATCCAGCATCACCTTGACGCTACCGATCAGATCGTTGATCGACGGCTCTTCGCCCAGGTGGCTTATTGCAGCGACCACGTTCCCGCCAAAGCTGCGGAAGAACGAAGCGCCCTTGCTGCCTACCACGCACAGGTCGATTTCCACGCCCTTGTCGCGGTTTGCAGCCATGTCCTTGACCAACGCTTTGAACAGGTTGGTGTTCAAGCCACCGCACAGGCCGCGATCACTGCTCACCACTACATAACCGACACGCTTGACTTCGCGCTCGACCATGAAGGGATGACGGTATTCGGGGTTGGCGTTGGCCAGATGACCAATTACCTGGCGGATGTGGTCCGCATAGGGGCGGCTGGCTGCCATGCGCAGTTGTGCCTTGCGCATTTTGCTGACCGCCACTTTTTCCATGGCGCTGGTAATCTTTTGCGTGCTTTTGATGCTCGCAATCTTGCCGCGAATCTCTTTTGCGCCTGCCATGTCTCACCTATCAGGTTAGCAAGCGGGGGCCGAAGCCCCCGCTGCGGCTTACCAGGTCTGGGTGGCCTTGAACTTCTCGATACCCGCCTTGATACCGGCGTCGATCTCGTCGTTGAAGTCGCCCTTCACGTTGATCTTTGCCAACAGGTCGGCGTGATCGCGGTTGAAGTAAGCAATGAGCGCCTGCTCGAAGCTGCCGATCTTGGAGATCTCGACGTCGGTCAGGAAACCACGTTCGGCGGCATACAGCGACAAGGACATCTCGGCGATGGACATTGGCGCGTATTGCTTCTGCTTCATCAGCTCGGTAACGCGCTGACCATGCTCCAGCTGCTTGCGGGTCGCTTCGTCCAGATCGGAAGCGAACTGCGCGAATGCAGCCAATTCACGGTACTGGGCCAGCGCGGTACGAATACCACCGGACAGCTTCTTGATGATCTTGGTTTGAGCGGCGCCACCTACACGGGAAACCGACACACCGGCGTTGACCGCTGGACGGATACCGGAGTTGAACATGCCGGATTCGAGGAAGATCTGGCCGTCGGTGATCGAGATCACGTTGGTAGGTACGAACGCCGAGACGTCGCCTGCCTGGGTTTCGATCAACGGCAGAGCGGTCAGCGAGCCAGTCTTGCCGGTAACGGCGCCATTGGTGAACTTCTCTACGTACTCTTCCGAAACGCGGGAAGCGCGCTCCAGCAGGCGGGAGTGGAGATAGAACACGTCACCTGGGTAAGCCTCGCGTCCTGGCGGACGGCGCAGCAACAGGGAGATCTGGCGGTAAGCCACGGCCTGCTTGGACAGGTCATCGTAAACGATCAGAGCATCTTCACCGCGGTCGCGGAAGAATTCGCCCATGGTGCAACCCGAGTAGGGCGCCAGGTACTGCAACGCGGCCGATTCGGAAGCCGAAGCGGCAACGATGATGGTGTTCGCCAGCGCGCCATGTTCTTCGAGCTTGCGCACGATGTTGGCAATGGTGGACTGCTTCTGACCGATAGCCACATACACGCAGAAGACACCGCTGTTCTTCTGGTTGATGATGGCGTCAATGGCCAAGGCGGTCTTGCCGATCTGGCGGTCACCGATGATCAGCTCGCGCTGGCCACGGCCGACCGGGATCATCGCGTCGACGGCCTTGTAGCCGGTCTGCAGTGGCTGATCCACGGATTTACGCCAGATAACGCCCGGAGCGACTTTTTCGACCGCGTCGGTTTCGGTGTGGCCCAGGGGGCCCTTTCCGTCAACCGGGTTACCCAGCGCGTCGACGACACGACCCAGCAGGGCCTTGCCGACCGGCACTTCCAGGATGCGGCCGGTGCACTTGGCGCTCATGCCTTCGGCCAGAGTGCTGTAGGCACCAAGGACAACGGCACCTACCGAGTCCTGTTCCAGGTTGAGCGCCATACCGAAGACGCCGTCCGGGAACTCGATCATCTCGCCGTACATGACGTCGGTCAGACCGTGGATCCGCACGATACCGTCAGATACGCTGACTACGGTACCTTCGTTGCGGGCCTGAGAGGTGACATCGAGCTGGTCGATGCGCCCCTTGATGATTTCGCTAATTTCGGAAGGATTGAGTTGCTGCATTGCTCTGCTGCCCCTTCAAACTCAAGATTTCAGTGCTTCGGCAAGCTGCGCGATTTTTCCGCGCACCGAGCCATCGATTACCAGGTCACCGGCGCGGATGACGACACCACCTATCAGGCTGGCATCCTCCGCAGCGTGCAGTCGCACTTCCCGGCCGAGCCGTGCACTGAGAACCTTGGCGAGTTTGTCTTGCTGTTCTTGGTTCAATGCGAAGGCACTGGTGACGTCCACGTCCACGGATCGTTCCTGTTCTGCCTTGTACAGGTCGAACAGCGCCGAGATCTCCGGTAGAAGGAGAAGACGGTCGTTTTCCGCGGCGACGTGAATGAAATTACGTGCCTGTGCATCAAACTTCTCACCGCATACCTGAATAAAGGCTGCGGCCTTTTCTGCGCTCGTCAGTCGCGGGGCCTTGAGCAATTGCCGCATGGTGTCGTCTTCCGACACCGCTGCAGCCAGGCCGAGCATGGCTGACCAATTGGCCAGTTGCTGGTGGGCCTGGGCATGCTCGAAGGCCGCCTTGGCGTAAGGTCGGGCCAACGTGGTCAGTTCTGCCATGATCGCCCTCGCTTAAATTTCAGCGGCCAGTTTATTGACCAGCTCCGCGTGCGCGTTTTGATCGATAGACGACCCCAGGATCTTCTCTGCGCCAGTGACTGCCAGCAGGCCCACTTGGGCACGCAAGGCATCCTTGGCGCTGTTCAGTTCCTGCTCGATCTCTGCTACAGCTTGTGCTTTCACACGCTCTGCCTCGACGCGAGCCTGTTCACGGGCTTCGTCGACGATCTGAGTGCCACGCTTCTTGGCCTGCTCGATGATCTCGGCAGCTTGTGCCTTGGCTTCGCGCAGTTGTTGACCCGCTTTATCTTGGGCCAATTCCAGGTCGCGAGCAGCACGGCTGGCAGCGTCCAGACCATCAGCGATCTTCTTCTGGCGTTCCTGCAGAGCCGCGATGACCGGAGGCCATACGCACTTCATGCAGAACCACACGAAAATGAAGAACGCAACGGACTGGCCTATCAGGGTTGCATTAATGTTCACGCCAACACCTCGCTCGTTCGTTGTACATCACACCAATCACTCGAAATCGAGTGATCAGCCGGCGATCTGACCAACGAAGGGGTTCGCGAAGGTGAAGAACAGGGCGATACCAACACCGATCATGGTCACGGCGTCGAGCAGGCCGGCGACGATGAACATTTTAACTTGCAGCATCGGTACCATTTCTGGCTGGCGAGCAGCGCCTTCCAGGAACTTGCCGCCCAGCAGGCCGAAGCCGATAGCGGTACCCAGTGCGCCCAGGCCGATCAGCAGAGCAACAGCGATAGCGGTCAGACCAACTACAGTTTCCATCTTTCCTCCCGACTTTTTACGTCGTATTGGTTAGGTTTTCTTAGGTTTAAAGCGGTAAAGCAAAGTATTCACAGAGCCGTCTCGACGCAGGCGCCGGGTTGCGGCTCTCCTTCCCGAGGACAGCCCCCGGAAAGGACATAAGACGCGCCAGACGAGCCTTAATGGTTATCTTCGTGCGCCATCGACAGGTAGACGATGGTCAGCATCATGAAGATGAACGCTTGCAGGGTGATGATCAGGATGTGGAACACCGCCCACGCCCACTGCAGCACCACGCCCAGGCCACTGAGCCAGAGCAGGCCGCTACCGAACATCACCGCGATGAGGATGAACACCAGCTCGCCGGCATACATGTTGCCGAACAACCGGAGCGCCAGAGAGATAGGCTTGGCGATCAGCGTAACGAACTCGAGCAGGAAGTTGACCGGGATCAGCAGGATCTGGACCGCGGTGTTCTTGCTGCTGAACGGGTGCAGGGTGAGCTCACCGATGAAGCCGCCCAAGCCCTTGACCTTGATGCTGTAGAAAATGATGAGCGCGAATACCGACAGGGCCATGCCCAGCGTGGCGTTCGGGTCGGTAGTGGATACGGCGCGGAAAGCGATCTCGTGATCACCCGAGAGCTTGGCGGCGATCTGAGGAATCCAGTCGACCGGGATAAGGTCGATGGCGTTCATCAGGAATACCCATGCGAAGATGGTCAGGGCTAGAGGCGCGATGACCGCGCTGCGGCCATGGAAGCTGTCCTTCACGCTGCCATCGACGAATTCGACGAGGACTTCAACGAAGTTCTGCAGGCCGCTTGGCTGGCCCGACGTCGCCTTGCGCGCCGCGAGGCGGAACAGGAGGACGAAGATCAGGCCCAGGGCAACGGACCAGCCGAGGGTGTCGACATGGAATGCCCAGAAGCCCATGGCCTTGGCCTCGGCGGCACTGTGGGCAAAGCCCCAGCTGCCGTCGGCGAGCTGGCCGAAAGTGAGGTTCTGAAGGTGGTGCTGTATATAGCCCGAAGCGGTTTCTGCTGCCATGGTTGCCTCAAACGCCCTAAGGTCTCGAAAATCTTGTTCTCATGAGCAGAGGTGCGAACCAGTTGACCGCCTGGGTCAACAGGAACACGCCGAACAGCGCCAGTGGCGCCAGCGGCTTTACCCCTACGAACGTCAGTGCAAACAGCACCGCCGTTAAAATCAGTTTGCCTGCCTCGCCAGCATAAAAAGACCGGACGATGGCTTGTGCTGCGCGGGCGCCGCTGAAGCGGAAGGCCTTCGAAGCAAAATAAACACTAGGTAACCAGGCGATCAGGCCCCCACACAAGCCTGAATAACCGCTGACCACCCCGCGCCACTGCCATAACACCAATGCAGCCAATAGCAGTATCACCAATTGAGCCAGCAGGACGGGAAACACTGCCCACCGATGGAAGGGCAAGCGGTTTGGCGTGCGGGTTTCCATCGATTTGACTCCTGGTGGTCGGCCCGCCGTAAAACCACGACTTGGCATAGAATGTGCCGACAAAATGCGCGCAGAGTATAGGGGCGGTTCAGCCCCTGTTCAACTACCGGCACAGGTTTTCCGACTGGTCGCTTGAAACTCATTGTTTCAGCGAATGTGAGCGAGAACCCCCTGCAGCTCATCCAACGAGTTATAGCGGATGACGAGCTGGCCTTTGCCCTTGTCCCCGTGGCGAATCTGCACCGCGGAGCCCAGCCGCTCTGCGAGGCGCTGTTCGAGCCGAGCGATGTCCGGATCGTTGCGACGCTCTTTTTTCGGCTGTTCCGTAGTGTTCAACCACTGCCGCACGAGTGCCTCGGTTTGGCGCACGGTGAGGCCACGTGCGACAACATGTCGCGCCCCATCGAGTTGGCGATCGTCGGGCAGCCCCAGCAAAGCGCGCGCATGCCCCATTTCGAGATCACCATGGGCCAACATCGTCTTGATACCTTCCGGCAGAGTGATCAGACGAAGCAGATTGGTTACCGTCGCGCGGGACTTGCCCACCGCTTCAGCGACCTGTTGCTGGGTGAGCTGAAATTCCTGCTGCAGGCGCTGTAGGGCGATCGCTTCTTCCAGGGGATTGAGGTCCTCGCGCTGGATATTCTCGATCAGCGCCATGGCAATGGCGGTTTCATCCGGAACCTCGCGCACCATCGCCGGGATACGCTCTTGCCCAGCTTGCTGGCTGGCCCTCCACCGGCGTTCGCCAGCGATGATTTCATAACGGCCACCGCCGATCGGGCGTACCACGATGGGCTGCATCACGCCCTGGGCGCGAATGGATTGAGCCAGCTCTTCGAGCGCTTGTGGGTCCATATCGCGACGTGGTTGATACTTGCCCCGCTGAATGACATCAAGCGGCAGATACTGCAGCTCCTTTTCGTCCAGCCGTACCGCCTGGGCTTCCAGCACCGAGGCCGTCGGGCCGCTCAGCAGCGCGTCGAGCCCACGGCCCAGTCCCCGTTTCTTCACAGCCATTGAAATTCCTTAGACCGCCGCAGCGGTGCGAGCCTTGCGGCGTTGACGGCGGACCATCTCGTTTGCGAGTTCCAGGTAAGCCAGGGCGCCTCGCGACTGTTTGTCGTAAGCCAGCGCGGGCATCCCGAAGCTAGGGGCTTCAGCCAGGCGGATGTTGCGGGGAATGACGGTGTCGTAAAGCTGCTCACCGAAATGCGCCTTCAGCTGAGCCGAGACGTCGTTGATCAGGCTGAGCCGCGGATCGTACATCGTGCGCAACAAGCCCTCGATCTTGAGTTCCGGATTGATGGCCGCCCCGATGCGCTTGATGTTATCCACAAGGTCGCTGAGGCCTTCGAGCGCGAAGTATTCGCATTGCATGGGGATAACCACGCCATCGGCAGCGACCAAGGCATTGAGGGTAAGCATGGAGAGCGAAGGCGGGCAGTCGATCAGGATGAAGTCGTAGTTTTCCCGGATGGGCGCCAGCGCGTTGCGCAAACGGCTTTCCTTCATCTGCATCTCTAGCAGCACCACCTCCGCGGCAGTGAGGTCGCGGTTGGCAGGTAGCAGTTGATAGCCTCCGTGCTCGGAAAAATGCATAGCCTCGCTCAGATCGCATTCGCCGATCAGCAGGTCATAGACCGAACGTTCGAGCGCGTGCTTATCCACACCGCTTCCCATCGTGGCGTTACCTTGCGGATCAAGATCTATCAAAAGCACCCGCCGCTTGGTCGCGACCAGTGAAGCCGCGAGGTTGATGCAGGTCGTGGTTTTACCGACCCCGCCCTTCTGGTTCGCGATCGCGAATACCTTAGCCATTGTCGCTCGTGTTCCCCGTCATGCCTTGCGGCGCAATATCAGTAGATGCCTTTGGCCCTGGCAACCTGGCACGGCCAAAGCATGCGCGCTATCGATTTCAAAGTCAGCAGGCAATGCTACCAGCTCTTCCGAAGGATGCTGACCTTTCATGGCCAACCAGCGGCTGGAGTTATCCCCAAGGTGGCGAGTCCACTGGGCGAAATCTTCCAGACTGCTGAATGCTCTCGAGACGATCCCATCGTAGGGAACTTCAGGCGTATGCGCTTCTACCCTGCTGTGGATAACCGCCAGATTATCAAGTTTCAGCTCAAGCTTTACCTGCGTCTGAAAACGGGTCTTCTTCCCGTTGCTATCCAGCGTGGTCACTTGTATTTCCGGGTAAAGGATTGCCAGCGGTATACCAGGCATGCCTCCTCCGCTGCCCACATCGAGCCAGCGCCTGGCCTCGCCGATGTACGGCGCAATGCTCAGGCTGTCCAGCAAATGACGAGAGACCATCTCGTCCGGATTTCTCACCGCTGTAAGGTTATAGGCCTTGTTCCATTTGATCAGTAGCGCCAGATAGCCAAGCAGCTGATCCTCTTGCTGTGCAGTCAGCGCCACACCTAGCGCGCGAGCGCCTGTGGACAACTCGCGACGTTGGTGGGAAGTAATTGAATCGATCAAGCACTATGCTCCACTTGCCGAGCGGCACCGCGTTTCTTGAGATGAATCAACAACAGCGAAATAGCCGCCGGTGTTACGCCGGGGATACGTGAAGCCTGGCCAAGCGTCTCCGGCCGCGCCTGCGCAAGTTTCGACTGTATCTCCTTCGAGAGGCCGGAAATCCCTGGATAGTCGATATCCACAGGCAAGCGAACCTCTTCGCTCGCGCGCAGCTTTTCGATCTCTTCCTGCTGACGGTCAATGTAGCCCGCGTATTTGACTTTGATTTCCACCTGCTCCGCCACCTGTGGATCAATTTCCTGGGTGCCGGTAAGCGCGGTAAGGCTGGCGTAGTCAACTTCAGGACGGCTTAACAGGCTAAGCAGGTTGTATTCATGGGTCAACGGCGTTCCGTAATGCTGGGCCACCGCATCGCCGGCAGGCGTGGCGGGGCGCACCCAGGTACTTTTCAAGCGTTGTTCTTCCTGCTCGATCGCCTCCCGCTTTGTGCAGAACGCTGCCCAGCGGGCGTCGTCGACCAAACCAAGCCGACGGCCAGTTTCCGTCAATCGCAAGTCTGCGTTGTCTTCGCGTAGTACCAGTCGATACTCAGCCCTGGATGTGAACATCCGATACGGTTCCTGAGTACCCAAGGTAATCAGGTCGTCCACCAGAACCCCGATATACGCTTCATCGCGTCGAGGGCACCACGCGTCCTGGCCTTTTGCTCTCAATGCGGCGTTGGCGCCAGCCAGTAAACCTTGCGCTCCCGCTTCTTCGTAGCCAGTTGTGCCGTTGATCTGGCCAGCGAAGAACAGGCCGCCTATAGCCTTGGTTTCAAGGCTGTATTTCAGGTCCCGCGGGTCGAAGTAATCATATTCGATGGCGTAACCGGGCCGCATGATGTGGGCGTTTTCCATGCCTCGGATCGAGCGCACGATTTGCAACTGCACATCGAACGGCAAGGATGTGGATATCCCGTTCGGATACAACTCATGGGTCGTTAGCCCTTCGGGCTCGATGAAGACCTGATGGCTTTCCTTGTCGGCAAAGCGGTGGATCTTGTCTTCGATCGAGGGGCAGTAACGTGGCCCTACCCCCTCGATCACACCTGAATACATGGGCGAGCGATCAAGGTTGGCTGCAATGATTTCATGCGTGCGGGCGTTGGTGTGCGTGATCCAACAGCTCACCTGCCGCGGGTGCATCCGGGCATTTCCCATGAAAGACATCACGGGGATGGGTGTATCCCCAGGCTGTTCAGTCATTACGGAGAAATCGACCGATTTGCCGTCGATACGTGGCGGTGTGCCGGTTTTGAGTCGCCCAACTCGCAAGAGAAGTTCGCGCAGCCGCCTGGCCAGGGCGATAGATGGCGGATCGCCCGCCCGGCCACCGGAGTAATTGTCCAAGCCAATGTGGATAAGCCCACCCAGGAAGGTGCCGGCAGTCAATACGACCGAATCCGCGAGGAACCGAAGACCCATTTGGGTCACCACTCCCCGCACTTCGTCCGCTTCGACGATGAGGTCATCACACGCTTGCTGGAATATCCACAGGTTGGGTTGGTTTTCCAGGATGTCCCGCACAGCGGCCTTGTACAGAACCCGGTCGGCTTGAGCTCGCGTAGCACGCACGGCCGGACCTTTCCGGTTGTTTAGAACCCGGAATTGAATACCACCCTTGTCAGTAGCCAGCGCCATCGCGCCGCCCAACGCGTCGATTTCCTTTACCAGATGGCTTTTGCCGATGCCCCCAATGGCGGGGTTGCAGCTCATCTGGCCCAGGGTTTCTACGTTATGGGTAAGCAGGAGCGTCCGGGCTCCCATTCGCGCGGAAGCGAGCGCAGCCTCGGTACCGGCATGGCCTCCGCCGATGACGATCACTTCAAAACGGGAAGGGAAATCCACCACGCACCTCGTGCCTGTTCATATGGGTAATCAGGGATAGCTGCGCAGTATAGGGAATTTGGCCCGCTGATTGAAACCGTCTGTGCAAAAAATAGCCAGCCGGAGATGAGCGGTTGTTAACAAAAACATAAAAGAAGAGAGATTTATAAAAGCTTTGTTTTTATGTTTATTCTTAGAGAGGCCATCTTCTGTGGATAACCTCCGGGAAGCCGTCAAGTACGCTGGCTCTAGCTTTGTGGAAAACTGTCGATAGGTACCCATGAGGGGTTGTGATAAGCCAAGATAAGCTGTGCATAAAAGCGGACTTACTCACAACCGCTAGCTGTGCACGGCTTTGACCTAGGGTTATGAAGAGGCCTCAGGAAGGTTTGTCCACAGGGCTTATAAGCCAGTTGTGGCCAAAAAAAAGCCGACCCTTTGGTCGGCTGAAGAGATAGAAAGCGTTATTTACCGATACAGAAGCTGGTGAATATCCGACCAAGCAGATCGTCGGAGGTAAAGGCGCCTGTAATTTCTCCCAGGCAGTGTTGGGCCATGCGTAGATCTTCAGCTAGCAGCTCACCCGCCGCGGCGTGGATCAATTGTTCACGCCCATGATCGAGGTACTCCCGGGCCTGATGAAGCGCTTCGAGATGCCGTCGACGAGCACTGAAGCTGCCTTCACCGGTTTGCTCGTAACCCATCACCGCCTTCAGGTGATCCCGAAGCAGGCCCAGGCCGGCGCCTGTATCCAACGCGCTCAGGGTTAACGTGGCCTGCCCGTTCGATGCCGTATTCAAGCCCGGTGCCTCGCCGGTGAGGTCTGCCTTGTTGCGCACCAGCGTTACCCGTTCCGGCGGTGGGGTGGCGTCCATGAACTCGGGCCATAGTGCATGCGGGTCAGCTGCGCAATCGCTGCTTGCATCCACCACGAGCAAAATACGGTCAGCGTCCTGGATTGCCTTGAGCGCGCGCTCCACCCCGATTTTCTCCACGACATCGCCGGTATTTCTGAGCCCAGCGGTATCGATCACATGCAGGGGCATGCCGTCGATGTGGATATGCTCCTTGAGGATGTCGCGAGTGGTGCCTGCGATGTCTGTAACAATCGCGGCGTCTCGCCCAGCCAGTAGATTAAGCAAGCTTGACTTGCCAGCGTTCGGCCGCCCGGCAATGACCAAGGTCATGCCGTCCCGCACCAGCGCGCCCTGACTGGCCTCCGCGAGTACCGTGGCCAGCGTGGCGCGCACGGCTTCCAGCCTGCCCAGTACCACCCCGTCCGCCAGAAAATCGATCTCCTCCTCCGGAAAATCGATCGCCGCTTCAACGTAGATGCGCAGCTGGATCAAGCTTTCGGTGAGCGCATGTACGCGCTGGGAAAAGGCACCTTGCAAAGACCGAACGGCGTTGCGCGCGGCCTGCTCGGAGCTTGCCTCGATAAGGTCGGCGATCGCTTCGGCCTGAGCCAGATCAAGCTTGTCATTGAGAAACGCGCGTTCACTGAACTCGCCCGGCCGAGCGAGCCTACAGCCCAGGGCCACGCAGCGGCGCAGCAGCATATCCAGTACCACTGGCCCGCCGTGCCCGTGCAGCTCCAGGACATCTTCGCCTGTGAAGGAATTCGGCCCTTGGAAGAGTATCGCCAAGCCTTCGTCCAGGATGGCCCCGCCTTCACCGTGAAAGGCGCCGTGATGCGCGTAGCGGGGTATTAGCGGCTTACGCAGGATCTCATCGGCGATCTGCCTTGCGGCGGCTCCGGAAACACGGACGATGCCTACGCCACCACGACCCTGTGCGGTGGCAATCGCCGCGATGGTGTCTTTGGAAAGGTTCATGAGTTATCCACGACTTGAAAATGCAAAACGCCCCTATCAAGGGGCGTTTGCTTGAAGTGTAGCGGCTCAGGCCGAGGCGTTGGCGTTCGCGCGCTCAATGCTTCGAGTGATGAACCACTGCTGCAGGATGGACAACGTGTTGTTGGTGATCCAGTACAGCACCAGGCCCGCCGGGAACCACAGGAAGAAGAAGGTGAAGACGATCGGCATCAACTTCATGACCTTGGCCTGCATTGGATCGGGGGGGGCCGGGTTCAAACGCTGCTGAATGAACATGGTAGCGCCCATGATGATCGGCAGGATGAAGAATGGATCCTTGATGGACAGGTCGGTAATCCAGAACATCCAGGGCGCCTGGCGCATCTCGACGCTTTCGAGCAGTACCCAGTAAAGCGCGAGGAACACTGGCATCTGGACCACGATCGGCAAGCAGCCACCAAGCGGGTTGATCTTCTCCTTCTTGTACAGCTCCATCATTGCCTGGGACATCTTCTGGCGATCATCGCCGAATTGTTCCTTCAGCGCGGCCAGCCGCGGCGCAACCGCGCGCATGCGGGCCATGGATTTGTAGCTCGCCGCCGAAAGCGGGAAGAACAGAAGCTTGATCAGCACCGTCAGGCAGATGATCGACCAGCCCCAGTTGTTCAGCAGCGTGTGGATATGTTTCAGCAGCCAGAAGATCGGCTGGGCGATGAACCACAGGAAGCCATAGTCAACGGTGAGTTCCAAGCCTGGGGACAACTCTTTGAGTTTATCCTGGATTTTCGGGCCCGCATACAGGGTGGCGCTGGTTTCTACCTTGGCGCCAGGGGCGGCGGTCAAGGTCGGCCCCGTGAAGCCAACGATGTAATTGCCTTGGCTATCCTTGCGGGTCATCACGTTGTTGCTATCGCCGCTGGCGGGAACCCAGGCGGTAACGAAGTAGTGCTGCAGCCATGCAACCCAGCCACCCTGGACGGTTTCCTTGAACTGACCCTTGTCGATGTCCTTCATTGGGACTTTCTTATAGGGCTCGGACGTTGTCCACAGGGCCGCGCCCAGATAAGTGGCGGTACCGGTTGCGGTGCTGGACGATGGATCGGAGCTGGCGTCACGCTTGAGTTGGGCAAACAAGTTACCCACCCAGGCCTGGCTGCTCTGATTGTCGATTAGGTAGCTGACGGTGAGGTCGTATTCGCCACGCTGGAACGAAAATCGCTTGATGTAATTGACGCTGTTCTGGCTGAACGACAGGTCGACTACCAGTTGGTCCTGGCCATCAGCCAGTTGATAACTCGCTTTCGCACTGGTGTACAACGGCCGACCGGAGGCCTGGACGTCTGGGCCATTGGCGCCCGTCAGGCCGCTTTGTGCCAGATATACCCGCTCACCACCGTTGTCGAACAGCTGGAAAGGAATTTCCGGATGATCTTGCCGGCGTGGATATTGCGGCAACGTGAGCTGGACGATGTCTCCGCCTTTGGGATCGATCGCCAATTCGAGCACGTCAGTGCGAACCCGAATCAGCTCCTGGCTGGTTGCCGATGAAGGCGATGCGGTCGCTACCGCGGGCGCGTTGGTGTCCGGCACATCGGAGGTGGTTGCGTTGGTGCCTGGTGCTAGCGGTAAATCCGAAGGGATTGCCGCCTGGGTCGCTACGCTCTGGGTTGGCAGAGCGGCCTGGCCATAATCCTGGTTCCACTTCAGGACCAGAACGTAGGCCACGACTGCCAGGGCGCCCATCAGGATCGTACGTTTTATATCCATGATTACTCGGCTTTCGAATTATTACGAGGGGTGGACACAGACGGGACGGGATCGAAACCGCCAGCATTCCAGGGATGGCAGCGCCCCAGCCGGCGCAGGGTCAGCCAGCTCCCACGCCATACGCCGTATTGGCTGATGGCTTCGTGGGCGTAACAGGAGCAACTGGGATAGAAACGGCAATGGCTGGCCATCAGGGGGCTAATGGCATAACGGTAAAACTGGATCGGTAGCAGGACCAGTTTACGCATCTTGGCTGTGCGGTTCCTTGGGTTCGATGTGAGCAGCTGGCCGAGATCGGGCCAGGCGCCTCCAAAGCTTGGCGAAATGCAGATGCAGCTCGGTGTTCTCGATGTCGCCGAGTCCCTTTCGGGCCACGATGACGATATCCCAGCCAGCCAGGCTCTCCTGGTGATGGCGGAAGGATTCACGGATCACGCGCTTGATACGGTTGCGCTGCACCGACAGCTTGACGCTTTTCTTGCCGATCACCAGCCCGAGGCGTGGATGATCGAGCTGGTTATCCCTGGCAAGGATCAGGAGATGCTTCCCCGGGACCTTGCCGGTCGGGGAGTCAAAGACTGCCTTGAATTGCTTCGGAACAAGCAGTCGCTTGCTCCGGCTGAAGTCCTGACTCACCTACCTGTGCCGGCAAATCAGACAGCCAGACGCTTACGGCCCTTGGCGCGACGACGCGACAGGACGGCGCGGCCGTTCTTGGTGGCCATGCGAGCACGGAAACCGTGGGTGCGAGCGCGCTTGATGGTGCTGGGTTGGAAAGTACGTTTCATGGACAGTTACCTGGTTGGTCGGCTGGGCCCCAATGGCCCGGTTTTCAAGAGACCGGCGATTCTATTGAAAGCAGGGGCATAGGTCAATTTCCGACCAGCTTTTCCTTACATATGGTTACCTGGAAGGCGTGACGGTGCACGGCAGCGAAACAGAAATAAAAAGAAGGACGTATAAGAAGCTTTTTTGAAGAACTTATAAAGCTTGAGGAGCGGGTCTGTTGTGGATAACCTATTTTCGACCAGCAGGGATAGGCATTAGCGACACTTCAAAGGTTGTCCACAAGCCGCCCGGAACCTGTTCAGTCTGTGGATAAATCCTGTGCATATCTTGGTGGGATTTCCACAGGTGACTTATCAACAGGGTTTGAATGGTGGTAACGCACTGGGCTCACGCCAAGTTTTCCACAGGCCTCAGGCGATGTTTTTGAGCGCCCTGAAAATGCACTTGTACCCGTAGTTTCTTCCATCGACCGGCTGGTGTGGATAACTCTGCCAGCCCTAGGTACAATGGCCGACGCTTCCTTGCCCGTCGGGCTTATCTATCTCAGGGGATTCCTGTGTCAGTGGAAATCTGGCAGCAGTGCGTGGAATTGCTCCGCGAGGAACTGCCTGCTCAACTGTTCAATACCTGGATACGTCCGCTTCAAGCCGAAGCGGAAGGGGACGAGCTGCGCATCTATGCGCCAAATCGCTTCGTCCTGGATTGGGTCAACGAAAAATACCTCGGGCGTTTGCTCGAGTTGATGGCCGAGCACGGAGAGGGTTCTGTCCCTGCGCTGTCGCTGCTCATCGGTAGCCGTCGCAGCTCAGCTCCGCGTACGGCCGCCAATGCTCCGGTAGCCGCCGCGGCTGCCGTGACATCGGCCCCTGTCGCTGTCCAGGCGCCCGCTCCGCTCGTGGCTCCAGCAGCCCAACCGCACGCGGACCCTGAGCCGTCCCGGGACAGTTTCGATTCGATGTCCGCGCCCGCTACGCCTCGTAGTGAAGCGCGCAGTGTTCAGGTGGAAGGTGCGCTCAAGCACACCAGCTATCTGAACCGCACCTTCACCTTCGAAAATTTCGTGGAAGGTAAATCGAACCAGCTGGCCCGTGCCGCCGCTTGGCAGGTCGCGGACAATCCCAAGCACGGCTATAACCCGCTGTTCCTTTATGGCGGCGTAGGGTTGGGTAAGACTCACTTGATGCACGCCGTGGGTAACCATCTGCTCAAGAAGAATCCGAATGCGAAGGTCGTGTACCTGCACTCGGAGCGATTCGTGGCGGATATGGTCAAGGCCTTGCAGCTGAACGCCATCAACGAGTTCAAGCGCTTCTATCGGTCCGTGGATGCATTGCTGATCGACGACATCCAGTTCTTCGCGCGCAAGGAACGCTCGCAGGAAGAATTTTTCCATACCTTCAACGCACTACTTGAAGGCGGTCAACAGGTCATTCTTACCAGTGACCGTTACCCCAAGGAAATCGAAGGCCTGGAAGAGCGACTGAAGTCCCGCTTCGGTTGGGGCCTTACTGTCGCAGTTGAGCCGCCCGAGCTTGAAACCCGTGTCGCCATTCTCATGAAGAAGGCAGACCAGGCAAAGGTAGAGCTTCCTCACGACGCCGCATTCTTCATTGCCCAGCGTATTCGGTCCAACGTCCGTGAATTGGAAGGCGCGCTCAAGCGAGTGATCGCTCACGCTCACTTCATGGGTCGCGATATTACGATCGAGCTCATCCGTGAATCGTTGAAGGATCTGCTTGCGCTGCAGGACAAGCTGGTGAGTGTGGATAACATCCAGCGAACTGTGGCCGAGTACTACAAGATCAAGATCTCGGATCTTCTTTCAAAGCGTCGCTCACGCTCGGTCGCTCGGCCCCGTCAGGTGGCGATGGCGCTCTCCAAGGAGCTGACCAACCACAGCCTGCCGGAGATCGGCGATGTCTTTGGCGGCCGCGATCACACGACGGTCCTGCACGCGTGCAGGAAAATCAACGAACTGAAAGAGTCTGACGCGGATATCCGCGAGGACTACAAGAACCTGCTCCGTACGCTGACCACTTGACGCCTACGTAGCCGCCACGAAAAGGCCAGGAACTGACGCTATGCATTTTTCCATTCAACGAGAGGCGCTGCTTAAACCTCTGCAACTGGTTGCCGGCGTGGTAGAACGCCGACAGACGCTGCCCGTTCTTTCCAACGTGTTGCTGGTCGTTCAAGGGCAGCAGCTTTCCCTTACCGGTACCGATCTGGAAGTTGAGCTTGTCGGCCGCGTTCAGTTGGAAGAGCCTGCGGAACCAGGTGAAATCACTGTGCCTGCCCGTAAGCTCATGGATATCTGCAAAAGCCTGCCAGCCGATGCGCAGATTGACGTGCGCCTTGATGAGCAGAAGCTTCTCGTAAAAGCTGGCCGCAGCCGTTTTACCTTGTCCACACTGCCGGCCAACGATTTCCCCACCGTGGAAGAAGGCCCCGGTTCGCTGACCTGCACACTTGCCCAAGGCAAGCTGCGCCGCTTGATAGAGCGCACCGGGTTTGCCATGGCTCAGCAGGACGTGCGCTATTATCTCAACGGGATGTTGCTGGAAGTGTCCACAGGGTTGATCCGCGCCGTGGCCACTGATGGTCATCGCCTTGCCATGTGTTCCATGACCGCCGACCTAGGCCAGGCGGACAAGCATCAAGTCATCGTTCCTCGCAAGGGCATCCTTGAGTTGGCGCGTTTGCTGACCGATCCCGATGGCACGGTCAGCATCGTTCTGGGCCTGCATCACATTCGCGCGACTACAGGGGAATTCACCTTCACCTCGAAATTGGTTGATGGCAAATTCCCGGATTACGAACGCGTACTGCCCAAAGGCGGGGACAAGGTCGTGCTGGGTGATCGCCAGGCGCTGAAGGAAGCATTCAGCCGTACCGCTATTCTTTCCAACGAAAAGTATAGGGGCATCCGCCTGCAGCTCGGCGCTGGCCAGCTCAAGATCCAGGCTAACAACCCTGAGCAGGAGGAAGCCGAGGAAGAGATCAGCGTTGACTATAATGGTGGCAGCCTGGAGATCGGCTTCAACGTAAGTTACTTGCTCGATGTACTGGGCGTCATGACTACCGAGCAGGTGCGGTTGGTATTGTCCGACTCCAACAGCAGCGCACTGCTTCAGGAAGCCGACAACGACGACTCCTCTTACGTTGTGATGCCGATGCGGCTCTGACCCCTCGGTAATGTCCTTATCCCGTGTTTCTGTCACCGCGGTGCGCAATCTGCACCCGGTGACACTGCTACCGTCCCCGAGGATCAATATCCTTCACGGCGCTAACGGTAGCGGTAAGACCAGCCTTCTTGAAGCTATTCACCTCCTCGCTCTCGCGCGCTCATTTCGCAGCACACGGTTACAACCCGTTATTCAATATGAGCAAGCCGCCTGTACGGTCTTTGGCCAGGTCATGCTTGAGAATGAAAGGGTTTCCAACCTCGGCGTATCGCGGCAACGGGACGGCGACTTCCTCATCCGCGTAGATGGAGAGAATGTCCGAAGCGCCGCTCAATTGGCTGAAATGCTCCCCTTGCAGCTTATTAACCCGGATAGCTTCCGCCTGTTAGAAGGCGCTCCGAAGATTCGGCGGCAGTTTCTGGACTGGGGAGTGTTCCACGTGGAACCTCGCTTTCTCGCCGTCTGGCAGCGGCTTCAGAAGGCGTTGAAGCAGCGAAACTCGTGGCTGCGCCATGGTACACTGGATGCCGTTTCGCAGGCCGCATGGGACAGGGAGCTCCTGCTGGCAAGCGCTCAAATTGATGAATTTCGACGCGCCTATATTCAGGCCTTGAAGCCCGTATTTGACCGTATTCTCGCCGAGCTTGTGGATCTGCCAGGCTTGTCGCTGAGCTACTTTCGCGGTTGGGATAAAGATCGCGACCTGAGCGAAGTTCTAGCCGGTTCTCTATTGCGGGATAGGCAGCTAGGCCACACGCATTCCGGGCCGCAGCGCGCGGATCTACGGCTACGCCAAGGCAGTCATAACGCCGCTGAAGTTCTCTCCCGTGGCCAGCAGAAATTGGTGGTCTGTGCATTGCGCATTGCCCAAGGGCACCTGCTAAGCCAAGTGCGACGTAACCAGTGCATCTACCTGGTGGACGACTTGCCCTCTGAACTCGATGAGCAGCACCGCAAAGCATTATGCAAGCTGCTCGAAGAATTAAAATGCCAGGTGTTTATCACCTGCGTGAACCATGAATTGCTGAGTAATGACTGGCGTGAAGACACCCCCGTCTCTTTGTTCCACGTGGAACATGGCCGCATTACACAGACCTCGAAACATCAGGAGTGAAGCATGAGCGACAACCAAACATATGACTCCTCAAGCATCAAAGTACTGAAAGGCCTGGATGCGGTTCGCAAGCGGCCGGGTATGTACATCGGCGACACCGACGATGGGAGCGGCTTGCACCACATGGTGTTCGAGGTGCTGGATAACTCGATTGACGAAGCATTGGCTGGTCACTGTGACGATATCACCGTCACCATTCACCCCGATGAATCGATCTCGGTACGCGACAACGGCCGCGGCATTCCTGTAGACGTGCACAAAGAAGAAGGCGTATCGGCGGCTGAGGTCATCATGACCGTCCTTCACGCTGGCGGTAAATTTGACGACAATTCTTACAAGGTTTCCGGCGGCCTGCACGGTGTAGGCGTTTCCGTCGTTAACGCGCTATCCGAATCCCTGCTACTCACTGTCCGCCGTAGCGGCAAGATCTGGGAACAGCACTACGTGCATGGGGTGCCTCAGGAACCGATGAAGGTGGTGGGCGACAGCGAAACCACCGGTACCGAAATCCACTTCAAACCCTCAGCGGAAACCTTCAAGAATATCCACTTCAGCTGGGACATCCTGGCCAAGCGGATCCGGGAACTGTCCTTCCTCAACTCTGGGGTCGGCATCTTCCTCAAGGATGAGCGCAGTGGTAAGGAAGAGTTCTTCAAATACGAGGGTGGCTTGCGCGCTTTCGTTGAGTACCTCAATACCAACAAGACCACCGTTAACCAGCAGGTTTTCCATTTCACCGTGCAGCGGGAAGACGGCGTTGGCGTTGAGATCGCTTTGCAGTGGAACGACGGCTTTAATGAAAACCTGCTGTGCTTCACCAACAACATTCCTCAGCGCGACGGGGGGACTCACCTCGTTGGGTTCCGCTCTGCCTTGACGCGCAACCTCAATGCCTACATTGAGCAGGAAGGCCTGGCCAAGAAGCACAAGGTTGCAACCACCGGTGACGATGCTCGGGAAGGCCTCACCGCGATCATTTCTGTAAAAGTCCCGGATCCGAAGTTCAGCTCGCAAACCAAGGACAAGCTGGTGTCGTCCGAGGTGAAAACCGCGGTTGAACAGGAAATGGGTAAATACTTCTCTGACTTCCTGCTCGAGAACCCCAATGAAGCGAAGGCGGTGGTCGGCAAGATGATCGACGCCGCGCGCGCGCGCGAAGCAGCACGCAAGGCGCGTGAGATGACTCGCCGTAAAGGCGCGCTGGACATCGCGGGCCTGCCGGGCAAACTCGCCGACTGCCAAGAGAAGGACCCTGCCCTTTCCGAACTGTACCTGGTGGAGGGTGACTCCGCGGGTGGCTCGGCGAAGCAGGGCCGTAACCGTCGTACTCAAGCGATCCTACCGCTGAAGGGCAAAATCCTTAACGTAGAGAAAGCCCGGTTCGACAAGATGATTGCGTCCCAGGAAGTGGGCACACTGATCACCGCGCTTGGATGCGGTATCGGCCGTGACGAATACAACATCGAGAAACTGCGGTACCACAACATCATCATCATGACCGATGCTGACGTGGACGGATCGCACATCCGTACACTGCTGCTGACCTTCTTCTTCCGCCAACTGCCGGAGCTGATCGAGCGCGGCTACGTGTATATCGCCCAGCCGCCGCTTTACAAGGTAAAGAAAGGCAAGCAGGAGCAGTACATCAAGGATGACGAGGCGATGGAGGAGTACCTGACCCAGACGGCCTTGGAGGACGCCAGCCTGCACTTGGGTGAGGACGCCCCTGGTATCAAGGGTGAAGCCCTCGAGCGCCTGGTAAACGACTATCGCATGGTCATGAAGACCCTCAAGCGGCTATCGCGGCTGTACCCTCAGGAAATTACCGAGCACTTCGTGTACCTGCCGCCAGTTTCGCTGGAGCAACTGGGCGACCATAAAGCCATGGAGGAATGGCTCGAGCGCTTCGCTAGTCGCCTGAAGCGCTCCGAGAAGTCGGGCCTCACTTACAAGGCTACGCTTCGTGAAGATCGCGAACGTAACGTGTGGCTGCCTGAAGTCGAAGTGCTGTCCCACGGCTTGGCGAGCTATGTCACGTTCAACAGGGACTTCTTCGGCAGCAACGATTACCGCACGGTAACGGCTCTGGGAGCTCAGCTGAACAGCTTGCTGGACGACGGTGCATATGTGCAGCGAGGCGAGCGTAAAAAGCCCGTGAGCGAATTCAAGGAGGCGTTGGATTGGTTGATGACCGAGACGGCCAAGCGCTACAGCATCCAGCGCTATAAAGGGCTGGGGGAGATGAACCCGGATCAGCTGTGGGAAACTACCATGGACCCGACAGTGCGCAGGATGCTCAAGGTAACCATCGAAGACGCCATTGCGGCCGACCAGATCTTCAATACCTTGATGGGCGACGCAGTGGA
>Ga0265797_10004684_pt1 | contig 20636 bp, 15 predicted proteins | sample P2T30metagenome_FD_192433 | JGI IMG/M metagenome (GOLD analysis project Ga0265797, IMG submission 192433) | Plant litter microbial communities from East Loma Ridge, Irvine, California - P2 T30 | ecosystem: Environmental > Terrestrial > Plant litter > Unclassified | place: USA: California...
ATCCTACAGATAGGAACATATCACCAACACGGTTCACAGTTAGAGCTTTGATACCAGATTTGTTAGCTTGGATACGTGTGTACCAGAAGTTAATTAGAAGGTATGATGAAATACCAATACCTTCCCACAGAGGTTTTATTTATCGGGGAGTTATGTTAGTTTGTATAGCATGCTTCGACACATGTAATGTGCTACTACGTCTTTCAGAGGCCGTGTTTGTTTAACAGGAATGACAATGACCCATTGTCCTGGTGTTTTTTCAATGAGTCGTGTGCGCAGATCAAAGTTAATCATTAGAGCGTGTTGTAGTAGTTGTACATCGTTAAGCGTAAATGAACGAGTGTGTAGAATAGTTTCTCCATAATTACCACGGCCACCATCATCCATAATCCAGTAAGCTAGAGCTCGTGGTGTCAGCAGTTCAGCAATATTGTGAGGTACAATTTTGCCTTGTGCTGTGTAGAATAGGTCGTAGTAATGAGTGAAACATGGAAATGCTAGAGTGCTAAATCGAATGACTGAGTATGAATTACCTGTCCGTCGATCAGGCAGACGTGTATGTACAGTAGGGTATTTACCTACAAGGTTACGGAGGATGATGTAGATAGTAGTAAGGTAGCTGGCATGGCCTGGAAACGTTTGTTCGAATTTAACACGTGGATTGTGGTTTTCTTTAACGCGTTCCATACTGGGGTCGCCGAGCATAGTACCTACAAGCACATCTTTTTGCACTTGTGTTAGTTGTACAGCACTTTTGATGGAATTGACCCGTCGAGGTTTGCTATAAACGGAACCCTTTTTACCTGCCGAAATGATCCCTGTGTATGTAAAGGCCTGTAATACGTTGTCTGCTTGAGTACAGAAAGAAATAATGATATCCGTGTCATAGCCTAGCATAATATCCCACTGCGATAAGCCTTATCTCTCGATAAGGATAGGACTATATCTTCAAACCTTTTGGTTTGCGTTACGTGTAGTCTCTGAAGAGCTGGCGACCAGTTTCCTGCAGATTGTCTAATGATTAGATATTCCGGCAATTTAGTAACATGTAGTAATATAATTACTAGGCCGGGAAGAGGTGACCGATAAACATAATGAAGTAGTTATCTCCGGCTACAAGAATAAGCATAAAGAATGTGAACATAGACAGATATGAGAAGAATCGTTGGTTGTGAGGGTCTTCAGCCATGTATGAGATTGAGTATAGGTGTACCAGTGATGATACAACTAGAACAGGAAGTAGCATAGAAACTGTTAGAGAATCGAATAGGAATCCCCAGTTCACTAGCATAAATTCTGAATCAATCCAACTGAATAGTTCAATAGATACAGGTGATCCACATAGACCAACTTCGTAGAATGCTACCATAGCAAGTAGAGCAGATGTTGTTAGACATCCAGTTGTAATGATGTGAGCTCCTGTTACACCAATAGATCGTCCTCGAAGACCAGCAATAGCTGATCCAAACATAGGAAGGGCAAGAATAGATAGATACATTATGTTCGTAGAGAAATGTTACCTCGTAGTCGGTAGTATGCTACTAGAATACCAAGACCAATAGCAGATTCTGCTCCAGCGATAGCGATAATGTAGATACCATATGTTTGTCCCATGATGTCGTCGAATTGGTATGAGCTTACAAGTACAAGTAGAGTCACAGCAAGTAGCATTAGTTCAATAGAAATGATCATTAGAATAATGTTTTTACGGTTCAGGATGAACCCTAGAATTCCGATAAGGAATAGAACTAGTGATAGAGTCATGAGACATAATAGTATGACCAAATGGCATAGGTGTAAAGTGAATAACGGGTTATAAGTACCCATAAAACTAGAATGGATGACATGGAATTATAATATCCATAGCCAAGGGGCATCAGTAGTGATTATATAACAATACTTTCACACTGATGATACATTAAATACTAGACCTAATGTTAATGTACGGTTAGCTATCACAATTAAAACTATTTGCATAGTTAAGCTTAGACCATTCGAATGTCGATACGTCCTATATGTGTCGCTGGGTATAATACGAGAAAAAGCGGGTTCGAACCGCCATACCCCACTTCGACAAAGTGGTACATTGCCAATTATGCTATTTTCCCTATATTGCCTACTTTTATCTAGTAGAAATAATGTATTCTTAGAGTAAATAGACTACCTTGTATCGAACTACACTTGGTGTGTGATCTCCCTTTTCGTAGCACCCCATACTTTTAGAAAACACAAGATAATAGAACACTTCTAGGGTGCCACTTGTGGTACTCGGGGATTTAAAGTTTAAAATGACTACAACAAAGAATCCTAATAATAAGGGTCCGGCTATCACTATTATTGAGGTCGTTCAATAGTAGGTTGGCTAATAGCTGATCGTTGGTCAGTGAAGTATAGAGCACCTTTTCCAAGTTCGTATACGAATCCTAGAGTTAGCACTGTGAAGAAGATCATAGCAACCCAGAAACCGTATGTTGATACGTTGTAAAGAGTTACCGCAACAGGGTATAGAAGTAGAATTTCAAGATCAAAGATTAGAAATAGAATACCTACTAGGTAGTATTGGATACTGAATGGAGCACGTGTTTGTCCGTAGATTGGTGAGAATCCACATTCGTATGCTGTTACTTTTTCTGTGTCCGGTCGGTGTGCCGCTAGTAGTACATTAAGTACTAGTAGGATAGCTACAAGGATAGGGACTACAATAAAGAGAAGTGTTAGTGAATTCATTAGTATTGGAATAGAGTAAGAGCCAGAAGACTAGTGCTATTTAGAATAATTGACGGTTTGAATACGAATAGTGTGATGGCCATAGTTAGTGTTGCAATGGCAAAGCTATGTGTAGCTGTTAGTTTGCTTTCTTGTGAAAGTGTTGATGTACCTGTGTCTACATCGGCTGAGTCAAAGTGAATCACTCGTACGATTTTAAGGTAGTATGATGCACTAATAACTGATACGATAATAGCTACAATTGATAGGAAGTAGTATCCACTGTGTGTAGCAGAGTATAGAACCATTTGTTTTCCAAAGAATCCAATTAGAGGAGGTACTCCAGCCATTGAGAATAGACAGAGTGTTAGAGATAGTCCTAGTAGAGGGTTAGCTCGGAATTGTCCTGCCATATCTGAAATGAATTGGATATCTGTACCGTTACCATCTGATCGTGATACGTTACTGTGTAGTACGTAACCAAATGCTAGGATAATAAGGAATGCGTTAAGGTTTGTAATACTGTATTGCACAAGGTAGAATAGGAATGATTCGATTGATTCTTCGCTGTTAATAGCTAGTGCTAGTAGTAGGAAACCTACATGTGAAATAGTACTGTATGCTAGTAGTCGTTTGATTCGGTATTGTGCTAGACCTACAACTGTACCAATAATAAGTGACAGTAGTGATGAAACTAGTAGTAGGTTTTTCCAAACATCGAATGGGACTCCGTTCATCATAAGTGTTAGAGATGATCCGTTAAGACCTAGTCCACTTTGTAGTTCTAGTAGGAATACAAAGATAGAGATTTTAGGCATAACAGCTAGCCATGTTGTTACAATAGTTGGTACACCATCGTATACATCAGGTGACCAGTTATGGAATGGAGCTGCTGACACTTTGAATAGGAATCCAACTACAAGAATAGTTAGACCAATAGCACAAGGACCTAGGTCAGTTGTTAGACTATCAATACTTGCTACAGATAGGATAGAAAAGATATCTTCAAGGTTTGTTAGACCAGTAAATGCGTAAATAAGAGCAGATCCTAGTAGAATAAGACCAGAAGATAGACCACCTAGAAGGAAGTATTTAAGTCCAGCTGATGTAGCAGATTCTGAATCTCGGTAAAGAGTTGCAAGAATGTAAACTGCGAAAGATTGTAGTTCAATACTTAGGTAGATAGAAACTAGATCAGCACTAGACATTAGGAATGTTGCACCACATGTAGTGAATAGAATCATTAGAGGGTATTCTGCAATAGTAGGCAGAGCTGTAAATACTGTACGAGATCCAGCCATGATTGCATTTGTAACAGGTGCCCAAGGTAGAAGGATAATTGCACCTACAATAAAGATGAATGTATCGATAGATTGAGACACTGATGTTACTTGGAATAGTCCACTGTAAATACTTACACCTGAGCCAATAGCTTGGATGTCAAGAGCGTTAAAAGATAGCGCTGCGGCATATAGTAGTACAATAGAAGCTACTCGAGTAAGAAGAAGAGGGGAAATGTTAACGTTAGGAAGCGCTACGGCTGTCATAAGAGAGAAAATACCTAAAACAAGCATTACTATTAAAGCAGTCTACACTATATTTCAATTATCAACTTGGTAATGGTGCTTAATGAAGATAAGAGTGAAAATATAGCATACGAGAAGATATGAGTACCCAGATTCGAACTGGGGTCATCCGAGTGGAAGTCGGAGATAATAAACCACTATATGATACTCACCTTAGTATTCTGTTAATGCATGTCATCTTTTAGAAACGTCCTACTGGAATCGAACCAATATCAACTGTTTCGAAGACAGATGCACTATCCGTTGTGCTAAGGACGCTGTTACGGGGGAAGATATATTTAAGTACAAATGAAGAGACTCGAACTCTTATGCCATAGAAGACACCATGTCCTAAGCATGGCCTGTATACCAATTCCAGCACATTTGCTTTTGCTTCCCTTTTACTTGTTGTTGGCGGGGATTTGAGTGTTAGTGTAGATCACTAACGGTTTTTCATAATTATGAGTAAAGAACTAGGAAAGAAACCATAAGGGCGAAAAGTCCTGTAGCTTCTGCTAGAGCGAATCCAAGAATTGCGTATGTGAATAGTTGTCCTCGAAGGGCTGGGTTTCGGGCTGTTGAAGAAATTAGAGATGAGAAGATAGAACCGATTCCGATTCCGGCTCCTGTAAGTCCGATAGCTGCTAGTCCTGCTCCAATGTATTTTGCTGCTGCCATAATAATATATGTTAAATAACACAATCATCTAACGAATGTCAATGAATGTTCAAGTGAATAATAGTGTGCTCACTTATTGAGATCACACACTTTTAGGGTTATAATAATCGGGGAGTTAAAATATTAGCAACTAGAGTTTTGTAATGTAAACTCGTGTTACAAATAGGTTTACAAAGTATGGTAGTACGTATACTGACATAATGTATGTAATTGTGAACAGTGCTACAAGAGCGAATGTAATTTGGTTCACAAAGTAGAATGGTAGAAGTTGTGGCATGGTAAATTATAATCATTGTTTGCTCTTTAATAGAGCTATTACAAATCTAAATAAGAAATGTAATATGCGGCGGGGAAATGAAGTGTAATAATATAGTGAAATATTTTTACACGACTAAGTGTTAAGATTGTAGTGGCATCATGTGGTATGCGTGGTATGGTGTAGGGCTAGGCACTGTCCATTCTAGTGTTGTACTAGTTTGTGATTCTTTCAGGTATGAAGGAGTGCTCATAAAGAATTGTGGAATTCCAAATGGGTTAGCTGTTGCTACAGGTTGGTTGGCTAGCATGTCGTAAATGATGTATAGGAATACTCCAGTTGCTACTACTGAGATCATTGATCCAATAGAGCTAATGTAGTTCCATCCTTCAAATGCGTCAGGGTAGTCAGGAATACGTCGAGGCATTCCCGCCAGTCCTAGGAAGTGTTGAGGCATGAATGTAGTGTTTACACCTACGAATAGAGTCCAGAAGTGTACTTGTCCTAGTGTTTCGTTGTACATTTTTCCTAGGATTTTTGGTGCCCAGTAGTAGAATCCAGCGAATACTGAGAATACAGCACCCATAGATAGAACATAGTGGAAGTGAGCTACAACGTAGTATGTGTCGTGCATAGCTACATCCATTGATGCGTTAGCTAGAACTACTCCTGTTAGTCCACCAATAGTGAACAGGAATACGAATCCTAGAGCGAATAGCATAGGAGCTGTGTATCGCACGGAACCTCCGTAACAAGTAGCCATCCAACTGAAGATTTTAATACCAGTAGGTACTGCAATAATCATTGTTGCTGCTGTGAAGTAAGCTCGTGTATCTACATCAAGTCCTACTGCGTACATGTGGTGAGACCATACGATGAATCCAAGAATACCAATTGAAGCAATTGCGTAAACCATTCCTAGGTAACCGAATACAGGTTTTCCTGAGAATGCAGAGATAACGTGTGATACAATACCGAATCCTGGAATAACGATTAGGTATACTTCAGGGTGTCCGAAGAACCAGAATAGGTGTTGGTATAGTACTGGGTCACCTCCTCCTGCTGGGTCGTAGAATGAAGTGTTGAAGTTTCGATCTGTAAGAATCATTGTGATAGCACCAGCAAGTACAGGCATAGCTAGAACAATAATAATTGATTGGAATAGCATAGACCATACAAATAGAGGCATTTTGTGTAGTGTCATACCTGGAGCTCGCATGTTCATGATAGTTGTGATAATGTTAATTCCTCCTAGCATTGAAGACACACCTGAAAGGTGAAGTGAGAAAATAGCAAGATCAACTGAACCACCTGAGTGAGATTGGATTCCAGCAAGTGGAACGTATACAGTCCATCCTGTTCCTGCTCCTTGTTCTACGAATGCACTAGCTAGTAGAAGTACGATCGCTGGTACAAGAATCCAGAATGAAATGTTGTTAAGTCGAGGGAAAGCCATATCAGGAGCACCAATAAGTACAGGAACCATGTAGTTAGCGAATCCAGCCATAGCTGGTACAACTACGAATAGTAGCATGATAATACCGTGAGCAGTAATAATCACGTTGTACAGTTGGTGGTCACCTGCAAGGAATTGAGTACCTGGTGCAGATAGTTCTAGTCGAATAAGAACAGACAGAGCTGTTCCTACAAGACCTGTAAAGATTGCATATACAAGGTATAGTGTCCCAATATCTTTGGCGTTAGTTGAGAATAACCATCGTGTAATCATAATATTGTTTTAATAAAGTTCCTCATTGGCTATAGTGTTAGTTGGGTGTGTTTAATAGGATAATGTTGTCCTTAGTTCACTTTTAGTAGTTTCATAATCCCCGCTCTCCCAGCCCTTCAGGGCGGAGTTTGGGGGCTCCAACCCTCGCGCTAAAGCGCTCGGGAGGGAGCAAGTGAAAATGTTACACTTGTCGTGTTTTGCTGGAGTGTAAATGTCGTATCTTAGCTTTAGGCTATATATCTAATAAATAACTCTTAATAATAGAACACCTTAATAAAGGGATGTAAAGGGGTAATATGGTAGGTGTAAGTAATATGGCTAATTAGTATCACTAAGCTAACACACCTTACGGTGCTTACACATGTGACCTATCTAGAAGTAGTCTACTTCTTGCCTAATATAATCGCCACTGGCAGGCTTCAATCACTTATATGCTTTCAGTGTTTATCCTTTGTGCTCGTAGCTACCCAACGATGCCAGCTTTTATGCCAACAATTGGTACACCATAGGAGCATAGATCTAAGTCCTTTCGTACTAAAGATCCGCCCAGCTTTGATAATTCGTTCGTGTGGAAGATAGGAACCATACTGACTCTCATCGTATTGAACCCAACTCGCGTACCTTTTTAATCTGCGAACAGCAGAACCCTTCCCAGCTTGTGCACCAGGAGGATAAGGTGAGTCGACATCGAGGTGGCAAACAGCGCGGACAATATGAACTCTCGCGCGCTATTACCCTGTTATCCCTAGCGTAACTTTTATTCCTTGAGCGATGGCTTTTCCATAAAATACCACCGGATCACTAAGTCCTACTTACGTATCTGCTTGACTTGTCAGTCTTGCAGTTAAGCATGCTTATGCCTTTACACTTACTTTCGTTTTACATAACGAATTAGTTTCCATCTAATACAAGCATACCTTTGAAGTCCTCCGATACTCTATTGGAGGAAACCGTCCCAGTTAAACTACCCACCAGTCATTGTCTCCTATTAAGATAAGTTCCAATTTGATGTTAGTAAAGGTGTTTCATTGACGTCTTACGACTCCCTTCTACTCTACACCTAACTCAACCCAGAACGATAACTGGCTATAGTAAAGCTGCATAGGGTCTTCCCGTCTACCCACACGTAAACCGCATCTTCACGGCTAATTCAATTTCACTGAGATACTATATGAGACAGCAGAGGCATTATTACTCTATTCATGCAGGACCGCATTTAACGGCCAAGGAATTTCGCTACCTTAGAATCCTTATAGTTAAGACTGTCATTGATCAGAGGTTCCACAAGTGTCGATAGTCGCACCTGTGTTATACTCATGACATCGGACAAGATTCAGCACCTATACAACATCGTGTGATATAGCAGATGCCTGTGTTTTTGGTAAACAGTTATGCCTCTCGATTGTGTGCCACCAATGATCGTAACCATTGGTCATCCTTATTATCGAGTGTACGGATGTAGTTTGCCGAGTTCCTTATATAGTATTATCTCATCGCCTTAGTATTCTCTACCTGAGAACCTGTGTCGGTTTAGGGTACGGTTTGCTACCACATTATTTTCTTGGCCCAGTCATACTGGACTTTCTGCGATTAACTCATCGTTCTTAAGCATTAGCCTAAGAATTTAGAGGCCGTATTCACCCATAGCTGTTAAACATTTCTATGGAACCCTTTCTCATTCGGCGGGAAGCATTATAGCTTCCTTCTACGTTACTCATGTCAGCATTATCTCTTCGACTATGTCCATAAAATGAAACACTCTACTTCAACCATGTCGAATGTGCAATTACCCAGTCTTATTCTTTATGAAGGAATAAGAAGGCATAGTATCGGTAAGTGGTCTAAGACCCGTTAATCTTCGGCGCTACAATCCATTAGACTACTAAGTTGTTACACTTTCATTAAAAGATTGCCACTACCAAGCACACTTTATAGTTGTGTGAGGATTATAACTTCCTTATTTTCACTTAACCACTGTTTTGGGACCTTATTCTATGCTCACGGCTGTTTCCGTCTCGACTACCCACCTTATCATGAGCAGTCTGAAATCTCTGTACCAATTTACGTTATTCCGAGGTTAACTACCAATGGTAAAGCCTCTCGGCCCCCCAATTGAACCTAAGCCAAATTCATGACTTAAGTATGGCAATCAGTGCTGTACCCGCGTAAATCTAACTAGAGAGTCATACCTATATATGTTTCATTGCATACCAGCTATCTCGTGGTCAGATTGGCCTTTCACCTACAATCCTCAGCTCATTGGACAATACTGCAACATTGAACCATTCGGCCTATTTACTAGCCTGGCCAAGGATAGATCACCACGTTTCGGGTCTTATAATATTAACTATTTCCCACACTCAATAGTATGAGTTAGTCGCTTTCGCTAGGGTTATACACCTTGCTAATACTATAAACTCGCTGACCCATTATACAAAAGGTACGTTATCACTTATTCTCATTGAAGAAGCTCTAACTGCTTATATGATTGCTAGTTCAGGATCTATTTCACTAGTCATCGACTCTCTTTTCACCTTTCCCTCACGGTACTCTTCACTATCGCTAAACATTCATACTTAGCCTTTGAGGATGGTTCCCCAATCTTCCTACAGGTTATCTCCCATAGTACTTGTTGAATAGTATTACACATAATATACAGGGCTATTACCTTCTTCGGAGTACCTATTCCAAGGTATTCTATTATGCTATAATCTAATAGGCTAATCCAGGTTCGCTCGCCACTACTTCTGGAGTCTCGGTTGATTTCCTTTCCTACAGTTACTTAGATGTTTCAGTTCACTGCGTACTATATATTTGGTTTCCCTTAGGATCGCTATGGATATCTTCTGTCATAGCTTTTGGTGTTGCCACCTCCTTTCAATGAATGCTTGCTAGGCATCCCTAACAATCACTTTGATTACTTACACCTAAATGTCCATATTTTGTCATGCTTTTATAGAATCCATGAAATATGAATACCCTATAAGAACCAGCCTACAGGCACTATAAACTCGCTGACCTATTATACAAAAGGTACGTTATGTCTGCAGCCATTAGATATTGGAACGCTGTTATATAGCAGTGGTGTGTAAATGTGGGTCAATTTACTATAGGCTATTGATAGTGTCTGATTAAATCATGGAGAGACCATGCTAAGGACATGGTCATGGAGTATGACCAACTAATGGTATTTTATGAACCAATGGTAATCATTTGACACTGTTATCTGTGTTATCTAATAGAGATCTTAAAAGTAGGCGAAAGAAGGATGAACATGATATACTCTATCTCAGTAATGCATTCTGTAGCTATTATTCTCAGGTGCTCACATACTTGACCAAAGCAATGGGTTCGGCCCATATCTAGTTTAATTAAATATATAATATGACAGCAGTAACACAACCACGATACCAATTCCAAAGTCACCCATTCCACATGGTTGAATTTTCACCTTGGCCTCTACTAACAGCTAACGCTGTTCTATCTATGATGATTGGTGGAGTTCTATACATGCACGGAATTGCACACGGAACAACATTCCTAATTCTAGGAACACTTGCAACAACATTTGCATTCGTACTATGGTTCCGAGATATGACTACAGAAGGTACATTCCTCGGTGACCACACACTTATCGTCCAAAAAGGACTAACAATGGGAGTTTCCCTATTCATTGTAACAGAAATCTTCTTCTTCCTAAGTATTTTCTGGGCATACTTCCACTCTTCACTAGCACCTACAGTGGAACTTGGATCGCAATGGCCTCCAGCCGGTATCACAGCTCTAAACCCTATGACAATTCCTCTACTTAACACTATTCTTCTACTATCAAGTGGGGCAACAGTTACATACGCGCACCACGCACTGATCGAAGGTAACCGACGAGCAGCTATCGTAGGTACAGGACTAACAATTGTACTAGCAATTGTATTCACAGGACTACAAGGATTCGAATACATGGACGCAAACTTCACAATTGCCGACGGAGTATACGGATCATGTTTCTTCTTCTCAACAGGATTCCACGGATTCCACGTGATCATTGGAACAATCTTCATTGCAGTAGGATTCTACCGAATTCTAGCATACCACTACACAGCAGAACACCACATTGGACTGGAAGCAGCTATCCTATACTGGCACTTCGTTGATGTAGTCTGGCTATTCCTTTACGCATCAGTATACTGGTGGGGATCAGACGGTGTATTCGGATAATACATTACCCCAAAGCTTAGGCTAAATCTTTATCATTAACTCCCCGATAAATCATCACTCTAAAAGCATTGGTAAGGTGACTAAATGTTATTACCACATATCAGGATTAATAGCCAAGTGGTTTAAGGCGTCGTACTTGAAATACGATAATGCGCAAGCATTCAGAGGTTCGAATCCTTTTTAATCCGATTTTAATCTTTAAAAGTGAACAATGTCACATGACATACAATAAGATCATTAATACTAATGATTGAAACCTTTAAGTAGGATATACAAGTAAGTGTTTAATTATGGCACATCCGGATGGGTATCTAGGGATCTAACACATGCAAGTCTAATGGTAACATAAGTTATCATGGCGTACAGGTCAGGAAAGTTGGGAAGATGCCTCAAGAACTATGCAAATCATAGATAACCAAAGGGTATAACCCGTCTTGAGATTCGCTCAATACCTAACAGATAGTTGGTGGGGTAAAGCCTAACAAGTCAACAAGAGGTAGAGAAGGATGAAAGTCCTATACTCGACATTGGAAATGAGAAAGTCCAAAGCATCACTCGATGCGCAGCAGTGAAGAATATTGGTCAATGCACAAACGTGTGAACCAGTCACCTAGATTCTAGCAATAGATGTCGTACTTATGAATAATGATCAAAGTACTATAAGTCCTGTCCAAACTCTGTGCCAGCAGACGCGGTAAGACAGAAAGGGCGACCCATTGGAGTTTTAAATTGGTGTAAAGGATACGTAGCCGGCCGTAAAAATGGCTAGAGTCAAATAGAAGTAATTACAATACCTAGAGTAGGGCTGATATCTTATGATACTAGGGGGAGTGCTAAAGGCGAAGGCATATTACTAGGTAATGACTGACGGTGAGGTATGAAGGCTAAGGTAGCGATAGGGATTAGATACCCCAGTAGTCTTAGCTGTCAACGATGCAGATTAAGGATTAGTTAAAGAATAGCTAGTCCTAATGCTAACGCGTTAAATCTGCCACCTGTAGAGTATAGTCGCATGGCTGAAATACAAATAATTAGACTGTTCGTAAGCAAACGGAGTGGAGCATGTTATTTAATACGATAACCCGCGTAAAATCTTACCACATCTTGCATACCTCAATTACCTTAACAGGTAGAGTGTACAGGTGCTGCATGGCTGTCGCCAGTTAGTGCTCGTGAGGCCTATGGTTAATTCCGTTGAACTAACGCAATCCTTGCTATGAGTTGATACCTCGTAGTTTCGCTCTGATAAAGAGCGATTTTAGAAGGACTATGACAAGCCCTCATGGCCCTTATGGTGTGGGCTATAGACGTGCTACAAGAATGTTGACAAAATGATGCAATCTCGAGAGAAGGAGCTAATCACAAAATGACATTAATGTACGGATTGTATTCTGGAACTCGAATACATGAAGCAGGAATTCCGAGTAATCGTGCATCACCACGGCACGGTGAAACTAAATCTTACGGAGGTACTAACCGCTCGTCACGGGCTGAGAGATCGAACGCTATGAAGTTGCGATTAGATGACGAACCTACAAGTATTCAAGTAATCACCCATAGGGTAATGGTAGTCTGTTTAATCGTTTCGAGTGGTCAAGATTGATTGGTCTGAAGTCGAAACAAGGTAGCTTTTGGGGAACCAGATGCTGATTAATAACAAATATATAAACCCCCGCACGACAAACGTCGAACATCCTTATTTAAGGACACACATACGCACACAATATTTTTATACTTATGATCCAAAACATCTTTGTAAACTCACCTCTAGAACAATTTGAAGTATCACCATTTATTAGCATCACTGCTCCTATTCTTGGTAACTTCAACCTGTCTCTAACAAACCTTGGGTTCTACGCAATCATCACTACATTCCTAGTACTAGGTCTGCACATCATTGCTAACAACTCACACGCACTTATCCCAAGCAAATGGAGTGTAGCACTAGAAAGTGCTTACGCATCTGTACACGGAATTGTACGAGACCAAATCGGTCCTACAAACGAAATCTACACACCTTTCATTTACAGTCTATTCTTCTTCATTATCTTTGCTAACCTTAACGGTAACATTCCTTACGGATTCACTGTTACAACATCTATTATGGTAGCAATTGGACTTTCTGTAATGATCTTCCTAGGTGTGACAATCCTTGGGCTAAGCATCCACGGAGTACACTTCTTTGCATACTTCATTCCATCAGGTACACCTCTTGGACTAGTACCTCTACTAGTACTTATCGAACTGATTTCATACCTAGCACGGGCTGTCTCTCTTGGAGTGCGGCTGTTCGCTAACATGGTTGCTGGTCACACACTACTAAAAATTCTATCTACATTCCTAGCACAACTATTCACTGCAAGTATTCTTGTAGCTGTAGTTACTCTAATTCCATTTGCTGTATTCGTTGCACTTATTGGACTAGAACTAGCAGTGTCAGTTATTCAAGCATACGTATTCTGTGTTCTAGCATGTTCATACATCAAAGATGCAATCGAACTTCACTAATGTGTTCGAGCTATGTTTATTTACTCACTAAATCCCCGATAATCCTGAAATATGCTATAAGCAACCTGGTCATTATATTGAAATACGCTAACCACGGTAGATTTTTAAATATCCTAACCGCCGGCTTACAGGAGCAGGAATAGGTCTAACACAATAAACTGATTAAAAGTAGAGCTCACAAGCGGCTTCATACTACTGGTTATACGTAACCAAGGTACTAGGGTTCAATTCCCTATATCAGAGAGGAGTGAGTTCTGCAGAGTAGTAGTCATTACTACTTTGTTTTAAGAAAGGTCCATTATTTATCAAACACTACTATGCTATCTGCTCTACTATTTATTCCTATTATTGGATCACTTATTCTTCTACCTATGAGTGAAGAATCATCAACAGGTGTAACACGAATGAAACAAATCGCTCTTATTACATCAATGGTGAACTTTATCCTATCAATTGTACTATGGGGAGAATTTGACTCAAGCGCAGTGCAATACCAATTCGTACAAGAATTCAACAGCCTAAGCTTCTGCCACTTTAACCTAGGTATCGACGGTATTAGTCTATACTTCGTTCTACTAACAACACTTATTACTCCAATCTGTATTCTATCTAACTGGGATAACATCAAATTCGGTATGAAATACTTCCTTATTGCCTTCCTACTTATGGAAACACTACTTATTGCAGTATTCGTTGTACTAGATCTTATGCTATTCTACATCTTCTTCGAAGCAGTACTTATTCCTATGTTCCTTGTAGTAGGTATTTGGGGTGGGTCTGCAACTCGTATTCGAGCTTCATTCCTTCTATTCCTTTACACACTAGCTGGATCACTATTTATGCTACTAGCTATTATGGTTATCTACTACAACGTAGGAAGTACAGATTTCGCTGTTGTATCACTATCAGATTTCAGTCTTGGTGGACAAAAAATCCTATGGCTAGCTTTTTTCCTGTCATTTGCAGTTAAAACACCTCTTGTGCCTTTCCACATGTGGCTGCCACGAGCACACGCTGAAGCTCCTCTAGCTGGATCAATTCTACTAGCTGGACTATTCCTGAAACTTGCTACATACGGATATCTACGAATTCTTATTGGATTCATGCCTGATGCTACATCATACTTCTCACCTCTAGTACAAACAATTGCTATTGTAACTCTTATTTACTCATCACTAGCTACTCTACGACAAGTGGATTTCAAAGCTCTAGTTGCTTACTCATCAATTAGTCACATGGCTATTGTAGTTCTAGGACTGTTCTCTAACACTATTGTAGGTATTGAAGGTGCTATTGCTCTATCTATTGCTCACGGAGTGATCTCTCCTGCTATGTTCACACTGGTTGGAGGTGTACTATACGACCGATTCCACACACGGGTGATCCGATACTACCGAGGTCTAACTGTTTACATGCCTGTATTTGCAGCACTATTCTTTGTGACAACAGCATTCAACATGGCCGTACCTCTATCACTTAACTGGGTTGGAGAAGCACTATCACTTGCAGGTATCTTCCAAAAAAGCCCTGTTATTGGTCTTCTAGGTGCTTCAAGTATTGTACTTTCAGCATGTTACAGTATCTTCCTATTTAACCGACTAGCATTCGGTGCATACTCACAATACCTATCATACACAACAGATGTTACACGACGAGAATTCATGGTACTTCTACCACTTCTAGCTGTGGCACTAATCTTTGGTATTATGCCTAACATCATCTTTAACGATCTACATGTAGCAGTAACACAACTACTATACACATCGTCATAATTTTATGCTATTTTTAACTCCCCGATAGCGGACTAAAAGTATAGTATAGTGCTCACGTGAGCACCTTTAAGACAGGTGGAAGCCTATTTGGTATGGCGCTTCGTTTGGGTCGGAGATTCTGCAGGTTCGAGTCCTGTCCACCTGATTACCCCAAACTACATTAAATGTTGCCATAGCTCAACGGTCAGAGCAAGATACTGTTAATATCGAGATGGAAGTTCGATTCTTCCTGGTGACTATTATTATTAGCAATGCTTACTCGAAGCGGTGAATATATTTCATCAGACTTCTTGTTTATAAGGTTTATAGCTTCTCCCTCTATAAGAGCAAGAAGAATGTCATAGACATAACCGTAACGAATCACTAATACCATGAACACATTCCTACTCGACTTACTAGCATTTGGAGCAGTTCTATCCGGTGTACTTGTGATCACATCAAATAACCCTGTTATTTCTGTACTATTCCTGATTTCTGTATTTATTAACGCAGCAGGATATCTACTACTTCTTGGTGTAGGATTTGTAGGTATCTCATACCTTATTGTGTATGTAGGTGCTATTGCAATTCTATTCCTATTCGTAGTGATGATGCTAAACATTCAACTGACTGAAATTGTATCGGTTGGACGAGAATACACTAAAAACCTACCTCTAGGTTTCATTGTTGGATCTCTCTTCTTCTTCGAACTTGTATCAATCATTCCTAGCTCATACACAGAAGCAGGTAAACTACCTCTAGGTCTATTTAACTACATTAACGGACTATTCCTAGGTGTAGATAGCCCATTCACAGGATCTGATGTACACATGACATTCACTGGCCCAGGAGCTGACGATAGTTTCACTCAATTCCTACAAATTGAAGCTGTTGGTCAAGGTCTTTACACATACGGTTCTATTTGGCTACTACTTGGAAGTATTCTTCTACTACTAGCTATGCTAGGACCTATTGCACTTTGCCTACGATCTGCAACAAATGACAAATAATCACATCATCTATATTTATAACTCCCCGATTATTGGAAAATCGTGGTGTACCATTTATAATACAAAGATAATATCATTTATGTAGCATATCTGACACTTGGTCATTATCAAGATGTCTTCTAAAAGTATGGGGTACTAGTAATGCAAATAGGAGCACTCCTATTAAATGCATTTAAGCCTATCCCAGGTTCAATTCTAGATAGTTAATAATAGAACTCACGAGTGGCCTTGTACATGGATTGCAAATCTGTCGTATTAGGGTTCAATTCCCTATGAGTTCTTTAGACACATAAGGGGTGTAGTATAGTGGTAATATAGGGATCTCCAAAGTCTTTGTCGGTGGTTCAATTCCATCCACCCCTGACTCTTTTCTATCATAGGTTTAATAGAAACTAAAAGTGAGGAATTTGATTAGTGGTTAAATCACCATTTTTACACAATGGCAACAGCTGTTCGATTCGGCTATTCCTTATTAGGATTGTGATGAATTACACAAACTATACAACACTCGAGAAGACACCTTAACGATAGTATACAAGAGCATAACGCGAGGTATAGAATTAACATTCGACTATCGGGCCTAGATTTAATATAAGATCTAGAGATGCAAAGTATTGGAATCATTTCTAATATTCTACTATATGCAATTATAGTAGAGTGCACGCTGACTAAGAACTATTTATTTATAATTATTATGACTTACCTACTTTCCCTTATTCTTAACCCTGTGTACTGTGACGCACCAGAACCTTGGCAAATCGGTTTCCAAGACGGAGCTTCACCTACATTCGAAGGGATTACAGAACTACACAACGCCATTTTCTTCTACCTACTAATTATCCTAGTGGGAGTATGTTGGGTGCTTGGATCTATTGTAGCCAACTTCAGTAGCTCAAAAAGCTCACTGGTATACAAATATGCTAACCACGGAACTCTTATCGAACTAGTTTGGACAATCACACCTGCGTTCATTCTTATCGCTATTGCTTTCCCTTCTTTCAAACTTCTTTACCTTATGGACGAAGTTATTTCTCCTTCAATGACTATTAAAGTAGTTGGACACCAATGGTACTGGTCATACGAATACAGTGACTTTGTTAACGATGACGGAGAATCAATCGAATTTGATTCTTACATGATTCCTGAAAGTGACCTAGAAGACGGACAACTTCGACTTCTAGATGTTGACAACCGAGTAGTAGTACCAGTTGACACACACATTCGATTCGTAGTGACAGGAGCAGACGTAATTCACGATTTTGCTGTACCATCACTAGGTCTAAAAATTGACTGTTGCCCAGGACGACTGAACCAAACATCAGTACTAATCCAACGAGAAGGAGTATTCTACGGACAATGTTCAGAACTATGTGGAGTATACCACGGATTTATGCCTATTGCTGTAGAAGCCGTAAGCCTAGATAAATACCTATCATGGCTTGACTCACAATCATAGACCTTATGCCTCAACACTTCCCATTATTATACTATTGCACCTCTAAGTGCATTAAGTAATTAGGCTAAGGCCAAGTTCTAACATTTTGTGGATCTTATACTATGATTTATTCATACATAACCTACAAGATATTGATTGCACTCTCACCATGCTAGCAGTTGTTTACAACCTACTAGAAGTACTGATTGTTCTAGTACCTATTCTACTAGCAGTGGCCTTCATGACTATTATCGAACGAAAAGTTCTTGCAGCAATGCAACGTCGTGTAGGACCTAACAAAGTAGGATACTACGGAGTACTGCAACCGTTTGCCGACGCCCTTAAACTGGTAGTTAAAGAAACAGTTATTCCAGCACAAGCTACTAAAAGTCTATTCTTTCTAGCTCCTGTGATTACACTTATCTTCAGTCTACTAGGTTGGGGAGTTATCCCATTCGGTGCAGGACTGGCACTTTCAGACTTCTCACTAGGAATTCTATATACACTAGCTATTTCATCAGTTGGTGTATACGGAGTTCTATTCGCTGGATGGTCTGCGAACTCTAAATACGCATTCCTTGGATCTCTTCGATCAACTGCTCAAATGATTTCTTACGAACTAATTCTTAGCTCGGCTATTCTAACAGTTATTCTACTGACAGGATCGTTTAACATCATTACAATTATCGAAAACCAAGAATCTGTATGGTTCGTAGTTCCTCTACTGCCTATGTTCATCATCTTCTTCATTTCTGCACTAGCAGAAACTAACCGTACACCGTTTGATCTACCCGAAGCAGAATCAGAACTGGTAGCTGGATTCTTTACAGAACACAGTGGTATGATTTTCGTATTCTTCTTCCTTGGAGAATACTGTTCTATCGTACTTATGTCAACACTGACAGCCATTCTATTCTTTGGTGGATACAACATGCCAGAACTATTCGTTAACGATACATTTATTAACCTACAAAGTATCGTACTAGGACTTAAAACATGTATGTTCTGTTTCCTATTCGTATGGTTCCGTGCTACACTACCTCGACTTCGATATGACCAACTTATGGTCTTCTGTTGGACAGGTATGCTTCCACTAGCTATTGGTCTAATCGTCCTAGTACCAAGTATTCTTGTTGCTTTCGACATTGCACCATACTAGTGTTTAACCCTTTTTAAACTCCCCGATACACACGATAAAACACATTACTTTTTACTTAGTGTAAAGGTAACACAAAGGTATTCCTACTCCTTTAGGTCCCAGTTCAAATCTGGGAGTTTCCATGAAGTATTACAAGATATTATAACACCTAAAAGGGATAAGCATGGAAAGGAAACAGGCGGTGCCTCCTCATTCATTTAAAAGAAACACACTTGGATTAGTTTAATTGAATTGTATCTAATCACAGGAGTATACGAGTGACCGGGTCGCTCGGACGGCAGTCTACGATCCTATCGGATACGAGACTTTACGTACTCGCTCGCTCTGCTAGACTATATAACCCGCTAATTATACTAGCATATTACAAACACAGTGGCGGGGATAAGGTTTATACGTCTGACTAACAGTGAACTGTTACTAAGTACCCGATAATGACTCACTCTAAAAGGGAGTGATAGGGTAAATAAGCTGAAGACATAGCAAGTATGCTGGAACTGGTAAACAGGTCTTTCTTAAGTAAAGATGTCTTAGGGCTTTAGGGTTCGACTCCCTATACTTGTATAAGCGCGAAGTAGTGTAAAGGTAACATATCGGTCTCATGATCCGAAGTCACTAGGTTCAATTCCAGTCTTCGCTTGTATTTATTAGAGACTCCTATAAAGACGCTATCGTATATCGGTTAATACACTTGCCCTTCACGCAGGATAGACGGGTTCGATTCCCGTTGGCGTTATTATTAAATAATAAGATTATAAAAGACTAGGCCTGTATAGTTAAATGGCATAACACGACTCTTGTAAAGTTGAATTTTTGGTTCGATTCCAGATACGGGCAAACAAAGAGAGATGGTGTCCTCTTAATGCTACTAAATGTGATAATCTGTTATCTTTTAGTGGAACACGTGACCTCTAGGGTAATTGGCAACCCGACTGTTTTTGGTGCGGTAGATTCTACGTTCGAGTCGTAGGAGGTCAGGGTCAGGGTATAATCTGTAACCGCTAATATGTATCTACAAGATAACATGCCGGGAGTGTAACTCAGTGGTAGAGTAGCCGACTTTTAATCGGCCTGTCAATGGTTCGATCCCATTTACTCTCAATAAAATAGGGTTATACCCATCAACATTTTCACACAAAGGAAGGACACAACTATAGGCGAGGTGTATTCGGTTGCTAACTGAACGAAGCTAGGCTTCTTATGGGTTCGAATCCCATTCCTTCCGCTTATATAAACTCATCAAATGAGTGTTCGGGGAGTTCAACATAGTGAAGTAATTATACCACAGCTCGTTGGCTGATCCATACTTTCACTGTGAAGGCACCTTTTTTGTTTTTAGTAGTAAATGATGCACTGTCAACTAGAGACAGGTTCCCTTTAGAGAATGTTCCAATTTGCATTGTTTGTACAGATTGTCGTGGTCGTGATCGTTCTGTCATAAGACGTCCTGATACTCGCACTTTAATACCAACAATGTGTGATGGCAGTAGACTTGCTAGTGCTTCTACTGATTGTGTGTTTTTAACAGGTGCAAGAGTACTGAAAATTCGACGTACAATTTGCACAAGTGTGTAGTTTTGTGTATTAGAGGCAATAAATTGCGCTAGAATGTAACTGTTAAGGTAAG
>Ga0265797_10004685_pt1 | contig 20629 bp, 20 predicted proteins | sample P2T30metagenome_FD_192433 | JGI IMG/M metagenome (GOLD analysis project Ga0265797, IMG submission 192433) | Plant litter microbial communities from East Loma Ridge, Irvine, California - P2 T30 | ecosystem: Environmental > Terrestrial > Plant litter > Unclassified | place: USA: California...
TATGGGTGCTGCCGGACGACAAGCTGGTGCAGCTGCTGTTGGGCCTGTCGACGCTGGTCGAGAGTTCGCTGATCGTCACCGGACACAACTTCGGCAAGCACGGGCGGCGTTTGTACTGAACTTTCTACGGTTCGAGACAGTTTTTTTCTTTCTGCATGCCAAGATTTCGGCTATAAACGAGGCTCCGATGCTTGATGGAGTGTTGAAGCATGCAGTCTGTTTCGGTGAACACGATCCGGGGGCGCCGCGCGCTGTTACCTGCGACATTGGGCGCTGCACTGGCCGCGGCGCTGGGTGCCGGCCTGCTGTCCGCCCCCATGCCGGCCGGTGCCGCCGACCTGCTCACTACGGCCAAGGCGCGCGGCACGCTGCGCATCGGCGTGGAAGGCAGCTATCCGCCATTCAATTTCAAGGACCCGAAGAGCGGCGCGCTGGCCGGCTACGACGCCGACGTCGCCAGGCTGGTGGCGGCGCGCCTGGGCCTGAAGCCCGAGTTCGTGACCACGGAATGGTCGGCGATCCTGGCCGGCCTCGGCGCCGGCAAGTACGACCTCATCGTCAGCCAGGTCGGCATCACGCCCAGACGCCAACTCGCCTTCGACTTTTCCCAGCCCTATATCTACTCGGCGCCACAGCTGATCGTGCGCAGGGACGACCAGTCCAGCTACGCCAGCCTGAACGACCTGAAGGGCAGGAAGCTCGGTGCCGGGCAGGGCAGCGTGTTCGAGCAGCAGGCCAGGGCCGTGCCCGGCATTGAGGTGAAGGCTTATCCGGCGGCGACGGAAACCTTGCAGGACTTGGCCTTCGGCCGCATCGACGCCGCGCTCAACGACAGCCTGATGGTGGCTTATCTGCTCAAGAATTCCCGGCTGCCGCTGCGCGCCGGTGCGCGCGTCGGCGCGGTCGAGCGCATGGGCATCGCGCTGCGCAAGGGCAATCCGCAGCTGCTGGCCGCGCTCGACAAGGCGCTGCTGGCCGCGCGCGCCGATGGCAGCCTGGCCAGGGCGTCGATCAAGTGGTTCGGCATCGACGCCTCGCGCGCGCCCTGATAAAAAAACCGGCGCTCGCGGCGCCGGTTCTCGATTGCAATCACATCACATGTTCGGGTAATTCGGTCCGCCGCCACCTTCCGGCGTCACCCACACGATGTTCTGGGTCGGATCCTTGATGTCGCAGGTCTTGCAGTGCACGCAGTTCTGCGCGTTGATCTGCAACCGGTCGCGTCCCTCGTCGGTCTTCACGTACTCGTACACCCCGGCCGGGCAGTAGCGCGATTCCGGACCCGCGTACTTGGCCAGGTTGACCTCGACCGGCACGTTCGGGTTCTTCAGCGTCAGGTGCACCGGCTGGTCTTCCGCATGGTTGGTGTTCGAGATGAACACCGACGACAGGCGATCAAAAGTGAGCTTGCCGTCCGGCTTCGGATACACGATGGGCGTGAATTCCGAGGCCGGGCGCAGGCACTCGTGGTCGGCATGCTTGTGGCGCAGGGTCCAGGGCGCCTTGCCTTTGAACAGGATCTGGTCGATGCCGGTCATGATGGTGCCCAGGTACAGGCCCTTGCTCATCCACGGCTTGAAGTTGCGCGCGATGTGCAGTTCCTCGTGCAGCCAGGATTGTTCGAAGGCAGCCGGGTAGCTGGCCAGCTCGTCGTGCTGGCGTTCCTCGCCGAGCGCGGCATAGGCGGCATCGGCGGCCAGCATGCCGGTCTTGATGGCGCCGTGGCTGCCCTTGATGCGGCTGGTATTCAGGAAGCCGGCATCGCAGCCGATCAGGGCGCCGCCTGGGAACACGGTCTTCGGCAGCGATTGCAGGCCGCCGGCGGTGATCGCACGCGCACCGTAGGAAATGCGCTTGCCGCCCTCGAAGAAGCCGCGGATCGCCGGGTGGGTTTTATAGCGCTGGAACTCTTCGTACGGCGACAGATACGGGTTCTGGTAAGCCAGGCCGACCACGAAGCCGACCGCAACCTGGTTGTTTTCCAGGTGGTACAGGAAGGAACCGCCGTAGGTGCTGTTGTCCAGCGGCCAGCCGGCGGTGTGCACCACCAGGCCCGGCTGGTGCTTGGCCGGGTCGATTTCCCACAATTCCTTGATGCCGATGCCGTAGGTCTGCGGATCCTTGCCCTTGTTCAGGTCGTACTTGGCGATCAGCTGCTTGCCCAGGTGGCCGCGCGAGCCTTCGGCGAACAGGGTGTACTTGGCGTGCAGCTCCATACCCAACTGGAAGGCGTCGGTCGGTTCGCCGTGGCGGTTCACGCCCATGTTGCCGGTGGCAACGCCTTTGACGGAACCGTCGTCGTTGTACAGCACCTCGGCCGCCGGGAAGCCCGGGAAGATCTCGACGCCCAGCGCTTCGGCCTGCTGGCCCAGCCAGCGCACCACGTTGGCCAGCGAGATCACGTAATTGCCGTGGTTGGTCAGCGCCTTCGGCACCATGAAGGAAGGCGTGGCGTAGGATTTGGTTTCGGTCAGGAACAGCACGCGGTCTTCGGTGACCGGGGTGTTCAAGGGCGCACCCAGCTCTTTCCAGTTCGGGAACAGTTCGGTCAATGCGCGCGGGTCCATCACCGCGCCGGACAGGATGTGCGCGCCCAGCTCACCGCCTTTTTCCAGCACGCAGACCGACACCTCGCGGCCTTTTTCGGCCGCCAACTGCTTCAGGCGGATTGCGCTTGCCAGGCCGGCCGGGCCGCCGCCGACGATCACCACGTCGTATTCCATCGCCTCGCGCGGGCCGTATTGTTCGAGGATGTTGTTGGGCTGAGTCATTGTTATCTAGTGTTGAAAATATTTAAGCACGAGTGTGCACTTTTTTACTCGCGATTGCAACGCCGTGCGCTATTGTAGGGCATGTATTAGATGCGGCAATCTAAACCGCGTGAAATAGGCGAAGTGTGCAATCATAATGGTTTCGCAACAGAATATCGTTCGGTATCGTCGGGCACAGGGAGATAAGCCGTGGGCATTGAAGTCAATTTCGAAGGCAAGATCGCGATGGTCACCGGCGCGTCCAGCGGCCTTGGCGCGCGTTTCGCGAAAGCGCTGGCCGGCGCCGGCGCCCAGGTCGTGCTGGCATCGCGCCGTCTCGAGCGCCTCAAGGAACTGCGCGCCGAGATCGAGGCCGATGGCGGCGCCGCCCACGTGGTGACGCTCGACGTGACCGACCTCGCCAGCATCAAGTCGGCGATCGCGCATGCCGAGACCGAGGTCGGCCCGATCGACATCCTGGTCAACAATTCCGGGGTCTCGACCACCCAGCGCCTGCTCGACGTCACCGAAGAAGACTACGGCTACATGATGGACACCAACCTGCGCGGCGCCTTCTTCATGGCCCAGCAGACCGCCAAGCGGATGATCCAGCGGGCCAAGGGCGACCCGAAAAAGCAGCACCGCATCGTCAACATCGCCTCGGTGGCGGGCCTGCGCGTGCTGCCGCAGATCGGCGTGTATTGCATGAGCAAGGCCGGCGTGGTGCAGATGACCAAGGCGATGGCGGTCGAGTGGGGCCGCTACGGCATCAACGTGAATGCGATCTGCCCCGGTTACATCGCCACCGAGATGAACGAGGATTATTTCGATACCGAGCAGGGCAGGCGCCTGATCGAGATGCTGCCGCGCCGCCGCACCGGCAAGCCGGAAGACCTGGATGGCCTGCTGCTGCTGCTGGCGGCCGAGGAAGCGCACTTCATCAACGGCGCCATCATCACCGCCGACGATGGCATGACGGCGCAATGAGCGGCGCAGTGAGTGGCGCAGTGAGTGGCACAATGACGCCGCTGCTGATGATCCACGGCCTGCTCGGGCCGATCGATTATTTCGCGCCGGCGCAGCTGCTGCCCGGCGTCGAGGTGCACACGCCCGGCATGATCGGCTACGGCCGCCGTCGCAGCGAGGACGCCGGCATCGGCCTGGCCGGCCAGGCGGCCGAACTGGCGCGTTACCTGCGCGACGAGATCCGGCAGCCGGCCTGGCTGCTGGGCCACAGTGTCGGCGGCGCGGTGGCGATGATGGTGGCCGACCGCGAACCGGAACTGGTGCGCGGCCTGATCAGCGTGGAGGGCAACTTCACGCTGCGCGACGCCTTCTGGTGCGCGCGCATCGCCGCGCTCGACGAGGCAGCGTGGGCCGCCGAGTACGGCGCGATGGAAGACGCGCCCGCCGCCTGGCTCGAAAAGAGCGCCATCGAAGCCGATGACGAGCGCATCGCCTGGGCGCGTGACATCCTCGGCAACCAGCCCTACGGCACCGTGCAGCGCATGGCGCGCGCGGTGGTCGAGGAAACCGGCAGGCCGGACTGGCCGGAGCTGGTGCGCCGGGTGCTGGTGCGCGGCACGCCCTTGTATCTATTAGGCGGCGAACAGTCGGTGGCCGGCTGGGACGTGCCCGAATGGGTGCTGGCGGCGGCGCGCCAGGTTTTGGTGCAGCCGAAAGCAGGGCATATGATGATGCTCGAGGATCCGCGGCAGTTTTGCCGCATCGTCGGGTCCATCATCGGGGGCGATGACAATGGCAGCGCCGCCGCGCAGTAACGATTTTTTCAACGAAGCAGAAGTGAGCAACAATGAGTGAGCAGAAACCCGTCCGCGAGCAAGTCCACGTCATGCGCCAGGCCATCCGCTGGGGCGACATGGACGCTTTCGGGCACGTCAACAACACGATTTATTTCCGCTACATGGAAACCGCGCGCATCGCCTTCCTCGAGCAGGCGGCAGGCGACCTGACCGCGGAAGGCGAGGGCCCGGTCATCGTCACCGCCTACTGCAGCTTCATCAAGCAGCTGAAGTACCCGGGCGAGATCGAGGTGCGTACTTATGCCGGCCTGCCGGGCCGCGCCAGTGTCGAGATCACCCACGACATCCGCCTGGTCGACGAGAACGGCGCGGCCGAGACCGTGTATGCCGAAGGCGGCGCCAAGGTAGTCTGGGTCAATTTTGCGGCCGAAAAATCGGTGCCCTTGCCGGGCGCGCTGAAGGAATTGCTGCCGGCGGCCTGACAAGGGTGTGATCGAGGGCGTCCCCTCCTAAACAGTGATGTCCCAGCGGCCCGGATCGTCGTAGTACTGCTTCTCCGACTTGATCGAGATGTGCACGTGCTTGTCGTGCGGATTGCTGCCGTTGTAGGGCCGCCAGGTCCAGGGCGCGGCGCCGTCGATGGCGCTGGAATTGGCGATGCGCCGGTTCCAGATCACGTACTTGACGCGGCCGTCGCGGCGCGACTGCAGCGATTGCGCCAGCTTGCCGGCGTCGCAGCCGGTGCCCGGGGAATGCGTGATGTCGATGGCGGTGACCACGCCGGCGCCCTTGTCCTCGATCCACGGATTGTGGTCCGAGCTGCGCGTGCGGTGGGACGCGTCGCCGATGGTGCCGTCGCTGGCCTTGTTGCGGTTCGGCGCCTGCGCGTTGACCTCGGCGCGCAGCGCGTCGATGGCCTTGGCGGTGCGCCAGGCCTGCGTCGGACTCGGGACGTAGGAGCCTTCTTCGCGCGCCAGCATGCGTACCGCTTCGTCGTCGTCGCCGATGTTCGGCGTGCGCTCCGGCTCCATGCCGCCCCTGGCCGATGGCATGGCCGATTGCATGGCTGCGGCCTGCATGCCGTCGCCGACGCCGATCGCGATCCGCAGCGTGAGCGGGATCGGCACCTGCAAAACCTGCCCCTCGGGCGCTGCGCCGGTGGCCATGGCGCCGGCGGACATCGTGCCGCTGGCGGCGGCATTGTCCGGCGGCCGCTGCAGCATCGGATCGGCGTCCTGCGTCTCGGTCATGCCGGCGTCGACGCTGTGCCAGGCGTGGTCCCAGCGGTCGGTCACGCCGACCTTGCCGTCGAAGCGCACCCCGGCGTCGAGCACGCGCATGTCGCGCGCCAGCTCGTAACTCGGCACTGCATAGTTGGCCTTCAGGTATTCGCCGGCAAAGTGCAGCCCGATCACGCGCCCGCTGTCGGCATCGATGATCGCCGAGCCCGAGTTGCCGCCGAGGGTGGAGCTGTCGTGCACCATGGCGTCGACCTCGTTCTCGAAACTGCGCACATTGCTGCGGCGCCCCACCTTGCCGGGCTGCAGGCGCTTGACGTTGAACACCCCGCCGAAGATGCGGTCCTGCAGCGCCATGTCGTTGCGCGGATCGCGCGCCGGATAGCCGACCGCCATCATCGTGTGGTCGACCAGGTCTTCCGGTGCCTGCACCGACAGCGTCAGCGGCCGGTAGCGCCCGGACAGGCCCGCCACCTTCAGCAGGGCCATGTCCCAGTACGGGTGGATCATCAGCACCCGTTCGATCGTGAAAAACGAAGCCGGATCCGGCTGGCTGTCGACTTCGCACTTGAAGTCGATGGCGGCGTCGCCGGGACGGTACAGCAGGCGCCGGGTGCCGAGTCCTTCGGTAAACAGGCGCGCCACGTGGCGGTTGGTCATCATGAGACCGTCGCCGACCAGGAAGCCGGTGCCGCCATAGGGAATGGTGTGCATGTTCGGCAGTTCGATGCGGCCGATCGATCCCAGCATCGGATTGATGCGCTCGCGCACGACCGAGGTATCGAGGCCGGTCCAGACGCCGCCGATCTGGTCGTAGGTTTCGGCGCGGACGAACACGGCGGGACGGTCGCGCGCCAGCACGATTGCCTCGACGCCGAGCATTTCTTCGAAACTCAGTTCGCCTTCGCGGTGTTCCTGGAGTTTGCGCAGGCCGCTGTTGGCATCGGCGACGCCGAAACCGGCCGTGGCGCCAAATGCCGGACCGTATGCGGGTAGACCGGATGCGCCCACGGCGGCACCCTTGAGCGATGCGGTAGCGGCTTCCTGTCCGTCGGCGGCGACGGACAGGGCTTCGAGGTCATGATCCGGCGCCACCTGCTGGAGCATCGAGCGCAGGCGGCTGATCCTTTCCATTTGCTGCATGGTGTTCTCCCTGGACTTGTGCGACATGGTCGGCAAAGACAGCAGGGACATCCGCACGCACGGCGCCGCGCCGGCATCGAACCGGTCGCGTGTTCCTGTCGTCTTCGTTCGCGAAACCGGGCCGGTGTCGGAATGAGTCTAGCAGACGGTTTTCGGGGTGCAAGCAGCCCCAAACAGGGGGCTAGCGCGCCACGCCCACCAGCTTGTGTACCAGTTCGGACGAGGTCGAGGCGGAGAATTTCTTCATCAGCTTGGCGCGGTGCATTTCCACCGTGCGCGGGGAGAGGTCGGTCTCGCGCGCGATCACCTTGCTGGTCTTGCCCTCGACCAGCAGCGCGGCGATCTCGCGCTCGCGCGGGGTCAGCTCGGCCGTGACCGGGCGCTTTTCGCTGACGTCCTCGAAGGTCCAGACGCCGGCGCCGAGCGGCTTGGCGGGGTCGAGCGCGCGGCCGGTCACGTGGCACCAGAACAGTTCGCCGTCGGCGCGGCGCATGATGCGCTCGTCGGAATAGCGGCCCTTGGCATTCATGATCGGGATGATGCGGTCGCCGGTGCGCAGGAACTCGTCCATGGTCGGGTAGAGCACCGCGAACGACGCGCCGTTCAATTGCGCGCAGTCATAGCCGAACATCCCGCCCAAGGCATGGTTGCAGGACTGGATGATGCGGTCGATCGAAATGCACATGCCCACCGGCGCATGCTGGAAAATCATCTCGTAATCGATGGCGTATGATGCGTTCATGTCGGCGTGCACGTCGGTTGTGTCCCTTGGGCCTTACCGGTATTTCTACGGTATTGTGCTTGCAAGGGCGCTATTTTATGCTGCCATTCTACTCTGCGGTACACAAAGACATATAAGGGACAGGTATGAACAAAGTTTATCCAGATGCACGGTCCGCACTCGAAGGCGTGGTGCAGGACGGCCAGACCATCGCCGTGGGCGGCTTCGGCCTGTGCGGCATTCCGGAAGCGCTGATCCTGGCGCTGCGCGATTCCGGCGTCACCGGCCTGACGGCCATCTCCAACAACGCCGGCGTCGACGATTTCGGCCTCGGCCAGCTCCTCGCCACACGCCAGATCAAGAAGATGGTCGCGTCCTACGTCGGCGAAAACAAGGAATTCGCACGCCAGTACCTGGCCGGCGAACTCGAACTCGAATTTACGCCGCAGGGCACGCTGGCCGAGAAGCTGCGCGCCGGCGGCGCCGGCATCCCGGCCTTCTTCACCAAGACCGGCTATGGCACCATCGTCGCCGAAGGCAAGGAAACCCGCGAATTCGACGGCGAGATGTACGTGATGGAACGCGCGCTGTTGCCGGACGTGTCGCTGGTCAAGGCCTGGAAGGCCGACCGTGCCGGCAACCTGGTGTTCCGCAAGACCGCACGCAACTTCAACCCGAACGTTGCCACCGCGGGCAAGGTCTGCATCGTGGAAGTCGAAGAGCTGGTCGAGATCGGCGCGATCGATCCGGATCAGGTGCACACCCCGAGCATTTTCGTGCACCGCATCGTGCATAACCCGACGCCGGAAAAGCGCATCGAACAGCGCACCGTGCGCCCAGCATAAGACCAGGACGGAGACAACCATGGCATGGACTCGTGATGAAATGGCCGCGCGTGCGGCAAAGGAACTGCAGGACGGTTTCTATGTGAACCTCGGCATCGGCTTGCCGACCCTGGTGGCGAACTACGTACCAAACGATATCGAAGTGTTCCTGCAGTCGGAAAACGGCTTGTTGGGCATCGGCCCGTTCCCGACGGATGCGGAAGTCGACGCCGACCTGATCAACGCCGGCAAGCAGACCGTGACCGCGCTGCCCGGCTCCGCCTACTTCAGCTCGGCCGATTCCTTCGGCATGATCCGCGGCGGCAAGATCAATCTTGCCATCCTCGGTGCGATGCAGGTGTCGGAGCAGGGCGACCTGGCCAACTGGATGATCCCCGGCAAGATGGTGAAGGGCATGGGCGGGGCGATGGACCTGGTGGCCGGCGTCAAGCGCGTGGTGGTCGTTATGGAACACGTCGCCACCGCCAAGGACGGCTCGACCAGCCACAAGATCCTGAAAAAATGCGATCTGCCGCTGACCGGCGTCGGCGTGGTCGACCGCATCATCACCGACCTCGGCGTGATCGACATCACCGCTGCCGGGCTCAAGCTGGTGGAACTGGCGCCGGGCGTCACGAAGGAGCAGGTGGTGGCGGCGACCCAGGCCGAGCTGGATACCTCGGCGGTCTGATCGCTTTCGCCGTCAGGGCGATTGTTACACTGCGGCCCGCAAACGACCAGTGCGTTTGCGGGCTGTTTTATTTAGTGGAGCGACCAGACGTATTGGACCAGCGTCCATGCCTCGACCGGCTGGCCATCCTTCAACGCCGGCCTGAACCTGCACTGCGCGATCGCCGCGCGGGCCGCTTCGTCCAGTCCGGGGAAGCCGCTGGAGAGGCGGATGCGGGAGTCGGACACCATGCCGTCCGGCCCGATCTTGAAGTCGAGCGTGACCTTGCCCTGGTGGCCTTCGCGCAGGTCCGGCTTCGGGTAGATGGGCTTGGCGCAGGACTTGAAATCCACGATGGGTTTTTGCGTGACATCGCCGGCGTCGTCCTGGGCCAGGGCCAGCGGCGCGCAGCCTGCGGTGGCGCATGCCAATCCAAGGCAGAGCGCAGCCTTGCGCGCGGGCGACAGTGTCATCGTGTACATCAGGCGTTTCATGCGAAGCATACGTACTCTCCTCGGCCTATGGCCATTGGTTTATTGCAGGGTCCAGATGTACTTCACCTTGGCCCATTGCGCCACGGCCTGCCCCTGGACCAGTCCGGGCTTGAACGTGCATTCGGCAATGGCTGCGCGCGAGGCTTCGTCCATGGTGGCGTAGCCGCTCGACTGCAGGACTTTCGACGCGGCCACGCGGCCATCGGCGTCGACCAGGAAATCGAGTGTCGTCGTGCCCTCGTGGCCGGCGCGCAGGTCGGCGTGCGGGTATTCCGGCTTGGCGCAGGTCGAGAAATCGGCGACCGGACCTTTGGTCACGCTGCGCACGGTATCCGGATGCGTGCGCGCAGGCGCGAAGGTCGAGGCTGAGGTCGTGATCGAAGTCGGCGCCGGCTTGAACGCATGGGCACTGAAGGCGCAAGCCAGCGCCAGTCCCAGCACCGGCAGGGCAGCCGTCCAGTCCAGCGCCTGCCGGCCCGGGCGCAGCAGGCGTTTGATGCGCGCCATCAGGTCGCCGCCGTTGGCGGCCTGCGCCAGGTGGTGGCCGGAAAACTGCAGGCGCTCCAGTTCCGACAGCGCCTGCGCCAGGCGGCGCGGCTCCCCCAGGTGGTACGCTGCGTAATCGTCGGCGATCTGTTCGCGCTCGATGCGGATGCGGTGCGAAATCCACCACACGGCCGGGTGATAGAACAGCAGGGTCTCGATCAGGTTTTGCAGCAGGTTGACCAGGTAGTCGTGGCGGCGGACGTGACCGAGCTCGTGCGCCAGCAGCGCTTCCAGCAACTGCGGCGACATGCCGGACACCAGCGCGGCCGGCACCAGCACCACCGGACGCCACCAGCCGGCCGTGATCGGGCTGGCGAGCCCGTCGACGATGCGCAGGCGCACGTCGCGGCCGAGGCCGAAGCGCGCCGCCATCTGCGACAGGCGCGCCTGCCAGACCGGGTCGGTGGCGTGCGACCGGCCGGCGCGGCCGATCCAGGCCAGGCCGAGCACCATGCGCAGGGCGAGGGCACCGGTACAGGCGGCCCACAGGCCGACGATCCAGTCGAGGCGGCCCTGCAGCCAGGTCATCAGTAACGGCGGCAGCCACTGCGGCAGCCACGCCAGCAGCCCGGACGCGCCGTCGGCATTGCCAGCGACCGCCAGGCCGGGCAGGGCGCCGGCGGCGGCGCGGGCGTCAGGACCGCTGCGCAGCGCCAGCACCAGTTCCAGCAGCGGCCAGGCCAGGCACAGCGCCAGGCCGGCGCAGGCCACCGCGTAGCGCCGCTGCGGCGACGCATTGCGCAGCGCCGTCAGCGCCAGCGCGGTGACGCAGCCGATCAGCGCCCCCTGCCACACGAAGTGCAGCAAGGTCCAGCCGATCGCGGCGACCGCCGCCGGGGCACTCATTGCTTGTCCTCGTCTTTCAGCAGTTTCTCGATTTCCTCCCGTTCCTTTTTCGAGATGCCGGTCTTCAGCGCGGCCAGCACCAGCGCCTTGGCCGAGCCGGAAAAAGCGCGCTGCATCAAGTCCTTGAGCAAGTTGGTCTGCAGCGATTCCTGGGCCTGGGCCGGCGCGTACACGTGCGAGCGTTCGCTCTCGTCGCGGATCAAGAGGCCCTTGCCGTGCATGATCTGCATCAGGCGCAGCACGGTGGCGTAAGTGACGTCCGGGCGCTCCCTGATGATGGTTTCGTGCACCTGGCGCGCGGTGGCGGAACCGAGCGGCCACAGCACCTGCAGCAGGTCGAGTTCGGCCGGGGTGGGCTTGGAAAGGGCGGGGGACTTGGCCATGGTGGATCCTCGAATAGCAAAACTTGTACGTATAGACTAGCCATTCTAGAAGACGCTGTCTACCGAAATATTTGAACACGCAGGGCTTGCGCGAGAGGACGCGATGGGGCTAGCATAGACAACAATGTCTACTTCTTGTGGAGTGCCGATGAAGCTGAAGGACCTGCGCCTGGCCTGGCGCCTGCTGGCCAAGGAACCCGCATATTCCGGTGTCGCCATCCTCGGGTTGGCGGTGGCGCTGGCCGCCTGCTTCCTGCTGGCCGGGCTGGTGCGCCATGCCTGGACCTACAACGACGCGCTGCTGGGCGCCGGCCGCATCGTTGTCGTCAAGGAGCGCCGCAACCTGTTTCCGCGGCCGGACTGGGGCGAGAGCGCACCGCCGCCGCTGGCCGGCGCCGCCGTCCGCCGCGGCCTGGCCACGGCAGCCACCAGCGCGCGCAGCGTCGACCTCGGCGCACGCATCGGCACCCGCTTTGTCAAGATCAGCCCATCGGTGGTCGACGCCAATTACCTGGATTTCTTCGGCGTGCCCACGCTGGCCGGCGACGCCGCGGCCGCGCTGGCCCGGCCCGACGCGCTGGTGCTCGGCCGCCGCGAGGCACTCCGCCTGTTCGGCACGGCGGATGCCATCGGCAAGGTGCTGACCATCGCCGGGCAGCCGTATGTGGTGCGCGCCATCGTCGGCGAACTGCCGGAGAATACCAGCCCGGCGTTCGATATCCTGCTCGGCCAGGGCGTACGCGACTGGAACGCGGCGCCGGCGACCGAGCAGCAGGCATGGTTCCGCCGCGTGCGCCTCTACCTGAAGCCGGCGCCGGGCGTCGATCCGGAGCGCCTGGGCGCGGCCCTGGAGCGCATCGTCGCCACCGAACGCGATGCCAGGCTGCCGCCGGGCTTGAGAGAAGGCAAGGTCCAGCCCCTGACCAGCATTGCGGTCACGCCGCTGTCGAAGGTGTTCTTCGATCCCGGCCTGCGCGCCAGCCGCGAGGGCGAGCGCTATGGCAGCCCGGCGGCGATCGCCGGCCTGGCCCTGCTGGCCGTGCTGATCCTGCTGCTGGCGGTCAGCAATTACGTCAACCTGGCCGCCGTGCGCACGGCCGCCCGCCGCCGCGAGATCGCGGTGCGCAAGACCCTGGGCGTGACCGGGGCCGGGCTGGCGCGCCAGTTCCTGGCGGAGGCGCTGCTGGTCGGCGCCAGTTCGACCCTGATCGGCGCGGTGCTGGCCTGGCTGGCCATGCCGCTGTTTTCGGACCTGGTCGGGCGCCCGCTGGCGTCCAGCTTTGACGCGCCGGCCTGGCTGCTGCTGGCTGCCGCCGGCGTCGGTACGAGCCTGCTGTCGGGCGCTTACCCGGCCTGGCTGGCGGCGCGCGTGCCGGCCAGCAGCGCCCTCGGCGGCCGCGCCGTCGAGACGCTGCAGGGCGTGCACATGCGCCGCGTGCTGACGGTGGCGCAGTTCGCCGCGGCGATCGGGCTGGTGGCGGCCAGCCTGGCGGTCTGGTGGCAGGCCGATTATGCGAGCGGTGTCGATCCCGGCTTCGACCCGTCGCGCCAGCTGGTGCTGGCCTTGCCTGGAGAGGCCGGCAAACCCGGTTCCAGCGCGGTGCACGCCTTCAAGGCCGAACTGGCGCGCCTGCCCGCGGTGGAAGGCACGGCCGCGATGTCCGAAGCGGTCGGGCGCGACGGCATGCAGATCGTGCGCAATATCGCGTTGCCGCAGGCGGATGGCAGCCGCGAGCGCCTGCCGGTCGAGATCAAGGCGGTCGGCGCCAGCTTTTTCCGGGTGTTCGGCCTGCGCCCCCTCGCCGGCACCCTGTTCACCCGCGACAAGGAGGAGGGCGTGGTGCTGAACGCGCGCGCGGCGCTGGCGCTCGGCTTCGCGTCGCCCGAGGCGGCGGTCGGCCAACTGATCGACGGCGACACGCGCGTGATCGGCATCGCCCCCGATCTGCGCTACACCACGCTGCGCGAGCGCCCGGGTCCGATCATGTACCAGCTGGACGAGGACCAGCCGGTGCAGGTGGTACGGGTGCGCGGCGGCGGGCCGGCGGCGCTGGCGGCGGCCCGCGCCGACATCGAGGCGCTGTGGGCGCGCCACTTCCCCAACGACCCGCCCGACATCGAAACGGCATCCTCGCTGTTCGCCCTCAACTACCGCGACGACATGCGCCAGGCCCGCCTGCTGGCGCTGGCCAGCCTGGTGGCCACCGCGCTGGCCTGCTTCGGCATCTACGTGCTGTCCAGCTACACGGTGCGGCGCCGCGCGCGCGAGATCGTGCTGCGCAAGCTGCATGGGGCGACGCCGCGCCACATCGCGCTGCTGGTGGCGCGCGAATGGCTGCTGCTGCTCGGACTCGGCGCCGCGCTGGCGCTGGCACCGGCCTGGCTGTGGAGCGAGCGCTATCTGTCCGGTTTCGTCGAGCGTGCGCCGATGGGACCGTGGCCGCTGGTGCTGGCCTTTGGCCTGGTGGCGGCGGTGGCGCTGCTGGCCTGCGGGCGCCAGGCGCTGGCCGCGATGCGCATGGCGCCGGTGCTGGCCCTGCGTGAGCAATAACATTTATTAACGATGGAGACTGCATGATCGAGATGAAAACCCGCCTGCGCACCGTGGCGCTGGGCCTGTCGCTGTTCCTCGCCGCCGGTGTCGCCGGCGCGTCCCCGGTGCCCGATTACCCCTTCGTGCACGTGGTCGGCAGTGCCTACACGGCGGTGCTGCCGGATATCGCCGTGCTCGACTTCGAGATCGTGGCAACGGACGCCGATCCGGCCGCGGCCAAGGCCGTGCTGGAAGCGCGCGTGGGCGAGATCCGCGCGTTGATGGGGCAACTGAGCCTGGATCCGGAAGACGCCGTCGTGCGCGAAGTGCGCCAGACTGTTCGCAAGGGCGAACAGTCTCCCGGCGGCGGGCCGCCTCAGGCGCTGAGTTATGAGCTGCGCTGCGACGTCAAGATCAGCGTGCGCAATGTCAGCAGCTGGCCGGCGCTGGCCGGCGGCCTGTTCGGCAAGCCGAACCTGGACGGCTTCGCCTCGACCTTCGACCTCAGCACGATGCAGCAGACCAACGACGAGCTGGTGACGAATGCCATCGCCGATGCGCGCCGCCGCGCCGAAGTCATTGCCGCTGCCAGCGGCCGGCGCCTGGGTGCGGTCACCGCGGTGACGCCGGAAGCCATCAAGAACCTGAGCACGGCGATGGGCTTGCAGCGCGACGATTTCCGCGTGGAGCGCCGCTCGGGAGCGCCGGACCGGGGCGACGTCGACCGTGAACAGCTGATGACGATCACGGCGATCCGGCTGAACCAGCCGGTGGACGTGATCTTCCGCCTCGAAAACCTGGGCGGCGCCAGGCCGCGCGCGCTGAAAAAGCCTTGATCACGGCTTGACGCTGCCCGGCGGCGGGAGTCAACCGGCCGCCCATCCGGTCCAATGGGAAACCACCAGGACATGGACATGGCGGACACGCCCGACACCACGCAAGACCGGAGCGGGGACCCCACGAGCGGCGGCGGTGAGCGCATGCGCTTTGCCGCCGAACTGTGGCAACTGCTGCGCCGCTATCGCTGGCGCATCGCGCTTTCGATCGTGCTGCTGCTGGTGGCCAAGGTGGCGACGGTGGCCGTGCCGCTGCTGCTCAAGCGCATCATCGACACCTTTTCCCAGGAGCCCTTGCCGCCGCGCCTGGATGTCGGCGTGCCGCTGGCACTGCTGGCCGGCTACGCGCTGCTGCGCTTTTCGTCGACCCTGTTCAACGAATGGCGCGACCTGATCTTTGCACGCGTCACGCTGAATACCGTCAAGGTCTACGCCGAAAAGACCTTCGCCCACCTGCACGCGCTGGGGCCGCGTTTCCACGCCAATCGCCAGGTCGGCAGCCTGCTGCCGGACATCGACCGCGGTACCAGCGGCATCGCCTTTTTGCTCGGGGTCGGCCTGTTCACCATCGTGCCGACCCTGGTCGAGATCGGGCTGGTGCTGGCGGTGATGCTGGGCCGCTATCCGGCGTCGTTCGCCGTCATCATCGTGGCCACTTTTCTCGCCTATTCGGGCTTCACGCTGCTGTTCACCGCGCGCCGCGTGATCTATCAGCGCCGCGTCAACAAGCTCGACTCGCGCGCCAAAGGCCAGATGGCCGACAGCCTGATGAACTACGACACGGTCAAGGCCTTCACCAACGAAGCGCGCGAGTCGAGCCGGTTCGCAGCCACCATGGAAGACTGGATGGGCGCCGGCATCAAGAACCAGCACGCACTGTTCATCCTGCACGTGGGGCAGAGCGGCGTGATCGCCATCGGCGTGGCCGCCATCATGGTGCTGGCCGGGCAGGCCGTGCTGGCGCGCAGCATGAGCGTGGGCGACCTGGTACTGATCAACGCCTATGCGCTGCAGGTCTGCCTGCCGCTGAACGCGCTCGGCTTCGTCTACCGCGAATCGCGCGACGCCTGGGTCAACGCCGAGCGCCTGTTCGCGCTGCTGCGCGAGCGCCCGGACATCGACGATCCGCCCGGCGCACCCACGCTGCATGCCGGCGCCGGCGAGGTCGTCTTCGAGCACGTGAGTTTCCACTACGACCCCGCGCGCCCGGTACTGTTCGACCTCAGCCTGCACATCCCGTCCGGCAGCACGCTGGCCGTGGTCGGGCGCAGCGGCTCCGGCAAGTCGACGCTGGCGCGCCTGCTGCTGCGCCTGTACGACCCGGCCAGCGGCCGCATCCTGATCGACGGCCAGGACATCCGCCACCGCAGCCCGACCAGCGTGCGCCGTGCGATCGGCGTGGTGCCGCAGGACACGGCGCTGTTCAACGACACCATCGGCAACAATATCGCCTACGCGCGCACCGGCGCGACGCCGGAGGAGGTCATGGACGCCGCGCGCGCCGCGTTGCTGCACGACCTGATCGCCTCGCTGCCGGAAGGCTACGCCACCCCAGCCGGCGAACGCGGCGTGAAATTCTCCGGCGGCGAACGCCAGCGCATCGGCATCGCGCGGGTAATGTTGAAAGACCCGGCGATCCTGATCTTCGACGAGGCGACGTCCGCACTGGATTCGGTGTCCGAGCACGCGATCGCACAGGAGCTGGAACGGCTGTCGCACCGGCGCACCACCCTGATCATCGCGCACCGGCTGTCGACCATCGTCCATGCGGATGCGATCGTGGTGATGGACCGCGGGCGGATCGTGGAGCAGGGCACGCATGCCGAGCTGCTGGCGCGGGCGGGGGCGTATGCGCGGCTGTGGGAATTGCAGCAGCGGATGGCGCGCGAGCGGGAATAGTTTGCTACAGTAGGCGGCCCTCTACTGCTGAGCGTCCGCCATGACCGACCTTGTTCTCGCCATCGTCCACCACCTGATCGTGTTCGGCATCGCAGCCGTGCTGGCGGCCGAACTGGCGCTGATGCGGCCCGCGGCGATGTCGCCGCAGACGGTGCGCCTGCTCGGACGCTTCGATGCCTTTTATGGGGGGTTGGCTGTGGCTATCCTGGTTGTCGGCTTTGCGCGCGTGTGGTTCGGCGCCAAGGGAGCGGATTTTTACCTGCATAACCCGATGTTCTGGGCCAAGATCGGGGCCTTCGCGATTGTCGGGCTGTTGTCGATCAAGCCGACGGTGCGTATCCTGGCCTGGCAAAAGTCGGTGAAACAGAATGCGGCATTCGTGCCTGCGGTGGCGGAAATCGGCGCGTTGCGGCGCTTGCTGCTGATCGAGATTCACGTGTTTGCGCTGGTGCCGGTGTTCGCCGCGATCATGGCGCGCGGGATCGGCTATTGAGCCCCAACCCAATAAACTGAACGATATGCGGTTTCCTAAGCTCTACTGCAAAGGCGTGCCCTACAGGGCCGGTTTCGTCGAAGTAAGCCCGAACATCCATCCCGGTCATATCAACCTTGAGATATGGAATCTGGATCCCGATCACGATCAACGGGTAACCGATATCGGAGATGACTGTAGCGTCGATACGGATGTGACCGGCAATACGGAAATAGAGTTAGACCTTGCTCAGGCTAAAGAGCTGGTGCGTTTGCTTGGCATGGCGATCGACGCGGTCGAGCGCCGCTGACGTGTCCTACATCCGGCCAGCCAGTGTGCCTATTGTCGATCATGGGCGACCCGCTAGACTTCGCTCTATCGATTTAGCATTTGAAGGAGCACACCATGGCTGGAAATCAGACGAACGATAACCGCGACGAACTGGAAGCGCCAACCGGCAAACAAGACCACGCCCAGGTCCCGCCCGCATCGAAAACCGGCACCGACACCCGCGACAGCGCCGGCGGCGGCGGCACGGTGCGCGGCCCCGGCGGACCCGACACCGGCAGCGATGCGATGCCCGGCCAGAGCAACGCGCTGTAGCAAATATTGAAGTAAAAGCGGCGGCGGCCGCCTTCGGCTACAATCGCAGCTCGAGGACGACCTCGCCCATCGGGGGAACACATGCGGGACGGCCCGGCTCTATTCAAGGAGCCTTTCATGGCCTGGATATCCCTCGTCATCGCCGGCCTGCTCGAAGTCTTGTGGGCCTGGTCGATGAAACTCTCGGACGGTTTCACCCACCTCACGTATTCCCTGATCACCGCCGTCGCGATGATGGCCAGCTTCGGCCTGCTGTCGCTGGCGATGCGCACGCTGCCGCTCGGCACCGCGTACACCATCTGGACCGGCATCGGCGCGGTCGGCGCCTTTATCGTCGGGATCGCTTTCCTGGGCGAGCAGCTCAGTCCGATGCGGATTTGCGCCGCGCTGTTGATCGTCAGCGGGCTGGTGCTGATGAAAATGTCGGCGCACTAAATAAAAAAGGTGGCTGCACTTAGCGCGCAGCCACCTTTTTACGTTTCAAGCGTCAAACCTTACACGCCCACCATCGACACCGCCTTGGTGTTCAGGTAAGACTCCAGCGCCTCCGGTCCGCCTTCCGAACCGTAGCCCGAATCCTTGATGCCGCCGAACGGCAGCTCGGCGCTCGGCGTGGCCGGCTGGTTAATCCACAGCATGCCGACTTCGACGCGGTTCATCAGCAGCTGGGCATTCTTGATCGAGCGCGTGAAGGCGTAGCCGGCCAGGCCGTAGGGCAGGCGGTTGGCTTCCGCGATGGCGTCTTCCAGGCTGTCGAAGCCGCGGATGCCGGCGATCGGGCCGAAGGGCTCGTCGTTGAAGATGCTGGATTCCAGCGGCGCATCGGCGATGATGGTCGGTGCGAAGAAGTTGCCGCTGTCGCCGACGCGCTCACCGCCGGTGGCGATGGTCGCGCCCTTGGCGCGCGCATCCGCGACCACCTGGCTCATCGCCGTGATGCGGCGCGCGTTGGCCAGCGGGCCCAGCGTGGTGCCGTCGACCAGGCCGTCGCCCAGTTTCAGGCCTTCGGCGTGCTGCACCAGCGCGCGCGTGAATTCTTCCTTGATGGCCTTGTGCACCAGGAAGCGGGTCGGCGAGATGCAGACCTGGCCGGCGTTGCGGAACTTGGCGGCGCCGGCGGCTTTCACGGCCAGGGCGACGTCCGCGTCTTCGGCGATGATGACCGGGGCGTGGCCGCCCAGTTCCATCGTCACGCGCTTCATATGGGCACCGGCCAGGGCGGCGAGCTGCTTGCCGACCGGGGTCGAGCCGGTAAAGGTGACCTTGCGGATGACCGGATGCGGGATCAGGTAGTTCGAGATTTCGGCCGGGTCGCCGAATACCAGGCCGACCACGCCGGGCGGCACGCCGGCATCCACGAAGCACTGGAACAGCGCCGCCGGCGATGCCGGGGTTTCTTCCGGTGCCTTGCACAGGAACGAGCAGCCGGTGGCCAGCGCCGCGCCGAGCTTGCGGACGATCTGGTTGATCGGGAAGTTCCACGGCGTGAAGGCGGCGACCGGGCCGACCGGTTCCTTCAGCACCAGTTGCTGGGCGGCCGGATTACGCGACGGCACGATGCGGCCATACACGCGCATGCCTTCGGCCGCGAACCAGTCGATGATTTCGGCGCCGGCCAGGGTTTCGCCCTTGGCTTCGACCAGCGGCTTGCCCTGTTCCTGGGTCAGCAGGCGGGCGATGTCGCCGGCGCGTTCGCGCAGCAGGTTGGCGGCGCGGCGCATGATGGCGGCGCGTTCGGCGGCCGGCACGGCGCGCCAGGTTTCGAAACCGGACTTGGCCGCGGCCAGTGCGCGGTCGAGGTCGGCGATGCTGGCGTGGGCGACCGTGCCGATGGCCTGGCCGGTGGCCGGGTTCAGCACCGGGATCGTCTTGCCGCCGCTGGCGTCGCGCCATTCGTTGGCGATCAGGAGGCGGGTGTCGGGATAGCTGGAAGTCGTCATCGTTGTTTTCCCCGTATCGGGTTCCTGGTTTGGATGAGACGCATATGATCGCATCCCTGCAAATTGTTTGCTTAACATATAAATGGAAGCAAAAACGGAACGAAAAGCGGGGCGAAAAAAAACGCCGGGCGAACCCGGCGTCGGAACAAGGTATCAAGGACGTGGCTATCAGGCGGTCTCGTGCATCGCCTCGGTGCGCAGCGAACCTTCGGTCGAGCCCGGGTTTTTCAGTTCGGCGCTCAGGCGGTCCTTGTCCAGCTCGCCTTCCCACTTCGACACGACGATGGTCGCCACGCCGTTGCCGATGATGTTGGTCAGGGCGCGGCATTCGCTCATGAATTTGTCGATGCCCAGGATCAGGGTCATGCCCGCCACCGGGATGGTCGGCACCACGGCCAGCGTCGCGGCCAGGGTGATGAAGCCGGCGCCGGTGATGCCGGATGCGCCCTTCGAGGTCAGCATCGCCACCAGCAGGATGGTCAGTTCCTGGGTGAGCGTGAGTTCGGTATTGGTGGCCTGGGCCACGAACAGGGCGGCCATGGTCATGTAGATGTTGGTGCCGTCCAGGTTGAACGAGTAGCCGGTCGGGACCACCAGGCCCACCACCGATTTCGGGCAACCCAGTTTTTCCAGCTTGCGCATGATGGCCGGCAGCGCGCTTTCCGACGAGCTGGTGCCCAGCACGATCAGCAGCTCTTCCTTGATGTAGGCCAGGAAGCGGAAGATCGAGAAGCCGGTGAATTTGGCGATGGTACCCAGCACCAGGCAGATGAACAGGGCGCAGGTCAGGTAGAAGGAACCGACCAGCGAGGCCAGCGGGACCAGCGACTTGATGCCGTATTTGCCGATGGTGAAGGCCATGGCGCCGAAGGCACCGATCGGGGCGGCTTTCATGATGATGTTCACCACGCCGAAGATGGCGTGCGACAGCGTCTCGATGCCGTGGGCGATCGGACGGCCGCGTTCAC
>Ga0265797_10004686_pt1 | contig 20629 bp, 15 predicted proteins | sample P2T30metagenome_FD_192433 | JGI IMG/M metagenome (GOLD analysis project Ga0265797, IMG submission 192433) | Plant litter microbial communities from East Loma Ridge, Irvine, California - P2 T30 | ecosystem: Environmental > Terrestrial > Plant litter > Unclassified | place: USA: California...
TATTGCTGTTGTTGATAGGGAATTAGATCTACCACCTGAGTACTACGAAGGCCAGAGCGAAGATGAGGGCAGAGAGACTCCGCAGCAACTCGGTGTTACACATGATGAACCTGCAGTACGCCCAGCACGATCCCGTTGACGTCAGGGTGGAACGACTGCACAGCAAATAGGTGCCCGGTTTGCTGATTTTCCAGATATGCTACCGGCACCACCTTTTATGCAGACCGCACGTACACTTGGTTTCGTGACGCCGCCTCAGTATACCGCGATGTCGTCATCCCCACCTATGAGTGCAGCGCGACTGGACTACCGTGCGACGACAGAAGACGAAGATCGACGTGCAGATGCGTTTCGTACGCATGATACACAAACATTACCGATGGAAGCTAGAGTTACAGGCCGTCGTGCTTATCTCAGGAGAAGTCAGAACACTGCAGTAGACTATTCGTCGAGTCAACCAAAAGAAGACGATGAGTGAACGTTTGCAGAGTTTCGCGATGCCTGAGAAATATACACAGAGTAGATTGAAGGCAGCTGAGTGTGGTGAACAGCAGGGTAAAGATTGGGCATGGTTTCATTGATGAGCAACTCAAAATTTGATCTGACGACGTATGATGACAATATGATTGCTGTTGACTCCCTAAACATGCGCAATGAAGCAAAGGGTATATCTATCCAAAGTATAACAGGGCGAGAGAAGGGTATCGTGTGAAAAAGCAGAACCACATAAACTCCTTCAGCAAAAACAAAAGCGAAAATCAATCTGGATGCGAAGCTCAATGCTTCCTCTTCGATCCTTTACGACTCAGCCCTGTGCGAGATGCATAAGCAGGCTGAATGTAATCACCCGATGGACTGTCAGAATCTGTTGCGAAGGGATCGACATAGCTTTGAGTCTGCGTCGTACCGTAACGGCTATCATTCTGCAATCGAGGGGTCGGGAGCGCACTTTCGACGTTGCGCAAGTCCCATGGATCTTGCGATGTTACGGAAGGCGACATCATAGATGAAGCTGCGAAGGGATTCTCCTGACCACTGGACGAAGGGCGTCTAGATGACGACGGCCTAGTAGCGTATTCCTGGTTAAAGTTCTTCGGAAACGACAACGGTGGAGGAGCACGTTTTCTCGAGCTAGAAGGTCGGTATGTCTCTGCAGGCACTTGGGTATCAAATGCTGGAGGGTTTGGTTGCGAGATGCTTGTGCGACGCTTGCTGGGAGTTCGACCCAACTCGGCTGGACGCGAGGTAACGCTATCGTGGCGGGTCATTGACTCTCGTCGATTTGAAAGTGAGCGGTCGCCGCCACGCGGGTCCCAGTAGCCAGGTTTCTCCTGTTGGGTCTTGAGATTCGCCGCCAGTTGTTCATCTCGTTCTCGAGCTTCTGCGATCTGCCTCTCGCTACGCATCTGCGCCTTCTCAAATTCGATCAGGCGTTGCTGGTCTGCTAGCTGAGCTGGCGTCATGGTTGAGGACATTCTGCGTCCTGCAGATGGTCGTTTGCTTGAGTAGTCGGTTGTTGGAGGCTTCGACCGCTCCTTCTTCCGGTCTCTCGCTGCCTTCTCGAGATCTTTCTGCTCTTGTCGCAAACGCTCTTCTTCCTTAAGACGGCGAGACTCCTCTCTAGCTACTGCTCTGTCTTTTTCCTTCTCAGCTAGGTGCTTTTCTGCCCTTTCTTTCGCGCGACTGTCTGCACGGCCAAGTTCGAAACGCACATGCCTTTCGTTCTCCCTTTCAGCTTTCGCAGCTTCTTCAGCTGCCTGTCGCTCAGACTCCTCTTGACGTCGGCTAGATTTGGGCTGCCTCAGTCGCTCGTCACCGTTCTTGGAACGACGATTGACTTCAGGCATACTTGAGCCACTGTACGAGGAGTTGTCGGCAAAGACGTCGTTGTCAAGTGGGTTCTGGTAGGAGTCTCGTGGAGCGACATTTGAGGTCCGGTATGAGCCAGATGACATTCCAGTCGGGCGCTGAGACGGCGAGGATGGAGTGGCAGGAGGCGGGTTGTGGATGACAGTGGCAGGATATCTTGAAGTCCGCGGCCTAGCCGGTGGGTCATCGTCTGCATAGAGCGATGGTGTTTGGCTGGAAGATGCTGACGGAACATGCGAAGGACGATATCCGTAGGACATGGTGGGAGTGGCAAGATAGTTATTGGGGTTATCAAAAGTTGCCGTCGGAGGCAGAGGTGCCTCAGGAAAGCCTGTTCGTAGAGGGTATGAGGCATCGGAGCCTACCGGCTCAATGACTGCTTCGTGAGATCCCCTGGAGCCGAGAGAAGACCGATCAAATGGTTTGCTGGAGACAGAGATCGATGGGTATTTTTTGGTCTTGTCTTTCTTGGAACCAAACCCAATGATAATCTCGGTGCTGATAGGTCGTTGGCCATCCCGAGTGGAAGGGCGACTGCCACTGCCCGATGGGCGGCGTGTTTGAACCAGGTATGTTCCACTACCAGTAGGAGTTGGTGGGTTTATCGGGGATGGCGTGTCGTCGCGGCCTGGGGAGCCTCTCTTGGGGTTGTATCGATAGGGTATGACCACTGCGTCCCGGCATGGTTTTCTATCGCGTGCTTTCTCGCACAGGCGGGCCCGAGAAGATGTCATGGGTCGCCCATCAGGGCTGTACTCGATGCGCTCCTCTATCCGACACATGGCGGTAATGTGAAGTAGGTAACGTTGGGGTTGGGAACTTCAAAGACGAGGATGATTTTGAACCTCTCTGTCTTGAGTTCAAGATGGTGGTATCAGACCAAGTTATCCGAGTGTGTAACCCAATCAGAGAATGGGCAGTTGCGGAAGTATTTGGTGTGAAGGGTGAATCCTATGACAAGAGTACGATGACCTTACAAAGTACAAGTTGATCAAAGAATGTGTCGATTTGTATTTGCTTGATGCTTCGGTAATGTTGGGGACACCGACGGTATTTGAGCAGCAGGTGACGGCCCGACTGAGACAAGCGGCAAGCAGGATGAGTGTACTCGTCAGTTCAAGTACGAACCGAAAGGCGAAAGAGTCAGAGCGGCGAAGGGGTAATAATAGAGTGTGATGTGCAGGGAGCTATGCGACTTTGTAGAAAGTAAAGTGCAGCCCTACTGGGCAAGGGTTTCTTTTAAGCACCAGGCGGCGCAGAGTGTAGCCTGGGAAAGTGCACCATGAGTGGACAAGGGAACAGATTTACCAACGATGACCGAAACGGGTGTGCAGAAAAAGGTGCCAGTGCCAGGCCGCAGCGACGGGCAGGACAGAATGCATGAACATGATCCGGGCGTCTTTGGGGCCATTCCTTAGGGCTGCGCAGCGGTGAATTGCACAGCCTGCGAGCGAGCGACCGAAGACACCGCCCAGCCACAAGTGGGACCCTGTCCGTCACCGGTTTTCCTGTGCCTGAGGGTGATGAAGAGGGAGATAGGTCCGTTGCAATTGGGGAATGAGAGAAATTGTCGAGTCTGCCAGCCGGTTTGCGCATCCGCGCGGCCGCACAACCTGTCTCAGACTCGATGGGCAGCAATGGCAAACTGCCGGTGCTCGAGCGCCTCCCCCAACTCCCTCATCATCGTACCCCTAAGCTCGGCCCTAGTGACTTTGCTCGATGACATTCCTCTTTCTTGAAAAGACGGGAACACGCTGGTGCTGTTAGCGATGGAAAAAATCCTGACAGACAGCTTTCAGCTGAAAGACTGGCGAATAGAGGCAGGCGCCATGCAGTCATTCCCGTATCGTCAGGCAGGCGGCCCTCCATGCCAGGCACCAGAAGCCGGGGATTTGATCGGCGCCCAATGCCCGACCATATTACTTTACACTGATGATTGATATGGATGGAGGGAAATGTGCTTGGCCGCTCGACTGGCTGGTGCTGGTGGGGCCCCTCACGGTGCGGCGGGCACTAAAGGGAGATGCACACCCACGCGAGCAGCGGACGCATCGTTCGCATACTGGCCTCATGCATCGCGTCCTAAAACCTCGACAGCGCGATTATATTGCGCGCTGTTAGTGTCTTGCAGATTCGCGAAAGAGGTGCTGATGGATTGCGGTCGTCAAGACGATTGATGATGGTGGGCAGGCGAATTGCTGAGCATGTGAGCCTGCTGCGACCTTGCTGCCTTGACTCATCCGAAGTCGGGAAAGAGTAGTCGACACCTGCCGCCAAATGGTGAGTCTTCGTCAGCGCCCTCCCCCAATATCGAGCACATTGTCCCTTAGCGCCGACTCGTGATGTAACGCCGAGAGGCTACAATTCGCCGACCTTGACGACAAACCTCACTCCTTACAAATCTCCACCATCGTCAGCGCGAATGCCATAGTCACGCAAGCGTCTTTGTGTGCCAAATGTGGCTGTCGACCGATGTGTGCTCCTGGCGAGCCGTTTGGTCCACCCCTGGCCCACAGTCTTTTCTGTGGCTTCACAGCCTCACTCACCAGCCCTAAAGCTCGTGCGCTTCGTCACTCTTCTGATACTTTGGGGGTCAAAATCCTTGATTCTCAGACAAGTACGAGTGGAAGAGCAAGCGAGCCGTCCCTTTAATTTGCGACACCGCTATTTGCGTCTCTCACCATATCCGAGGAGGGATTTGGCCTAATGAGGAAGGCACGGCCACCTCAAGCAGCCACCGTTCTCATTTGCAGTGGCGCACACTCTTTCAATTGCTGACAAAGAGATGGACAATGGTGTTCAGTTTTGGCCGTACGTGGCATCATTGCAACATATGTCTTTGCTACGAGAAGCGTGGTCGGTCCGTGATCGATCGCGACAACGGCAAGTATGTTCTGAGACGCTGTGCTGCCACACCCTTTGCAGTCCATTCTCCCAATCAAAAATCTCTACCGTCATGGAGATATCGTCTCACCGTGTTTTCGCAAACACCATGCCGGCTAAACTCCATGGTGCACGTCAATGTCCACCGATATCTCTGCCTCAGCCACGACGCCTCAACAGACTAGACTGATAGCGTCTTAAGGCATGCCGCGCCACAGCATATCACCAATCCGCTATCAGTGTCGCATAGCCGCTCAGCCCTCGTTGGCCGCCTGATGTATCCAAAAGTTTGCGTCTCACAAACTTTGCTCACGCTATCGATGACCTCGCGATGGCCCGACCGGCGGTTGCGGAAACTACTGCGAACCCCAGACCCACCCAAGTCACCGCCGTGCTTGAATATTCTGCACTTAACATGTGGTATCGTCGAATAGTGCCACCAATGGCATCACTGTGGTATCACAATGGTTATGGTGTTTTTCTTCCGTGTCATGGTCACACCGCCGTGGATCATTCCATGGCAAGGAGTACGTCTCAACGGCTGTGAATTGAGCAGCTAGCGAAGAGTATGCCTCCTAATCCCTCTGGATTCCAAACGGGACCGCCAACGCAATACCGTCAACCGCGCAAACCGCCCACAGTTACTACGACTCTAACTTGCCAAGGTCTCACCAGCAGGTTTACCTGATACACATGTCAATACACAGCCACCACCTTCTTCCTCATATCTTACAGGAACAGTGTACGCGCCGTTCCGTCTTGCCTCGCCATCCGTAAGCAACATGCAAACTGCTATCAAGCTTCGGCCCCATTGTCATTGAGCACCAACCACGGCCCTGCGCAGGAACAACAAGCTTTCTTGCATGGGTACAATGACAGCTGAAACACCTGCTTAGGCCAAGAGTCAGGTATCAACAGCAGAAATACACCGTTGTAGCCCAATTCGAACAAGAGTTTCTAAACGGTGTCTTGCGGGATATTGCCAAGCACGGCGAGATTCGACCGGCATACATGTAGACTTCAGGTGGAGTGAGACTGTTGAGAGTGCAATAGCTAACATCCTCGAACGGACCCAGCAAGGCACAAGTGCACACTAGCCGCCATTGAACGGATATCCGTCAAAATCATATGCACGAATGCACATGACTGCTAACATACGGGCCGACTCAGAGTAACCTGGATAGTCTACTACTACCAGATGTCTGTCTCACCTCCAACAAAGATCGCGGACTCTCTTCGCAGCCATCCCTGTTCCAGGACGCGTGTTAGTCGGCATGCTTGCCACTACCATGTTGCGGCACAGCAGTCCAATATTGCTTTCTTGGCATCGTCTACTGACTTCGACGTCGGCTCTTGCTGAGCCGAAGTTGGAGCCTGCAAGATGTCTCACAATGTAGGCAACCACCATGTTTAGCACTAGTGCGGCCCATGATTTCTCAACGCATAACCTCGGTCATAGATTTCTGTCCGCTTTGTCAGTCAGTGATGTCTGGAAGCTTCGTGGCTATTCTGTAGGTACGTAATGTCTCACTGTCTGCCTTGGACCCAATAGTCTCGAGTGAGCGATATCGCAAGTGTAGCGTATGGGTCGATGTCTCATCCAACGGACCAAACTACACTACGTGGGAGAGGACCTTTGGAAGACGTGGTCTATCAGATGACCAGCAGGTTTTGAGATACTTCGTGCCATGAGCCACCTTCCTTTTTACGCACTGTGACCCGAAAGAACATGACGCCGTTCATCTCTCTGGCTCAACTGACGCCCATACCGCTTGGATTCGTTTCTCATCATCCTCTTTGAAGGATGCCCGATGTGCCTGACACGATCACTGACGTTTGTTCATCCAATCAATGCTCATACAAAACTTGTTCTCTAGAAGATCAGCTAGGGCAATCACCAGAGAAAGCAGTAGGAAACGATATGTGTATTTCATATTCATTTCACACAGTAAAGTACAATGGATGCAGTATACTACAAGACCTCCCTGTTTCGTCTTATCTCAACGCCTCAGCCATCCCAGGAAAACCCTTTGCGGGCTTCGCACGTCCTTGAGGGGCCTCGCGCTGCAAAAACTCACTCAACTGCTGACCTTTCTCACTCATCTCATCCAATTCCTTGACCCCACTCTTTCCCACTCCACTGACTATGCTCTCTAGGTCACCGTTGTCGATGTTAGCCCTAACAGGTGGCTTGTCATCGAGTTCACCTCTCGCAATCATGACTTCAGGGCCCGTAGCACGATCGAGTTTGATGTGAATACGGCCATCGTTCGTGACGCTGGCGTATCTAGGTTGCACCATGATCTTCTTGCCACCAGGTGTATCGACATCAATTGTCTCGACGTCTTTGGCGTTGGCCATGCTGGCGTTGCGATTGACAGGTGAGTAGTCTATGCCCTTGAATTGATCGTTTGCCACAAAGCCTCCAACTCCGAAGCGGGCGTAAAGCTCGTTCGATGTACCTGTGCGTCTTGCTTGCATGAGACGGGCCGGTATGGGAGTGGGCTTGGCTTGGGGACCGAGAATGGGGTGGTTGGCGATGTAGGAGTAGTGGCGAAGGTAGCCGAGTCCAGCTGAAGGGTGGGTGGAGAGTGGTGCGGTCTCTTGATCGAATTGGAACATTTCGATGTCGCGCTTGGAGGCGTCTTCCTTGAAGGTTGTGTTCTTGAACTTCATGGTTGGTATCCTCAAAAAGGGAACTATCAACTTGCTGACGAGCTTGCTACTCAATGGATCCTTCGCAGCCTCTCTTCGTAGTGCCCTGATGCCAGCTTCAATCTGAGGTTGCGTGATTTGGCGCCAGGCCTTCTCCCGTTGCTCGTGCCACGCCTCAGCTTCTTGGGCATCAATTGGCGGGACCTCACCAGATTTTGTGGCGGCAAGTCGGCGGGTGGCGTAGATCTCGTTCTTGACGTACTCAACTAGGTACTCATTGAACTCCTTCTTGCGGCCTGTAATCTGTTTGTTGAGGTAAGAGACAAATTCTTCAGCGCTCATGCCAGGGAGCCAAGGGCCATCGTGCTTCCACCGCCTGGTGTTGTGAACGACTGGATCCACAGGTGGTGGTCTAAAAGGTGTAAATGGTGCTGCTGTCATTTGCTCCTTCAGTGCTTTCTTTGCTTCCTTCCGCTCGTTCTGGAAGGCGTTGAACTCTTCTAACCAGGGCTTCGTCTCTGATCCTCCTCTAGACGCTTCTTTTCGGAAAGCCTCAAATTCGACAAGGTTGTCAGCCCATCCACGTGCCTTGAAGCTCGCAAGTTTCGATTGCCATTTTTCTCTCCAGGTAGCGTTGAAGGCTTCCCGCTGGGCCTTGGCTCGCTGTGCTGGCATACTCTTCTTGAGTGCCTGCAAGTACAATCCAGCCTCATCTAGTCCCATCTCGGTATCGTAACTCGTAGTATCATCCCGGACCTCAAAGGCTCCAAGTGGTGGTTCGTTCGTTATCTTCGACGTGCTCTTCATCATAGGCATACCCATCTCCTCCCATTTTTGCCTAGTCCGCACATGGTCTGCCGCTGAGTCGAAGTCGGTAACATGTTCGATAGTATCAAGTTGAGTGATCCTCAGTACTGGGTCGCTTGTTTGAACTATGTGACTCCTCGATGGGATTGGCCGCTTGAGACCCCAGTCACCACGTGCTAACGAGGACTTTGTTGTCGCAATGGCTTGGTGGGTCGGGTATGGAAGCGTGGCGGTGTCGGAGGCCTTGGAGATGCCCGCGCCGTAGGTTTCGCTAACAGGCGGCCGTGGGAGCGGGTTCGGCAGCGAGAAAAGGCGGGAATTTCGGAGAAGATTTGCAGTAGGCGAGAGAGACTGGCGGCTTAGAGACATCTTGGCGATGCGACAGCCGCGTGTGGGCGTTCAATGGCGGCTGAAGTGATGATCCCGATGTGTGTATAGTAGAGAAATGTCGATGGAGTTTGCGGCGAGGGGTCCGTGCGAGACTTCCGCGGCTTCTGATGGGCCACAGGCATGGATCACATCACGATGTCAACATTGTCAAAAGTATGAAAATATAGGATTTGTAGACATTAATTTCCGCAGTGGCTAATCTGCGACTATCCATCAAGAGCAGCCTTGCTAAGACATATCCTGAGCCTTCTTGACTTTGCGCTTTGGCAGCAGGGTTTCAAGAATGACTTCTGTTCTACTGAGTGCAAAACGATTCCCACCGTTTTCCAGGCTGGGATCTCTCTCTACAAATGTACTCGGCCAATAGGTTCTATCCTCATGGTCTATCGAATGTGTTTTGCGAGTTGAACGTTTTGTGGTTTTCATGGTAGTCTCATGGACGCGTGCGCACCGATGAGTGGGGACCTTGATACGACAAGACCTTGATCATGGCAGCTCACCCAGGCAGGTGCTTATCCCAGTCTTGGTCGTCGTCCTCATCATCGTCGTCTTTTTCTTTGCGGTTGATACGTGGAACGTGCCCTTCGATGGCCATGGTATGGTCAGATGTTTGGGAAGGAAGCGAGGGTGGCTGTGGCGGCGCGCTGCTAGATGAGCGCTCGAGAATCTGGTCTTGGATGAGATCGTTGTTTGCCTTGGTTAGGTTACCTGGTTTCTCCCCCCGTTCGAGCGCCAGATCCTTCATAGCATCCGCTTGAGCAGCCCAGGCTGCATCCAGGTCTGCGTCTTCGTCTACATGGGCCGTGGTCGTGCTTTCCTGCTTCAGACGTAACGGTAGAGCCTTCTGGTGTTCATCGGCATTGTCCACCATGAGCTCAATCTTGTCGCCGTATCCCCCGTGCCGCATCCACGCAGGCTCTTCGTTCAGCTGCACCTTGACGTAGAGTGCGCGTCTTGCGCAGTCGTCTGAACACCACACCTCTAGCACCTTTCTGTCTACTATCTGCACACCGTGGTCTGTGTCAACAAACTGCTTCCTTGCAGTGGATCGCGCCTTCTTCTTTGGTTTTGGGCAAAGCGCATAGCCACACTTGTCGGCGATGTTGCGCTCCTCGATGAGAGCATCATAGTCGGCAGGCTGAAAGGGAATGACGGCCTTTTGAAAGAAGTGCGCATCTGAGGGTGATGGTCGCTTAGCATCTGCATCGGGCGAGGTGGGATAGTCCATCAGTGTCATGACAGCCTCGAGCACCTCTGCCTCGACGCGCTTGCGATCTTCAAGTACCGTCGCATGGTGGCGGGCGACTGCAAGGTGGCGCGGGTTCACGGGTTTCTTCGCAGGGGGCCCGTTTGTGGAGACAGTCGTGTTCTTGAGTATGGACTTGGGCGGCATGTCGGGTGTCTGTTGGTGTTGGGATCGTCGTGGCTAGAGTGTGAAGTGGAACCTCTTTGGGCGTGCCTTGGCGGAGCGTCGGGGGACTTGGGCGGGGCTGTTTCGAGCTTCGTCACCACACTTCTTCGCACGGAGGCACCTGCAGCAGCCCTCATCCTTCCCACTACCCCTCGCCCCGAGCTGTGAGGGTGCAAGCATTGAATGGTACGTCGTGACTTTGTTCCGCGCCTCCCGCATTGCTGCACATGCTGACATCCGCGTCATCGCAGCTCCACGTCCGAGACCCGCCGTGCACAACGCCCTAGAGAGCTCCCACACAATCTTGCCCAAGCGCTGTTAGGCAGGGACCGCAGCTGTCACCCTCCATTGAGCATCCTGCAGCTGGAACGACTGCATCCACCACTGTAGCCCGTCGCCATGTACAAAGTCAAGGCCGTCTACGACTACGCGTCCCCCCACGAAGATGATTTGGGCTTCAAGGTCGGCCAGATAATCTCCGTAACCGAGGAGGAGGGTGACGACTGGTATGTGGGTGAATACACCGACGAGAGCGGCACCAAGCACGATGGCCTCTTCCCCAGGAACTTCGTCGAGCGCTACGAGCCAGAGCCGCCGCCACGGCCCAACCGAGCATCGCGGCACAAGCCCTTAGAGCAGCCGCCTGTGCAAGAAGCTCCCCCCATGCCCCAGGCCCCTCAGCAGGAACCAGAGCCAGTTCAACCTCAGGAGCCGGAGCCACCCAAGCCACAGCCTCCCCCCATCGAGGTGCCCCAAGCTGCCAAAACAACACCGTTGCCCATGTCGCCCATGTCGCCCCGCTCTGCGTCGAGCGCGAAGGCCCAAGAAGCCCTACCGCCGCAGTCAGAGTCGCCCAAGCCAGCTCCTCCTGCGAAGAAGGCCCCGCCACCTGTCGCCGCCAAGAACAATGCTTTCCTGAGCCGTATCGCCGCTTTCAACAAGACAAGTGAGCCTCCGCCTAAACCTATCAAGCCAGCTGGCGTCGCCCCGAGCTTTGTCAAGAAGCCATTTGTGGCTCCGCCGCCGAGTCGGAATGCCTACGTTCCTCCTACCCGAGAGTCGGCAGCTCCACCAGTCAAGACATACCGTCGTGAGGAGGATCCCGAGATTGCAGAGCGCCAGGCGCAGAATCAGAACGATGCAGAGCGTGCGGGACTGGTTGCTCATGATTCTCAGAAAACAAATGAAGGCGAAGAAGAGCAGCAGCCCAAGATGAGTCTGAAAGAGCGCATTGCTCTTCTTCAGAAACAACAGCAGGAACAGGCAGAAAGGATGGCAGCTGCGCACAAGGAGAAGCCGAAGCCTAAACCGCCAGTAGTCAGGAGAACCGAGTCCCAAGACGCCCACGCTGAAGACAGCGAAGACACTGGTCTAGAGCGCGTGACAAGTGGAGCGTCCAAGGGTCGTGCGTCCATGGACCAGAGTCGACCTCCGCGGGCATCTCACGACATTCGGTCTCCGGACTCGGAAGCCCGCAATCGCGAACTACTTAGCGAAAACGATGCCGATCAATCCGCCGCCGGAGACACCGAGGATGCTGGAGGAGAGTCCACGAGTGTCGAAGAGGATGAGGACCGACCAAAGAGCAGGCACCCGCCGCCGCCACCCCCTAGAGCACCTAATGCTCCTGCCGAAGAGCCCAACGTTGGCGACGAGCAAGATGTGCCCGGAGAAGAGGAGGAAGAGGAGGAGGAAGATGAGGAGACCGCAGAGCTGAGACGTAAAGAAGAGCTACGTGAGCGCATGAGGAGATTGGGTGGCGGCATGGGCGGCATACCCATGTTTGGCGGTCCTATGCCCATGGGCGGTCTTCCACCAAAACCACCAAAGAAGAAGTCGACCACTGAGAAGAAACCCGAAGACGCCGAACAGTACAGCATGCCCCAGCAACGTGTGCCTATGTTTGGGTTTGGTATGCCTGGCATGGCACCCGTCAAAAGCCCAGAGCCGGAAGACCGCTCGCTTTCCGTCGAAAAGGAAGACGAGACCTCGTACCCTGTGACAAGCGCTCATCCAGCGGACGAGGTACCTGATGTAGAGGACGTCGCATCTCAGCCAACTCAACAAACATCTACTGGCAGTGGCGCCCCACCTGTCCCAACAGACCGTAAGTTCTTGATTCCTCGCAAACCAATCCACGCTTTCGTACGCCATACCCAAGACTGCCTGCAGCCACCATCTTCCGAGACCTTGTCAAAGACCTATGTCACTTACGACGGTCTATCGGAATATGTTATGACTGTATGCGTGTCTAGTATGTGTGTGCATAATGCTGTAGTTTGCGTTCTTATTGATACTGTACTGACAATCCTTAGGACGACCTGCTCCTCCTCCAGTGCCAGCAGCGTGTAAGTCACGTCGCGTTATGATGCTCAAGCTTATACTGACAATACATAGCTCGACCAGTGCCACCACCCCCTCCTCAGGTTCTCTCTCCTGGACCCGGATCTGAGTCTGGCGATGAAATGACAGACACTGCTAACACACCGTCTGCTCCAATGCAAGCACTCAACAAGCGACTCTCATATTTTGCTTCCGGTGAGCCATCACAAGACCCATCAGAGAGGCGTGCGCCACCTATCCCGTCTGCCGGTCCCGGATCTCCTACAACAAGCCGGCCACCTCCACCACCTCCACCAGCACAAGCGCCCCCTTCGCGTCATGAAGATCTGCCAATCCGCAGAATTGACCGCAACGAGGGTGAAACCGACTACGAAGGTGATTATGACACGGACATGGCACCAGAGGCAACCCATAAAGATGCTTTGAAGTCACATGCTAGGGATTCAAGTGTAGAGGACAGCGCCTTGACAGACGAGCCAACATCAGCACGATCGCCCACAATTCCCCACGGCATGCCACCTCTTCCCCCTACTGCGCCTCGTGCAGTACCGCCTCCTCCACCCCAGCAGGCGCCTAGCCGGCCATCAACAGATGCACCACGTGGTGCTCCTCCTCTTCCCCCGGTACCGCCGCCGACTCGCAACGCCCCTATGGACGACGATGACGACGAGTATGATCCGTACAAGTATTCCGGACCACCTCCTCCACAGGCTGCGGCACCTGCAGCTCCTAGAGCAGTTCCACCACCCCCACAAAGTCAGCCGCCTCCCCCACAGAGTCGTCCACCGCCACCAATGCCACCATCGATGCCTCCCATGCCCCAGCGTCAACAATCAGACGATGAGGACGATTTGTACTCTTCGCCTGCGCCTCGGAAGTCTCACGACAGACCGCCACCTCCACCGCCTCAGGCCCCGCCGCACCAGCATGCACCTCCACCTCTTCCACACATGCAGGCTCCACCTCCCCCAGCTCAAGAAAGAATGGCACCACCTCCACCCCAAGAGCGTCCTGTTTCAATGTTCTCACCAGTTGCAACAGAGGCACCACCTCGGATATTGAACACTCGAAAGTCACTCGATGCTGTCCAGATGCTTACAACTCGCTCCTCTATGGATCAGACCCGTCCGACAACGAACCAAGGTTTCATCGCAAGTGATATCGATTTGGGGGTTTCTTCGCATTGGTGGACTCAACCCAAACTGCTCCCTCCTTCACTGCAGGGTCGTAAAGACGTCCTGGTAGACATGAAGGAGTCGCAGTCAGGCAACACTGTAGAGAAACTCATCAAGGTTCTCTACCTTGACTATTCACAGACAATCATTTCCGCTCGCTTCGAGGTCACCAATGTCTCCGACGTTGACCTGGAGCAGCGCAATGAGCCGCCACCTCCCAGCCAACGCCCAGACCAGCTAGAGAACGCGTACGAACAGTATGGTCGCTCGATAGCCAAGACCATCGAGTCAAAACAGAACACTGTTGTCGGCAACGGCACGCCGCACGGTCTGGTTGATGAGCTGTTGAAGCCGTTCAATGACGCATTGCCTCCGATTTCGACCCGTTCGTATGGTGCGCTCGTTTACGCGAACTTGGCCAACGCGTCCACTCAATCTTACGATGAGATCCGCCCTGGTGACATCATCAGCTTCCGCAACGCCAAGTTTCAGGGTAAGACTGGACCAATGCATGCCAAGTACGCAATGGATGTAGGGAAGCCAGATCACGTGGGTGTTGTTGTCGAGTGGGACGGTAGCAAGAAGAAGGTGCGGGCTTGGGAGCAAGGACGCGAGCACAAGAAGGTTAAGCCTGAGAGCTTCAAGATGGGAGATTTGAGATCAGGTGAGGTGCGGGTATGGCGTGTAATGAGTAAGAATTGGGTTGGTTGGAACTGATGGAGCGGAGAGTCGTTTGTAGGCGTGCGAGTGTAGAATTGTAATTAGAACCTAGTTTTATGTCTGTGCTACCTACCTGGCTCCTGTAGAACTTCCCCCGTCATCACCGTCAAGTACATAAATCTATCTCAATACATCGAAACCTTTTTACCATCGTCCACATCGCAAACCACAACAAGAATTCAGAGTCAGCACGAGGCATGTGAGCTTCAAATTGATACAGGTACTGCGCCCACTCTTAGTGCATCATCCGGTTTGTCCGAACCGTTCTTGCTAACGACTTCTTTGTTACGGAGTACGTCACCTCCTTACTCAACAAGAAACAGATCCAGCTAGAACAATCTGCGATGTCAAACTATCGCTTGAAATGTAGTACCGATGTTTGCCTCAACACAAAGGAGGGAGCGATAGTGGAAAGTTAATCAGAGTATAAAGATGAACCGTAGGTCGGCTCGGTAGGTTGTGTCTCTTAATCACGATTACACACTTAAGATAAGTATCACAACTGATCGAAGAAAGACGTGAGTAGCCAATTCGAAGATACGAGTGACAAATCAGGAAGTGGAAGAGACCGAAACAGTGAGATGCCTGCAGAAAAGAAGGGGAAAGCCGAGAGAGAAGCGATCTTGAAGTCCAAACTCGCAGAGACCTTGCGACTTGCTCAAAGGCTATTGAACGAACTCAGTAACGATGACGGTGCACCAGAACCGGCGGAGATCTTAGAAACCACAGGTAGCGATCTGATCGGCCAAGAGGATGAGGAAGATGATCTAGTTCAGCAGAGTACAACGGATGAATCAGAGTTGTCTAGGAACAAGGGAAATAGTGGCAAAGCGGATATGGGCGAGCCAACCAATACCACTTCACATGCGCATCACGAGAAACAAAACATGGAGGTTCCATCTGATCTCACAGTTACAGAAGCGACTTTGACTGAGAAATTTGGCGTAGCTTTCGACAAAAAATATCGATGTATCGCACGCAGGAAAAAGTCGAACAAGAGTAACGTGGAGATGTTAGTCCTGGCTGATGAACTTCAATGGCTTAGGAGAACTATTGTTCGGCCCGACCTCCCGGAGGCTTTCGAAGATTACAAAAGAGCTAAAGAAGCAGGAGAATCTAGGAAAGTAGCGATACCGAGGTGGCACGAGGTCCAGGTACTCGAGAGCGTCAGTTTGGATACTGACGTGAACTCTGGGGAGGATGACGGCAGTGATGATGGCACTCCCGGAGACGAAAAGGATGAACCCGTACTACTAGACAGCGGAGATGACACGCAGGCTGGAGTAGATGAGCAAAATAGCTTAGTAGCAGATGCAGAAACTCAGACAGAGCCTGATCAGGCTGCACTAGACGACGCTGAATCTAGTAGCAGCGCAGAGTCTCAAAGCTCTGAACAGCAACGTGTCTCGAAAAAGGACGTAGCAGCTACGGAAGAAAAGAATAGAAAGATTCTTAGAAAGAATGTTCAGGGAGAGGCAGCAGAGAGAACATTAAAGTCTCAAAAGGACAACAAGAGAGGCTCCGCCGCGCCGGCCAGTATGCAACCACCAGCGAAGAAGCCAAAGTCTGCGAAGACCGCAAAACATGCTGAAAATTCGGGTGAGGATGACATGGAGGGTATAGTCGATGCGGACCCAGAACAGACATAGAACTAGTCTTCGTGACCACTCGTAGTGGCTGACGCTCGTCGTCCATCTAGCCAAACCAGCTGCCTTTAGACCGTTTGCTAGACACTTGAAATTGCAACAACTATCTCGCTCTTTCGTACGAATCAAGGGGTAATATGATGTCATAGATGTTATGTTCCTGAGCATGCCTGTTTAGAGCTGCTGATACTTCACCACCATGGTCTGTGTAATATCTCAGCATTTGATCCCGTTGAACACTGAAATTTTCGCGGTACTTTTCATGCAAAGTTCGTAGCTTCAAGTATCGTTTCCTCGTACTAAGCTGCTACCTTTGAGTTTGATGAAGCCACTCGTGCCGTATAGCAAGCTTGAAATGATCAGCACTGGTGATATGCGACGTGATTGCTTGCACACCTAGCAATAGTACAAGTAGGGAAGAGCGTCGCGCAGAATCCCAAATTCATTCGTCACTACCTCATTGAATCACACCTGACATATCAGACACGACATGTCGGACAATGACCCAGAACCAACGAAGTCCAGCAGAAGTGATGAGCTGCAACTCAAGTCTGAGACAACCACGATCAAGCCGGACGAGAGTACAGTCTCAGACCGTCATGACGAGATCAGAGTGCCTGCCGACATGGCAAAACTCTGGTTGAAAGATTCAATGCCGAACAACAACGATACAGAGGTGATTGGAGACATCATCGCTGTAAGAAGACGGGGTGGTCCACACACAAATTACAACTACCTATTGACATCATCGATAAGAAAGCCTCCCAGTACTGAGGGAGAAAATCCGGAAGCTACCAATGACTTACTAGAATCAGGGACCTGGTACTGGCCAAGTCGCGTTACACAAGAGGCGAAGAAAACCTGGAATGGCCTAGAGAACAAAGTTTCTATGCTAGAGCTGAACCTGGACATCAAAATTGATCTGAATCGATTTAGTGTGTTCTTAGTTCGCATCGATTCTGACAAGGTAAATCCACTTTATGGGGTTGCTAACTGGGAATGGGAAGCAATTGGAAAACCTCTAGACATCATAAGATTTCACGCAAAAACGAAGACCGCTGCTATTGCACTTCCAGAAGTAACGGTGGACAAAGCTGTTGCTGATAGAGAGTCCAGTACATTATCTGAGAAGCAAATGCTTGAGGCAATTTTGCGACGAGCGAAGAATTCGTCCGGTTGGTCTATTTGCGGAAAGAACGACTATGGCATCTATGATCAGGAAGATTACCAGAAGGCAAGAGCACTTTCTCTTAAGACAGCAGCTGAAGTACTTAAAGCTGCCTTCAATCACTACAAGGAACCATGTAACTTGACCGAGAAGCAAGGAGAGGATCTCAGTAGCATCAGACTGCACTTTGTGGGACGCGTCGATCCTCTTTCCCCTCCTTCGAGATCAAGCGACATCGCGCGAGAGAGACCCGAGATATTCCCAACGCTGATGTTCAAAGATGTCTTTGATGATTTACAAAACTGGAGTGCCGAGGACTTGCTTGGCCTAAACCAGACAGAGCGGGAAGGTTTCGTCAACTCAATTTTACGCCAAGTGCCTCACATGTTACAGGGACGCCATGGGGTTTTACCCCTTGTACTTGTTCTTATGTCGGAGGAAGGCCTCGGAAGGGAGCTCCAGGCATGCAACATCCAGGTCGAGGATGAGTGGTATGAACGCTCTCATCAGGAAATCCTTCTCATGCTCAGCACGTCGCTGAAAGACGAATTTCCAGAACTAGAGGTTTCAGAGATCCATGCTACGTGGGAAAGTCTGAAGCGAATAATTCAGGCGAATGATAACGAACAGAATGCAGCAATTATCTAGAGACGGTGTCGAATAGAGGCGTGAGGGAGACCAGTATGACAAAGAGACTAGACCTGAGAACCTACAGCTAAAGCTGGTGCATCTGTAAGGCAAGGTAGCCATGATAGATACGGAAATATCGATGAGACAAAAGACCAAGATCACTCTTGTGCACACGAGGCCCTGTTGACGTCTGTGCAACCATGTATCCGATCTGCTTCTTCCCCTCCGTACTCGAATCTATAACCCAAATGTATAATCTGTGGATCTGCAAGGACGTCTTTCTTGCTACCTGGGTTACAGGGCGCGTGCCGGACTCGTCTCCCTCTCCGTATTGTTCCCAGTCGCCTATCAGGCGTGCTCCTCTAGTCTTGACCCCTTCCCATTCGACAGCCTGTTTGCTAGTATCTTTTCTTTGGTACGAAGAAGCTTCGCGAAGCCAGATTGATACGTGGAGATATCGACGACGGAGATGACCAGCAAGCTACTGAAAATGAGCGCGTGCTGGAAACGACAGAGGGGGCAGATGCGACGTAGATATCTTCGTACACCTGTGTCCAACAGGCGTGCGGTTGGTCGAACTATCAGTCTTCGTGGCTGTAGTCATAGGCATTTCGCGTCCTGCTCATATCGATGTGGTAAACTCTGGATTGGCTCAACTGGAAGAAGTTGTTTCCTGCCTGGAAGAGAGTAGATCGATGCTGTACGCTGGTAGGCGGCATCAAAAAGACGTTACCCTGGACACCGCGACAGCCTGTTGCTATCTATCGAATTCTGCGGGTATGCTTGTGCTATCTGGGCTTGTTACTCTCAACTCTTCAGCTTTTCTGACCATTTCGCGTCAAGCTGGTTTCCAGAGGGCGAGCGCAATGCACACCCTGAGTAACAGTAATACATGTACGAGGGCGCTGCTGGTCTATCGGGTTGTACGAAAGGGCTGACTGAGATGATGTTGGATGAAGGTTGGTGTGTCACCCGGAAAAGCAGCCGCACTATTGTTTTGCGCTTACTAGCTTCAGGAAAAGCACCTCGACGAATCGATGACGCGGTAACTCCTTTTGCTCAGGACGCCATTCTTCCATCGTAGACGCACCCGAACAGATACTTCAGCCGCGGAGCCTTATCATGGCGCGACAGCACCAAACGTGCAATAAAACGCCAAGTTGACTTCGCGTAGATGGCGAGGCGCTGAAGGTGGGTCAAGGGGCGGCTGCAGAAGATCGTCGCCTCTTTATCGTTAAATCCACGCAAACTCCGGGAATAATTACATATCCACGGATCCAAGTTGGACATGATACAAATACTCGGCCTTCCGTCATTGTAGCCAAGAATCCGTCTCGCCGACTCTCAAACTTCTCCGATCGCTATGGCAGACTCCAACATAGGCCCCCAGCATACACCAGTATTGCCGCAGTCTCAAATGCCTCCAGAACAGACACCAGCTGCAAGAGAGGATGATTACGGAAAGAGCGAGGAAGATACGACACATGACTTGGAAAAAGCTTCAAGCAGCACCGTGCCACCTCCGACAGATACGGAGTCCTTCTTCGTAGAGTTCGATGGACCGAACGACCCTGACAATCCAAAGAATTGGACGCCAAAGCGGAGATGGGGGATCACTATCTCTATGGGCCTCATGGTTTTCACAGTCACATTTGCCAGCTCGATATTCAGTGTCAACATCGGTGTTGTCCAAGAGAAGTTCAATGTTGAACTGGTCACAGCTACCCTTGGCGTAGCATTATTCGTCCTGGTACGTTGAGCAACTCCTCAGCGATCGGCTACCCAGTAGCTAACACAGAGCTACAGGGTTTCGTATTCGGTCCAATTGCCTTTGGACCCATGTCAGAAGTGCTTGGCCGGAAGCCTCCCTTGATGTTTGGCTTTGCACTGTTTGCTATCTTCCAGATCCCAGTAGCACTCGCGCAGAACATTACAACGGTATGCGTCGGTCGATTCCTGGGTGGATTCTTCGCCTCTGCGCCTCTGGCAGTCGTTGGTGGAGCTCTTGCAGACTTGTGGGATCCCATCCCTAGGTCTTATGCCATCTGTGTCTTCGCTGCCGGCGGATTTGCCGGCCCCGTAGCAGGCCCCATTGCTGGTGGCTTCATCACGGAATCACACCTTGGATGGCGGTGGACGTCGTGGATCACCCTGATCATGGCCGGTCTGTTCGGAGGCATTGGCTTCTTCGTCGTTCCGGAAACGTCAGCCGCCAGGATACTGCAACTGCGAGCTGCCAGGTTACGAAGGGAGACGGGTAACGACAAGTACCACGCTGCAGCAGACGAGAACAAATTGACAGTCGATAAGGTTGTCAATGTCTATCTCTTGAGGCCATTCATCATGTTCATCCAGGAACCAATCTTAGCACTTGTGACAGCCTACATGAGCTTTTTATACGGCATCGTCTACCTACTATTCGAAGCAGTAAGTGTTCATCCCTATAATCCTCGATAACAAGGCCTGACAAGTGACAGTTCCCGGTGTCGTTCCACGAAGAACGAGGATGGTCTTTGGGTGTATCGCAGCTGCCATTTGGTGCCTTCATCGTTGGCATTCTGCTGGGTGCTGGCTGCATCGCTTATAGCTCCGCCACAAACTTTACTCGCGCATTCCACAAGCACGGCAGGGTTATTCCGGAGGAACGTTTACCACCTATGATTTTAGGGGCAATTGCACTCCCTGCCGGTCTATTCTGGTTCGCCTGGACTAGCAGTCCCGACATCACCTGGGTGCCACAAGTGCTCTCGGTTGCTCTCCTCGGGTTTGGCTGCATGGTGCCGTTCTGGCAAGGTATGAGCTACCTCATCGACTGCTATGGCTTCTATTCCAACAGTGCCATCGCGGTCAATACCTTCATTCGCTCTTTCGCAGGCGCGTTCTTCCCACTGTTTACGCATGCCATGTACCACAACCTTGGTGTACCTTGGGC
>Ga0265797_10004688_pt1 | contig 20623 bp, 11 predicted proteins | sample P2T30metagenome_FD_192433 | JGI IMG/M metagenome (GOLD analysis project Ga0265797, IMG submission 192433) | Plant litter microbial communities from East Loma Ridge, Irvine, California - P2 T30 | ecosystem: Environmental > Terrestrial > Plant litter > Unclassified | place: USA: California...
CTATCCGGTCTCTCGTCTCTCTCTCTCGTCGTCGCGGCCCCGCTCTGCTAGACAGTCACGGCGGTGTCTCATGGGAAACCGCGCCGCCTGACTTGTCAGCTGCCTCGTCCACCCAGTCACGGTGCAGTTCGGCGCCTGCGAGCGATCAGCGCGATCTCCTTTGCCCATATTGCCACTCACCCTATATTACTGCACTCGCACCCGAGATCTGCGTGCTTGCACTCCCGTTTCTTGCGTCGTTCATTTGCTGCATCGCATCCACTGTCATTGCTGATTTGCTCTGCTGCCCGCGCAGTCCTCACCTCTAGCCCGCTTTCTGCCTACACAGCTTTAAGCTTCACCAATCTACACCTCACCCATCACCAATTCACTGGCCGGCCTTGAGCCGGGAACAACCCGCAGTGCAGCAGCCTTGAGGACAATTACTACTAGACCACGTCTTCGACTCTTAAGGCGCGCACACCGTGTGCTTCCCACCTTGCAGCACTCCGCCACCATACCCCACGTCACCTCGAACACGATCAACAACTCCATGCATACCATGACTCAACCATCCAACCAATCCGCTTCGGGTACCAACAACCAGGCAGCTGCTGTCAATATCATGACACAAGACCCTCGAGACATGCTCACCAGCGAGCGTCCCGGTGGCCTGCCACCGCTGCCTGATCCCACCGACAAGAAACTGATGCCTAACACCGCCCGCTACTCTGGTTTCGCCACCTCAAATTCTCGCTACGAGGAAGACATCGACGACAACCCACACTCACATTTCCTCTCGCCTGTCCACATGTACGAATCGTGGGACGACTCGGACGATGATTCCGACGACGGCTCTTTCGAGTTCGACGCTGGAATCACTGATTTCGCCTTGTTCAACGACGACTATAAGCGGGCAAAAGAACTCAACCTCCCGCTCTCCGACAAGTGGAATGACTTTGTGGAGGGTCAGGCGGATGCCCTCGACCGCGCTGTGGCTCGCACAAGAGCGGAGCGAAACAGCCATCCTGCTGGCCCCTACTACTCTGGCTCGAGTCCTTCGCAGCACGATAGTCTCCCGAGTCTAACGCCGGACACATCTCCAAGACTTGCCGACGACCTCGACTACGACAGCGCGGAAGACGCTGCGACTCCCACCCAGTCATATCACACAAAGATCGTAACACCCGAGTCCACACGCTCACCCTCGGCCCCGATCGATATCCCTTCGCGGTCCAAGCAAACCCTCGGCACTCTATCCGAGTCCGCCATCGAGGACGATGACTTCGAAGACCCCGCTGCGCCCGCTTTCCTGCTCTACCGCCACAGCCAGCGTACCGACAAGCGAAGACAACCAGCAAAACCTCAGCCTGCGCCCATGCGACCAGGTCTGAGCGCAGGAAGCAGGACTCTTTCCGGAAAGCTGCACGTGTGGAGGAGGCCGAGCTGGGATCTGTTCTCCGTTGACGAAGAAAGAGAAGAAGAAGAGGCGATGCAGGATGCGAGTGGTAGCCGCACGATGGATGGCACGCTACGCAAGAAGAGAGGCAAGGCGATGCTGAGGGAGTAATGAATGCTTGATCGGGTTTGATGCGGCTGCGACGTTTGTGGATTTTGGTTTGTGTTTTCGGCATGAAGAACGGCGCTTTGGAATTTGGCAACGAACGTTGACGGGATGGGATTATTGACTGGGCAGCATGGACTCCGGAGTTTTCTTTTATGCATTCGACGTGGTTTCTGGTTTATTATCGGGCGACAGCCCTGCAACGACGAATTTTTGCATTGCAATGGAGTTTTCACAATCAAGGGTTCGGATCTGGAAGAGAGATTGACCAGCGGGCAGCAGGTCTGTTATTTGTTTTTTGCATTTTTCGTTTTTTGGAATTCTTATTCGATAAGACTGAGACTGGGATCTATCAAGTCTGGTGGGATTGTTGAACAGTGAGCTATTCATTTGCTCCTGTGAAAGACTGAAGACAAACAGAGATATTAGTTAGTTAAATCGAAACGAGCATCCAACTAGCCGTGGTAACGCTCTTTAGCTCGTAATCGTTGTCTTTGCGTGATGCCTTATTAATTTCGCTCTCGTTCCTGAATCGGATTCGCAAGTAGCTTGCACCGTCTACTGTTAGTCCCGCTTGCGAAGGGCGCGTCGTATCGTCCCTCGGCTTTGTAATCTGTATCTCTTTCCAATCTGTACATTTTGTGGAAGGGCGTGACGGCAACACGCTCGTTTAGGGTGAGGCTGAATTAAGCACCCGCGTCGCAGGGATTATCAACAAGCACCTGCCTTGTCGCAAATCGCCGACATAAAATCGTCGCTTCCTGCCACTCGAACTTCCATTCACACTCGCATTCACATCAATCTAGTTCACAACAGCTTCAACCACAGCTGCAGCTGCCGACAACAAATTCAAAAGAAAAAAATGCCAAACGAAGTAGTTCTTTACGACCTTCCCAGCAGGGATCCTAATGCCTGCTGGTCACCAAACACATGGAAAAGTAAACCTCCCTCCCAGGCAGCCATACAAACACAACTTTACAGCTTGCTCGAGCACCTCACTAACAAAATATCGCCAGCCCGCGCCGCCCTCAACTTCAAGAACATCCCCTACACAACCTCCTGGATCGAGTACCCCGACATGGGCCCCAAATTCAAAGAATTCGGCATCGCCGCCACAGCAACCAACTCCCCCAGTGGCTACTCCAGCCCAATGGTCCAACTGCCCGACGGGACGTATGTCATGGACTCGCGCAACATCGCCGACTCCCTTGAGGCTCTCCACCCCGAGCCCTCATTCCAGCTAGACAGCGGCTACGTCGAGCGCACGCAGAAAGCCGTCCTCGACGTCGGCGCCGCTCTGGCACCATTATGCCTCCCGCGCGTCCCCGAGCTGTTGCTCAATCCTTCGAGCGCGGAGTACTTCCAGCGCACCCGCGCTGTGCGCTTCGGGATGACGCTCGACGAGCTGGCGAGGAGCGAGAAGGGTGGCGAAGCGGCGTGGGAGAAAGCTATGCCTTCGATTCGGGAGATCGCAGCGATTTTGCACGAGCATGAAGACGGGCCGTACGTGCTGGGTGAGAAGGCGAGTTATGCGGATTTGATTATTGCGGGTTATTGGGCGTTTGCGAAGAAGTTGGACAAGGGTGGCGATGTCTTTGGGAGGGGTATGGGGGTTGATGAGGTGTTTGGGAGGCATTGGGAGGCTTGTCAGAAGTTCTTGGAGAGGGATGATCACTGAGCATTGAAACCGGGTGCCACTTGAGTGTGGGTTTTGGTGAGTACGTTAGAGGTCGCCTGCGTTCGTAGTGCTGGGTGCCGGTCTTTACTCGCAAAGTCTTATCCTTACAGTTCGTGTTCCTATGCTATCCAGGTGAACGTAGTTAAGATGCGATCGTTTCTCACTGAAATGCTGTCCAAACTTGACGACGCCTAAAATTGGTCCCAACTGGTATCATCAAGTGCAGAACTATGATAAGCTCATCCTTACCATTGAGATGCCAATGAGATACTCTTGTGAGTGAGAAAACTACCTCAGTACTTTGTACTCCACGACCCTCGATGAAAGTTGGCTTGCTGTGTTTTGTTCGGGAACGAGCAGATCTCTTCGAGCCGTGGACAAAAACCTGGACAAGATACAACAGGACTCCTTGCTTTTTAGCCAACACAGGGATTGCATACAAGTCAAACCATCGGGTTAACACGTTTCACATGTCTCAGGCGACCAAGGGACATTGCGGCAACACACGAAACATTAGAGATGGAAGAAGGAAGTCCCTTAGTCCAGACAAACGTCACTCCAAAACATCGCCAAGGCAACCTAAACTCCTAACCCTAAACCGTCTTCCGACGTCTTCCGAATGGCTTGATGCTGACTTCATTTCGCGTCTCGTCCTCTGTGTTTACAACACACAATCTATTTCGTCTTTGTTTTTTATGTCTCGAGAAGATGGTGCTGTACGAGCGCCTCGCTTCGAAGGCGAGGACGTCAGCCCTACTACGGAGCGAGAACTGAGAGGCTGGTACTCGACTGGCCTTGCTGCTGAGATCTTTGCGGTTTGTGGCGTTGGTATGGATCATCTAAAATAATATTAACGATGTCTTGACTAATTGGGCCGAACAGGATCTTTTGCCCCGGTCACACTAGAGCAGCTCGCTCGCGAAAGTGGTGTTCTGCGCTCGGATGGAGTTACACCTTGTCTTCAAGCTGCGGCGAAGGAAGGCAGTAGTCGCTTGACTAGGCTACTTGTACGCGCTGCAGAGTCTACGGAAGACATCTGTGTTGTGCATCCTTTCGGAAGGGAGACGACAACTTCGAGCTTCGCTCTCTATACTTTTTCGACGGCTGTGTTACTGCAAGCAATCACATTGATCACGTTCAGTCCAGTCGCAGATTATGGTATGTCCTGTATCCTAACGTGCGTTGGACTAGGTTGCTGATTATTTCTGACACAGGCGTGCACCGAAAGCGCCTCCTGCTTAGTTTTGCGTTCGCTGGAGCAGCTGCTTCGGCGGCTTTTATCGTCATAATGCCACAATGGTACTTGCTGGCTTCTGTACTTGTCATTATTGGCGTGGTGTCTCTCGGATCGACATTTGTTCTGCTCAACTCCTTCTTGCCACTCCTGGCAGCAAATCATCCCGAGGTTCGACACCAGGAACACCAAAATGACGCGCAATTGACGCAACTCAAACTCTCCGTTCGCATCTCCTCGAAAGGCGTTGGTCTAGGTTACGCTGCTGCAGTCTGCGTTCAGATCTTCAGCATCGTTATGTTGGTTCTGCTGAAGAAGGCCAACTTCGCTTCCGAATCCACTCCCTTGCGCTGCGTGCTCTTTGTCGTCGGTATCTTTTGGGCGGCTCTTACTATTCCTGGTGCTCTCTGGCTTCGTAATCGTCCTGGCCCGTCGTTGAACTCAAAAGGTATGCGAGGCACCCGCTTGCCCGTGGCCTTGCAATACTTGATCTTCGCCTGGTCATCCGTCTGGAAGACAGCCAAGACGGCCGCTCGTCTCCGGCAGACTGGCATATTCCTGATCGCATGGTTTATGTTGTCGGACGCAGTGGCCACAGTATCAGGCACTGCAATTCTGTTCGCGCGGACTGAGCTTCACATGGGCACAATCGCCATCGCCCTGCTTTCCATCACAGCCACCGCATCCGGAATCGCTGGTGCCTTTGCCTGGCCTCGCATCTCGAAGCGATACGGATTCGAAACCAAGAGTGCCATCATGGCATGCGTTCTCCTCATGGAAGTTATTCCATTCTACGGTCTCCTTGGCTTCTTGCCATTTGTGCAAAGCTGGGGTGTTGGAGGCTTGCAGCAGGCTTGGGAAATCTATCCTCTAGGATTCGTCCACGGGTTCGTCATGGGCGGTTTGTCCTCGTATTGTCGCGCTTTCTATGGCGAGATCATTCCTCCCGGAAGCGAAGCGGCGTTTTACGCACTTTATGCCATCACTGATAAAGGCAGCTCTGCCGTCGGTCCTACAATCGTTGGAGCCATCATCGATTCTGTGGGAACGATCAGACCAGCCTTTGGTTTCTTAGCCATTCTGATCGCTTTGCCGCTCCCAATTCTGTACCTTGTGGACGTGCAGAAGGGACACGCAGATGCCGTTGCTTTGTCGGAGAAGGAGAACACATACGCCTACCAAGACGTCGCAATGGACGATTTCGATGGCGATGATGAGCATGCACCTAATAGAGGTCTGATGGGAGGCTGGGAGGACGAGGAGTTGGGCAGTGGGAGGAGGTGATTTTTCGACAGCTACGATTTACGCAAAAACCTGACTGTACATATATAAGATATGTCGCTAGGTTCAGGAAGCTACGCACGAGTCGAGACAGGCCACCGTTGATTTCGGTCTTTCAGCATTAAGGAAATACTCGAATGGCAACCTTTGTCAGCATCAGCGGACATCTGTTAGCACAGAGTGAGTCAATTTTGCATGAGCAGCTCGCTTATTATAACATGCAGTTCAACGAAGTAAAAGGTCAAGTCAACACGAGCATGTGGACACCACTTCCGGCTCCTACATCCGTTCGCGAAATCCCGACGTGACATCTCACACAAATCTGCTGCATAGAAAGCGCCGATCCGGCCTTCGAGAAATCCAGTTCCAGTGCGACCTGCCTAAAATGTCAAAGATGTGTTACACTCTCGATGGTGCAATTGCTCTCTTCCACGCTAGTGCGAATTTAGCCGCCACAAAGCATCAACAAGGATCATCAAGCATTTTGTGAAGGTTCGCTTGGTTCCGCCGGCGCCTTTCGTGACTTTCGTCTGGCTCCGCAGGCTCTCGCTTCAAGTTAATTATACGAAGATGGTTGGGCTCAAAATTTTGACCTATGGGTTTGGTGTTAAGCGAGTCGATAGCACAATCTTCTTCGTGATGGCGACATCGCACCATGTGGCACGTCTCAGTGTTATGTTACATCAATAAAGGCCAGCAGCGGCCTCAAATGTACATTAAAAGTACGACGGAAACCTTTTTGGTACAAACCATCGCTGCTTATCTTCCTCAGTCGTGTGAAACGCACAGGACTCCGAATTGGATGATCTGAGGTACCGGTATTCCCGGAATTCTTTGACTCTCAAGCACGCACCGGCTTTTGCCGTACCAGTCGCAACATGAGGAACAGCGTCGAGACCTCCGCTTTGGAAATAACGGATCAGACGGAGCAAGAAGCCAACAGTCAGCATGCGGCACTGAGAAACCGTTTAGGCGATGCGTCAGACACTTCTGAAGACAAGAAAGCCAAGGTCCACGAGACGCCAGTTGAGACCCCATTCATTTCCAGCAACGAGGCTGGCTCTGATGACCCTGTGGAATATGTAAAGGGTCATCCGGTCATCAAGAATGGTACGCAAGGACATCGATCGCTACATTTCTTGACGCCTCAAGCTGACCCTAGACAGGATTTGACGTTTCCAGATTTCTTGTGTCGACCAGAGATGATGGTGATCCTGCTTTTACATTCCGCTCTATTCTTCTCGGAACGGTGTTCACTGCACTATCCAGTGTAATCACCATGATGTATGTGTTCAAGCCGGTGCAGATGCAAGTCTCGGCGGTTTTCATACAGCGTAAGCGCACTTATCAACCCCCCGGCAACCGACTCCTTGCTTACTCTGCAGGTAGTGTTAATTTTCGTGTTCGGCGAAGCTTGGGCTAGACTTACCCCTTCTCATCACTATTTCAAGAACACATGGGTACAGTCCGCACTTCGCTTCCTCAATTTCGGGCAGCCTTTTGGTATCAAGGAACACGTTGTGGCTTCACTGATCGCTTCCTCCGGCAACAATGGTCTCTCAGGAGTAGAGATCTACGCCATCGAGCGTCTCTTCTACAATCGTGCCGTCACGGCTACCACTGCGGTCCTGGCGACATTCTCGATCTCCTTGTGCGGCTTTGTTCTGGCTGGTATACTACGTCCACTTATAGTGTATCCCGCGGAGATGGTCTACTGGTCGACTCTCCCGCAAGTCATTCTCTTCCAAAACCTCCATTTCGACCGCAAAGCCAACCGTGGTCGATTAGTCAAATTTGGCTGGGCACTTACCATCGCTGCCGTATGGGAATTCTTCCCTGCCTACATTATCCCTTGGACCAGCGGAGTATCGATCTTCTGCCTTGCTTCTATTGGCGCGAACACAAGCACCCGAACAGTCTTCGGAAGAGTGTTCGGTGGAGCATCGCCGAACCAAGGTCTGGGCATTCTCAACTTCGGTTTGGACTGGCAATACATTCAATCTCAATACTTGTCGTTCCCATTGAAACAACAGGTCAACACTTGGATCGGCTACGTGATCTTCTACATTGCAGTGCTGGGGTTGTACTACAGCGATACATGGAGCGCACAGACCTTCCCTTTTATGTCCTCGTCCATGTTTACGAGGGACGGAAAGAAATTCAAGCAATCATCGATCATTGACCACGATGGCACGATCGACTATGCTAAACTGGAAGAAGTCGGTATTCCATACTTGACTGCAAGCAACGCATGGGGCTACCTCACTCAGACAGTTGCTATCGGTGCACTGATTTCCCACGTGGCCATCTTCTTCAGGAAAGACATGATACTTGCATGGAAGCAGGCGAGAGCTCGCACACAACCGGATCCACACTATCAGGGCATGCTCAAGTACAAGGAGACTCCATTTTGGTGGTACATCGCCGTATTTGTGCTGTGCTTCATCGCTGGGCTGGTTGTCAACATCAAAGGCAACACAACTCTACCAGTGTGGGGATATATTGTCTCCTTGATCCTCGGAGCCTTCATCGCGCCTTTCTCTTGTATCTTGTACGGACTCTACGGAACTGGCGTTGGCACAAACGCGCTCTCCAAGATGGTAGCAGGCGCACTTCATCCCGGACGACCACTGGCAAACCTCTACTTCGCCAGCTGGTCTCACCAGGTCATCTTGCTCGCCGTCAATCTCGCCAACTGGCTCAAAGTCGGACAGTACACCAAAATCCCGCCTCGCGTCATGTTCACCACGCAGATCTACGCCTCCCTCCTCGGCGCAGCATTCAACTACGTCGTAATGACAACAATCGTGACGAGCCAAAGGGAAATCCTCCTCGACCCAGAAGGCAACAACATCTGGAGCGGATCGACAATCCAATCAATGAATTCTCAGGCCATCACATGGGCTCTCGCCAAAGAGATCTACGGCACAAAAGGACACTACCTCGTCGTCCCGCTCGGGCTGATCATCGGCCTCGCCATCCCCGTCGCCCACTGGGGCCTCAACCGAGTGTTCCCTGCGTTCAAAAAGCTTCCCATCAACACCGCGATCATTGCTTCGTACGCCGGACAATATGTGTACGGCACCACGTCCTGGATGTGGTCCTCGATCGCAGTCGGTGTCTTCTCGCAGATCTGGCTTCGTAAGCGCATGCCGAACATCTACAACAAGTACAACTACCTCATCGGCGCTGCTCTGGACGGTGGATCGCAGATTGTGGTATTTGTGCTGTCGTTCGCTGTGTTTGGAGCGAGTGGGAAGGCGTATCCGTTTCCTACGTGGTGGGGAAACCCTGATAGCAACCCGGATCATTGCCTCTAGGTGTTTGGTTCTCGTTGGAGTGGTTGGGTCATGTTTGGGGAAGGGTGATGGTACATAGTCGCCGCTTCATTGATCGTAGCTGAGTAATATGCATTGATTCACGACTCAAAAGCCAGATGAGTGATTCGAAACAAGGACTAGTATTATCAAATGATCGTACTTGTAATTTGAACGACAGCAGAAGTCATCGCAAGAGCACTGCCGCGTCCGTGACCGAGCGTATCGCACGATCTTCCACCAGCGAACGCCCTCTTTTTCCTGCCATGTTCTTCTCGGCGAACACGTATGACGAAATGTTCCGTTCTGTGCACATTAGGAACGCGATGGTTTGGCTGCCACTGACTGGGTTCACGTCACGTGCATGCAGCAAGAAGGAATGAGTTATCCAATTTTAAGAGAATTCCTGGGTATCATAAAACGCAATTTTTAGAAATCGACCAGCCGCAAATCAGTCTCACTATGATCCCATCTTGACATCCTCCATCTCCATATCATCATCATCCCCATCATCACCAGAGTCAGACTCGTCGCTTTCGACCTGGCCAGCTTCGGCCCTAACGTCCTCGTTCTTGATGTCCAGACTGGCCGCGTACTCCGGGTTGAGCACGTACTGCATAGCAAAGTCGCCACTGCGGATGAGAGTAGCAATGTTCTCCAGTGACTTTCTGATGAAGTCCTCGGGCTGGTGGAGGCGCTGTCTGAGGGCCTTGAGAGACCAGTACTTGTACTCGCTGAAGGCGCGGTGGATGGCGTCGTAAAGCTCGGCTTGCGACATGCGCACGAACTTGTCTTTGGCTGCCTTCTTCGCTGATTTGCTGACCTTTGCGCCGCCGACGAAGGTGGCAAACATCTCGTTCTGTTTGCTGGGTAGCTGGCCCTTCATGAGGGACTTGTGGATGTTTGTGTTGACCTTTGGCTGCATGGCCTGGGTGAGGGTGCGTTCGAGTGACTTATAGTAGTCCTCATCTTCTATTGGGACCAGGTTGGCTTCGTGAAGGACCTTGGCAGCAAGCGCAGTCTGCTTCGGAATGACCGAGCTGTAGCCATTGATCCTTTTGACGGGCTGTTGGTTGAAGCGGTCGTACTTGTTGACACCCGCTGACTTTCCAGCATTGTGGCGGTTGCGACCAAACGTTTGCGACTTGTGGCCGGGCAGGTCCTTTTCGGAGAAGACGACTGAGTTGTTGTAGGATGAAGTTTGGATTTTGAGGTTGTACTTTTTGGGCATCTCCTTCGTCTGCTCCACACCGTTCTCAAGGAAAATCTCCACCTTTTGCTCCACCTGAGCTGGGTTGATATCGTGGACTCGCAGTGTTCCGATCCTGACCATCTCGCCGCCGTGCGCGTTGTTGTACATCTCATTCCATGCTTGCCATAGCTCTGGTGGCACGCGCGCGAGCCAGCCTTGTGGAGGGTCGGGAGGGATGTATAGATCGTGATCTTCTTCAAACTCGTCTACGTCTGCGAGGCCATCTTTGGTATCGGCTGGGTCTGCTTTGATCTCGGGCTTGACGGCCGGGTCTGCCATGATGGCAGTGACGCAACGCTCTCGTTGTAAAGGCGCGCGGTCGTGTGCTCGATGTGGTGAGGTGGTGTTTCAGATGATCGATAGGGTCCGTGAAAGTATCAGCAGGTTCAGGTTCGTGGAGGCGCGTTGGGTTGTTGTGGTGCAAGTGTAATGTATGTGTAGAATGGATGTACCTTGGTAGCTAGTGACGAGCGCGGCTTGTGAAAGCCGACTGCGCGCGCATTCAGGCATCCACGCTCGTCAGGCAACCACGCCTCGTGCATCACCAAACGGACAACATTGAACGCTCCGCCACTTCAACTTTACACAACCAGCGACACAACAAATACACAGGGCTGAAAGACCGATATCATTGCCAGAGTGACATATTGCGCTCACTCGACAACGAAATTCTGATCACAACTTGACAAAAGATTGTTACGCAGACCGAGCTTGCGGATATCCTACTTTAGCCTACACAACTTGTCAAAGCTAGCAATCAGCCTCCTTCATCATACCAGATACGCTACCAAGATGCCTGCATCTGGGGATGTTGTATCAAAACTGCAGCAGCTCGAAAACTCGCCACCAACAGCACAGCGCGCCGAGGGCTACAACAGCACTCTGAGCGAGATCATCAACTCCTTCTCAGGCAGCGACCTCGCCACAAACCTCGTTACCTACATACGAAGCATTCTCTCTGACAACGTCGGCGTCATCGCCTCACGGCCACTACTCTCTGCGTTTGTCGAGCAATATCGCAACCTCAAAGACAACGATGTCAAGATCGAGGCCGGCAATGAGATCATCCAACTCCTCGCACCCAAAACCGTCAGCTTCGAGCAACAAGACACCGACCTCAAGTTTGCGCTAGCCGATGCCTACGAAGCCGATGAAGACTTCACCAACTCTGCCAAAACACTTCAAGTCATCACTCTTGACTCATCCCAGCGTAGCGTCGGTGACAACGAGAAGGCTCAGGTGTGGATTCGTATCTGCCGCTGCTACCTCGAGGAAGACAACCCGACCAACGCAGTCACGTACCTCAATCGCCTCAAACAGATCATCTACAATGTCACCGATCAAGGCATTAAGCTTCACTTCCAGCTCTCCCAGGCTCGCATCAGCGATTCTATGAACCAGTTCCTCGACGCTTCTACTGCATACTACGCCCTCAGCTCAGAGCGTCTTATTGACGAAGAAGAGCGCCTTCACACCCTCTCTGCGGCCATCACTTGTGCCGTTCTCGGCCCTGCTGGTCCCGCACGCGCCAGACAGCTGGGCAGGCTGTACAAAGACGACCGCGCTGCCGACACAGCAGAGTTCTCGATCCTGGAGAAGATCTTCCTCGATCGTCTGCTTGCGCCTGAAGAAGTTGCCGCATTCGCTGCCGGGCTGAAGGTTCACCAGCTCGCAAAGACAAGCGATGGCAGCACCGTACTCGACAAAGCAGTTCTCGAGCACAACCTCCTTGCTGTCTCTCGTCTCTACCAGAACATCTCCATCGATGCGCTCGGCACGCTGCTCGGCACCGATACGGACCGCGCCGAAGCATATGCAGCAGCTATGATCGAGTCCAGCCGTCTCTCAGGCTCAATCGACCAGATCGAGGGTGTGATTCACTTCAACACAAAGGAAGGAGGAAAGGACTCGGGAGCCATGGATTTGCGTGCTTGGGATGCCAACATCCAGGGTCTGGCTGAGGAGGTTGAGAAGGTCACGACGATGCTGCAGCGGGAGGAAGCGACCTGGTACGAAGCACAAGTCGCTGCATGAATGTATAAAATTGGCGACGAACGCGGGTCAGCACGGCAGGTGCCTTGAAACCTTGAGCGAGCCCCCATAGAGATGAGTTACGATAGCACACAGTAAATGAAGCTTTGACAATCGCTGCATTGAACCTCGCCACAAGATTGGCCAAACTGTCGAGTATAGTAACCTCACAAGCGCTCACCTCTGGAGGGCCGTAAACTCTCTCATCTTCAGATGCTGCTCACTGCAGCAAGAGAGCAATGGTACGTATCTACGTATCCGGAACCGGATCCGTCTGGAACGCCCTAATCACAAGCTCACAGTCTCCGCCTTCGTCAACGTCAGCCCATCGAGAGAGCTGGTTCAGATGCCGTTCTTGCCAGCGATGACAAAAAAGAAATAAGTTGCAGGATATCCAGTAATAACATGAAGCTGCAAAAGAGCCAGCAAGTCGTAAACCTCGCTACAGACAACACCGCTGATCAACCCGTCTTGTTTGTTTACATCACAATAATAATAACAATAATAATAGAAAATGCTGAGTCACATGTCACACACCTCACAAATGCAGGCAGGATTTTAGACGACCTGGACACGCACGTCCAACCCACCACCCGCTCGAGCCGGAGCTACGTCGGTGCCAGCGAGTGAGCAGCACATGCACTCGTGCTTCTCTGTGCTTTGATTGTTCTCGAAGGCAATGGACGCGCCTGCATGGTATATTGTGCTGCACTCCGCTCAAGGGTACAAGTGCCGACGCTGCCGCTGTGCTAGGCGAGCCAGGATTGATGGACAATTATGAAACGGAGGAGCGCAGGCCTGCGCAGCAATGCTTGCTCGGGCAGGGGACAGGCTTGCGAGCGGTTGGCTGCCATGACCGTTGACAGAGAGACGCCTCTGCAGCCAAGGGTCCCGTGGTCGAGCCGCAGCGGGCTTGATAGAATGGTGGTGATGGTGACAGTAGTGGGCGGTGGCCGTGGCGTCTGCTGTGAGTGATAAGGGTGTGGGTGTATCTCGCTGGCAGTAGTGCATGCTTCTGCACCAGCAAATAATGTACATGCAGCCGGTGATGCGAGACGAGAACTCGTCTACTTCGCGACGGGCGCGCCTATTCTCATTGCTCAAGCAGTCGGTGGAAGGTTTAGGCTACTTTCACTACGGTGTGCTAAAAGCAAGCGGCGTGCGGGGCAGTAGCGACCCGGGCTTCCTTCCTCGAGACCACCTGATAACTCAGCGGGAGCACCAGCGACGACATCAGCAGCGGAGGAGGCGCCCTACTGAACAAATATTCTCCGACCGCCAGAACGACGACACCGCCGCCGACGACGACAAATTATTCTCCGCTCCACCACCGGCATACTGGGCACTGCCTCGCCCCACGTCGCTCGCAGACACATCCACACCCGCGCTCGCTCACCAGCACCAGCCTGCCGCCGCCCGTTGTTCCCACCGCCGACGCCCGCTCGCTCGTCCTTTGTGTAAGACATATAGGTCTTGCCCGCACTGCACTCCACCACCGCACGCTCGCTCGCGCCCACGCCCCGTCGCGTCCACCCAAGCACACTCCATCCTGATTCCACATCACGATGGGTCTGCCTGCCAGACGGGCGTAGCAGCGCTTCCATCGGTCTGCTCCCTCGGGACATGTGGACAGACGACGGACGTACACCCACAGAACTCGTGTACAAAGGATCACCCAACGCCGAGCATGCCTGGCACACCACCAGTAGCCCCGCTCCCACAGCAGGGCATGCTGATGCCGCCCGCCGTGGCTGCCATCAGAGAAGATGCCGCGAGAGACGGCCCCCACAGGACGAACATGGAGCGGACAATCAGTATGGACATTCGCGAGGAGCGAGAGGACTTGAAGAAGGCCGTTGAGCAGTCGATGAACGCCATGCTGGAGCTGGATCTGGAGAACAAAGTGCGATGGGTCAGTCCATCTTGGCAGGACTTGACGGGACACCCTGCCGGAAGTCTCGTGGGCAAGCCTATCAGTGAGGCATTGATCGACAACCCTACAGTATTTGCCGACTGTGTTGAAGCTATTCGCAAGGACGACTCGAAAAGCAGGATCATCAGGTTCAATGTCAAACTACCGGAGAACTTTTGGACTTCTCAAGTTGCGGCTGTTCAAGACGAAGCGTTAGAGAAACTACAGCCTCTGGTCGATGAGGCCACGGAATTGGTTGATTCTGAGCAGCGCAGTGACGAGAACCAGGCTACAATTGAGCTTGGAGTGCAAGACGAGAGTTCCGCCGCAGATACAACTTCACCCCAGGCTCCGCAGGATGTCAAGCCTTTAGCCGTAGAACTCGAAGCGCAAGGAATGCTAGTGTATGATCGGTCCTCTGGAGAAGAAAGTCATACCATGTGGATGATCAAGCCCGTGGTGTCCCGCGAAATCACAATCGACCTTCCGGATGTGCTCGTTGAATCGCTTGGCATTGGAGCTGAGATACTGGCCAATTATCTTACACTCCTAGCTGATGTCGGGGTTCACGATCCTGGAAGTCATCCGCCTCCCATGCCCGTGCTGTGTCGCCTGTGTGAACGCCAGATCACTCCATGGTGGTTCGAAAAGCACACCGAGTTATGTTCACAGGAGCATCACGCGGAAATGGAGGTCCAAATGGCCCAGGAAGCATTGAACGAGCAGCGTGGCGCCATTGTGAAAGTGCTCGACTCTTTGGAATCTCAAGCCCGGGCTAAGAGCAACTCGTCTGACGATGGTTCACCTGTTCCAGCTGTCCCGGCTGAATACAAGGGATTGGTGATTGGGTCTCTGTCGAACCCTTCATCGAACCCGTCGTCCGGTAGAGCATCGCCTGCTGTCCAATCCTCATCGCGCTCCCGAGATTCGTCATCCAGCGGATTTGGTCACAGTCGCGCTCGGTCCTTCGCGGTTCGAAGACCATTGGCCCGTATCGTTGAGCTAGTCATGGACTTGTGCGATACCGTAATGGAGATCAGTACGCCAGCGATCAAAGATACCAAGAATTATGCACCTGGAGAGATGAGGACGCTTTCGCCACAATCCGAAGGCCGGATCCAACAGGTCTTACAATGGCAATCGCCAAGTGCACAGACACTCGAGAATGAGTCTGGCCTTGCCATGTTGTGCGAAGACACCTCGACCCTTGCAAGGGCGAAAGTGGAGGCAGTCTTCCGTCATCGACAAATTCTAGAATACTCTGAACGCATCAGGATCGAGTACGACGTATTGGTTCAGGAGTGCATTGAAGCAGCCATGGAGAAGGCTGCACGCATTGCAGCAGGCGAATTGAGTGACTCCAGTGAAGACTCGGAAAATTTCCAAGGACACGGGCCTTTCGAACTAGACCAGCCTCGAGCACCTTCCGCACAGGGACAAGAGCCAGCATCGGTGCTCCAATCAGAGACTTCTTCGATGACCAGCTCATATCCACGACCACCTCAGACTTCCGCCATGGCGATGGCGTTGCGCAACACTTCAGATCCTAGCCTTGCTCGAAGGCCTTCATCCGCCGGCTCGTCGCGAGCTAGCAGCCCTCGTGGGGGAACCATGACGCCAAAGTCACATGGTACACAGTCAGTCACGGAGCCTTATCACTTCCACAAGCGAGGCTCGATTGCTCTGGAAAGTGATACTGGAGCAGAGAGCGACGGCAGTGTGCGGTCATCTCTGGCTTCCGGCAGCTACAGACGTTCAGACTCGCCCGGAGCGGATCTAAGCTTGAGCCGCATTGCAAGCCAAAGATCACGTGAGCGAAAGCGTAAGAGCTTAGTGCTTCCAAGCTTGGCTGCATCTAGTCGGCACCAATCACCCGCGCGAATTGCACCGGGCCCTTCGTCGCCACTTAGGATGTCACGACCAAGGATGACCAGCACTGCTGACAGCGTACCGTCGCCCATTACGTCCCCTGTTCTGACAACGAGCGAGTTCACCTCCCCAGTCATAAGAGCGCAGCATCACCATCATCGCCGACAATCTTCTGCGGCATTGTCTGATGTGCTTGGCAGGCCCTCATCACCACGTCTTCCCGGCGTCTCAACCCTACCCCAACCTCGAGCCGTGCAAACCTCAATCAAAGACTTCGAGATTATCAAGCCCATTAGTAAGGGTGCGTTTGGTAGTGTATATCTCGCGAAGAAAAAGTCGACAGGCGATTACTATGCCATCAAGGTGCTCAAGAAAGGCGACATGGTGGCGAAGAACCAGGTCACCAATGTCAAGGCTGAGCGCGCTATCATGATGTGGCAAGGAGAGAGCGATTTCGTCGCGAAGCTGTACTGGACTTTCTCAAGCAAGGACTATCTCTACCTTGTAATGGAGTATCTGAATGGAGGTGACTGCGCTTCGTTGATCAAAGTCCTGGGTGCATTGCCCGAGGACTGGACAGTGAAGTACATGGCTGAAGTGGTTTTGTGTGTGCAGCATTTGCATGCTCGCCAGATCGTCCATCGAGACCTTAAGCCTGACAATCTTCTCATCGAGTCGAAGGGCCATCTGAAGCTCACTGACTTTGGCTTGTCCCGAATGGGTATGATTGGACGCCAAAAGCGCGTCCAGAATGCTAAGCCTGGCGATGCACCGCCTGATCTTCTGAAACAAGGGCCTTTCAAGAGAGCACCGTCGGTGACTTCATCAAGATCAACGTCCTTCGACTTCCACGCAGGCAATGGGTCTCCCAATCACACACCAGCTCTGACGCCCTACCCTGAGATGTCTCAGCCATCATACTTCAGCTTGAATCGGGAGTCTTCGCGTGAGCCTTCGCGGCGTACTTCTGGCCAGCGCAGTGACAGCGGTGATAGCGAGGCGTTAACGTCAATGTTCCGCCGCTTCTCTGTTGCTGATGGGCGATCGCCAATTGAGGAAGAGGCTGCCGATGAGGAGGCTGCAGAGTCCCCTGACCCTTATGGCTTGCAGCCCGTGCCAAGCCACCAAAGCCAACGAGTGGAGACGCCACCACAGCAAGCCACTATGCCACCACCGATGATGGCTCTGTTTGACCCGCAGGACAGCAGCAGGAGATTCGTGGGCACTCCTGACTACCTCGCTCCAGAGACGATTGATGGATCTGGTCAGGATGAGATGAGTGATTGGTGGTCTTTGGGCTGCATCATCTTTGAATGTCTTTACGGACGTCCACCCTTCAACGCTGAGACACCTGAGGAGGTTTTCAAGAACATCCTTGCCCGCAATATTCAGTGGCCTGAGGACGAGGACGAAGACTTCGCCTCCGAAGAAGCCAAGGACCTCATCAACAAGTTGATATGTCTAGACCCGAAGGAACGACTAGGTTCCAATAAAGACGACAAGTACCCAAGCGGTGGCGACGAGATCAAGGCTCATCCGTGGTTCTCCGAGATCAACTGGGATACACTGAGAGATGATGAAGCATCCTTCATTCCCGCAGCTGAGAATCCCGAAGACACTGAATATTTCGACGCACGTGGTGCCACTATGCAAGACTTCGCTGCTGAGTTTGAGGATCAAACTACTTCACCATCACAAACTCCTGGTGCCGACTATCCAGATCGACCGCACGATGCACTTTCGCGCGTCCGAACACAAGTCAACGCAGTGAAGCGCAACCTCATGCCGCTGCACATTCCACCCCATGTTCGAGACCATCGTGCGCGCAGGTTGAGCGAGCCTGCCGTGACTGACGACTTCGGAGCGTTCCAGTTCAAGAACTTGCCCGTACTGGAGAAAGCAAACAAAGATGTCATCCAAAAGTTGCGAGCGGATGCTATGCAGGCTCAAGCGAAGGCTGCGTCTGGTATATCGGTACCTTCCTCCGCAGTGACATCGCCATCACCAGCACCCTCGCTGGACTCGAGCCCGATCGCGCCTGGCCCGCTCAAACGCACAATGTCATCTAATAAGGGGCGATCACAATCTCCATCCCTCCTAAACCACACAAGTGCTTCACCAAGTCGAGCATCTCAGCCTTCGTCACCGTTGCTCCTGTCGTTCAGCACTGGTCAGAACCACGAAAGGCGCAAGACATCGAGCGGTTCTTCAAGTTTCTCACATGTGCAACCGAACAATACATCTTTGCAGCCAGGCAGCTTCTTCGAGCAGCAAGGACCTCCTCGATTGCCCATAGCGTTTAAGACTTCTGGCACACCTTCGCCCATCAAAGTCGGCAAGTCTGGGTCCAGTCAAATCTCTCAGGAGTTGGCACGCCAGCGGCAGTCGAGTGTTTCGTCACCAAGACAGAGATCGCATACCATCGGGTCTCAAGATGGTGATTTGTTGCCAGAGCTCATGCCGAGCCACCACAAGCGCAGAAGTGGCGTCTTCAATGTTTCGCCATCTTCGTCAGACAATGAAGACAGCCGTCAAAATGCTCTGCTGAGAGTTCAGCGTCGCCGTCAAAGTCTCCGGAGGTCTTCACAGGTGAGCCTCGGAGACGGGCCATCTTTCCGGACACTCGACGTTCTCGTATGTGAAGACCATCCTGTCTCGCGTTTGGTCATGGAACGGTTGCTGGAGAAGCTGCGCTGTCGCACAATCACAGTTACGAACGGCAGAGATGCTCTGCGCTATGCTTCAAGCGACATCAAGTACGATATCATCATGATGGAGTACAAGTTGCCTCACATCAACGGCGCAGATGTTGCTCGCATGATCAGAGATACCAAGATCGCAAATTCCCACACGCCTATCGTGGCCGTGACCGGCTACCTGAAAGAACTCCAAGCGCCACATCACTTTGATGCGCTGGTTGAGAAGCCTCCGACTAGGGAAAAGCTCGAAGAAGTCATGGGCAGATTGTGTCAGTGGAAAGTAGCGCCCGAGGGCTGGAGACCTGCACACTCCCATGGGCAGACAATTCCACTGTCACAGCTTCGCCCTGCGCCACAATCCGCTTCCATTGATGCCTGCAGCCCGACAAGTACAAACGTGTCATCTACCAAGGATGGAAGCTCCGGTACCACAGCCTCAACCGCGTGGACGACATTCTCCGAGCGTGAGAACTCCATAGGTTCACAGAGCTCGATTGGCTCCCGCGTGGACAGCATACCTCGTATTATAAGCCGTCAGCCCACGCTTGAGTACAACGAGTCTGATCTTGAGCGCAACTTCGGTGGGCTGGGCATCTCCAATAACAACACCATCACAGCCGAGCCAGAAGAGAAGGCCAGCCCCTCGCCTCCGCCTCCTGCAACACTGAGTCACCAAGTCTCAGCGCCTGCCGCACTGGAGACTCCCATGGAAGAGCCCGAAGATCCCCAACCGCGTAAGCGGCCATCCCTGGAAACCATTGAAGCCAAGAAACGTTCGCTTGAAAAGGTTCGACATGAGTCCGCAGCCGAGAGTGGCGACGATGAGGACGAGGAGCTTGGGCACAGCACAGTCAGTAGCAGCAATGTCCGTTACCGCTCGCCAGCCCGTCAACGCAAGGAGAAGCGGGCTTCTCGCCTGGGCATCGAGATGATGCGCACCAACTCCCAAGGTAGCGTGATCTCGAACGAAGATATCGCAGCTCTTAAGGAGAGCTCCGCGAAGGCGGCGGAAAGCGGCGTGGAGGAGGCTGGCACAATCAAAGAAGAGGAGCAGGAGCATGACCATGATATCCAAGCGGGTACCGCCAGTGCTTCCGAGGTAGAGCGCACGGGACATCTGACGCCGCCCGTTGTCTTCCCTCAAGAACCGGGCCACATGTCAGCGATTGTGATCCAGCCACCGTCACCAGAGGAAGAACGCAAACTGGCGACGCCCAAGCGAGACGAGGAGGAGGAGGACAGGGATATCACTCCCAGGCCAGCAGCGCTCACTCCACCAAGTGGCGGCAGTGGCGGAGAAATAGACCCAGATCCCACGCCCAGGGGCGCAAGCTCGCCATTGAAGAGATGATGATGGATGAACGGTCTTGTCTCGCGATCTTGGCTTCTTTTCTCTACTATCTTTTCTGTTTTTCTTATCACGCATTAACGACTAAAGTTTTTCTGTTCTTTTCCCTATTCATATCAAGCAGATCGTTAGCTTCTCAGAACACTTTCTCTATTCGAGGAGGAGAAAAGTCTTTTCTCTCTCCGCTCAGATTTCCACTTACACACGCCTCCCTCTCTTTTATTCTGATTCGCCCAGCCAGCTTCGAGCAGCACGTTGTTCTTTTTCTTCTGGTTGGAAAGACTGTTGCGGCAGGCACATTTGCTTTCCAGCCTTTTTCCATGTAGTGTTTACGTGGCTTTCGGACCACGAGGAACATCATCTCTCTCGCTTTTATCTCTCTTTTGTGCCCGTTTCATTTCGTTTTCCATCATCATCATCACCAGATTGGGATTGACCTTCCATTCCATAGAAAAGGGG
>Ga0265797_10004689_pt1 | contig 20622 bp, 25 predicted proteins | sample P2T30metagenome_FD_192433 | JGI IMG/M metagenome (GOLD analysis project Ga0265797, IMG submission 192433) | Plant litter microbial communities from East Loma Ridge, Irvine, California - P2 T30 | ecosystem: Environmental > Terrestrial > Plant litter > Unclassified | place: USA: California...
GGCCACGTCAGGTCAGGCTTGGCTGGCTGAAGCCGATCTCACCTTTACAGGAAAAGAGCACAGAATCGCCGTGACTAAAGAGCATCATGATCATTGAAGCGTCCACTTGATCTAGTCTCTCAGCAAGGCGGACCGCGTCTCCCCAGTGTGTACCAAGTGTGCCTGCGTTCGGGCATCTGTTTTCCTGCACGCAATCTGACCTTGGGCCTCAGCCAACCCTTCTAGAGTGCACACCATGGGTGACAATCCAGCACCGAGGAGAGACTAGCTGCCCACACTCCGCCATGCCCATGCGCAGCGGGCCTCGTGGACATGAATCCTGGCTATCCTCTCGTGCCTCCGTGAGACTGGCTCGCCTGGCTCGCCTGGCCAGTGCATGGCCCTAATGCAGCCTTGATGGCCCTTGACGGCTTAGCCGCTTCGCGTTTCCCCAGCTTTGCAGACGAGACGAGGAGAAGATGAGGAGGAGGAGCGAGAGCTGCGCTGCCCGGTCCGGAGAGGGTCTCGGGGTGAAGTGGAGTGGTCATTGCCTCTCTGCATCGGCCGCCCGGCGGGGTCTCGTGTGGGAAAGTGTAAGGAAGTCCGCGGTGCCTGCGAGCATGCTGTACGGAATTGCCTGGGTACTGGGTACAGTCCTCCCTTCTGCTGTCGCTTTTTCTACTCTTCGCCGCCCCTACCGACGAAGCCTCCCGCGTGTTGCTATCTTCCATCGCTATCTATCTAGAACTACCCTATCTTTATCACATTAATACTACTCTGCCTTTGTGCGTCGTAGCATGATCGACTGGCAGTGCTGGTAAGGCGTCTAAGCGAGCCTCGAAGCAAGCTCCACGTTCTCGACCAGTCATCCGTCGTCCGTGTGTGCCGAGGGACAGCAGCAGTAACGACTAGCAGCAGAGCAGCATCTTGCGAAAAATGCTGTCCACGAGCATCCACCAGCATCCCGTCCGTTTTGGCAGCCCCGACATGGCGATGCACCATCCCCATATGCCGCCCCAACACATGTCGAACGGATTGGACACTCTGGCCGAGGGCTCAGAGTACGCGCTTCAGCAGATGCATCGCCCACAGCCGCCACACCCTCTGCACGGTGTAAATAACGGCGAGCGGCCAGCCATCAAACACCGCCAGAGCTTCGGTGCCGAAAGCATGAATGGCTCGTTGCAAGGCGAGAAGAAGCCCGGTCGCAGTGCAAGCAGCGGGCAGCCGGTGAGACGTCGCATCAGCCGCGCGTGCGACCAGTGCAACCAATTACGAACCAAATGTGATGGCAAGACTCCTTGCGCCCACTGCGTCGAGTTTGGCCTGACCTGCGAGTATGTGCGAGAGCGCAAAAAGCGTGGCAAGGCCTCGCGCAAAGACATCGCCGCTCAACAGGCCACGTCCAACACCAACCCAGACGACGCCAGCGGTGGCACCGACGGCAAGGACGCCAGCCCAAGATCGCCCAACGACCAGTCCTCTGACGAGCAGAGTGTCGAGAACAAGGACCGACCGCCGCAAGGCGTGAAGCGACGAAGGTCGAGCACGAACTTCTCTCAACCACAATTGCCACCGCCGCCGCCTCCACGATCTGGCAGCTTGAGCACAAACGACGCTATGCACAACCTGCCGAGTCTCGATCAAGGCGGCTCTGTCACCATTCACCCCGTGCCTGATCAACGCGTGAACGAACGACAACCTTCCCGGCACATGTCCATGGACCAACAGGCAACTCCCATGGCCTTGCCCACTCCCCAGCTGCCTCGCATGGGCATGTCGGAGAGGAGCTTGATGGGAGACTATGGCAACATTGACGACTACCATCGAAGCATGATCCATCCTGGTGCAACCGTCAGTGGCCAGAACATCCTTCACAGCGGTGTAGCGGCCATGCCTGGCTCAATGATCCAGGGAGGCACCATCACGGGCTACCCAGAGAGCCAATATGCCGTGCCATCGCCCAACAGCCAGAACGGCATGGCACCTACACATTTCCGACTAGGTGAATCTCCTCTATCCGCTGGATTCCTTGGTCAGTCGCCTGTGGCTGGATCGCCTGGCTGGATGTCTCTACCATCACCTACAACAGCCTTATATCCGCACATGCAGCACACTCAATCCCACCAGATGCTGCGATACCCTGTATTACGTCCCATACTCCCTCACATTGCAGCAATCATTCCGGTGAATCTCGCGTGCGATCTCCTCGAGCTCTACTTCTCCAGCACCACGTCGGCCTTTATGCAACCACAATCACCATACATCCTGGGGTACGTCTTCCGCAAGCGATCATTCCTACGACCTCACAACCCCAGGCTCTGCAGTCCAGCATTACTGGCTAGCATGCTCTGGGTTGCTGCACAGACAAGCGAATCGGCGTTCTTGACCTCGCCTCCTACCGCACGTGGTAAGATCTGCCAAAAACTTCTGGAATTGACTGTCGGACTCCTCAAACCTTTGATTCACACTTCGTCCGACTCGACCGCAGCGACATACGCCACAACCATGGACGTAAACGGCGTTGCGCTCGGCGGCTTCGGCGTCTCGCTACCCACCGCACACGAAATGGAAGGTGGCTCTCCGGGAGCCACAGGCGCATTGGACGATGTCGCAACATACATTCACCTGGCCACAGTTGTATCCGCGAGCGAGTACAAGGCTGCGAGCCTGAGATGGTGGAATGCAGCGTGGACGCTGGCAAGAGAATTGAAGCTAGGCAGGGAACTACCACCAAATGCGGATTCAACAACACAGGCTGATGCTGCGGATGGCTCGGGCGATGCGAACGGAGAACACGAGGGCATGCACATGAATGGACAACCTTCTGCGAATGGCGCGCCATCGAGAATGCCCGGACAACCCAGTCCGCCTGGTGTGTACTCTGAAGAAGAGCGGGAAGAGCGCCGCCGGATTTGGTGGTTGCTGTATACTGTGGACAGGCATCTCTCGCTCTGCTATAACCGGCCACTATTCTTGCTGGACGTGGAGTGTGATGGATTGCTACAACCAGAGCATGACGGAATATGGCAAGCGGGCGAGTACTATCCTGGAGAGGGCCACCAAGAATCCACGTACTTCCGACGGAGAGGGCCAACATTCGAATGTACCGGCCACTCTATTTTCGGCTACTTCCTCCCTCTAATGACCATCATGGGCGAGATCGCAGATCTCAACCACGCTCGCAACCACCCCCGATTTGGCCTCCGCTTCCGCAACCCAGGCGACTGGGACGATCACGCGATTGAGATCAGTCAGCAATTGGAAGCATACGGGCGGAGTCTCAAGGAGTTCGAGGCGAGATTCATGAATCCTCCACCTCCCGCCGACCCCAAAATGGGTGGAGATGGCCAGCAGCATGCGGAGGGCAACCACCACGATGCCAATACGCCATCCGTCCACTCTGTCGGCACAAGCAATTCTGCCAAACGCATCACTGAAACCATGCTCCAGACCAAGATCGTCGTCGCATACAGCACACACCTCATGCACACCCTACACATCCTGCTAAACGGCAAATGGGACCCAATCTCGCTACTCGACGACAATGATCTCTGGATTTCCTCTCAGAGCTTCATTTCGGCCACCTCGCACGCCGTGGCCGCTGCCGAGGCCATTGAAGGTATTCTCGACTACGATCCAGATCTCAGCTTCATGCCTTTCTTCTTCGGAATTTACCTGCTGCAGGGCAGCTTCCTGTTGCTCCTCATTGCCGACAAACTTCAAGGTGAAGCAAGCCCGAGCGTCGTAAAAGCATGCGAGACCATCGTACGTGCGCACGAGGCTTGCGTTGTTACTCTCAACACCGAATACCAGGTAAGAAATTTTTGTCTTTCACGATTTCATATGCGATCTTCTGACTTTCGTATCATAGAGAAACTTCCGCAAAGTCATGCGCTCCGCCCTTTCACAAGTGCGCGGCCGCATCCCAGAAGACTTTGGCGAAAGCCAGATGCGTCGCAGGGAAGTCCTCAGTCACTACAGATGGTCTGGAGACGGGACCGGGCTTGCTCTCTGAGTCCAAGAGCGGTGCTATCTTGTCAAAATCCGAATTATGTTTCCCTATTGCCCTGGTGGCTCGAGGGATTTGGTTTGGGATGGTGAGTTGTACGAGTGCATGTCTGGGCCTGCTTTTGAATTCCTGGTATTTCTGCATTGGGTTTTTTGGGTTTTGGGGCGCCAGGCAAAGATGGAGGACCACAAACCAAAAAAAGGAATGAGGGTGTGCATGGCTTTTGTACGACTGGTAATGATAGGGACAGGGCAGGGCCAGGCGTTGAGATACCCTTTGGCTTTAGTTTGTTACTCTCTGATGCGATATGTATAGGCGAGAATTGATGATCATGTCTATACGCAGGCTCTTCCCTTGGAGTCCTCCTGGCGGCGTTGATCTGCGTGTCTAATTAACTAGCATACTGATGCGTGTAATGAACCAGCACTAGTGATGGCGAGGTCAGGCGTACTCGGCAAGAATGTGTTCGTTTGCTCGACAAACGGGCGCCGGTCACCTCGCATGACCTCACTTCACTCACTCACTTCATTCGGCTCGACGGCAGCCTGGTCTCGGCACAGCCCACTTTGTCAGTCTCTCGTTTTCTTTCCTCTCTCACCGCAACCTCATTTACAAGACAACCATCAACATGGCACCTTCGCCAGGCACACATGCCGCCAAACTCGCCGCCAGGAGACGAAAGCGCAAGACCAATAGGAAGCCGCGCAAAGAATGCGCCATCTGCGCCGAGAGGGTCTTCTTGAACCAGTTTCCAAAGGATCCTCACGCATTCTCTTCACAGGGCGACGGCCAGCAGCATGGCTCTGACGTCTGCTTCAAATGCTACAGCCAGCACGTCGAGGCAGAGATAACAAACAAAGGCTCCGATCTCGTTTGCTGTCCACAGTGTCCGCAGATCCTTGCAGAGCCTGAGGTCCGCAAGCTGGCGCAGCGCTGTGGAACTTACCAGAAGTATACCTAGGCGACCCTTTCTGACAGATGGTCAGCCCCGTCAGATGCGGTTTGCTGACCGGCGAGGTAGATACATCGATGCCGCGGCCAAGAAGGCCATGCAGGAGGATGAAGAGTTTCATGCCTGCCCGAACGCCGCTTGCTCTTGGGGTATTGCCAATGCCGGATAACCTTCGTCGATTCGCTTGCTAATGCGAGGTCCCAGGCGCCTTCTTTGCCAAAGATGATGGGAACATTTTCAACTGCCAGCTGTGCAACACACGCCACTGCCTCTCGTGCGATGTACCCTTCCACGAAGGCCAAACGTGTGGAGAGTATGCGAGCGCCCGGGCTCAGCGATTGGCCCGGGAAGAGCAAGAGGCCAACGAACAGCAGTCGGTACAAATCGTTCAGCAGATCTCGAAGAAGTGTCCTTCCGCATCGTGCGGTGTGAACATCGAAAAGATCGACGGCTGCGACCACATGACCTGTAGGTTTGCTACGGATTTTCAGATTGACTGTGGTGAGAATCTTATGCTGACTGTGTGGGTTCAATTTAGGCCGACTGTGTCGCCACCAGTTCTGCTGGCTGTGTTATGCGCCTTACCTCGGAGAGAATGGCATCAATCGTCGAGGAAACCGCGTACATAGCGCCACCTGCAGATACTACGCGTAACTTGTCAGACGCTGATTGGGGACGGAGGGTGATTGTGTGACGGCTGAACAGCACGACCAGACGGGGCTCACAGACAAGGGCCTCGGGTCTAAATTGGATACAACACGGGTTTTTTTCAGCTTTTCGCTGGAGTCTTTGGTTCTCCAGCTATATTGTCACTCACACTGCGGGTTGGGCAGGCAGCGAAATTGAACAACTAGATACTGACGGTGGACAAGGCTCTCAGCGGCAGTGTAGAGAAGGCTGGCTATATGAGGGAGTTCACAGAACGGCTGATGATCATTCTTACCGTATGAACAACTGAACAGAGGCCACAACTCACCAGGGCTGAACCATCGTCGCTCGAATCACTTTGCCCTGATCGTCGTCCCTCTTACCCTCAACCACATCTTTGATGAATTTACCCCCTTCGGACGGATCCAGTGCGCCCATCTGTGGAAACGTCAGCATTGCAACTCAACATCACGATCAGCATGCCATACCTTCTTCAACTGCTCCGGACCGATTTGCGCCAAGTTGGTAGCCAAGAAGCCAGGCGAGATAGCGAACACCTTGACGCCATCATTCTTCAAGGTCTTCGCCCACTCCCTCATCAGCATGTTCAGGCCAGTCTTCGAGCTTCGGTAGCTAACAACCGGATTAATAGATTCCGGCTTTGGCCAACCAGAAGGCGGTGAAGCATTCAGACGTGCGAGTGGCGCGTAGTCCATGTTCATGGTCTCAGAGAGAGCCGAGGTACCGCTCGTTACAAACATGAGGCGTGGATTCGAAGACTTGATCAGCAGAGGAGCAAATTCGTGGGTCATGACGTGAGTGCCGGATACATTCACGTCCCAGGTGGCGTTGAAGGCTTCGCGGACAGACATCTCGCCTTTGGCTGCTGCATTGTCGAAACTGGCACCAGCGTTGTTGATGAGTATATCAAGGGCACTATGTTTGGTGCTCACTTGCTCGAATGCTTTGCGGATCGAGTCGTCGGAGGTGATGTCGATTTGGAGGATGCTGAGGCTGCTCTTGCTTTGAGGAGTTTCTTTCTTGACGGTTCTAATCGCTTCTTCGGCTTTGCTTGTAGATCGGCTACCCACGATGATCTCGTAGGCGCCATCTGACTTGTAGAGCGCTTTGACGACTTCGAGACCAAGTCCGGTGTTCGCGCCGGTGATCAGAACGATCTGCTTGTCGGCCATTGCTGTGCGTCTTGAGTTCGGTCAAAAGGTGATGTGCCTCGAGCTGCGGACAGTGTTGGATCGTTGTTCGATTGGTGTTGAACTGGTTCAGTAGTCATCGAGGGACAGTGAATTTATATGTCTTCATACGTCCAATGTCCGTTGTTATCTCCGGAGCGGACTTTATGATTGCTTCGAACGAGTTCCTGAGCGCTGTAGTATAGCACGATTTCGGAGATTTTGCCCTTGATGTGCATGTTCGACACTGTCCAGAACAAGGGAGGCTCTTCGGTGAGAGTCTCTAGCTGAAAGTAGGTGGCTGGAAAGAAGAGATGAAGTGTAAATCCGGTGCAGTGCCCGAAAGCCCGGTGGATGACCAAAAAAGACGAGACGTTTGGGATGTCCTTCTCTCGTTTTGACAGTGCGATCACCCGGCTGAGTACTAAACACCTAAACATATCAGAGGCGATGGCCTGTAACTTCACGATATTGATCAGTCGAGCAAAATATAGGCAAGCATCAAGTCGATGAATCCCATGTTACCCCAACCCTTACCCTAGCATCACATCAGAGCATTGTCAAATGTCATATAATAAGTACGACATGAATACTACACTGGGCTATTATTGTGTCTGATTTTTGCATCCCTATACTTCCGACGATTCTTGAACTGTGCATCAACAACGCGAATATTGATTGACCTACTCGCGCAGCGAAACGACATTGCGTTTTGGATCGATTGAAGCTAAACATGAGAACAACTCAGAACCTGAGTACGATATGAAGCTCTGTGATCGACTCAACTCCTCTCAATGATATGTAATCAACGATTTGTGATCTATAACCCTTGTGCCCGAGAAGATGAAAACAGAGTTCAATACCACACCACCTACATGGTGGGGCGCCTTGCTTCCCCACCAGGCGTCATCCAAATGCAACCAACATAAAGGTGTCGAGACAACCGCATGCACTGTAAACAATGCTGTACCGACACTTCTCCAAGCTCAACCAACACCTGTAATCGATCCAACATAGGCGAACTCCTCCAAAGATTATTTCCACCATTGTCTCCACCACACCGATCAACATCCACCCCTAGACAGCCACCAACAAACCCCGCCTTCATATCTACACACTGTACCGAAGACAAACGACATAGACCGCAACCGAAACCCCACTAAGCAACAGATCCCACCAAAATGCCCCTCTATGAAGTGAACCACGCAACAAACCTGACCGCCTCCCAAAAAGCCGACCTCGCCAACGCCCTAACCCAGCTACACAGCACCCGCTTCTCAACCCCACGCCTATTCGTAAACGTCAAATTCACCGACATCTCTTCCCTCAAAGAAACAGGCGACTTCTACATCGCCGGCCGCGCCCGCGTACCGTCACACATACTGGCACACGTGCGAACGGGGCCTTCGCGTAAGACGTCCGAGTTCAATGCGCTGTGCAAGGATGTTACGGCCGCGTGGGACGAGATTGTCAAGCCGTTGCCCAAGGTGAAGAGGAGTGCACCGGACGAGGATCGCGGGCTGTACTCGGTGTTTGTTCTGGGGGATATTGCGGCGGGGATGGAAGCTGGGTTCGTTGTTCCGGAGGCTGGCAAGGATGGGGAGTGGCTGGCGGAGAACATGGGTGCTTTCAAGGCGAGAGCAGAAGCTGGGGAGGAGGAGTTCGTCGAGCTGGTGAAAGAGATTGAGGAGAGAGGCATGCTTGCTGGCAAGAAGACGGCTGCGCAGCAGCTGGAAGAGATGATGGGGTGGGGTGAAAGTGCTTAGGAATGGTCGCCTTATGTTTCGACGTGATTACACTTGCTATGTTACATGATCGTGTGCAGGGAAGAAGAATGGTATTAAAACCCAACCGCTCGAACGCCAGAATCGCTACTAGGAAAACAAGTCGAGCATTCAACCGTGACGAACGCAGTGAGACCATGCTGTTGATAATGTCAGTAGAGTATCTTGCCATTGTGAAAGTCTGGAATAGCTTACCAGGCAAGCCGCATCCCATTCCAACCATGAGGTATAGCAGGAATACAATCACCAGGCCCAGCATGACCATCAGCTTCATGTTCTTCCACCACATTCTCCTCTTCAATCCCCTCGACCTGACTCGGAAGTCTCTTGCTGAGCCACCGAGTCTGTCCGTCTTGTCGACAAGCAAGTCCAGTCTCTCGCCTCTCTCGAGCACTCTTTCGATGTTCTCGGTCATGATTCCACGCACGTTGTCAATTTCGCCCTGCACATTCTTGAAGGCATCCTCCTGTCCACTCTTTGTGGTGCCGTACTCGACCATCAAGCTTTTCAGCTGCGCATTGTATGCCGCCGCGCCGTAAGCAGGCAGCGACGAGAAATCAGTGTTCTCCGGGTTGTAGGCCTTGAGGAATCGTTTCTTGATCTCAACCAGGAAGCCGAATGGTACGCGACGGCCAAGATCGCCCTTTGCGACGACTAGGTAGGTGAGATTTGGCGCATTGAGTGCTTCGGGGTTTGCGGAGGCGGAACCGGCATCGGCGATGTAGTGGATGAGATTTGCGTTGTGGGTGTATGTGAGTTTCTCTGGCGAGGTGTGCTTGATCTTGGGCAAGATGACAGAGGCGAGACTACTGGTACCGGACGCGGCGGAGACGGTATGTTCGGCGAGGATGGTGTTCTTGTAGGCGATGCAAGAGTAGAGCAGCGGTGTGGCCGGGACGGATGAGGAAGCCATGTTGGCGGTGTTGGTATTGGAGGTTGAAGCGCAGTGGTGCAAGTGGTGAATTGGTGTAGCAGTGCTGTCGTATGCCTGCCTGCCTGCTATCGGTGTTGATTGAGTTCGTCGAAGCAGGCTGGCACCTAGGCAGGCGAAAGCGAAAGTCGGTCACGTTATCGGTGATGTCAGACACGGGTTAGCCGCCCGCCCGCAACACGCGAAACTAGCTTCCCCGCAAAGCAAAAGCCGCCAAAACAAAACAGTCTGGGGAAGTGGAGCTCGTGAACCTTGCTGTGTTGGAAGCTCCTCCTTCAGTCGTGTCGTGTGTGTCAAGCTCCAGTCAGCAGACCGCGAACTGAATCAGATCCTCGGCCTCGCGGGTGGTATCGGTGAGAAGGGAAACGACTTCCCAAAGAGCCTCATCCCTTCCCGAGTGCCTACATAGTACCTCACTCCTTCAATACAGCTCAAACTCACTTACCATTGAGACACCTTTCACCACAAACAGACCAATTACTCTATTCCTCCATTCTCAATCACCCTTCCCATCCGGTGGGTACTCTGCGTACCATCGTATTCTCGACCAACCGAAACGAGCCAATTCATAGTAGCAAGACAACATCACAATGTCTTTCCTTGGGTAGGCCACATTCGAGCGGATGACTCCTTCCAAACAAGTGGTCTAATCCTCCACAAAGCGGCAGGAACGGCATCTTCTTTACAGTCGCTGCAGCTGGCAGTGGTTTCCTATGGCTCTCCTACCGCAAATCATTAGATGAGCAGCGCAACCGCCAGCCGGGGAATTTGCACGTCAGGACCGAAAGATCTGGTAAGTCCTGGTTGATTGGAGTCCTCCAGAAGCTCAGGGCACATGTCACATGGACAACACTGACAGATATGCGCCAACAGGAGGTGGTGTTTGAGAAAGCCATCCATGACGGCCTGTGACTTTGGCGTAAGAGGAGGGACTTGCATTTCGGTACTGGAATGGGAAACAGGACAAGGATAACGAACGTCAGCATGTCTTTGGTAACGTTTTGCGCGACCACGTTGCTCTTTCTCGCACGTGGCAGATGAAGGTTCAGTGGAAGGGAGGGGATAAAGCATTTCCGACGCTTGGACGGGTTTCGTATGAGCAATGGATGATGAATGCGTAGGTATCTGAACGAAGATCGGTTATCATTGATGAACAACCATGTTCACAATCCAGGAAAACTCAGCTGTTGATCACGAACAAATTCCAGCAAGCTCCACAACACTGACTACTTGCTAGCCGCAACTCTGAACTGACCGCAGCACTTCAGTGCTAGTATCTCGCCTTGAGTTGGTCCCGAGAAGATCTGGTACCTCAGTAAATCGATCCCTTCACCTAGCGCACGACATGTCTTCCTCAAAGTACCTCAAGATCCCATCAAGATGCATACACCTCTCCATATCATCCAAAACAAAGCCATCACGCTTCAACTTGAAAAGTGTGACGGGAACCCATCGAGGAGAAGAGCGCTCCCTCTCAATACATATTGCAACCAGGGTCTTCTTCGCCGCCACAATGTGTCATGTTGTCGAAGACTCGCTTCTCCAGAGCCTGTAAGGCGGCGCTTTCAATCTGGTCGCAAGTCTCATCGCGATTGTCCTTGTTTGGACCAAGACGGTCGATGGTCAAAAGCTGTCTGGACTTGAGCTTTGGGTTGCGTGGCGGGAGACTGAGGTTGCGCAGCGGGCCCATGTAAAACTCAAAGTCACGCAATAGTATTGGCGGCTGCGGGTGTCAGCGTTGGTGTGGGAAGATACTCGAATGGGAGGAAGGGCGTGGTTCATGCTACTCAGCAGCTCGACGACCTTTTCAACATTGTTGCGGACGGCGTCGGCATCTTTCTCGTTGCGTGGAGATGGCACTTGGATGCCGATGAAAAGCTCCTTCGAAGGCGGGACTTTGGCATTTGTGGCATCCACGGACGCACCAGATTCCAGTCCTGCGCTCAGCAAGAAATTGGCAGCAACAACGTTCGTGCCGATGATGATCTTGACAGCCTGTTCGCGGTGAACAGAGTCCCAAACTTCGTTGCGAATGATTTTGGAAAGAGTGAAGATGGCGGGGGAAGAGTTCGAATGGCTGATGCCTAGCAGACTCAGGCCACCTCTCTTTGTGTGATAGCATTGCCAGAGAGGAGAAGCAAATTCGTAGATTTTGCAACGAATTTCTATGGGAAGCGTGGCAAAAGTTCCCAGGCCATCATAACCTCAAAGGATGAGCGCGCGGTCTTTCTCGGCCGCAATCTGGGCAAGATCGTCTCTCGCTGCTCCCCTCGTAAGGTCGTGGTCATCGTCCTCAAGGTTGCAGCCTTGCAGACCATCCACTCTCGCAGACTCGCCAAGCACGGGGCCTTGAGGGCCATCCGTATCAAGGAGAGCCCATTCAGACAGGATGTCCCAAAGCCTTTGGCGGTAGTCACCATGCGGATTTTCCATCTCCGAGCGACTGGCAATGGCTCGGTAGCAGCGGCCAGGCTTGTAGTGAATGAATCGCAGGGATGCGACATCGCTGAGAGAATGCCTGTGATCTGGCTGTGAGCCCTCGGCCCGAACAGGCAACGGAAAGGTGAGCTCGAATCTGTAGTCGCGGAAAACAGTCTCTGCTCCATCCGAGAGGCTTATCGGCGGGCGGTGGCTTGGTTTCATGACTTTGCTTTCGTGAGTCGTCACTGATAAGAACGGGAGGCTAGTGTAAAAGTGGTAGGTGAGCGAATGTGTTGTATAGTTGAAGGTTAGAACAACAAGAATGATCGCAAATGCGATTGACCTTATATGTGAGCAGTGTCTCACTGACGAGTAGTCATCCAGAGTGACGGGATTGCGAAAGCAATCGCGTGAGGAAACAAGGCGTTTGCAAGATGCAGCCAAACACCTCGTGCATATGGCATGCTTTGATAGGACCTTCACTGCCGTATTCTGGCAGCGATTCGGATATTCATGGACTGTGGCCAGTTACAAGTTCCTATGTGGTAGCATTAGCGATTTCCGTACATCGAACCCTTCTTCTTGGTGTGGAACACTTACAAATCGCGAAAAACTGTTTGGTAGGACAGGGTCAAGGTGCTTGGGTGAAGAGAAGCGGCGAGTGGTTAAATAGGTACGGTATCAACTCTCGCCGCCTCTCGCTTGACGTTCATCCTCACGACTCCCACAACCGAAGCGTGAGCATTCGCCTTTGCCTTCGTCCTCCGCCACATCATCACTCCGACCAACTCTCACACCGTATCTCACAATGGCCAACATGAACACCACCCACTCCATCATCGACCGCCAATTCACCCGCCAGCTTAATGCCGTCGTCACGCTCTTCAACGCAGATCTTTTTGATTTGTGTGAGCAACTCGCAAAACAACTTGTCGTTGACAGCGCCGTCCCGCGCTACCACCGCATCAGGTTATCGATAATACTCGCATCCATTGTGGAGGACGACGTTGAAGCAAAGCTCTACCAACTCCGGGCTAAGGCTCTGTGGCGTAGGGTGAGGCGCGCTAGCAGGGTTGGCGACAATGCAGATTTGGACAAGCACCTTGACGATATCCGCGAGGAGCTCGATGAGTTGAAGGGTACGCTGGGCTTGGACTGGTATTTGAAAGTTGAAGAAGACCAGGCAGTCGCCGATAAAGAAGTGCGCACCGCCACTGCAGGTGACCACGACGACCCAATGGGACCGGAAGAAGACGAAGCGAGTGCTCTGGGCGCTGTCACAGACATGCGCATAGTGGATCTCGATTGAGGCTGCTACAGAGGCGGAAGACGACCAACAGGTATGAATCACAGGCGAGAAGACTGGAACATGGTCAAATCTTGGTAACATGTGTTGATTAATGATTGCAGGCATGTCAGGTTACGACAGCGGCAGGGATGACTATCATGTGACCATCGCATCACCGTCATTGACAACACCCTCGCCATCCAGGCCAATGTCCATGTTGGACGACAATACAGAACAAGAGCGGGCTTGCGCTTCCGCCCAAGCCCTTGCACGCACCAATTCTCTGATCCTTGCCTCGGGCTTCAAGCCTTTAGACTTAAGGATAGCCCTGTTCACTTCACCGGCTACGGTCTCTCTCATCTTGAGATCGAGAAGTTCTTTCATCTCGGGTATCATCTTGTCTGGATCAAAAATCATGAGCGCCATCGTCTTTTCCAGCGCCGACATGTACTGTGGATCCGTCGGAGCGCGTGGGGACAGATGGGTACTGGCGAACTCGAGGGCAGAGCGGAACTCTGCGGACGCAGGCTTGCCGTTGCTGCGCTGATAGACGGTACGGATCATCTCGACAAGCTGAAGTTGCATCAACTTGAAGTGGAGGAGGGGATTGGTGTCTAGGATCTTTCAGGATGTTAGCTTGAGATCAGGCATTGACATCGAGAAGTAGTGTGTATTGTAGACAAGGGTCATACTGAGGACTGAAGATCGGTGTTCAATTCGTCAAGTGTCTCCCGAAGGAGATTACGAGTGGTGCATGAAACAAATATAATCATGTGATGTGTTATGTTGAAGAATGGAGTGAGCTTACCAAAGTCTCATCGTTGTTGAGCAGCTCGATGGCCACCTCTATGCGGCCGCCGAGGATGGCGTTTCGGATCTCGACGCGTTCACGAATACTCTGGATGTCGAAGGTCTCGCCCTGGGACAGGTTGGTCTCGAGTGCGAACTTTTCAGCCGCTCCAGGGTAGCCCTCTGAAACTAGGTAGTCCATAATGACGGAGTTGATATCACTGGGGTAAGAGTTAGCATTGCGTCGGGATGAATGTGCAACACCAAATCCTCAAGCCATGATCAAGTCAATGTATCAGAAGTCTAACATCTAAAGTTTGTTTTTTCTCCGCATTATTTCCTCGGAGAGATTCCCATTTGTTTAACATCATGTGAGGCTTGACCAGGCCGAGGGGGAGGGTGAGTGGTGGGTATGCGTACCTTTTACTGGGCTTCATCTCTGCGATCTTTTGCTCCATCTTCAGGGTTTCGAGGCGTTGATCCTTGATTCGCTGATGGACGATGTGAGCAAGAGAGCAAGAGATGGAAGAGATGCAGATGCGCGAGGAGACAGCTGTATCAGCAGCTCGCGGAAAGGCGCGGCAGGCGGCTCAAGCGCGCCAGGCATGATTGCGATGATGCTGTGAGGAAGACATACCAGCGAAAGACGCCTGTCAAGGTACCTTGCGGGATGTTTCAAGTGTCAGCATGCCAACCAGTGGACGCTGCAAGAACGCCCGGCACGAAGGCAGGCGAATTCGAGGTGGTGGAGAGGAGGAAGTAGCAGTTTGTGCGAAGCGTGAAGAGCTCTTAAGAACCGGTCAGGTCGGAAGAGTTTGCGGGCTGCGGTGAGCCCGAGTGCCGCCGGAGGTGCCAAGGCGCTAAGCAAACCTCACTTTATCGCGCGCGTGGCTCCCCCTCTTGCATTTCTCTCTTCACGTTCTCCCATACCTTGGGACACCATGTGGACGATTGCAGTATCGGCCGATGTACTGAGCTGGCGACTTCGATGAGCCATGGAGGCCACGAAGGAGTTTCCTCCCCAAGCACAACACAACACCGCCCAGGACCTGTCCCTCGACTTGCACTATTCGCCGCCATGGGCCAACACCTCGATTATCGGCATAGCTGGTAGCTCTGGCTCTGGAAAGACCTCGCTAGCCTATGCCATCATCAAGGAGTTGAGCCTTCCATGGGTTGTGATATTGAGCATGGACAGTTATTACCGTCCTCTCTCGCCGGATGAGTCCAAGTCTGCATTCAGGAATGAATACGATTTCGACGCTCCCAAAGCCATCGACTTTGAGCTGTTGGTGGATCATCTGCGAGACATTAAGTCTGGGTAAGGATATCAATTGCTGTTAATTCCGGGATCATCAGCTAACACGCGCATAGCAAGAAAGTCGACGTCCCAGTTTACTCATTCGAGAAACATGCCAGACTCGATGGGCAAAGTACAACCGTGTACAGCCCGCATGTTCTCATTCTCGAGGGCATCTTCGCCCTGCATGACCAGCGTGTCTTGGACCTGTTAGATCTTAAGGTTTATGCAGATGCAGAGCCGGATCTTTGCTTGTCCCGACGCCTGCTTCGTGATGTGCGCGAGCGCGGGCGAGACGTTGAAGGTTGCATCAAGCAATGGTTTGCTTATGTTCGCCCGAATGCCACGAAATTCGTCGAGCCGCAACGAAACGTCGCTGGTAAGTCTCATTCTTTTTTGTCACACTCACCCACATCATGATGATTCAAATAAAGCATAGTTCAACTGAATCTCTTTGTTGAAACAAACATCAAGCACGTCTTTCGCTCCTATCTGATATACACTCATGCAAAAGCACTTGTACACGTTTTACACAAAGCACATCGCTAACGGACAAGTACAGACCTCATTGTTCCTCGCGGCATCGAGAATACCGTTGCTATCAGCATGATTTCCGACCGCGTGCACAAGACACTTGATCAGAAGTCTAGCCTCCACCAAGCTGAGCTTCGAAGACTTGGCAAAGTGTCGGAAGACATTCCCATGTCTCCGAATGTAATCATACTCGACTCGAACCAAGTACGAGGCATCAACACCAAGCTCATGGAACCTGGCCTCGACCGTGAAGATTTTGTCTTCTACTTTGATCGCCTCGCCGTAATGCTCATCGAGAGAGCCACTGAACCGCTCTTCTACAAGTCGAGTGTTGTACAGACTCCTTTGAACGGTCACTCCTACAATGGTCTCGCTCTGGAGGGTGACATTTCCGCCGTTGTGATCCTTCGTGGTGGCAGCATCCTCGAGACCGGCCTGAAGCGAGTGATCCCTGATTGCAGCACGGGTCGCATGCTCATCCAAACCAATTTCCGTACTGGAGAGCCCGAACTTCACTACTACAAGCTGTCGCAGAGCATCAGCCAGCACAGTGGAGTCTTGCTACTCGACCCGCAGATGAGCAGTGGCGGCGCGGCTCTGATGGCCGTGAAGGTGCTGCTCGACCATGGTGTCAAGGAAGACAGAATCGTGTTTGTCACTTGCACTGCGGGCACACAAGGTCTTCGACGATTGATGAGCGTATTCCCCGACATCAAGGTTGTTGTCTGCCGGATTGTGGATGACATGGAGAGGCGCTGGTTGGAAAACCGCTACCTTGGATGTTGATGCGTGAAATTGATAGAACGAGACTTGAATACAACGAATGTCTACCAACATTTTACTGTCTCATCGTGTGTTCATTGTCTCGGTTGTTGTGTCCCGTCTCGACGTCCTTAGGATCTGCCAATCGCAGCGGGCTTCCATGCCCGTGTGCATGTCCAAGCTCAAGCTCGCAGACATGCGACGACGCCCAACCTACCTATATTTCATCCATGTTTACGGTCGTGAGGTGAGACATGAGCTGCGAATAACGCGCAGACACCCGTCTTCGATACATTGGCTGACCGCATCAATTGCAAACGGCTAACCGATCAGCCGTGTAGGGGGAGCTCGCCGCGTCTCATGTACATAGAAAACTACCTACAACCCTCTTGATGTGAGGACAGCCAACACCAACTGATCTCACTTCACTTTACGAGTTTTCGATGGTATACACAAATGCGGCTTTGTGCGAGTTCTCCCGAGATTGCAGTTCACTTCCGGACATTCATTCACAAGCACTCGCACCCGTTGCAAACAAAGCGCAACTTCGAGCTCGTGAGCAAAGACCACCCACCAACATTCGCACTTCATCGTCCTAGCAGCGACACCACGCAAACTCTCCAAACATGTCGTCAACCGACAACAATCGCTCTCTTCGAGACGCAGCAGCTTCGACACCCGGTCCATCATCCTCGGCCACTCGGCTCTTGAGCGCCAGCACCAACCCAAAAACCTCTACGCAGAACACCATGTCGACACCAACACGCCTCTCCAACGCACGCGCGCAAACAGCCGCCGGTGGATCTACCAAACTGGCAACAGCAGCGACAGCAAACCCGACTCTCTCTCGCCCACTGCTCACGCCCGCCAACGAAACCTCAAACTCACTGCCAGCCCTCGAAAGTGCCACCGCCACCAACACGACCCCGACCCGTCCCGGCCTCTTTAAACGTATCACCACGCAACTAGACAACGCCCTCGCATCCTCAACGCAGCGCGAGCGGCCACCGACGCCATCTCACTGGACCGACTACGCGCACCGCGAAGCACTGCTGCAAACCTGGGATGCGATACACGAGGACGCCGCCAACACCAAGTCCAAGTACCCGCGTTCCGTGATCGGGCAGTTGGTGGCGGTCAGAGCCAGTGTGATGTCTCAGTTCCCCGAGTTGGCCGAGGGAGAAGTACCTCTGAGCACGGATTGGATGGAGTATGTGCTTGGGGTGGGCTTAAGGCACCCTTTCTGTGCGGAGGGAAAGATGATGGGGAGATGGGAGATTTTGTCTGGGGTGGGCAGGGTCGGCGGAGCGAGGGCTTGGGGGCCTTGGTGAGGCTTCTTTGTGATTTTCTTCTTTTGTGGGCTTTCTCTTTTTCTTTGCTGTTCCGAGACGGGATGTTTTTGGAAACGAGGAAATGGCGTTTATTGCGATTGATGTGGTTGGATTACTCCCGTCCGATGTCACAAGAAACCGCGGGCCTTCGAGTACTTCCCACGCCCTAATAGCTTGAAAAGCATTGTTTGATGGCGACTGGCCATCTCGGCTATGTCCATCGCGAATACCTAGAGAGACGTATGGAGAATTTAGTCGTCGAGAACAGCCAGACTTTCACTCCAAGCTCGTGCAGAGTCGTGAACACGTCAGATGATGTCAGTAGGCGATGCCACGGCTGACGCAGCAAAAGACTGGGCTCGTCGCTTAAAGTCTTGATGGAACGGAGATGGAGTGGAGTGGTAGTGACGTGACGCAACAAGGATGAAATTGTGCATGCTTGCCCAGAGAAATGTGCAAGATGGCAGACCCTTGTTTGGTGGAACTTGGACGAGCTCCACTTTGCCAGCCTTGTAGGAGCACACGTCCCACTTTCATCGTCACGACCCTTGATACATGCCCTGAAGAATGATGAAGATGATGATGAGGAACTTCTGAAGGTGACGTGCATCCTGGAAGAAGGCACGAGGGCTGGACAGTTCCTGTTGGAAAAAAGGTGGTATATATCGTTTGGCAGGCGCGCCCTCTGCATCTCCCCATTTCATGTCACACACTTCCTCACTTCCACAAACTCTATACCCTTCTGTCTAATACCAAACCATCACAACACAAACTCTATCACCGAACTAACGATACCTCCACCCCCACGACTACCAACAACACCGCAATCATGGGACTCATCAGCAAAATCTCCGACAAGCTCCACCACGACAAGGATGCCGATCACACCACCAGTGACACTTCCACCTCTGCACACAAGACATCCAACACCGCCACCTCTCCCAATGACACCACCAGCACAACCGCTTCTGGTACGGGCTCTCACGGCTTGAGCACCAACAACTACGGTGCTACGCCTAGCAGCAGTGGATATGGTTCTACCGACACGACCCATGGCTCAAACGTGCCTTCCAGCAACACTACCACCACCGCCGGCATGGCGAACAAGGCCAAGATTGATTCTGAACACAACAACTCCGAGTTCATCTCTGGCCAAGGTCCTCACTCTTCCAGCACTGCCAACCGCGCCGACCCTCGCGTTGACGACTCGACGACTGGCTTCGGCCGCCACAATGAGCACAGCTCAGGCGCTGGTCCTCATTCTTCCAGCACTGCCAACCGCGCCGATCCTCGTGTTGACGACTCGACGACTGGATTGGGCCGCCACAACGAGTACAGCTCAGGCGCAGGACCACACTCTTCCAGCACTGCCAACCGCGCAGACCCGCGCGTAGATGACTCCACCACTGGTTACGGTCGTCACAACGAGTACAGCTCAGGCGCAGGACCACACTCCTCGAGCGTGGCCAACCGCGCCGACCCTCGTGTTGACTCTGATGCCACCAGACTGGGTGGAGTTGGCGGCAGCCACGGCCAGTTTGCAGACACTGTCAGCCCAAGCAGCCGTGGAGCCGGCTATGGAAGCTCTGCTGCTCCTATGGGCGCTTCTTCTGGCACTTCTGGTCACACCAACTTCAGCGGCCGCGAGCCTTACTCCAGCACCACGTCGGCGCCTAGTCCGTACGGCACCAGGGAGGATTATGGAGCTACCGGCCCAGCATCCCACACGTTGGGACCCCATTCGAGCAATGCCGCTAATGTCGTAGACCCGCGCGTCCAACCTCAGCCTGAGAAGATGAAGGATCACAAGACCGTCGGCCCGCATCAGTCCGACATGCTCAATAAGCTCGATCCGAGAGTAGACTCTGACCCGCGCCACCACGGCTACACAGACCGCGACCCGACGCACTCTACCACTCACTCCAGCACCAATGACCGCTTCGACTCGAACGCTCTCGACCACAGCGGAAGGCAGACTGGCGGTTTCGTCGGAGGTCCTCATGAGCGTCTTGAAAACCGTGGCTCAATTCCCACTGCTGGCGGCCTTCCGGTCGGCGAGCACGGCAGCGGCCCCTACAGCGACACCTCGCGCGGTACTGGCCTGACTGGCTCCCACGGCGGTGTGACTGGCTCTCAAGGTGGTTTGACCGGCTCTCACGGTGGCGTTACAGGCTCGCACGGTGGCCTCACTGGCAGCTCGCACCCTAACGAGCCTTATGGTGCTTCCACCGCCTACGGCAACACAACGACGAGCGGACCGCATGGCTCTGACATGGCGAATAAAGTAGACCCGCGCGTAGACTCAGACAACAGCCGTCTCGCCTCTACCGGCTACGGCCACGGTCCTACGAGCGGCAGCGGCCTCACCGGCTCGCACACTGCAGGCAGCGGCGTCCCTGGCAGCTTCCCTGACAGCACTTCCCACCACACTTCCAGCGGCATCCCCGGCACCAGCGGTCACAACAACACCGGCTCTTCGGACCTCGAGTTCAGAGAGCGCGAGTTGGGACTGCGCCAGAGGGAGCTTGACTTGAAGGAGCGCGAGATGGAGCAGGGTATGCGTCGTCTGTAAACTACAGGCGGCCACTTGGCTTTGACACGATTGACTATACATAATTGACAAGCATGACGAAGTGTACGGCTTTCTTTAGTTCTGTGTAATAGTGTTTGCATGTAGAATTAGCAAAAAAAAAATCATCCA
>Ga0265797_10004690_pt1 | contig 20617 bp, 26 predicted proteins | sample P2T30metagenome_FD_192433 | JGI IMG/M metagenome (GOLD analysis project Ga0265797, IMG submission 192433) | Plant litter microbial communities from East Loma Ridge, Irvine, California - P2 T30 | ecosystem: Environmental > Terrestrial > Plant litter > Unclassified | place: USA: California...
GATACTGCGAACCGCCGCCGCCGAGCTGGCCGCCACCGCGGCAGCAGCGGCTGCTTGGATTGGGGAAGACCACGTCGACGTTGCCGTCGGCGGCAACCTGCTCGCTCCAGGAACCGTCCTTCGGCACTTTTTCGATGCTGACCTCCGCCGAGTATCGCCCCGGACGCTCCTTCGAACCGCTGACGCGTCCGGGCTCGTCGGGGCGATGAAGCTCGGCCGCGACGGAACCGCCGAGCGCTACGGCTCCCTCGTCCACCACTGGCGCAAACCGGCGTGAACTGACTTCAACAAGCGAGCGAACCACGCCGCTCTCATATACCTGTCAGCCGACGTCTTCGGGGGCGTCGGCTGGCAGCCGTATCCCTAGTTCACCCCGCTTGCCGCTCACCGTTCGAGCGGCGACCGACCGGTAGGAACCCGCATGAGCTCACGCCACGTTGCGCGCAAAGACCAAGCGCGAACGCTTCTCAAGGCCAGCCGAGCCGTCGATGCCAGCGGCACGACGACCGACCCCTGGATACTCATCGCCGGCGACCGAATCGAAGCCACCGGAACCGGACAGTCCGTCCCCTTCGCCCACACCGTGGTCGACCTCGGCGACGCGACACTCACCCCGGGCTTCATCGACTTGCACAGCCACGGGGGAGCCGGCGAGTCCTACGACGCCGACATGTCATCGGGCAGCTCCGCCCTCGCAATGCATCGCTCCCGCGGGACCACCCGATCCGTGCTCAGCCTGGTAAGCGCACCGATCGACGCCCTCGAGCAATCACTCAGTCAGATTCGGGCCCTCATGCTCGACGACGAGCTCATCCTCGGCGCGCACCTCGAGGGCCCCTTCTTGGCTGCCGACAACCGCGGTGCACACGACCCGCAGCACCTACGTGCACCTACACCTGATCTCGTCGACCGACTCATCGATGCCGGAGAAGGAGTCCTCAAGCAGGTGACCATCGCACCCGAGCTCGAGGGTGCCCTGGAAGCGATCCGATCCTTTGCCGAGCACGGTATTGCGGTGGCCGTCGGGCACACGCAAGCCGACTACGCGCTCACCACGGCGGCGTTCGATGTCGGGGCGCGCATCCTGACCCACGCCTTCAACGCCATGCCCGGCATCCACCACCGTCGCCCGGGGCCGATCATGGCCGCCGCCAGCGACCCACGCATCACGCTCGAGCTCGTCCTCGACGCCGTGCACGTCCACCCAACCGTGGCGGGCGGGCTGTTCCGGCTCGCACCAGGCCGCATTGCCCTCATCACTGACGCCATGGCGGCTGCCGGCGCTCCCGACGGGTCGTATGAGCTCGGCTCACTCGATGTCAAGGTCGTAGGTGGCGTTGCTCGACTTGCGGGCTCCGACACCATCGCTGGGTCAACACTCACCCAAGACCAGGCGCTCCGCATGGCCGTTACCGCCGCTGGTCTCGACTTTTCCACCGCGGTAGGTGCTCTCACCAACGTTCCGGCGAGGACCCTTGGCTTGGAAAGTGAAATCGGTCTACTCAAGTCAGGATTCACCGCAGACATCGTTGTGCTGTCTCCCACTCTGCAGGTACAGCACGTCTGGGCACGGGGGTTCCGGCTGTCCTGAGACGACGTTCGTGCTGCCCGTTAGCCGATCGGCTACCGGGCGGTCCTTGCGCCCGGGTGAGGTTCTGTGAGGTGCCTGGCGAAGAAATCGGTGATTCGGCCCAGGGTCTCGGCGATGACCGCGCGATCACGGCCGGCGACGAAGTCGTGGTCTGAGCCGGCGAAGACGTGGTGCTCTGTGGGAACGCCTCCGCTCCGGAGCTGAGCGACGAGCTCTGCCCCCTCGGGGGCGAGGGTGTCGTCACCGCCGGTCAGTACGAGCGTCGGAGGCATCGCCTCGGGCAGCGTGTCGTCGCGAGATGGTGACGCGAGTGGCTCCTGCTGTCGGATCGTGTCCGGGAAGTACGCCCAGCCGACGAAGCGCTGCACGAACGGACTGATCGCCGGGCGACGGATGCTCGACGTCCGGTCCGTGCGCGTCACGTCGGTCACCGGGACGACGAGCGCGACGGCGATCGGGGCTGGCAGTGACGCGGCGTGGAGCTGTTGGCAGATGTTGATCGCGAGCTTCGCTCCGGCGCTGACGCCGCTGAGCAGAAGCTGGCCCCCAGGCGTCCCGGCATCGTTCTCGGCCTGCAGCCACCGAGCGATGTCGTAGGCCTCTTCTTCGGCGACCGGGTACTGCACACGCGGCCCGGTGTCGTAGTCCGGCAGCACCACGACGGCACCGAGCCGATCAGCCATCGCTCGAGCTATGTGGAGGTCCTGCTCGGGATACCGGTTGACGAAACCGCCGCCGTGCAGTTGTAGGACCACCGGTGCGCCGGGGGCCTCGACAGCGGGGCGCTGCACCACCGCACGGACCGAGCCGTGCCTCGTCGGGATCTGCAGGTTCGTCGGAGTGGGCAGCGGAGTGGTCGGGCCCGGAAGGCCACGGGGTGCCCCAGCGCGGATGCGCGATCCGAGTTGCGCCAGGGTCCAGAACAGCGGGCGGAGCGGGCGGCGGGCGGACACCGCTCCACCGTACTGAGCGGGGGTCAGAGCCGCGCCCTCTTCGACGCTCTGCAGCTGGCCGAGGCCCTCACCGGAACCCATCCGACCCTCTCAGAAGCGCTGTACGTGTTCGAGACAGGCATGCATGCCCGCACCGAGCAGGAAACCGCGGCCTCCATCGGAGTGCACTTCTACGGCATCGAGCCGGCCTTGGCACGATGACCAGGCCCCACCGCGGCGACCGTGGACAGCGCAGCTACGTCCGCGGTCTGTGTGGCCAGGCAGCACCTCCGTCCGGTAGCCGATCGGCTATCGGACGGAATGAGCGCCTGCTCGGAGGTGAGCGGCGGCACCGATCAGTAACCTGCCGCGGCAGGTCTCCATGTGACGGAGTGCCGTCCCGAAGGCCCGTGACGCTCCTAGTGAGTGTCGGGACCTTCGCGGATGCGCCGATGTTCCTGCCGCCGACGGTAGTAGGCCGTGCCGAGTTGGACGGCGGCAAGGACCGTCCAAGCGATCGCTAGGAACGTGTGGAGTCCGGACGGTTCGGCGAATGCGAGGACGATCCAGATAGCGGCCAGAACGACCCAGGCCCAGACAAGCCACGGTAGCGGCCTCCCGACGAGTCGTTCGAGAAGGCTGCGCCGCGTTGTCTCGATCATGCGCGCGACGTTATACCGAGCCCGTGCCAGCCGCTAGCTGTGTCCGTGGATGAAGGACTGTTCTTGACGGGCACCACCTGCCTCGTCCGCCCAGATTACGGTCACGACGAGCGCTGTTATTGGGGTGGCCTTTGGTGCGCTGAATCGGATCGGTCCATTTGGAACATCCGTGTGGTCAGCACCGGGGAGCGTGACGGAGAACTCTTGAGTACCTCCGTCGGCCAGGGGGCGCTGTCGACCCGATGAACGGTGCAGCAGCTGACGGTCCGGAGAGTCAGTAGTCGAGAACGCGATGTCGACGTCGTAGGCCAGGCCGTTCCGGCGAGTCAACGTGCAGGAGGTGATCGACGGCTTATCCGAAGTCGGTTGATCGTTCCAGAGGACTTCCCAAGCAGCCATCACGACACCGTACGCCTCTGATCACCCTTACCTCGGCTGGTCCCGGTAGAGGATCGGCTATCGGTACAGCTCCTCCTCGGGTGACGGGCCGATAGCGTGACGAGATGGCAACCGGTGTGAAGTACGACTCGCTGTGGAAGGAAGCGCACCGGTCATTCGACAGGGGCACCCTCCGCGTGGACCACGCGCCTGTCGACGGTGACGCACGCTGGGGCCTCAGCCTCGTCCTGCTTCCTCCGGCGCGCGTCGCAGACGCGGTGAGCGCGGCCGCCGCTGAACTCGGAAGCCTCTATGCCGGCACCCACCACATCTACAACGCCGCCGACCTGCACCTGACGGCCACGAGCCTGGAGCCCTACCGCGACAACATCTCGCAGGCGACGATTGAGCACTACGTCGACGCGATCGAGCGTGCCCGGGCTCTGTTGGACGTGCACGTTCGGCTGGTTGGGCTCGGTGGCTCGCCTTCCGGCGTTTTCGTTCAGGGCTTCGACGACGAGACGCTGCTTCCGATCCGGCGACAGATGCGTCAGGCAGCAGCGAACCTACATGACGGCGTCGCGCCGCCGATGGCGTTCGTCCGAGACACCGCGCACATCTCGATCAGCGTCCACCGGGAAGCAGTGCCCGAACCCCGGGCGGCCAAATACGTCCAACGGCACAGGCGCACTTGGTTCGGCGACATCACCGAAGCTACAGTCGCGCTCGCGCGATATCGGGCGACAGGTCACTCGATGACCGTCGAGGACGTTCACACCGTCCGGTAGCCGATAGTTCCCTTAGTGGCGTGCGCCACGCATCAGGGCCAAGTGTCGGAGGGGAGCTATCGGCTGCTGTTGTTACTTTGGGACGTAATCTTCTTGTCACGTTTCCTGCGGGAGGGTGAGTACATGATTTCGAACCTCCCACTGAAGCTCGGTGCCCCGCTGGTATTCGGTCTGGTCCTGCTGACCGGCTGTGCAGGACAATCCTCTGATTCGGTCACTCCCGCTGCCGGCGCCACACCGGCTGGGTCGACTCCTGTCTCCGTGTCGGCATCGCCAACTGCGTCAACGCCGCCCGTGGCGAACGGCACCACCTCTCCCGCGACCACGACCAGCAGCGCTGCCACGGCACCGAAGGCGTCCTCGGCAACCGGTCCTACGGCGCGGTGCGCGACGAGTCAGTTGAAGGGGACGGTTGATCAGCACCTGTCGGGGCAGCAGACGATCGAGCCGATCCTGATCCTGACCAACACGTCCACCCGCCCGTGCACGCTCCAAGGCTGGCCCGGGGTGTCGTTCGTGGGCCAGGGGAGCGGAAAGCAGCTCGGTGCGGCTGGGTACCAGGAGAAGAACGACGCTCACCCGACCGTGACGTTGCAGCCCGGACACGCTGCGAATGCTCAGCTCATCATCAAGTTCCCCTCGAGTATTCCCGCGTCGGAGTGCAACCCGACGGACGCTGACGGGTTCCGGGTTTACCCGCCCGGGGAGACGCACTCGCTGTTCATCGCGTACAAGACGCAAGCGTGCTCGTCGGCGCAGCACAAGATCATGACGGTGTTCGCGCTGCACCCTGGGGCGTAGACCGAAGAGGAAGGTGGAGGAGTGAAAACGCTGCTCCTCGAAGACGATGCCGATCTCAACACGGACATCAGTGTCGGCCTTCGGCGGGAAGGGATCAGCGTCGACAGTGTTGAGACGATGGCAGCGGCTGCGGAAGCCATCACGATCACCCCTTACGACGTCCTGATCCTCGACCGCACCGTCCCCGATGGAGACAGCCTCGTGCTGCTCGAGACGCTTCGACAGGGAGGAAGTCAGACGCCGATTCTCATCCTGACCGCTCGCGACACCGTCGGGGATCGCGTCGACGGCTTCGAGGCTGGTGCCGACGACTACCTCGTGAAACCGTTCGCGTTCCCCGAGCTCGTCGCACGGGTTCGCTCGTTGGCCCGCCGCGGTCCCACTGTCCGGCCTGTGATCCTCCAGGCGGGGGATCTCACCATCGATGTCCCCCGCCACCGGGTGACGCGAGACGGTGTCGAACTCGTCCTCCGCAGGAAGGAGTTCGCTGTCCTGGAGGTCCTCGCTCGCGACCCCGGTCACGTCGTGTCCAGGTCCACCCTTATCGAGACCTGTTGGGACGAGTTCCTCGATCCGATGTCGAACGTTGTCGACGCCACGATCACACATCTTCGACAGCACCTCGGCGAGCCCGATCCGATCAGCACGGTTCGGGGTGTCGGGTACCGGCTGGATGCCGAACCGTCGTGACCAGGGCCCCGATGATCCCGCCGGCGGTGGTGCGTCTCCGTCGTGCCAGGTGGATCACGACCGTGTTCTTCACGTTGGCGACGGCCGTCTGCTTGGTGGTGCTGGCTGGTGTCGCGATCGATGCTGATGCCCGAAGCCGGCTGCGTGAATCCGATGCCCATCTCGCGGCGGCGGCGGTCCGCTACTCGAAGATCGTGTACTACGGGGCTGGGTCCTTTGACCTCGGGACGTTCGGTCCGACCACCCTCGATGCGCCGAACCAGCCCGTCGGGTTCGTGGACGGTGACGGCGTCGAGGTGGCGTTCCCAGACCAAAAGGCCATGCCCAACGTTGCAGTCATCACCCGGCTCACATCCGCGGCGCACCAGTACCGAGGACCGGTATTCACCACCGCGTTGGGTCCCTCCGGGGTTCCGTACCGGTGGGTTGCAACGCCGATGTCGTCGACTCCGGATGGTCCGGCCGTGATCGTCGGAGCGTCATTGTCCGACACGAAGGCCCACAACGACTTCGTGCGGCTCCTGATCGCGGCGGTCATCGGTTTGACGCTCTTCGCAGCGCTCGGTGGGCACCTCCTCTCTGGCCGGGGGATGAAGCCAGCGCTTCGAGCGCTCACGCAACAGGAGCAGTTCCTCCGGGAAGCCGCCCACGAACTCCGCACCCCGATCGCCGCCCTCACCCTCACCATCCAGCACGCTCGCGCTGAACCCGGCACAGCGTCGGCAACGTTGCAGCGGGCCGAGTCACGCCTCACGAGCATGGCGAACCTCATCGACGGGCTCCTGATGCGCGCTCGCGCCGACGCCGGCCACGCCCCCGTGCCACTGACCCGTATCCGTCTCGATCAACTCGTTGACGTCGCGCTCGACGACTACCCGGACCATCACATTCCCCTCGAGACAACCCCGACCGTCGTCCTCGGCAACGGTGAACTCCTCACCCAAGCGCTCCGGAACCTCGTCGACAACGCGCTGAAGTACAGCGGCGACACCCCGTCGGTCCAGGTGCGCGACGCAACGCTCACCGTCACGGATCACGGACCGGGGATACCCACCGCGCAGCGACGCCTTGTCCGGCAAGCCGGGTACGGCTCCAGCGAGGGCACCGGGACCGGACTTGCGATCGTGGAGTGGATCGCATCAGTTCATCACACCCACCTCCAGTTCGACACCCCACTCGAAGGCGGCCTCCGCGCCACCCTTCGCTTCCATCCGCCGCAGGACGAGAACACCCACACCACCTCCTAGCGGTAATCCGTCCCGTTCAACGTCCCACGAAAGGACACCACTATGCAGCAGCGCACACTCGGCCAGCAGGGCCTGACAGTCTCCGCACTCGGCTTCGGCGCCATGGGCATCTCGACCGCCTACGGCCCCAGCGACGAGCAGCAGGGCATCGCCGCAATTCAGAGAGCGCACGACCTCGGGGTGACATTTTTCGACACCGCTGAGATGTATGGCTGGGGAGCGAACGAGAAGGTCGTCGGCGCGGCGGTGAAGGGGTTCCGTGACGACGTCATCATCGCGACCAAGTTCGGGTTCACCACTGACTTCGGTCAGGACAGCCGACCCGACCACATCCGCGAGGTCGTCCACAACAGCCTCGGCTATCTCGGTGTCGATCACATCGACGTCCTGTACCAGCACCGCGTTGACCCGGAGGTCCCCATCGAAGACGTCGCCGGCGCCGTCAAGGAGCTCATCGACGCCGGTACGGTGCGGTACTTCGGACTGAGCGAAGCCGGCCCGGAAACGATCCGACGTGCCCACTCGGTACAGCCGGTGTCGGCACTGCAGACGGAGTACTCCCTGTTCGAACGCGACGTCGAGGCCTTGTTCCCAGTCCTGACCGAGCTCGGTATCGGTCTGGTGCCGTACTCCCCGCTAGGTCGCGGCTTCCTGACCGGCACCGCGAAGCCCGCTACCGAATACGACGAGACTGATATGCGGCGTATCGACCCGCGGTGGCAGCCCGGGAACTACGAGAAGAACGTCGCCGCCACCCACCAACTGACCGAGCTGGCCGAGTCGAAGGACGCATCCGTTGCACAACTCGCCCTTGCCTGGCTCCTCGCGCAGGGCGAGCACATCGTGCCAATCCCCGGTACCCGCGACCAGGACCGCGTCGAGGAAAACGTCGGCGCGATCGACTTCGCCCTGTCCGACACGGACCTGACCCAGATCGCAGACATTCTGCCCGATGGCGGGTTCGGAGCCCGCTATGCCGAAGGGCACCTGCCCGTGTGGAACTAGCCAGAATCCAGTGCTCCTGGCGTGAGCACGGAGGCCCAGGGCCTCGCCCGGTAACCGGTCGCTCCCCGGACGCATCCGCGACCCCGGGGGAGGGGATCGAGAACTCAGGAAACATCTAGATCCGCGATTCTCAATAGCCTGTCCCGGGAAACTGCCCGGGGAGGGTACGGCTGACAGTACAGTTACCGTCGTGCTCATCGGTTACGCCCGCGTCTCGACCTCCGGACAAGACCTCGCGGCGCAACGCGACGGCCTGCAAGCGCTTGGAGTCGCGGAGCAGGACATCCACGTCGACCACGGCATGTCCGGCACCACCCGAGAACGGCCAGGCCTCCGATCGGCCCTCGCTGCAGTCCGAGCCGGCGACACCCTCGTCGTGACGAAGCTCGACCGACTCGCGCGATCACTCCGAGACGCGACCGACATCGCAGACGAGCTCACCAAGAAGGGCGTCGCACTGAACCTCGGGGGATCGGTGTACGACCCCACCGACCCGGTCGGCCGACTCCTCTTCAACGTTCTCGGCATGGTCGCCGAGTTCGAGGCCGACCTCATCCGGGCCCGTACCCGCGAGGGCATGGCGATCGCGAAGGCAGCCGGCAAGCTCCGCGGTGGCAAGCCCAAGCTCAACAAGGCTCAGGAGAAGCACCTAGTCGAGCTACACCGCGCCGGCACCCACACCACCAGTGACCTCGCCGAGCTGTTCGGAGTCGCGCGAGCAACCGTCTACCGAGCCGTTCACCGCGCCGATCCGAAGTGAGAATCAGCCGGATTCTCGGGTAGCCATCGGCTATCGAGACGCCCAATGACGGCGCTGCGATGCGATGCATGCGCCCGGGGGTACTAAACGCTCGGGTCAAGTTCGGCGGGGTCGTCGCTGTCCGCCGGGATTTCGACCTGCACGAAAGGTGCGTGGAGCTGTTCGATCTCGCCCGCCTCCACGACGACGTAGTCCGCGCCCTCGATCGGGACAGCTTCGGCGCTGCCTTCGGGTCGGTACCGTCGCTGTGTGAGCACGATCGCTCGGTGTGTGGGTGGGAGTCGGGGTCGTTGTCGAACTCATAGAGGGTGCCGGCCACCCATCCACCTGACTTCAGCGCCAGGGTGACGTCGACCACTGCGTCGTCCAGTGCATTGTTGAACAGCCGTGCCCACGCCGAGGTGCTCGTGCGACGGCCAGCCTTACAAACCTGCCGGTGACCACGTCCCAGAGCCCTGCCTAGGAACGATTCCTCCCCTTGTCGGCTGTCGCGCGTCGAGCGAGCCTGGAACGTGGCTCGTTCGTCTGGGCGAGCTTCTGACACGGCGTCGTGTGCTGCCCTTCGGTGTGGCCCTCACGCCACGGGAGGGGCCTTCTCATGGGACGACTGCAGGGCAAGACAGCGATCATTACGGGAGCCGCGAGCGGCATGGGGGCCGTTCACGCGCAGACCTTCGTCGACGAGGGTGCGAACGTCGTCCTCACGGACCTCGCGGACGCCCCCGGCCGCGTCCTGGCATCCGCACTCGGTGAGCGAGCGCTCTTCGTGCACCACGATGTCACCGACCCGGCGTCCTGGGTGGACGTCGTCAAGCAGGCTGTGTCCACCTTCGGCACCGTCGACGTGCTGGTCAACAACGCCGGCATGGCCGGCCCTGTTGCCACCGTTGCGACGATGACCGACGCCGACTACCTCCGCACCATCAACATCGACCAACACGGAGTGTTCTTCGGCATGCGCGCGGTGATCCCGACCATGGTCGAGGCCGGCGGCGGGTCGATCGTGAACATCTCCTCGATCGCTGGGTTCGTCCACCAGATCGACGTTCCGAACCCCGCGTACACGGCCGCGAAGTTCGCCGTTCGCGGCCTGACCAAGGCAGCAGCGGTGCAGTTCGGCCCTAACAAGGTCCGCGTGAACTCGGTGCATCCCGGCGGCATCCTCACACCGATGCTCGTGGCCAACATGCCCGCCGATGCCGGTGCAGGCCTGCCCCTTCGCCGGTTCGGCGAACCAGCCGAGGTGTCGCAGCTCGTGGTGTTCCTCGCCTCCGATGACTCGTCCTACATCACCGGCGCAGAACACCTGATCGATGGCGGACAGACCGCCGACTAAGCCCGCACCGCAGCACCGATCGCAAGGAGAACCCCCTATGCACACCGCTCGTAGCGCGATTGGCTTCACGTTCGCCGCCGCCATCGTCGCCACCCTCACCGGGTGCACCATCAGCGACGCGGACCGACGCCCGGAGCGCACCTCGACGTCGTCGACGACGGGGACGCAGGTGAGCATCACCGATGACCGTCACACCATCGTCGCGACGCTCAACACCTCTGAGACGGCACGCGACTTCGAATCCCTGTTGCCCGTCACCATCGACATCGAGACGTACTCCGATTCGGCGAAGATTGGCTACCCGGACCGGAAGCTCACCACCGCCGGAGCGCCCGACGGGTTCGACGCGAGCACGAGGGACTTCGTCTATTACGCCCCCTACGGCGACATCGCGATGTTCTACGACGACAGCCCCCGCTACGACGAAGGCCTCATCCCTATCGGCCGGATCACCGAAGGACTGAACGACCTGGATGACCTCGGTGGGGCTGTGCGCTTTGCCGTTGTCGCCGGAAGCTGAGCAGTCAGCATCGGGCTCCCCAGCACGTCGCGGAGCTGCGCCGCGGCTGGGCGTAGTGCAGCCGTTGCCTAGGACAAATCCTTCCCATTGTTGGGCTGTGGCGGTGGAGAGATTCTGTATCTGCGGCGGTTGAGCCGCATGGAAAGGAGCACCGATTCGGGTGCTCGGCAGTGACAGGAAGAGAGTCCTCATGCGCGTCCTCGCCCTCGGCGGAACCGGCAGCGTCGGCAAGCTCGTCGTCCGCGAAGCGCGCGAGCAGGGACACGACGTCGTTGTTCTCACTCGGAAGCCCCGCCGAGCCGCTCTCGCGCTGCCGTCGGGCACGCGCATCGTGAAGGGCGACGTCACTACATCGGCCGGGCTCGACGAAGCGCTCGACGGGATCGACGGGATCGTCTCGACGCTCGACGGCGACCCGGAGCGCACCGAGTTCAACGGCATCCGCAACGTCCTGGAAGCGTTGAACGGCCGCCATGTGCACGTCGCGTTGATGTCCTCGATCGCGGTCAACAACGCCGGCCGGCTGGAAGTACTCGACTGGAAGCGCCGCGGCGAACGCCTCGTCCGCGCAAGCGGCAACGACTACACGATCGTTCGCCCCGGATGGTTCGATGCGCAGCCGCGAGAGCACAAGGCAGTGAGCTTCGACCAGGAGTTCAAGGTTTGGGACATCAGCCCTGGAGCCGCCGCGATCGGACGCCAGCAGATCGCACGCACCCTCGTCTCAGCAATCGGGAACCCGGCGGCGAACCGGAAGACGTTCGACCTCCGCGCCGTCGATGGGGACGCTCCCGCGTCCCTCGACAGCCAGTTCGCTGCCCTCACGCCCGACCACGGCGGGGCCCTCGACGGTTCCTACGATCTGAACGATCTACCCCTCGCCGCTGAGCCGGCCGCCGTCCAACAGGCCATGGCTGACCTGACGCGTCGCTGACGCCCACCCCACAACCACCGTTTTCCCCTCCACACCTGATCTAGGAGCACCACCATGAAGCGCAAGGTCACCTTCACCCGCGACGGCCTCACCCTCGTCGGCAACCTGTTCACCCCGGCCAACTTCGACGGGAACGGCCACTACAAGGCCGTCCTCGTGCAGGGCTCGTTCTCCTCCGTCAAGGAGCAGATGGCCGGCACCTACGCCGAGAAGCTCGCCGCCGAGGGCTTCGTCGCCCTCACCTTCGACTACGCCCACTACGGCGAGTCCGAGGGCGCCCCGCGCCAGCTCGAGAACCCCGCCGAGAAGCTGGCGGACCTCGAAGCAGCCGTCACCTACCTCCTCGACCAGCCGTTCGTCGACGCAACCGGCATGGTGGGCGTGTGCACCTCCGCCAGCAACGGCACGCAGCTCGCCGCGAAGGACAAGCGCATCAAGGCGTACGCGACCGTCGCCGCGGCGCTGTTCACCCCCGAGGCGCAGGCCGCGGTCGGCGAGGACGTCCTCGCTGACCGTCTCGCCCAGGCCGAGGTTGCGAAGCAGAAGTGGGACGAGACCGGTGAGCAGACCCTCATCACGGTCTACAGCGAGACCGACCCCACCGCCGTGAACTACATCCCCTTCGACGGTGCGTTCGACTACTACGAGAACACCGAGCGCGGCAACGTCCCCACGTACCGCAACGAGATGGACGTGCAGTCCTGGCCGGCGTTCCTCGCCTTCGACGGCGTCAGCCCGGCACCCCAGATCACCGCACCGGTGCTGGTGGTGCACTCCGACGAGTCCGCCTCGCCCGAGGTCGCGAAGGCGTACTTCGAGTCCATCACGGCCGAGAAGGAGCTGGTCTGGGGCGACGGGAACCACTACGACTACTACGACTCCGACAAGCAGATCAACTTCGCCGTCGAGAACATCAGCCGGTTCTTCAACACCCACGTCGCGGCCTAAGCGCAGCAGCACAACACCACAGGGCGTCACGCCGCCGGTTCGCCACCGGCGACGTGGCGCCCGCCCTTTCCCGCACCCAGCTCCAGATCGTCCTCGACGGCATCCGCCAAGGAGACCCCATGCCCACCACGCTCAGCGCCCACTCGAACGGCTTCACACCAATCACCGTCGAGTTCCCCAGCGGCGACGGCACCGTCGTCGCGCACCTCTACCTGCCCCACGACTACGACGCTTCAAAGAGGTACCCGGCTGTGGCCATGGCGGGCTCGTTTTCGTCCGTGAAGGAGCAGATGGGCGGCATCTACGGCGGCGAGATGGCCCGCCGCGGCCTGATCGGTCTCGCGATCGACTACCGCAACTACGGCCAGAGCAGCGGTGCGATCCGCCAGTACGAAGACCCCAATAGCAAGGCCGTCGACCTGTCGTCTGCGCTGAGCTTCCTCCGAAGCCGCTCGGACGTCGCCGGTGCCGGCCTGCTCGGCATCTGCACCTCCGGCAGCGCCGTCATGCACGCCGCCGCCAATGACCAGAGCGTCCAGGCGGTCGCCACCGTCGCCGGCGCGTTCTACGAACCCGCGATCCAGCCGGGTGTGAAGCGTCGCCTCGCCACCGCGGAGGCAGCGCAGGAGAAGTACGACACCACCGGCGTCGTCGACATGGTCCCCGCGTACCACCCGGTCAACCCGCGAGCCGTGAACACCATCCCCATGCCGTACTACCTCTCCGCGAAGCGGGGCAACGTCGCCGAGTGGCGCAACGAGTTCGCTGTGATGTCCTACCCCGCGTTCATCAGCACCGACGCGGTCGCCAAGGCCAGCAAGGTCATCGCACCCACCCTGATGATCCACACAAAGCTCACCGCCGCGCCGAACCAGGCCGTGAAGGTCCACGACCAGCTCGCCGGACAGAAGGAGCTCGAGTGGTTTCGGGGGCAGCACTTCAGCTTCTACGACCACGCCGACCAGGTCCGCCACACCGCCGACCGGCTCGCCCCGTTCTTCACCGCCACCCTCGGCTAGAACACCTCAACCCCCGTCTGCATCAGCACCCGCTGGTGCAGGCTGGACCCACAAGCTGACCGCGCTCTCCCCTCGGGTGGGGGAGCGCGGTCCCACTACGTTCGAAAGCAGCCACCGTGACCGAGAAGAACCCGCACCTAGAAGAGCTGGGCCAGTTCCTCAAAGCGCGACGCAGCGAACTGAACCCGTCCGACCTCGGCCTCCACCCCGGTGAGCCCGGCTCACGCCGCGTGTCCGGACTCCGCCGCGAAGAGGTCGCAGCCGCGGTCGCGATCAGTCACGACTACTACACCCGCATCGAGCAAGGCCGCCTCGCACCCTCCGAACCCGTCCTCGACGCGATCGCCAGCGTCCTCCGCCTCACACCCGATGAACGCACCTACGCCGAAGCGCTCGCCCGGCAAGCCGACCGACGCGGACCCGCCCCGAAGAAGACAGTGCCGACCCGTCCGCAACTCCAACGCCTCCTCGACCAGCTCACCGCGACCCCGGCATTCATCGTCGGGAAGTACCTCGACCTCCTCGCCTACAACGACATGGCAGCCGCGCTCCTCGCAGACGTGGGCCGTATCCCCCAGGCGGAGCGGAACTTCGTCCGGATGATCTTCGTCGACCCCCGGATGAAGGCGCTCTACGACGACTGGGAGGGCATGGCCCGGGTGTCCGTGTCGATCCTCCGCATGCAGGCCCTCGACAACCCCAACGACCCCCGCCTCGCGGCGCTCGTCGGGGAGCTGTCACTGACGCAGCCGCTGTTCCGGAAGTGGTGGGGTGCGCGGAACGTCACCCGGCAGGAGTTCGGCACCAAGACCGTCCGACACCCAGAACTCGGCGACCTCGTCATCGACTGGGACGGCTTCTCCTGGGCCGGCGACCCCGACCAACAACTCATCGTCTGGTCCGCGCAACCCGGGAGTGCCACGGAAGAAAAGTTCCGCATCCTCAGCTCTTGGATTGCCGCCCCACACATCAGCGAGCACACCGACCGGTAGAGCCCGCCGCAGTGCCCGGTTGACGATCGTCTACTGAGACCGCCTGAGCAGCAGCAAGTAGATCGTCACGCGCCATCCAGCCGAAGCGGCCAGGACGAACATGAGGACGCCGAGCCAAGTCCATTCGGTCGGCGAAACGACCTCGACAATCCCGACGACCAAGCAAGCGATGCAGGCGACAAGTGCCGCAGTCAGCGCGATGCGAGCAGGTCCTCCGGCTCCTCGTCGTTCGTCTTCCATGAGCCACGAGCCAACTCGCTCGCGCCCGTTGAAGGGGTCCGCTACCGGATAGGTGCTGCCGGTACACTGCCGACATGGTGGTGTCGCGGTGAGTCAGCCCGAGGGGTCACCGAATCAGCGGTCTTGGCGCAAGACGCGCCGGTGGCTCCTCGTCGCGATCATCTTCGGGGCACTCGCGTTGCTCTTTGCCATTCTGGGGCTGGTGGGCACACCGTCGGTCGGCCATCTGGTGCAACTCGTTTGCTGGGCCATCTACGTGATCGCCTTCTCGCTGGTGGTGAGACGGGAAGACCGTCGGAGACGTTGATGGGTGGCTGCTGCCCGGTGAGCCATCGACTACCGGTCACCTGGTTGAACGAACCGGTGCCTCCCCAGTTGCGAGAGCAACAGGAGGAACACCGGCCCCACCCCGAACGCATGTCCGTGAGAGCAGCAGCTGGGCACATCGACCACGCGGCCGCCGGCACCTAGCCCGCGTACTCGGGGTCGGTCGCCGGGTCGTACGGTGCTCCCGCAGCGGGCGTGTACGGCTCCGCGTCCGGGTGCTCGTTCTGCCACATCGCGTTGACGTCGAGGAGCTCGGACGCTCCGCACCGGCTGTCGGCCTGGAGGGCCTCGGTCGGGATCCCACTCACGAACACGACGGGCTGCAGAGGGCCCAGGTCGACGGGGTGCCCGGATTCTCGCATGCACCCCACGTACCGGTCCCAGGCCGCAACGTACTCGGAACGGGTGACGACACCGTCTTCGAGGGCGGCTTGCTGCTCGGGCGACGGCCCCGGGATCGGGTCGGGGCGCGCCCACGACGCCCAGACAGTCATCGGCCCGTCGTGCTCGACCCGCACGGTCGGCCGACCTGCTGTGTCCGCGCCGACCGGCAGCGAGACCGAGGTGCCGCAGTCCGCGGTCGTCGGTACTCCGCCGGCGACCGCGACGGACGCGGTGCCGGTCGGCGCGCACTGCAGGCCGACGGCCACGTGCTGCGCACCGGACGGCCGCTCGGGCAGCGTGAGGCTCGTCGGACCGTCCGACACCCGAACGACCGGCGCGCCGAGCAGCGTCACGTCACCGGCCGCGCCCGTCGCGACGAGGGCGGCCGCGTCCTCCGGCGCCAGCGACTGCTGCAGGAGCCCGGTCCCGACGAGGGCCCCGGCGGTCAGTGCGCCCGCCACGACGAACGCGCCGACGCCGACGGTGGGGATGAGCCAGCGGCGGCGACGCACAGACCGCTCGACGCGGTCGACGAGCAGGGCGCGCAGGGCGCGGTCGCGAGGTGTGGTGGTCATCGGTGTCCTCCGCTGGTCGTCGGGACGGCTGGGTGCTCCGCGAACTGGGCGCCGAGGCGCTTCCGAGCGCGTGAGAGGCGGGACTTGACCGTCCCGATCGGCACGCCGAGCACGGCAGCCGCCTCGGCTTCGCGGTACCCCGCGACGACACAGAGTGCGAGGACCTGCTGGTCGGCGACCGCCAGCCGACGGAAGGCCGCGACGGCGGCACCGTCGTCGTGTCGGTCGGCGGGGTCGGGCGCGTGCTCGGCGGGCGGCAGCGTCGCGAGGAGGCGTCGGTGGCGCATCGTCGCCCGGGTGGCGTTCCGCGCTACGTTCGTCGCCGTCACGAGCAGCCAAGGGAGCAGGTCGCCGTCCACGAGCCGAGCGGTGCGCCGCCGACGCCAGGCCTCGAGGAACACCACCGCGACGACGTCGTCGACGTCCACCTCGGGCGGCACCAGCCGCACGGCGTGCCGTCGTACTCGGTCGCGATGGCGGTCGAAGACGCGGCCGTAGGCCTCGCCGTCGCCGCGGCCTGCAGCCGCCCAGTCCTCGGCGTCGTCGCCGCTTCCGGTCCTCATGCCCTGGAGTGTCCGGCAGCGCCCGGATGGTTCCATCCTGCCGCTGCCGGTCGGGCGCGGAGAAGCATGACGGCGACGAGCCCACCCACCCAGACACACACGCCGAGCGGGTGCATGGCGTGGATGACGACCTCTCGATGACCGTGTACCAGCGCCCTGACCCACGTCGGTACCGAACCAGTGCGAGACCTTCCACGCGATCTCGCTGACCGATGGCTCATCGGTCGAGTTCGTCAACGACGTACCGGCGTTCGATGCCGGCAGTAGCTCGACCCCACTCACTGGACTGCACTCGCTCCTGATGAGCGTCGAAGTCGTCGCGGCTCTCGAACCGTTCCTCGACGGACCACGTCAACGGACTCTCGGTCGGGGCGACCTCGAAGGCGATGCATCCTGGTTCGGCCCGGGTGAGCCGAGTGTGTTCCGGGAGGTGCTCGCGAACTCGACGAGATTCCTCCTCAGTCGCACACACGAGCTGGCCTGACAGTCTCATCTCGCCCATTGCCCGAAACTAACGGGTCAAGCGACGTCCCGACAGCCGATCGGCTTCCGCGGCGACCCTGCCCGGTCAGCGATCGTCGATCGGCCGGTTCTCAGTCCGCTGACGTCGTGCTCACTGTGACCGTGCGAGCATTCCACGGCGCGTCGAGTTCTGGCATCGTCGAGCCGTGCGCCCGTCGACGATCCTCCTCGCCGCCATCACCGTCGCCTTCGGAGTCGCGACGATCACCGTCGCGGTCCTGATCGGCACCGACGGGGGACGGGCACTGTCCACCGAGCTCCGTCTCGGCATCCTCATCACATTCGTGTTCGGCGTTGCCTGCGTCACCACTGAGGTCAACCACCGCCGGCGGGCGCGGCTTCGGCAGAAGGCCGAGACTCATCCCGGCACCGCGTTCGTCACCGCGCATGCGACGGAGACGACGGTCGCCGACCTCTCGGCCTGGAGCCCGAGGCTGCGTGTCTCGTTCCCGTGCGACCTCGGTTTCGACCGGACGGGGATCACGAGTTGGTCGACGCGCAACGACGGGCAGGGGACACCGATCGCCCTCCGTTCGGAGGTGCTCGGCTTCGATGTGTTCAGCGAGCCCACGCCGCGCGGTGTCGCGTACAGATGGGGGATCGTGGTCCACCTCGCGCCCAGGACACTGGGGCCCGGAGTGGTCCACCTGTGGGTGGCCGACGACCAGCCGGCGCAGGACGAGTACGCGATGCGCAGGACGATCAGTCGGATTGCGTCTGCGCTCGGCACGATCCGCTGACCGAGCCCGCGCCGTACCGACGTCCCCGAGCCATGGGGTCTGCACGAGACGCGTTCAGCCCGTCCGAACGTGGCTCGGCATGCCGGACGCGGTCGAGCATGCCGACCACCGAGCGAACGCTCCCCATGCGAAGCCGCGTTGTCTGCGGCAGTCTGACGCCATGGAGTTCTCCTGGTGGACCTGGTCAGCGCTCGTGCTCGTCCTACTCGGCGCGCTCGGCCTCTTCGTGCGATCCGCGGTACTGACGGTTCGCGAGTACGGATTCGGGCAAGGGAGCCTGCTCCGCCGACCAGGTGCCCCGTGGTTCTGGAGCGCGATGGCGCTGACCGCTGTCGTAGGAGTCTTGATGACGATCTGGGTTGTTCTCCTGGACAGCTAGCTCCAGGCCTCGGGACGACCCCGCTCGGCAGGGCTGGCAACGGCTCCTGAAGACGGCGGACGCGACCGTTCTCGCTAGGGTTACAGCGACCTCGACGACAGGAACACCAGGATGCCTCCCGCTGACACCACGCCTGTGGATCCGGACCGATGGACCGCCGCTGCGCGGCTCGCCGAGGGTCTGACGGATGACGGGACACTCCGCCGTCGAACCCGCGTCCTGGTCTGGGTGGGGACCCTCGTTCTGCTCTCGTGGGCCGCTGGAGTGGGACTTGCGCTGATCCTGCCGACCGCAGGGCACGGTGACCAGACGGGGGACACCTCGACGGTGCGGTTGCTGGTGCAGGTGGCGCTCCTGGCCGTCGGGTTCATCGTTGGCGGAGTGGGTTTCGCGTGGGCCTACCGGACCGGGCACTACATCACTCGCTGGCGATTCGTGAGCAGTCCACTCTCGCGGGCTGAGAAGCGGTCAGTCCAACGCCAGATCGCGGACAAGGAACCGCTCGACGCCGAACATGCCGACATCGTGACTGCGGTCGCTGCTCAGAGCCGGAGAGCCACGCTCGGGATGGCGCCGATCTACGCCGCGATGATGCTGTTCGCCGCCTCGACAGCGGTGAGCACCGATGTCCTCTACCTCCGCTTGCTCGAGGTCGCCGTGTCCGCCTGCTTCATCGCCGTGTTCGTCCAGCTCGCCGTGATGTACCGGAGAGCTGGACGGTTCCTCGCCGCGCATCAGCCCAGCTGACCACGACTGTGGCGCGTCGAGGCCATCGTCTTCACCGTGGGCTGTTCGCTTCGGTCAGAGACGCCGACCACCGCGCTCGGTGGCAGACCAGCGACCGGACAGCAGTCAGGTCCGTGGAGCGGCGTCGGGGCCGAGCGCGGTCACTGTCCCGATGAATCGAGCCGGTTCCTCGTCATCAGTGAAGGTCACAGGAGTGAGCTCGGAAACCGGAATCAGCCCACTCGCCCCTTCATCTGTCCTGAACCACACCGCGGGAACAGATTCGCGGCCCTCCTCTGCTGCGAGCATCGCAGCGGCTGCGAGCCGCGGCCAGTGCGCCTCCTGCTCCGCGGAGACACCCATCGCTACCGTCTGAATCGTCAACACGCGCACGTGTTCATCGTGCGCCGATACCTGCTCGAGCGCGTCCCCTCTGCCGATCCCACGAGGCGGGTGTCACGCTCGACGCATCGGCCGCGGGCAGGCCTTTGAATGAGAAGTGCCCGCTTCTCCGCTCCTCGTCCACACTGCCGGCGGAGGACGAACCGGCACGCGGAACGTCGAGATGCGGTGTCCGGCTGTGACGGTCGAATAGCATCGCGCTGTGTGGTCGCCTGATCAGCCCGAGCCGTCGAAGACCGGGCAGTCCATCGCAGCGCTGGTGCTGCTGATCTGCTCCGCGACGGGCTTCGCGATCCTCTGGGCGATCATGTGGGTTCCCGTGCTCCTGACCAGCGGCGCGGGCAGTCTCTTCCTCTACCCGATCGTCTTCTTGCTGGCCGTGGGACCGTGGGGCGGCGCATGGACCGCCTTGGTTCTGGCGACACGGTCCCGGAAGCGGCCAGGCGCCGTACACAGCGAGAACGTCGCGGCCCTCAGCGCGATCCTGCTCGCCCTCGGGCCGATCCTGCTCTGGTTCGGACCAGTGGCCACTTGAGGTGACCACCTCGACAGCCGATCGGAGGTCGCTCGCCATCGTCGACCGATTGCTCTGGACAACTGGTGGTCCTCTGTGGGAGCTTGTGTCCCGTCAGGAAGGTACACAACCTGCGACAAACGAGGGGTGTCATGATCCTGCTTGCTCAGCCCACAGTTGTCGCTGTCGTGTGCTCCGCCGCGGTGGGAGTGGTCGTCGCAGTCGCCGCCCTCCTCAGACGTGCCGGTGTCAGCAGCGCTTCCGGAACCACGACTGAGAGCGATGCCCACATGCTGCGGTGGCGTCGACGCCGGTTGGCTGGTGTTGGTTTCGGTCTGATCTGCGGCACCCTGCTGTCCGGGTTCGAAGTGTGGGCCCTGGGGATCGACAGGGGCAGCCCTGCTGCTTGGTTGATCGTCGCTGTGGCTCTGCTCGGCAGCGTCATCGGGCTCGTGGTCGCCGGCGTTCCTCAGGCCAGACGCAGTCCCACGAGCTCGAGAGTGGCGCACTCGCGCCACCTGCGCTTCGAGGACCTGGTGCCCTCACGACTGCGGTGGGGTGCTCGCCTGATGGTCGTCCTCGCGGTGGTGGTCCTCATCGCCACGGTCGCTCTGGTTGCGATGCGTCAGGGCGCGACGCAGT
>Ga0265797_10004692_pt1 | contig 20612 bp, 11 predicted proteins | sample P2T30metagenome_FD_192433 | JGI IMG/M metagenome (GOLD analysis project Ga0265797, IMG submission 192433) | Plant litter microbial communities from East Loma Ridge, Irvine, California - P2 T30 | ecosystem: Environmental > Terrestrial > Plant litter > Unclassified | place: USA: California...
ACCACGTCATATGTTGCACGCCCGCACCCTCGAACGGCTCTCGTCTCAACTTGAGTCGTTGATCGTCAGGACTGAGTTCTGTCACACCCGCATCAATCGAACGCTTCTCGGTACCATTTACGGCGATTGGCTGGAGGGTAAGACGCTGTCTCGGAATGGAGGAGGAGCAGAAGAAATGCTAGCCCTACGATCTTCGATGCCCCGCCAAGTGGAGTGGTTACTGGAGTGGAGGAGATTGTGCTCAGCTGCAAGTTCCGAGGCTCGCAGACTGGAGGGCAGAGCTGAGCAGCGCCACCGACTCGATTCCGGTGCTCCCGGAAGGCTGGGCCGGTCTGTATGCACGATTATGCACGGCGATTACGAGCTTTCTGTAGGTTTCAAGCGGGTGTTGGGAGAACAGTCATCGTTGTTGTATGGTGGGAGATGTGATGATAGAAATTACATGGCCTTATCGCTGGACAAGAGGCGGTGACAGAGGATGTCGTTTCGCCATGGCAATAATGATGATGCCAATTTGGCATCCTTGATCGGAAACCCGGACAGCCGTGGTAGCGAGTGGTAGCGAGGGCGAACCCGCTTTTTGTCATGGCCAACGACTGGTCAGAGGGTCTCTCCGGCGCTCACCCACAGATCAGCGTCTACCCTGCCTGAGCCTTCGCGCAAACTCTCTTACGCTCATGGCAGCATGGCATCGCATAGCGCATCTTGATCGCAGCCATGTGCGCGCCGGTTGGCAGACGGCTCGTAGCTCAGCCTCGCACCTAAGAGACGTCCCGTCACCGTCACATTCCGCCGTGCCATCTTCCAGTCGTCCCTTCGCTTGATCGTTGGATGACACTTGCAAAAGACGAGCAAGGGTGCTGGCCGCTATCCCCATACAAACCCTAGTCTTGACGACCGGTCCGCCTGTTGTGCCTCCATCCACCGCTCAACAACGCTCCACCGTACAACAGTAGTTAGTGCTGTATTATTTTCTGTTTGTCTACCTCGCTATCGCTGGCCGCAGCACCTCGACCTCGACTCAGCCTCGCACCGCGACTACTACGCCCACGCAGACTCGACTACGACGACTCGCAGCCTCGCTGGCGCGGCAGCCAAGTCTAAACCTACTCTGTCCGCCTCTCAAGTAATGCATCTGGCGCTGGCGCCGAGTCCTTGTATTTTGGCGTCTATTCCCAGCGACAGAGTCCTCCATACTTTGTACGCCATACCACAATGACCTCGTATGGGTCGTCAACGGTTGCAACGGCAACTTCGAAACAATCTCGCGCAAGACTGCATAAGCGCGGCAGTTCCACAAGTTCTTCACCGGCACTAGGGCCACCTTCGACACTTCGAAACAGCATAGATGCATTCACCACGCCCTTTGCGACATACGAAGAGCCCTCGTCCAACCACTCTATAACGTCAACTCCGAAGTTGAAGCCTTATCTGCGCAAGACTTCCAGCACAAAAGATGACCAAGGAAAGCTCGACTTGTCACGATCAACAACAGAGAACGAGGGTCTGGCAGGCTTAGGGATACAAGATATTGGCGCAAAGACCGCCAGCGATGTCTCCTTCTCGGCAAATCCAAGGAGGAGGACAACATCACATTCGAGGACCGTAAGCGGCTGCTCGTCTGTGTCAAATGGCTCGGGATCTTTCAAGCCTACACACCCTTTCATCCACCCAATGCGACAGACACCCAGACCATACACACCGCCTATACCAACGCACTCGAGCAACTCATCGCTTAACGACGACGAGGCCGACGAGAGCAGCGATGTGGTCGACGACGAGTTCAAGCTTGGCAATGGATATCGCTCTCGGCGCAGCATGTCGATCAGCTCCACGCCTCAGATCGCACCAACGCCATTGTCACAATCGCACACGGCCTTGGAACTGGGCATGGTCCCTAAGCTGACCAGCAACGTTTCTCAATCGAACCTCTCCACCTTGTCAACAAAGTCTGGCTCGTCGCCGCCAAAGCAAAGCAGAAGCCGAGGCGAGTCCACCATCTCTGAAGACCAAGCCATATCGCCATCTTCGCGCACAAGTATCGACAAAGCGTTCTCGTTCGTCTCCCGCAAATCAGACGTGGAGCTCACCAGCCGGGAAGAGCGAATCCGTGAAGCCAGGCGCAAGTTCGAAGAGAAGGAAGCAGAGAAGACTCGCAAAGCCGAGAAAGAAGCGTACAAGAAACGAGAAAGCGATCGCTCAAAACAACATCGCCATGAAGAAAAACAGTCCCGGCGATCTGAAGCTTCCGATCGTAACGGTAGCAGACGACCAAGCATCGTCAGCACCACTCTGCAGATTAGTAAGAACAGGAAAGATGAGCGGAAGAGGGACAGCATGAACGAGAAGTTCGACTCGCGACCTTATGAGAACTATGCGGAGTCCAACGAAGCATCGCTCCCTGTGCGAGGAAGAAAAGCAGGAGCATCGGAGAAGACACCTGCCACTGTGCAGAAATATCATCCCAAGCCGGCCAAAGGCAGCTGGGTGAAGTTCGAGACCTGGGTTAGAACGCGAGTGTCTAGCTGTGGTGGAGAACGACGGACATAGCAAGTCTCATACGTGAGATCCCCGCAAAAGCATGCCACCGGGCATCAAGGTTGGAGCATTTGATTTATGCGGAGCAGAAAAATACCCCTGAGGCCAGAAGTAGTTTGCGTTCCAGTTGGACATTTTGGACCAATTGCGGTGGGCATATGTGTTTGCGATTCGATGTTGCGGCAGGCTTGCGAGCTTCTCGCCGGCAGTACACATGTGGTGGTGGCTATATAACGACAGCAATGAATAACGACCTTTACATCTGAACATTCGTAACACGTGTTCCCTACGTTTCCATACCATTCTCTTGTTGTCGAATTGATGTCGTATAACCTTGGCACCGGCTGGTCTCGACATGTCGTGGCTTCAATGCATCGGCCGCATGAACATCAGTACACAATCCTCATGTGACTATACCAGACTAACAATCGTCATTGCGACTCCACATCTCTCTGACGCGAGATTAGGCATTGCGCTGTTCCTGAGAAGAACGCCGTTTCACAAGGCCTCTCCGCCAAATTCAGACCCGCATGACGTAGCTGCATTGGCCATAGCTCTGCCTTGCTGCATCATCCCACCTGACACGCGACCTCTGCTCCTGGCCATAGCTGCTATTTGTTCTCCTTGAAAGCTACCTGACACCTGCTCTCTTCTTCCTCTCATTCAAACCAATCCTCACAACTACACTGCACTACTCTTACGAACTTACATCCAACTCTACCAACACACCACCACCACCAACCCACAACCCCTCCAAAACACATCAATATGCGCGGAAACGCTACCCAGATCAGAGTCCACTACAAGGGCGACAGCGACGACTTCATTGTCTTCGCCGAGAACGCTCAGGCTGTTCAGGACTGGAAGAAGGACAGGAGCATTCCCCTTGCTCAGGTCGTCGACAGCTTCAAGGTCTTCGTCACCCACAAGTAAGCCTCACTCTACCCCGCCATTGACCTCCTGGTCAGGTTACTGGGCAGCATCACAGACTTGAGAGGCATCATAGCTAACAATGTATGAACAGCCACGGCAACCAAGGCACCCTCGACGCTGCCGCCAAGGGCACTCTTGAGGCCGAGTTCGGCAGCTCCAAGGAGGAGGATGTCATCATCAAGATCCTCGAGAAGGGCAACATCATTGAGAGCGAGGTAAGACTTGACCTTCCGGCATCTCTCCATCTGAGATTCTACGAACATCAACTAACACACATGTCTAGAACTCTGGCCGTGACGGTGTCAAGAACATCAGCGGCGGCGGCGCCGTTGCCCACTAGATATACCCAACCCATGACGAGCAAGGAAGACGAACATTTACGATAGACGAACGCATTGTGTTGCATATCCCCCTTAAGCTGGGAGGAGGCATCGGAGCAGATAGCATGGCGTGAGATATCGCTGTGGCTCCAGTGCAGGATGGATGTTGTTGCCACACTACCACTTCGAAAGATGTGGTCTTCGGGCGATGACTCTACCGACAGCTTGGGAGCCGGATGTCAATTAAGAAAAGAAAAAAAAGTTTAAAAACATACCTCTTGGTCCCGTATCCGCGTGAGTGTCACTTTCATTTTTTGAAGTCATCATTGATGAACTATGTCATTTTCACAGGACGCTGGCATTCAGTTACAGTGAACGAGACATCTCTTGCCATTGAGAATATTCTGTCCGGATGTTCCTCACATTGTTTGCTGTCACATGCAAGCATGCGCCTGTACCTGCGCCTAGTCACCACAGCGGTGAAGCTGCATTTGCTCCATCCTGGTTGGCTTGCTTGCTATTAGCTTCCCGCTCCCGGCTGACCTTATACAGACCTTCACTCCATTCAAACCCGCCTCAGATCATCTGACACCAATAAGACTCTCAGCTGGCACGTGTACACGCCTCAAAAGCGCGTCAAAATAAAATTTCACGGGCTCATTCAGATGGTGACTGTCAGGCGACTTTTATCTTCGTTCTTTTCACCTGCCAGCGTTCATCCTTTCACATGCTATTATCTCCTGGACTACTACACTTTCACGAGATTGTGGTCTGATTGCACGTGAGCGCTTTCGTTTGCGGTTGCATAAATGCGATTCACGTTCTTCTCTTGGTTTGCTAAACTCCTACCACTCTGCTTCGTCCTTTTCTTGCGACTACGAGCCACATCTTCAAGACGTCGCAAACTACATCTTCGCTCTTGGATCCTGACGAACAACACTGGTCGCATTCAAAGGCAGCGACGTACCTTCGTACCGTACTAATCAACAGGAACAATCGCATTGACAACACGATCATCACAATCCACCGAGCGCAAGCTACAACACACTGAGCACAATATCACGGCGGTCGACATCGCAGCAAAACCATAACTACCAGCCATCCTACACATCTTCGCACCAGTCGGATCGCCGAGTTACACACCGACATCAAAGCAGACGTATTTTCAGCATGGACGGCACTACACCCAGAGCCACCTTGCGTTCCTTCGTCGACAAGCTCCGCCCGATAGGCCTCGTTCAAGAGGCAATGTTCTCTGGTCGCTACAGTCCCGCCATTGCCGCCCAGGTTGATGGCTTGCAAGACAAGTTTCGCCTGGCAACAGAAACCGTTGATGCGATTTTTGAGGCGGCTGACCAGGTTGTCTGGACCGAGATTCCCGGCACTCGAGTTTTCAAGCATCTTTCCTTCATGCGTCGCGTCGTTCGCAACACTTTGCGAGCCTCCGCTCCTCTTGCAAACGGGTCATGCCCGTTCATCGACAAATTACCCGCCGAGATTCGCAGGAAGATCCTCATCGATGAGCTGAGCGTTCTGCCGTCTCGCAACTTGCCTATCTACCCAGCTTGTGGCGGAGACCGCGGCGGTCTCTCGAATCGCCCTCAGAGACCCAACGCTCTTGCCGACCTGATGCTCCTCAACAAGAAGATTCGTAACGAGATTGCTGAAGCTGTCTATGAGGAGCGCACCTTCGCCATCCACGTCCACCCGGGCTTCCAGGATGCTGGTATCGAGTTCCTCCACGTCGGCCGTCAACCGCTTCAGTACCTCGACCACATCGGCGACGGTCGCTTCACCAAGTTCCGCACCGGCGAGATGTTTGGGTTCTGTCGCCTCAAGAAGATCGAAGTTCACATCTTCCCTGACGATGGCGTGTTCCAGCACTCTTCCATCAACACCTACTTCATGAACATCGCCCTTGTTCGTCTCCTTACGCGTAATAGCGATGAGGAATTCGACCGCATCACGTCCATCAGGATCGTATTCCAGGAGGCAGATCCTTTCAAGCCAACCGCTGTCAGTTCCTGGTGGGATACTGTCAAGGATCGTCCGCGCGAGACTAGCATCCACGGCATCTCGGACGTCGAGTTGGTTCTGAGACCTTTTGCTCTGCTCACGCACGTACATCAGGTGGATGTTCAACTTCCGGAGCACGTCGACAGGCACGTGCGGTCTGTCAAATTCGTCGAGTCGCTTGTGCACTGCATGACTGCGACAACTCAGCAGGGCACCTTCAACAGTGACGCTCTGGAGATGAAGATTGAGAGTGCGAGGTTTGCTCTGGAGGATCACATTCGGAGGAAGCTGTATGGCAGTGGTCGACGCATCGACGTGCCTAAGATCACAGGCGAAGAACTTGAGGACGACAAGCAAAGCCAGGAGTCTGAAGACGACGATGACGATGACAATGACAACATGAAAATCACGTCAGAAGACGACCCTCCCGAGGACCAGCCTAGTAGCGACATGGACGGAGACCAAACCCCAAATGCCTCCCATGACGCGGCTGAGTATGCCATGTTCGACGAGGACGGCGGCTTCCCTGACGACCTGGATTCTCTTCACGAGGACATGGATGTCGCGCCTAACGCGCTGTCTGAGAAAGTTGCGAGGTTCGTCGAGTGCTTCTCGGTCACTGGAGACGTCGCGAGGATGTACTTGGATCGCAACGGGGAGGACCTCGAGCGCGCGTGTCAGAATTTCATGGACATGTCCGATGTCGAGAAGGCTGCTAAATCTAAGCGTCGTGCCTTCAACGATGGCCCTGCGACTCCGAGCGAACACAGCGAGTCCACTTACCCTGGCGGAGGCTCTGGGGCCCCGAGCGGTGCAGGAGAAGTTGATCACAAGCGCAAGGGTAATGACATGGGCAAGAGCGAGAACAAGAAGGGCAAGCAGAGGGCCACTAGGGCCACTGATGATGACGACAACGTGTACAAAAATGTCAGGTGGGACGATGACAGCGACGACGAAGATGACGACGACAACCATCCGAATGGGTCACTCAGCAATAACCGATTCCATGCACTTCGTGCAGGTCAGAGCAGCACGCAGCAGGAGTTCGACACAGCATCATGGCAGAACTTTGATCCACAGAATGCGACGCGATCGCAGATGCAGAGGCGTCAAAGACGACTCAATGCCCTCAACCACCAGAGGAGGAGGAACTTCTTCACGGGGGGCCAGGATGATCATGCTTCGTCGAGCACCTCCGGAGTGAATGGTAGCGACCGCGGCCGACCTACCGAGAGAGACACCCTCCGTCTTGCAAGTCATACTACTGCTACTACCAGTTCAAACAACGCGCGTGGCGTTGCGAGGCCCTCCCGTACTGTTGTCCGCCGTGACAGCTCTACCAGTCTGGCGGCGAACTACTCAGAAGACGGCCAGCAGGTCTCGGAGTACAGGCCTTATGAGTCGCCTCGTACTACCACCTCCAGGAGTCAGATGGTCGAGCAGAGGATGCGTTATCTTATGGAAATCGGCGACATTGATCAAGACTCCACTGGACACAGGAGCACCTCCAATGATCACTTTTCTCCTTCGCACCTACCGGCACAGCACGATGGAGCAGCTTCCTCCTCCAGGGCCTCGAACGCTTTCGGCGGTGCGCAGTCGCAGCTGAATGGTGTCACGAATGGTTTTCTGAATGGCCACAACCCCTTCACCCACAATCCCTTCGACGATCACACCCTCACTACGCAATCGGAGTACCACGGCTTGTCTCTCAATGAGATGGGCGAAACCTCGTTCTCCAACGCGGTGTTCTCAGAACTCGGTTCACTCCACGACTCCTCCAGCATGCAGCAGCCTAATGCGGCCGAGAGCAGTGCTGCTGCTCAACTCCACGCTTCATGGAACACAGGAAACTACAATCCCGGGGGATATGACAACGCGCCTCTACCCATTCCCGGGTCTTATGATTCTTACGTTTCTGCTCTTTCCGTCAATGAACAGCGGATACAGATGGAGTTACAAAGAGACTTGGTTCGAGCTGGTCTACTTGATCCGAGTCCTCTGTTTGGCCTTCCTGTGCACGCCGCCACCCACTCCACTCAGCAGTCCTCATATTCCACTACGAGCAACGCTGTCGCTCCGCCGTCTCTCCAGCACTCAGGCTTGACTTCTAGCTTGGAAGACATGGATGTTGACGCCACCGAAGACGCTTCGCCCGAAGAGGAACTGGTTGGCACCAAGCAGCAGGGAGATGGCGACTTCTAGAGTCAGTCGCAGTCTAAGCTTCGCGGGCTGTCAGATCTCTTGCGCGGCTAAGTCGTATCAGAGGCGACGACCGAGAACGAGAGCTGCTCTTTTGCTTCTTTTGCTTCTTTTCTTTTTATTTCTACTTCCTGGGGTAAACAGAACCCCGATCCTCACACGTTGTGATGCGTGCACAGGAGCGTCAATTGTTTGTCACGATTTGCGATTTCGATAGTATCGACGGGATGCTTCCACAGATCTGCTTCCATCTTCAGATCAGTTCGAAGGTGCCCGAAAGGTTGAACGAGGATGGAAAAGAGTTGCGGCTAGTGCCACGACGAGAAATTATGAAGATCGATTATACAGCTTAGCAAATGAAAAAAAAACCGTTAAAATGATAATCTTGCTTGACTTGAGAGGTCCATCCGTCCGTAGCGTGTGGTGAAACGAAAGATCTTGCAAGCGATAGATGAGAGTTCTTGAGCCAGTCAAATTTATATTTGCTTTCTACAAGTCATGTCAATCAACTCTCCGTACTCCCACAACACGATGCACTCGATCCTCAATCTCAGCCACAGACTGATCCAGTCTCGACATCGTGCCGGCAAAATCATTCATCATTAGAGCAATACCTCCTACCTGCCTGGCAGTACGCCTCGTTTGCATCCGGCTCAATTGTTCAAACAATCGCTGAGCCTTGCTTTTCCTCCGTAACCATTGTAGACGCCTGCGCAGTGTGAAGTCGCAGTATCTTACGCGCTGCGGCCAAAATTCGTCATCCTCATTATCCTCGTTCGCACTGCGCGGCCTCTTCTCGTACGAAGGCGAGTTATACGCCTCGTGGGTATAGTAAGGACTAGACGATTCTCCTCGTCTGCGAGACCGCCCGCCGCCCACTTGACGAATCCCTTCTTCTCCCGGCTCAAGGAACGGCTTCTCGAGCGCCTGGAACTGCTTGATCATATGCCGCACAGCATCAGACATAGTCTTAATCGTCGCACCATCCAACTGCAAATCGATGTATTCTTCCACCATTCTACTGCCCCGTGGATCGCGTTCTCTCTGCCGTTGTTTGCAACTCTTGCGGAGGAATTTGAGCGATGTTCGTTCTTCTAGGAGCTCTTGCCGGAGATTTGTGAGGTAGGCGTGGACTTCGTGCTTGGCTTCGGTTAAAGTCGCGAGGTTGGCCCAGACGACTTTGATGAAGGTTCCGAGGGTGAAGGCGAATGATACCATGCCGATTATTCCGGAGATGAGGAAGAAGGGCGAGGTGGTGGCTGTTGTTGATACGACGACGCCCATGGCTGGTCGAGATGGCCGTCTACACTCGGTGTAGAGCTATAAGTGGTTGTGGTGTAGGCAGCCGCGGTCACGGCGCTGCCGTCGTTATTGGATTGGCAAGAGACATGGTTTAGTCGTAGATGTTGGCATCATGTCTGGACGAAGTAAACAATGATCTACAAAGGCTAAATCATGAAGAGGTCCACTATCTCCACCTCGGTACTCGCTCGGATGCCGTGTACAGTCCTCGCATGTGCATGCACGAGTCTGTGTATAAGCACATTGTGACTCGAAGCTCGAGCATCTGAAGAGTCACGATGATACAGCTGTACTATGATGAATACAGCCTACATGTATTCCAATACCAAGAGCTCGTGTTCAATGCCCAGATCGTGAGAGTGGGGCTTCTCACGTGACGTGAAGCGTGACTCTTCTAGGCTCCCGTCCCTCTGCTGACTCAGCCATTTTCCTGGGGTATTCCTCAAGGTCCAAGGTCGCTTCTTGGTTTGAACCTGCCTTGACAACAGTCCGCCGAGAGATGAAATACGAGAGAGACTTGATTAAGAGTAGTTTGATCGCGGAAAGCATCCTTCCGCATTGAGTCACCTCACCATCTCTGACCGGTCACCAATTCCATCACACAGCAGCAGGCAGCAAGCCGGTGCAAGGCAACGACACGTAGGTATTGGCATAAGTATCCTCTATTCTCATTCTCATCCCATCGGTCATTGATCAGCACACTTTCACAACAACAACCTCATTTGTAAGCCACAACCTCCAACATTCACGACAACAAATCGTACCCTCCCTCGCTCAAGCCATTGGCATCCAGGATGCAGACCAGACAGCGACCCCGTCACGGCTATCCCGACATCTGCGCTCTCTACTTCAATGTACCTCATCCCGTACACAATGGCGCGGGCCAAAGCAAACGGCGCTATCTTCCGCAGGTCAGACTGGACTCTCACACAATCTTGAGTTCGCTCTGCTACACAACAACCTTGAAACAAGTCTTCAGCAACTCGAGCAAAGACGCCATTCCCCAAGCGCGGTACACGTTCCCGCTCTATGACGGCGTAACCGTCAGTGGGTACACCATCACATACGGCGACACGACACTACGAGGGGTAGTCCAGCAGAAGGACGTTGCCAAGAAGACCTATGAAGCTGCAGTCCAAAAAGGGGAGACCGCAGGTTTACTTGAATCTCTTCCAGCAGGCGTGTTCGGTGTCACACTCGGCAACTTGCCCCCAAGCACTGATGTGCACGTCAACATCGTCTACTGTGGCGAACTCAAGCACGATGCTGGCATCGACGGGCTACGCTTCATGCTACCAACCAGTATAGCACCACGCTACGGAGACTATCCTGGAGAGTTGCTGGAATCCACTGCTGTCAGCGGCAGCGGCATCAGTATCACCGTTGACGTGGACATGGGCAAGAGCGCCATTCGAAAGCTGCAATCACCTTCACATCCGATAGCAGTGTCGATGGGCGCCATCTCTTCGGATGCTGCGCATGAAACATTCACACCATCAAAAGCCTCTACAACTTTGACTCTCGGTACCACTGAGCTCGCCGACGATTTCATTGTGCAGCTCCTCGTCGATGACATCTCCAAGCCCCAAGTGCTTGTTGAGAAGCACCCGGACCTTCCTACTCGCGCCGTCGTGGCGACGCTCGTTCCAAAATTCAACCTGCCGACAAGCCACCCAGAGATCGTCTTCATCGCAGATCAATCAGGCTCTATGCAAGGTCCTAAGAACGATGCGCTGATGTCTGCTCTGATGGTGTTTGTGAAATCTTTGCCTCTGGGCGTCCGCTTCAATATCATAGCCTTTGGCAACTCATTCAAAGCTCTCTGGCCCAAGTCGCAAGCTTACAATGAAGATAATATGAAGGCGGCTCTCAAGTTCATTGGCACCTTCCGTGCTGACTATGGCGGAACCGAACTTCTGCAGCCGGTCAAGGCAGCTTTCGAACAAATGCTAGGTGATATGCCGCTCGAAGTCATGTTGATGACTGATGGTGAGATTTGGCGCGAGCAAATGCTTTTCGAGTACATTAACACTCAGATCACCGAAAAGGGTGCCGATGCGAGGGTCTTTGCCTTAGGTATTGGCAATGACGTCTCGCACACTCTTGTCGAAGGCGTTGCGAGAGCTGGCAACGGCTTTGCGCAATTTGTCGCAGAAGGTGAGAGCACTGATAAGAAGGTAGTCCGCATGCTCAAGGGCGCCCTTTACCCACATCTGAAGAGTCGGACGATGGAGGTGCGGTACAACAAGACTGAGACGGTCGAAGATGACGACTTCGAGCTTGTTGAGAAAGTTGACTATTGTCTCAACATCAAGGATCCACACGATGCTCCGTCATCATCAAGCGCTCTTGGGACGTCCGAGAAGCCTATGTCCTTCTTTGACACGACAGCCGACCTGGACAAGCCGATTCGACCAGCTGGTCTCGATCGGTACGCCCATCTTCCCAAATTTGATACGCCTAAAATTCTTCAGGCGCCCAGCGAGGTTCCATCTCTTTTCCCCTTCAACAGGACTACGATTTACCTTCTTCTCGGTCCAGATGCGCCGCAGGAGCCCATCTCCTCCATCATTTTCCGCGCAACCTCTCCTCAAGGACCACTGGAACTTACCATCGATGTCGACGAGAAGGAAGCTATCGGGGCCACAGTCCACCAGCTCGCAGCAAAGAAAGCTATTCAAGAACTTGAGGAAGGTTGTGGCTGGCTGCAAACCGCAAAGACCAGCGCAGGCTCACTAATCAGAGACGAGCATAAAAGCCGTTTCGACGAGCTCGTTGAACGCGAGGCCGTCCGCCTTGGCGAAACCTTCCAGGTCGCTGGCAAATGGACGTCTTTCGTCGCTGTGAATGCAGATGATTCGAGCCGTATCGAGGAAGACCCGACGCAGCCTGCATATGCTGGCCATGCTGCAAGTTCCCGCCGTCGAAGAGCAATGCCTTCAGCACGGATGCAAATGAACAGCATGCCTGCATCCTTTGCCCCCCAGCCACCTATGACAAGCTCCGTCGAGAGCAGATACGCGCCGTCACCTGCAGGGTTTGGCTCATCAGCATTTGGCTCTGCAGCCGCTCCGCCAGGCACCGCGAGAGCCGCATCCGGGAGTCGCGGGCACCGTTCAGCCACGAAGTTCAGTGGTAAAAACAAGCCACTCTCTGCAGTCGCTCCTCTTCCACCACCTTCACCAGGAAGCTACGCCGCGAATAGATACGCTCCCTCAGCTGGGGAATCCGGCTCCGCACTATTTGGTTCTTCGTCTGCTGCGTCAGCCGGAGCATTCGGCCCGCAACAAGTTGCCTCTGCAACCTTCGTACCAGGAGAGAGCTACGGTCCTGGCGTGGGCATGATGCCGTTCAATACAGCGGCACCCATGGCCCGTAGATCTGCTGGCGCCAGCTCGATGGCTTCAGCCCTCATGACCAACATAAGCGCAGCCTCCACAGAAAGCAAGGAAGAACAGGAGGAGGAGGAGGAGAGTAGTGATGATAACATGGGATTCGGATTGTTTGACGATGATGCACCAGCAGTCCCGAAACCTACAACGTCCGTCTCCCCTCTCCACAGCCTCATCAGCTTGCAAACTTTCTCAGGCGCATGGGAATGGCGCGACGATTTGTTGGCTGTTGTGGTGCCAAAGGAGAAGAAGCTGGCGTTCGATGCTGCGTTTGGCTCGGAGCAGGTCATGGCTACTTGCCTTGCTGTTGCGTATATGGAGGCGCGATTGGCTGACAGCAAGGACGTTTGGGAGATGGTCGTAGAGAAGGCGAAGGCCTGGGTGGGCTCCCAGGTGGGCACGGGTGTTGTGGACGGGCTGGTTGAGAAGGCCAAAGGACTGCTTTGATGAGTGATGTCTGGTTGCTGCTCACAGGAGGCAATGGACGCTGATGAGGAATGATCTGACGACTCGACGGCTGGACATGACACAGGTTAATAAAACTATGGGGCCCAGATAGTATCGAAGATGTAGGACGCAGAATGAACTGGCACGTTCCTGACATGGATGTTCAATGATATATTAGTTGCATCTTCTTTTTGTTTGGTTCACGTGGGTACGGCAATTCTAACCCCATCAAGCATGCATGAACGGTCACAAGTACATAAGAATAGCGTCAGGTACCAAAAATCTCATATTGACATACTATACAATGGGAGAAAAAGAAACATATAGCCAATAACCGACTCGCAAGCCATGCGAGTCACTGAAGCCTCCTGCGATGAAAATATTTGTTGCCTCCAAACGCCCTCATCCTAATAAATCGGGTATCATAAACCAGTGTGCTTCGTAAAAATCTCGATAAGCTTCGTCGCTCAACCGAGCATGGTCCTCGCATTTACAAGAACCACATCGTATATGCCACACCAGCCACGATGGGCCAGTAGCCGGAAGCCTCGAGCAAGGTCTGGGTCAGGCTTCCGGCGGCTGCTGAGCTCGCAGTACCGGGGGCGGTAGTGCCCTCCTCGAGAGTGCCGTTGATGTAGAGCGTGTTGTTCCTGACTGAAGAGACTGCTTTGTCGTTTGCCACCTCGTTGAGGTAAGACTGGTCCTGAGTGTCGTCGCAGCCGCACTCGGCGTTCTCGGCGCAGAGGCACTGCACGCGCCTGGTCTCATTCTGGCCGCTGGTCTCGTTGTAGTATGTCACGGGTCTGTCCTCGTTGTAGCGGTAGCTGTAGGCACCGGCGAGCCAGAGACCAGGGAACAGGGCGAGAGCGCCGACACCGAGAAGGACGGGCGCAGGACCTCTCCAGCCGCTGGGAGTACCGCCGGCGCGGTATGGCTGAGCAGCGCCACCAGCGTAGCGTGAGCCGCCGCCGTAAGAGCGCGGTGTACCACTGCCGGAGGATGTCGAGCCGCCTCTGCTGCTTCCTGATGATGATGATGATGAACCACTTGTTCGGCCTCCGCTACTGGAGCTGCTGCTGCCGCCGCCGCCGGCGCGTCCGCCTCCACCGCCCTTGCGCTTGTAGAGCTCTGAGCTGGAGTCGACCAGGTTGTTGAATGCTGCTGGCATCGCCAGCGCCTGGATCGTCGTGATGAAGCCGAGCAGGTATAACAGTGTCTGTTGGACCTTCATGATGACGTCGGTCTCGTCTGTGGTGTGGGTGTGGGTGTGGGTTGGGTTGGGGTCGTGACCGTGGGGTTAGATGGCGCGTAGTATGCGCAAAATTGTTGATTGTGTTTGTCGCGTCTTAACGTGTAAGCAATGCGTTGGCAAAGGTCGTCTGAGGCAAACGTGCGCTGGACCAGTTATATGTAGGTAGCACGAAGTGGCGTAGTAGACAAAGGAGGAAACGAGGAAGCTGCGCCTTGTTAGAGTTACCTCGACTGTTAACTAAGCGACTCTGGAGCAGTAAGCGTGCTTCATCGCCAGCACAGCCTAGGCACTCCAGCCGCAGATCCGAAATTGACATCATGGAGCGGCACGATTGGTTAATCACAGATCCTTCAGCATAGTGTGTACCGCTGATAGGGCAATCGTCTAGCTAAACGATCTGACCGACGGGCTGTGAGCGATCATGTGATGTCATGAGCAAATCACAGCAAATGTAGTCATCCATCTTTCATCATCGCCACGAGATTGAAAAGACAAGACATGACCCTGATCTGCTTTCTGCTTGGCGATAGGCCCTGCAGAGAGTCAAGGCGTGAGGCTCGTGCCCTATCACAACAATTAGAGTCCGCGGACTTGGCTAGGATTGCGGCACAGTGGCACAAACGACAATGCTATTTTGCTAGTGCCACAAACACCGCAAACACGCCGCACGAACCGATGGCTATGTCTACTGACTTTGAGGCGCAATACTTCGAGAAATCGGCTTCTCCGCCAGATACCAATGCGTCCGTCAGCAACATGCAAGATGCGCTTATGTGCTTAGTAACAAGACACGGAAAGACTTGGCTTGCCACAGCACGTGGCCTCTGAAGAGTGTTGTATAGGTCCACGATGCCTGTGATGCCGTGTACACGCTCTGGTCTCAGCGTTATAGGCGTTGATGAGCGAACAGGCGACATTAACACGACTTGCGATTCTCAATCATGAGTGTACACATGCTTCTGTAGCGGATCCGTGATCGATCAATCGGTACGAGTAGACTGTCGAGTATAATCATTGCAAATCATTTGCAGGACGTGAATACCGACATATCCCAAATACTATATACTTCTCTACCGTGATGATTGTCCAATCTCACTCGTTTGCATCCACGGTATGGCTATGCATGTGCTGCTCGCATCCTTCCTCGCATCGTATGGGGCCTGACTGTGTGTTGAAACGTACATGTAGGTAAGAACCGTCTACATTATCGACCGCGGCAAGACAGACGCAGTAGGGTAAGCTCGTAGGTGTCTGAAGATGCTTTCTTTCTGGTGGTATGTATGCTCTTGCGTCAATGCATGAAGGCTTGTACCCAGGTAGTGCGGTGGATTTTACGTCCTATTGATTCTCCGTTGATTCGTGAATGTCTCTGAACAGCTTTGCTTGTTTGTACAAACACGGAAGCCCACACGTTAGCGCGAGAGCTTTTTGTCGGTCTTTACTACCGAATGAACTCGACTGCAGGTTGTATTTGTGTGTAGAACGTGTAAATTGACCATTGTTCTGATTGTATGGGCGATCGAGTGCCACCAGTGCGGGTTAGGGTTGGGGCAAGATGTATGTGAATACATCTGGATTTTCCGAGCATTTCTTCGAATTGAACAGTAATCGTGAATATGTACAGAGATGGCGATGGAGATCGTTGTATTACTCTCATCGCAGCTGCATCTATCGGTCTATTCTGTTCCCAAGCACAGCACAGCATGGGCATGCCTAATCATTGTTCGAAGGCGTCGTTAAGGTGTCCGACAAATAGACCTTTCACTCTAGCCTTGCTCAAGTTGTGCTGTCTGTTCAGCTGGATGAATTGCCTCCGCAGCCTCTGCAACTGCGGCAGCGAGGGCGGATTAGTCGGCAAGTCGACCTCGAGATCATCGCCCACTGTCACAGTTCCTCCACCCTCTCCAGGATGGTCCGCCGTCCATGCCGTGATCGCCGCAATCACATCAGAAGTAGACTTGTCGAGCTCGTACAGGTAGTCTTGCTCAGTCGCAGGCCTCTGCACAGTCGCAGCATTAGGCCGCACGACTTTCGTCTTGCCATCGGAGCCCACCAGCGCGTCCCAGATTGCATCGTAGTCTGGCGCTTCGTCCTCGAAGGGCACGGCAAATAGCGGTGCGTCCCAACGGTTCATGCCGTTTGGTTCTTCGTACCTGAAGATCAGGTTGTCGAATACAGCTGGGTCGTACGGCGGCGAGGTGGTGGCGTCAGCAGACTGCTCGAGAGCGGTCTCGTTGAATTTGCGACATTGGTCTGGCTGGGTACCAATCTGGACGACGCAGTTTGGCGTTTGCGCACCTTTGGCTTCGCAGTACAGTTGATAGCGGAAACCCTTAATGTAATTCATGCCGTCGGCGACGACGATGGTGTCGCGATTCAGGGCACGTTTGATGGCCGAGTCGAAAGTTGCCCGGGCATCTTTCTCAGCTCGCGCAGTGGCGTAGACATTGCGGTCCAGAGCAAGAAGGTCGTCGTTGATGTGCTGGAGTTTCAGACGTTTGATGCGAGGCTCCGTGGACTCCTCGATGCGTTTCTCAAAGTTGTCGATGAGCTGCTTGCTGCGGTACGTCTTGCCCGATTTGGGGTAGCCGGAAAGGAGGAGGAGCTGTTCGTAGTAGAGACGGGTTAGAGGATCTTCTGGGTGACGTCGGGCTCGAGTGGGTATGCGCGAGTACGCACCGGCATTGTTTGGCTTGTCGCTGAAGTGAGGTATCGTCATCCAGCTTGGAAGCGTCGATTGCGTGGAAGGCGGCTGCGACTAGCTTCTCTTGGCGGAAAACTCGACTATCTTGTGGAAGGCTAGACCTAGGCTATACCACACATGGTTGATTATGCAAAACGACGATGCATATGCCGACCGGGGTTTGCAAGGCTCTGGTTGTTTTCCTCGATATTTGATTGACAGCCGTGGACGTCATTTTCCGAATAATTATCAGATTGGCTGATACCATGAGTCAGGGTTTGTGTGTGGTTGTACGGAAAAGACGTGACGCCAGATCAACGAGTCGTTTGATTTAATAAGATCAACAATATGTGGCAATATCCATGCACGCAGCCACAGAACAAAGATAACAAAAATTGTGTTTCGGATCCAGGTGGCTGATGGGCGTACATGTTAACAAACAGACCATATAGCAAGACGATCATACGATGTGATATCCCTGTCGGCGTACAGGCTTAACATTATGTATGAACACGTACTGAGACTCGCGAGACTGAACGATCGACCTTCTCGGCATAACTTGTCGTTGACTGGACAAACACAGCATGTCCACGCAGTTCTTCTACAGTAGTCGCAACGGCCTGTTTGAGAGCGAGCATGTTGACTTCCAATCGGAGGATTTCGGGCGGATGTCGCCTTCTGCCAATCCGAATCTTTTTCGAAGATGCTAGGGCCTAGCGGCCCACTGTGATTGTGCCGGCGGCAGCAAAAGCAGCAATCTTCGCTCTTTCTTCCAACGGGCCCTCCACACGCCCGCCGCAGGGACACATACTCGCAGATCTGCCTGTGGGAACAGTCTTGCGCGTCCAAAGGACCGCCCGGCAATCAACCGTTTCTCCGTCTCGAGGCCGCCTCCAAAACAGCCCCACGACCCCAAGGTTTCCCCAGGCACTTCTCCACCTCGTCCAGAAGAAAAAGAAGTATAAATCCAGATCTACTCTCGCTTTCCCTCGGCTACTTGCCCTCGAAGCTCTGTGTCGCGTGAACGCTGTACCCAACATCTGGTTTAATAAGACCGAGCCGAGATCCTTGCCCTCGCTCTATCCCCAGATCGGCCTTCATTCCTCCGCATCACCAACCCACCCTGCCGCCCTGCGTTGTCGATATCCGCCCGGACCTTCGATCCAAAGCAGATCCTGTGGCTGCAAGCACCCCACGCTTCCTGCGAGAGTCGCTTCTCCTTGCAGGCGCATCCGACGAATCAGTTGCCGACATAGGCCTGCTATTGCCTATTCCGCCGCCTTGGCCGCAGGTGCTTTTTTCGTTTCGACAACTCGTCATCGTCTCTTGTCACATCCAGACGACAAGGAGACACTACAATCACCACGCCTCCCCAACACTGTCAGACTCCAGGAACTAGGTCCGGCGAAACATACCTCTTTCGCCACTTCAGACTACCGGCCACATTTACGGCGCCACTCCAAACTTTACCTTCGACCGGCTATCCTTCGGGGTAAATACCTTGGACGACCGAAGTCACCTCGGCCACATCCCGACTATCTACCATCAAAGATGATGGAAACCAGATCCCAGACTCGCCAGCTCTTCAACCAAAGACCGACATATCCTCAGATCTCATCATCAACATCATCATCAGACAGTACCCCGACCTCGACGCCATCGTCTGCATTCAACAGCTCTTCAAGTCTCAGCTATACAACAAGTCCAAGCGGCTCGTCGTCAACATCCGCTGCCGCAAACATGCCTCAGCAAATGTTTACATCCGCACCGATGCCTTCACCCTCAGTCGTCCAACGCCAGAACTACTTCGGGTCGGCGTCAGCACAGGGCCCAACATCACACCCTGAGCAACAGCCATTACAACAGCACAGGACTTCTGTGTGCCAACAGCACATGGGCCAAAGAGGTGGCGGCCACGGAGCACCAGAGACTGCACCTTTCCTTCAAGACTTCAACCTCGTTGCTGAGGCTGCCAAGAGAGCGCAGACGGCTTGCTTGATGCGGGACTTTGATGAGATGGAATTGTAGTGGATGATGAGGGATGAGATGGACCTGTGAATGAATGATTTTACGGCGTTAGTATGGGCTGGCAAATGGATGGCTCCTTGACGAGAGAGCCAATATGGCATTATGAGGGGTTGGGTTAGCATTGATGAAGCGATTGCTTGGGTTTTCATATAGGTTTTGATCTCCGCACCGTTATGACGTGCTTGCGGAGTATGTGTTTTCAATGTTCGGGCCTTCAAGATACACAAGATGTAATCGACTACAACATTTTCACACAATGTCGCTGTTCTGGCTTGAGTCTTGAGGCCCAGATGATGAAATACGGTGATGCCCGAAGCAAGCATATCGATATATGCCTCGGCGATGGCCGCACACTGGGCGGGCGTAGGAGGTTTCCAGAGATGCCTACATCAAGAAGATAGGTATGTCTCTTGTCCATATGTAGAGTGCAGTGGATATCGAGAAGCATATAAAGACCACGTTAAGGTAAATGCTAAGCTTTGATCTGGAAAGAACTGGAGCACAGCACAGAAGCCCCATCCAATCCCCACGTGCTGCAACTGTGACGACGACTGTGCGCGCCAGCCTCGCCTAAAGTACTCGCTCGCACGATCCATAACTGCTGAGCGAGCCGTGCTCAGCCATTGCGCCGTGACATTATCACCACTACACTGCATACTACGCCGGCATCTTCAGCGAGACCCAGCACGCCCATATACCGAGTCAGGCCGCAGCGTTAAGCCGTTGATTATATTCCCACGGCACATCCGGCGCTGCCGACAGAGCTGCTGCGCGCAGACATACAGTCAGCTTGAGCTTCCTCAGCGAGCGCCATCCTCGGTCGCGAACATCCAGCCAGCCAGCCAGCCGTCCGTCCGTGACACAGCAACACGGCAAACATGTCCGGCTACAACCAGTACAGCGGCTACGGTGGCAATCCGTACGGCGGCGACGATCAGCAGGCCGGCGGTGGATATGGCAGCGGTGGAGGATACGGCGCCAACCCATACGGTAGCGAGAACCCGTACGGCGCGGACTACGCACAGCCAGTAGGACTCTCTTTCACTGTTCTGCGCGACAAATCTGCAATGTACTTACTGACCGCTCGCAGCACCAGCAACAACCTGCGACACGCCTGAACCCGCCTGAGCTCCCGCACCAGCACTCGACCTACAGCCAGGCGACGCAGGATTCGAGCTATTCACAGCAGCAACCCGGCGAGGCCTACACGACCAGTGCGAATGCGCCGCCACTCCCTTCCGAGCCCAAAGGCCACGTCGAGTACGTGCAGCCTTCGTCAAACACCCTCTCGAATCCCGACTTCCTCTCGCGCGTTGAAGCCGTGAAAGCCGATATCCGAACTCTCACGACCCACGTTGGCCAGATCGCGACCCTCCACCAGCAGTCGATATCCAGCGCCGACAATGCGGGTGCTTCGAACGCGCTCGAGAGCATGGTCACGCAGACGCAGGTGCTCAACACCAGCATCAAGGACCAGATCAAATATTTGGAAACCGATG
>Ga0265797_10004694_pt1 | contig 20600 bp, 21 predicted proteins | sample P2T30metagenome_FD_192433 | JGI IMG/M metagenome (GOLD analysis project Ga0265797, IMG submission 192433) | Plant litter microbial communities from East Loma Ridge, Irvine, California - P2 T30 | ecosystem: Environmental > Terrestrial > Plant litter > Unclassified | place: USA: California...
ACGCGCTGCAGATCAAGACCGGTTCGCTGTCGCGTTCGGACCGCATGGCCAAGTACAACCAGTTGCTGCGCATCGAGGAAGACCTGGGCGACATCGCCAGCTACCCGGGCCGTGACGCGTTCTACAATCTGAAGTAATTCTGTTAGCCGGCGCGCGGGATGGGGCGATCCCACCCGCGCGTCGGCTTTTTCACTTTCCTGACTTTCCTCCATGCGCCTGATCACGATTGCCCTGGCCGTTCTGCTGGTGCTGATCCAGTACCCACTCTGGCTCGGCAAAGGTGGCTGGCTGTCCGTCGCGGACATGCAGAACCAGGTCGAAACCACGCGCATCAAGACCGAGCAGCTCACGGCCCGCAACAGCAAGCTCGATTCGGAAGTCGACGACCTTACCGAAGGCACCGGCGCGGTCGAAGAGCGCGCGCGCTATGACCTGGGCATGATCAAGCAGAACGAGATTTTCGTGCAGGTACTGCGCAAGAATGAAATGCCGGTCGAATCGATGACCGTGCCGCCACCACCGCCGCCGCCGAAACCAGGCGCGAAAGCGGCTGCCATGCCGCCTGCGGCCATGCACTGACAACGCCGAACCTCATGACCCAAGAACATACCCCGATCGACCCCGCCAGCCTGGACTCGCTCGATGCGATCGCAGACTGCCTGGCCGAAGCATTCGAAGATGGCGATGGCGCCGTGATTGCCGCTGCCTTGCAGGCCGTGGCGCAAGCGCCGGGCCTGGGCGCGCTGGCCGCGAGCGTGGGCATGCCGCGTGAACAGTTACAGGCGGCAATGACGGCGGGGGAATTCGATATGGATCTCACGCTCGAGATCATGAAGGTGGTGGACTTGCATATGAGTGGTGGGAAGTAAGCTGCTGACGCTGGGGCCTCGCCCGGCGTCCTGTCACCACCTACGTAAAAACGTCGTTCCCGCCGAGGCGGGAACCCGAGTTTTATGCGCAGCCGGTAGCGTTTAACGCAATCGGCGTGCTGGCAAACTTGGGTTCCCGCCTTCGCGGGAACGACGTTCATGGGGCTGACCTAAGTTAGCCCCTGTGCGGCCCGCGAGGGCCGCATCACCTGTTAATCGCTCGACTTCGACGACGCGTCGCCCTGCTCATGGCCGGCGCCTTGTTCCAGGAACGCGCGCAGCATCCACGCATTTTTCTCGTGCACTTCCATGCGGGTCGACAGCATGTCGGCGGTCGGGAAATCGTCGATTTCGTCAGCGATGCGCACTGCGGCGCGCGCGGTGCGGATCACGGCTTCCTGGCCTTCGACCAGTTGGCGAATCATCTCTTTGGCCGACGGCACGTCGGTTTCTTCGGTGATCGTCGACAGTTCGACATAACGCTTGTAGGTGCCTGGTGCGAAGTGGCCCAGTGCGCGGATGCGCTCGGCGATATCGTCCAGCGCCGTCCACAGCTCGGTGTACTGCTCCTGGAACATCACGTGCAGGGTCTGGAACATCGGACCGGTCACGTTCCAGTGGAAGTTGTGCGTCTTCAGGTACAGCATGTAGCTGTCGGCCAGCACGGTCGAGAGCGATTCGACGATTTTTGCGCGGTCTTCGGTGTTGATGCCAATATCGATATTCATGTGTGATTCTCCATTAGTCAGTGATGTCTAGGTGGTGCCACTGTCTGAAAATACAACAGTATCAAACAAACATCAGCTTATCACTTTGTGCGAATAATCGCGGGACGCGTGTCGAATCGGCGCACCGCGGTTCGTCGTACCGATGAACGACCCGTCATGTGACCCGCAGTCCATCTCTGGAGGCATCATGAACAAGCAGATCATCTTCAACTTACCGGTCAGGGATCTGGCCCGGTCGACCGCGTTTTTTAGTGCGCTCGGCTTCAAGCTCAACCCGCAATACAGCAGCGACAGCGCGGCATTCATGGATGTGGTGGAGGGCAGCATTCATGTGATGCTGATGACCGAGGGTTTTTTTGCGTCGCTGATCGACAAGCCCGTGGTCCAGGGCAGCGAGGCCAATGAGGTGATTATTTGCCTGAGCTGCGAGAGCCGGGAAGAACTCGACAGCCTGATCGCCAGGGCCGTCGCGGCGGGCGGGCGGATCCCGCATCCGCCCGAGGACCATGGCTTCATGGTTGACCAGGGGTTCGAAGACCTGGACGGCCATCTGTGGAACCTCGTCTGGATGGCGCCGCAACCCTGATCGGGGGCCAGCGGCGCCCGGCGTCCTGACGCCACCTACGTTCAAGGCTAACTTACCCAGCAGTACAGCGGCCCGCAAAGGCCGCATCACTTCTTGGTCGCATCAGCGTACCACCTGCCCGATTCACCGGAGGACAGTACGACGGGTGTGACGAAGCGTGAGAATTGACGGTGCACCGCTCGCGTAGACTGGTTTTTTTCTGATAATGAAAGAGATCCCATGACGATGCAGCGGGCGGTGGTGGCAATGGTAATGGCACTCTCCAGCCCTGCATGGGCACAAGAGGCGGCACTCGTCGCCGATGCCGAAACAAAGGTCGAAGTCAGCGGCGTCAAGAACCCTCTGCTCCGCCCCTACCGCATCATGTCGCGCGGACTGGACGCCTTTGACAAGCACCATGGACTAGCCCCCAGCGCCAGTCTGCGCTTCGAATTGTGGAATGACGACGGCACGATCCCCGCGCAGGAGCGTCTCGCACTGCGACTGTCTGGCGACAAGGTGGACCTGGCGCTGCCGGTCGAGAGCGACGCCACCTTCGTGCTGCCGCGCAGCCATGAGGCATTCGACGATAACGCTGACCTGATTCTGAACCGTAGAAAAACGCAGATGCGTTGGCGGCCGCGCGTGCGCAGTCCCGGCGTGCCGGACAACGTGCGCCGATTGGGTGACATGCGGCTTGAATGCGAGGTGTCGTGGGCAGTCATGAAGGACGAGATTGGTTTGCTGGCGCGCTCCGCCATGGCGGTTGTCGGGGGAATGTGTCACGCGCCAATGACAGCGCTGTATTACCGCGCGCCGAAGCGGCTCGCGGCGGTACACCTGACGTCGGGCGAGCGCAGCAAGCTGCTGACACTCAGCGCCGATCGCAACAGCTATGTGGTGCCGGTGCGTGACAAGGACTGGGACAACGAGAGCCTGATCACCTACGAGTTCGCGTCCGAAAAGACCGATGCCATGCCAACGCAGGCCGCGCCAACACAGGCCGTGCCAACGCAGGCCGCGCCAATACAGGCCGCGCCAATGCAGGCCGCGCCAATACAGGCCGTGCCAAAAGAACAGGGCGCCGCAGCGCCCTGAATCGGTCAATCGGGCGGCGCAAGGCCGACCCATCAAGCACTCAATGCGTGCTGCCGCCCGGTGGAATCAAGGCTTCCACCGGCGTGTCGGTGGCGAACAGCTGCGCACAGTCGACCTTGTCGAACGAGTAGTGCTTGCCGCAGAAATCGCAGTTGATGCCCAGCTCGCCCAGCTCGGCCAGCGCTGTTTCGACTTCCGGCTGGCCCAGCATCTTGAGCATATTGCCGACCTTTTCGCGGTTGCAGCTGCAGTGGAACTGCGGGTGCAGCGGGTCGAACACGCGAATGGTCTCTTCCCAGAACAGGCGGTGCAGCAGCGTCGAGATGTCGGTCGAGAGCAGCTCTTCGTGCTTCAGGGTGCCGCCCAGCGCCGCGGCGCGGTTCCAGGTTTCCAGGTCTTCCGCTTCGGATGCCTGTTTGGTCTGGTCTTCGCCGCCGCTGTGACGCGGCAGTTTTTGCAGCAGGAGGCCACGCGCGACCTTGTCGTCGGCCGCGACCCACAGGCGCGTGTCGAGCTGCTCGGAGCGCAGCATGTAGTTTTCGATGACGGTGGCCACGTCGTCGCCGTCGAGCGGCACGATGCCCTGATAGGGCTGCTGGCCCGGCATCTTCTCGAGCGGGTCGAGCGTGATCACGAAGCGGCCCGTGCCCTGCACATTGATCAGTTCACGCAGCGTCGCTTCGTCGGTGACATCGACGTCCGGGGCCAGCTTGGCGGTGGCGCGCATGCGCAGGTCGGCGTCGCATTCCACGACCAGCAGGCGCACCGGCCCGTCGCCATGGATCTGCATCACGATCGAACCGTTGAACTTGAGGTTGGCCGAGAGCAGGGCGCAGGCCGCCACCATTTCGCCCAGCACCGAGCGCACCGCTTTCGGGTAGCCGTGGCGCGCCTGGATCTCGCGCCAGGTGTCAGAAATCTCGACCAGCTCGCCGCGCACGGCGGCGTTGTCGAAGATGAATTTTTGCAGCGTGTCCTGCGTCGTGTGCGAGGTATTGCGTGTGATGTCTGGCGTCGTCATTCTTTATCCGATTCTCTTTAGCTGTGTATTGAATAGCTGGCCCCGCGCGACATAGCTCGCGGCAGTACCTTGCAGGCGCAGCAGGTCTTCTTGTGTCAGTGTCCGCACCACCTTCGCGGGCGCACCCAGGATCAGTGAGTGATCGGGAAATGTCTTGTTCTCGGTGACCAGCGCGCCGGCGCCGACCAGGCAACCCTTACCGATGCGGGCGCCGTTGAGGATCACCGCGCCGATGCCGATCAGGGTGTCGTCGCCGATGGTGCAGCCGTGCAGCATGGCCTGGTGGCCGATCGTCACGCCCTGGCCGATGTCGAGCGGGTAGCCCATGTCGGTATGCATCACGGTGCCTTCCTGCACATTGCTGTTGGCGCCGATCGTGATGCGTTCATTGTCGCCACGCAGCGTCACGCCGAACCACACCGACGTATTTTCCGCCAGGGTGACCTTGCCGATGACCGTGGCCGAATCGGCGACGAACGCCGACGGATCGATCTCGGGAGCATGCTCGCCCAGCTGGTATATCGCCATGGATGCGCTCGCAGAAGGTTGGAATGGCGCTATTTTACCGCCCTGCGCCTTGCGCAGTGCCGGCTTCGCCAGCGCCCGAAGTCCGGCAGATGGGGCCGTGGTACGCGAATTCAACGGGGCAGCGATATAATCATCTGAACGATCGTTCTTTTTTTGAGGTCTCATGAAACTTTCACGTTCCGAATTTGTCACGGTGCGCGGCCTGCGCCTGCATGTGCGTCATTGGGGAGACGAGGACGCGCCCAAGCTGTTCATGCTGCATGGCTGGATGGATGTGGCGGCCTCGTTCCAGTTCGTCGTCGATGCCCTGGCCGGCGAGTGGCACGTGATCGCGCCGGACTGGCGCGGCTTCGGGCACAGCGACCGCTCTGGCGCGGATACCTATTGGTTCCCGGATTATGTGGCCGACCTCGACGCCTTGCTCGACCGTTTTTCACCAGGCGAGCCCGTGAACCTGCTCGGCCACAGCATGGGTGGCAATATCGCCAGCCTGTATGCCGGCGTGCGGCCGCACCGCGTAGGCAAGCTGATCAACCTGGAAGGCTTCGGCCTGCCGGCCACGCGCGCGACCCAGTTTCCGAAGCGCTTGGCCAACTGGCTCGACGAACTGCGCGCGCCGCCCGAGATGCGCGGCTACGCCGATCTGGACGCCGTGGCGGCGCGCCTGCGCAAGACCAATCCGCGCCTGGCCTACGAGCGTTCGACCTTTCTCGCGGCGCACTGGGCCGAACAGGATCGGGATGGCCAGTGGCGCATCCTGGGCGACCCGGCGCACAAGATGACGGGGCCGTTGTTGTACCAGGTCGACGAGATCATGGCGGCGTGGTCGGCGATCACGGCGCCAGTGCTGTGGGTCGAGGCCGAGGACACCGATATGTGGCGCTGGATGGGCGCCAAGGAGCAGGCGCGCGCCGAAGTCGACCGCCGCATGGAGTATCTGAAACAGGTGACCGCGCGCATGGTGCCGCAGGCGGGGCACATGTTGCACCACGACCAGCCGGAAATGCTGGCGCGGATGATCGAAGAATTCCTCGCTGCGCCAGCGGTTTGATTGCGCGTACAATGGGACGTCCATCGCGCTACTGAATATCCCATGCTGAAAGTCGATCTGCACTGCCATTCCAATGTCTCCGACGGCGTCCTCGCGCCATCGGACGTGGCCGCTTACGCCGGCAAGAGCGGCGTGAACGTGTGGGCGCTGACCGACCATGATGAAGTCAGCGGCGTGAAGGCGGCGCGCCAGACCGCCACGGCGCTGGGCATGCGCTTCGTGGCCGGTGTCGAGATTTCGGTGACGTGGGCCAACGAAACGGTACACGTGGTCGGCCTGCAGGTCGACGAAGACAATCCGGCGCTGATCGCCGGGCTGGGCGCCACCCGCAGCGGGCGCGAGAAACGGGCGCGCGAAATGGCGGCGCAGCTCGAGCAGGCCGGTATTCCCGAGCCGTATGAAGGCGCACTGCGCTACGTCGCCAATCCCGACCTGATGTCGCGCACCCACTTTGCGCGCTACCTGTGCGAGATCGGCGTGTGCACTACCACGTCCGAAGTGTTCCGCCGCTTCCTGACCGAAGGCAAGCCAGGCTACGTGCCGCACCGCTGGGCCACGCTGGGCGAGGCGATGGGCTGGATCCAGGGGGCGGGCGGCATCGCCGTCATCGCACATCCGGGGCGCTACAAATTCAGCGACACCGCGCAGGGCGCGCTGTTCGACGAGTTTCGCCAACTGGGCGGGACCGCTATCGAAGTGGTCACCGGCAGCCATACGCCGGACCAGTACGGCACCTATGCCGAAGTCGCGCGGCGCTATGGCTTTCTCGCATCGCGCGGGACTGATTTCCATGCGCCGGGCGAGTCGCGGGTCGAGTTCGCCGAATTGCCGCCGCTACCATCCGGCGTCACGCCGATCTGGCACGACTGGTTCTAACCTCTCTTTTCAGCTGATGTCATCATCGCCGCCTTGGCGGCTGGCTGCGCTCGTCTGTTGCACTCCTGTCTTTACAATGAATTTCCTCGTTCGCCCTTGTAAATCGTAATTTATACTCCAATTGGAGTATAGACAGCGTATGGAGGTCACGATGAAAGCAGTTTTACCGCAGCAGAAACTTCCCGACAGCGACAAGGTCACGGTCAACGTGGGCCTGGTCGACCTGGCCCAGGTCGACCTGCTGGTCGAGGAAGGGTTCTATTCCAATCGGACCGATCTGGTGCGCACGGCAATCCGCAACCTGCTGACGCAGCATGCGGACGTGATTCGCCAGACCGTCGTGCGCAAACGCTATGTGATGGGCTTGTACCGCTACTCGGTGCAAGAGCTCGAACAAGTGGTGGCGCAAGGGCAGCAACTTGAAATCCATGTACTTGGCCTGGCTGTCATCGAAGACGACGTATTACCTGAACTCGCCCGGAACGCGATCGCTTCGATCCAGGTCCTGGGCGCATTTGTTGCATCGCCTGCCGTGCGCGCCGCGCTGGCAGATCGCACACTCACCTAGACTGGATATGCCATGAAATCGCTCGATCAATTTATCAACAAGATGGTGGAGTCGGCCCGCCTCGTGCAAAACAAGGATGTGTCGTCGGCCACGGCCATGATCCAGGCGGCATTGGCGCAGGCCGGCCTGGTGCCGGGGCAGCCGGGGCAGCCTGGGCAAGCCGGGCCCGTGGGCCGGTTCGTGAAAGATGACGCGGCGGCCTTTGTCGACATCAACCCGGCGCCCGATTGGCAAGCCCATTTGCGCAAGGGGCAGGCGGCCATGCGCGCCGCGGGTTTCGGCCCCGATGCCCACGCCCATCATGCGGATGACGATGTGGCGTTGATGGAACACGATGCGCCCGGCACCTTCGAGTCAGGCGTGTTTTCAAACGCTGCCGGCCGCCGTCGCTACAAGCTGTATATCCCGTCGCAACCGTCGACCGCGCCGCGCGCGCTGGTTGTGATGCTGCACGGCTGCACCCAGAATCCCGACGATTTCGCGGTCGGCACCGGCATGAACCGCCTGGCCGAAGAAGCCAACTGCCTCGTGCTGTATCCGGAGCAGGACAGCGCCTCGAACCACAACCGCTGCTGGAACTGGTTCGAGTCGGGCCACCAGGCGCGCGATGCAGGCGAGCCCGCCATCATCGCTGGCATGACGCGCCGGATCGTGGAGGAGCATGGCGCAGATCCGGGACAGGTGTTCGTGGCCGGCATGTCGGCTGGCGGCGCGATGGCGGCCGTGCTGGGCGCCGAGTACCCCGACCTGTTCGCGGGAGTGGGCGTGCACTCCGGCTTGCCGGCCGGCAGTGGGCGCGACATGATCACGGGGTTGCAGGCAATGAAAAAGCCGGGCAAGGGGCGTACCCTGCGCGAAGCGGTGCCGGTCATCGTGTTCCATGGCAGCACCGACCACGTGGTGGCGCCGGCCAACGGTGAAGCGGTACTGCAGCAGTATGTGGGCGCTCACGCCGGCTTGCGCGCCACGCCGCTGACTGTGCGCCACGACGACGCGGCGCATGGTGGCCGGCGTTGCCGCCGCAGCGTCTGGCGCGATGACGCGGGCCGGGCGATGGCGGAGCACTGGGTGGTGCAGGGGGCTGGGCATGCGTGGGCGGGTGGCAATACGGCAGGGTCGCATACGGATGCGGCAGGGCCGTGTGCGTCGAAGGAGATGCTGCGGTTTTTCCTGGAGGACTGCCGCTGAGTGATCCGCATCCGTGCCGCCTGCACGGCCCGCACGGCCCGCACGGCGTTCCCGCGCTGCCCGCACGTCGTTCCCGGCCTCGTCGGCCACCTTGGCGGGAACCCAAGCTCAGCGTGCGTGGCCGCAATAATGTTATCGGTCCGCTGCGGACTTGGGTTCCCGCCAAGGTGGCCGACGAGGCCGGGAACGACGTGCTAGAGGTGGTGGTGCAAGCAAGCCGATAGTGTTAGTACCAACCAGCTCTACCCTTGAATTTCCCGACAACCAGCCCAATATTGGCGTCCTGTCATTAATTCAGGAGTTGTTCGCCATGAAGCGCATTGTTCTTTTCCTCGCCACCAATCTTGCCGTTGTACTGGTGCTGTCGCTGGTCATGAATGTGCTCGGGCTGGGCCGCGCCGTGTCGGCGCAGGGCATTGACTTCGCCTCGCTGGCCGTGATGTCGCTCGTGATCGGCTTCACCGGCTCGTTCATCTCGCTGCTGATGAGCAAGCCGATGGCCAAGTGGTCCACCGGCGCGCGCGTCATCGGGCAACCATCCAATTCCACCGAGCAGTGGCTGGTGGATACGGTGCGCCGCCTGGCCGAACGCGCCGGCATCGGGATGCCCGAGGTCGCCGTCTACGATGGCGAGCCGAACGCATTCGCCACCGGCGCCTTCAAAAATTCGGCGCTGGTTGCCGTTTCCACCGGCCTGCTGCAAAGCATGAACCAGGAAGAGGTCGAAGCGGTGCTCGGCCACGAAGTCGCCCACATCGCCAACGGCGACATGGTCACGCTCACGCTGATCCAGGGTGTGGTCAATACCTTCGTCGTTTTCTTCGCGCGCGTGGTGGGCTTCTTCGTCGACAAGATGCTGTTCCGTAAAGAGGGCGACGCGCCCGGCATCGGCTACTACGCCACCGTGATGGTGTGCGAAATCCTGTTCGGCCTGCTGGCCTCGATCATCGTGGCATGGTTCTCGCGCCAGCGCGAGTTCCGCGCCGACGCCGGCGCCGCCAGGTTGATGGGCAGCCCGGTGCCGATGCAGCATGCGCTGGCCCGCCTGGGCGGCTTCGCGCCGGGCGCGTTGCCCAAGACGATGTCGGCGTCGGGCATTTCCGGCAGTGGCGGCGGCTGGGGCGCGCTGTTCTCGACTCACCCGCCGATGGAGCAGCGGATCGCCGCGCTCCAGTCGCTGCGTCAATAACAATAAAGGGACACTATCCATGGGCCAGTTTTTCCAGATTCACCCAGAAAACCCGCAGGCGCGCCTGATCAAGCAGGCCGCGCAGATTGTCAGCGCCGGCGGCATCGTCGCGCTGCCGACCGATTCGGCCTACGCGCTCGTGTGTCGCCTGGACGATAAAGCCGCCGTCGAGAAACTGCGCCGCATCCGTGGCGTCGACGACAAACACCACCTGACACTGCTGGTGCGCGACCTGTCCGAGGTGGCGCAATATGCGCGCGTGGACAACACGCAATACCGCCTGCTCAAGGCGACGATGCCGGGCCCCTATACGGTGATCCTGGAAGCCACGCGCGAATTGCCGCGTCGCCTGTCGCACCCGTCGCGCAAGACGATCGGCCTGCGCGTGCCCGAAAACGCCATCACGCTGGCGCTGCTCGAAGAGCTGGGTGAGCCACTGATCGGCACCACGCTGCAATTGCCGGGTGACGAGCACATGCTGTCCGATCCCGATGAAGTGCGCGAGCGCCTGGAAAAGCAGATCGAGCTGATCATCGACGGCGGCGCCGGCATGCTGGAAGCGACCACCGTGATCGACCTGACCGGTCCCGAGCCGGTGCTGATCCGCGAGGGCAGGGGCGACCCCGCCGCCTTCGGCTTGTAACCTGCAGGAACGCGGCCTGGAATACCGTCTTAAGAATTCCACCGGTCAAGTGCGCGCCGGGCTCTGATAGAATCTGCCCCCATGGAAGAAACGATTCGCACCATCGCGGTGTATGCGCTGCCGGTCCTTTTTGCGATTACCCTGCACGAAGCCGCCCACGCCTACGCCGCCAAGTATTTTGGCGACAATACCGCCTACTCGCAGGGGCGCATGAGCCTCAACCCACTGGTGCACGTCGATATCTGGGGCACGATCGTGATTCCGATCGTGATGTTCCTGTTCAGCGGCTTCGTGTTCGGTTATGCCAAGCCGGTGCCGGTGGAGTTCGGGCGCCTGCGCAATCCAAAGCGCGACATGGCCTGGGTGTCGCTGGCCGGCCCGCTCGCCAACTTCATCATGGCCGTGCTGTGGCTGATCCTGGGCGTCTTGCTGGTGTTCTTCCAGGTCGGTGAAGAATTTCCGCACAAGGTGGCGCAGGCCGGCATCATCACGAACCTGCTGATCATGGCGTTCAACCTGCTGCCGATCCCGCCGCTGGACGGTGGCCGGGTGGTCACCGCGATGCTGCCGCACCGCGCTGCGTACGCCTTCGCGCGCATCGAGCCGTACGGCTTCTTCATCGTGCTGGCGCTGGTGCTGCTCAAGGGGGTCGGTTACTGGCTCACGCCGGTGATGGCGCTGGGCGGCTACCTGGTGCAGCTGGCGGCGACGCCGTTCACGTTCTTCCTGCTCTGAGCCGATGACGGTCATCGTGAACACGACGGCGCTGCCGGCGTCGAACTGGGTGGCGCGCTTCGCGCCGCTGGCCCGCGCCGGCGAGGCGCTCGACCTGGCCTGCGGCAACGGGCGCCACACGCGCCTGCTGGCGGCGCAGGGGTTACAGGTGCTGGCACTGGACCGCAAGCCGGAAGCGCTGGCTGCCAGCGCGGGCGACGGTGTGACCACGATGGCGTACGATCTCGAGGCCGATGGCGCGCCCTGGCCATTCGAGGCGGGGCGCTTTACCGCCATCGTTGTCACTAATTACCTGCACCGGCCACTGTTCGCGCAGATCGCGGCGAGCCTGCAGCCGGACGGCATCCTGATCTACGAAACGTTCGCGCAGGGTAACGAGGTATTTGGCAAGCCGAGCAATCCGGCCTTCCTGCTCGCGCCCGGCGAACTGCTGGCCCTGGCCGATCATGGCGGCCTGCAGGTGCTGGCGTACGAAGACGGCCACGTGGAGCGGCCCCATCCGGCGCAGGTGCAGCGCCTGTGCGCCGCCGGTCCCGCGTACCGCAAAACCGAGGCCTGGCTCGACCATATTGTGGTCAGGAATGAACCATAGGGGCGGGGTATCCGCTACAATCAGATTTTTAAATGAATGGCACGGTCCAAAGATTATGATTAAGGGCAGTATCGTAGCAATCGTCACCCCGATGTTCGAAGATGGCACCGTCGACCGCGACTGTCTGCGTTCGCTGATCGACTGGCATATCGCCGAAGGAACCGACGCGATCGTCATCGTGGGCACGACCGGCGAATCGGCCACGCTGTCGCCGGAAGAGCATTGCGAACTCGTCAAGCTGGCCGTCGACCATGTCGTCGGCCGCATCCCTGTCATCGCCGGCACTGGCGGTAATTCGACCGTGGAAGCGATCGCGCTGACCCGGCATGCGAAAGCCGTCGGCGCCGACGCGTCCCTGCAGGTCGTGCCGTACTACAACCGGCCGACGCAGGAGGGCATGTACCGCCACTTCCGCACGATCGCCGAAGCCGTCGACCTGCCGATCATCCTGTACAACGTGCCGGGCCGTACCGTGGCCGACATGGCCAACGAAACGGTCGCGCGCCTGGCGCCGATCGAGAACATCGTCGGCATCAAGGACGCCACTGGCAATATCGGGCGCGGCATCGAGCTTCTGAACATGGTCGACAAATCGTTCGCCGTGTACTCGGGCGACGATCCAACCGCGATGGCGCTGATGTTCTGCGGCGGCGCCGGCAATATTTCGGTGACCGCCAACGTGGCCCCGCGCGCGATGCACGAGCTGTGCGTGGCCGCGATGAAGGGCGATATCGCCCGCGCGCTCGAGATCAACAATCGCGTGCTTGGCCTGCACGCCAAGCTGTTCGTCGAACCGAATCCGGTGCCCGTCAAGTGGGCACTGGCCGAGATGGGCAAGATGCCGGCGGGCTTGCGCCTGCCGCTCGCGCCGCTGTCCTCCCAATACCACGAGATCGTACGTGCCGCCCTGGTGGACGCCGGCGTTCATTCCCCATCCTGAACCCGCAAGGGTTCGGATTACTGACCTGATATCGAACGACATGACTATTCGCAAGACTAAGAATTCTAACGGCGCAACCCTGATCAACACGCCTGCCGCCGCCCGTGTGCTCTCGCTCACGGTCATCGCGTTCAGCCTGGCGGCCTGCACCACCATTTTTAGTGGCAACTCAGTGGACTACAAGGGCGCCAAGAAGGCCGCCCCGCTGGACGTGCCGCCCGACCTGACCAAGCTGCAGCGCGACAACCGCTACGCGATCCCGGACGGCCGTGGCGTCGCCACTGCCTCCGAATTCCAGCAAGGCCAGGCTGCAGCGGCCGCCGGCGGCGTGCCTGCGGTTGCCGGCATGTCGGCGTCCGGCCAGCCGATCGGCCCGATCTCGACCGATGCCGTCAGCGTGCAGCGCAACGGCGACCAGCGTTGGCTGGTGGTCAAGCAAACGCCGGAACAACTGTGGCCGCAACTGCGCACGTTCTGGGAAGAGCAGGGCTTCGCGCTCGAGACCGAGTCGGCCACCACCGGCACCATGGAAACCGCCTGGGTCGAGAACCGCTCGAAGATTCCGCAGGACTTCGTGCGCCGCGCCATCGGCCGCGTGTTCGACAGCGCCTACTCGACCGGCGAGCGCGACAAATACCGCACGCGCCTGGAGCGCCTGCCAGACGGCTCGACCGAGATCTGGGTCAGCCACCGCGGCGCCGAGGAAGTATTGACCGGTCCACAAAGCGAAACCACCACCTGGACTGTGCGTCCGAACGACCCGGGCCTGGAATCGCAATACCTGAGCCGCATCGTCGCGCTGCTGACTGGCGCCAAGGAAGTCGCGCCGGCCGAGCAGATGGTGGCCAATGCCGCCGTGACGCCGGAGCACGCCAAGCTGGTGGGCGACAAGGTCGAAGTCGATGAAGGCTTCGACCGCGCCTGGCGCCGTGTCGGCTTGGCGCTCGATCGCGTCGGCTTCACCGTCGAAGACCGCGACCGCGTACAGGGCATCTACTTCGTGCGCTACGTCGATCCGGATGCGGGCGAGACCAAGGACGGCTTCTTCAAGCGCCTGTTCACGTTCGGCAAATCGGAAGACGATGCCAAGGAAGCGCAGCGCTACCGCGTGCTGGTCAAGGCCGCGCAGGGTGCGAGCGTGAGCGAAGTGTCGGTGCAGACCAACGACGGCAAGGCGGAAACGTCGCCGACGACCACCAAGATCCTGACACTGCTGAACAACGAGCTGAAGTAATCCTCGTTGCGGTAATCAAAAACCGGCCTGATGGCCGGTTTTTTTATGCGCGTCGTGATCGTTAACTGGATTGTTAGCCCTAGCACGTCGTTCCCGCGGAGGCGGGAACCCAAGTCTGCGCGAGGATCGATCAAGTTCCGGATACACGATGACTCAAGGTACTTGGGTTCCCGCCTCCGCGGGAACGACGTGCTTGGGTTGCAGGAAACCACCAGACGTAAAAAAACCGGCCCGAAGGCCGGTTTCTTCATACCGAGTAACGAATTACTTGGTGGTAGCAGCAGCGTCAGCAGCTTGGGTGGCCGAGGTCTGAGCAGCGGCAGCAGCGTCGGTTGCGGTGGTTGCAGCAGCAGCAGCGTCGGTTGCAGCAGCGTCAGCAGCAGCAGCAGCTGGAGCGGTTGCGTCAGCAGCTGGGACGGTTGCGTCAGCAGGAGCGACGACAGCAGCTGGGGTTTCGGTCACTGGAGCAACTGGCGCTTCTTCTTTCTTAGCGCAAGCAGCCAGGGTAACAGCGAACAGGGAGGCGATCAGCAGGGATTTTTTCATGGTTTTTTCCTTAGTATTTACAAAAGTAGAACTACTTGATACGAATAATAATTACCGGTAATTATTTCTCGATGGAATTCTCGTGCCTTCACAAATAGCAAGACTGCCATAGACGCAACGGAACCTTCCTGATTGATATTATAGACAATTTTATAGTTTCGCAATAGCTAACACATGCTGTAGTGAAAGAATTTTGTGCTTTGATAAGGTTCATATTGTTACAAGATGCAACGCGCCGCTGGAATTGCTTGTTAAGTAACTCTCAGGCAACCACAAGTGCCATCTTGCAGGCGTTACAAGCCGGTCGGCGTGGGGTGCAGCGTGGCGCGGGATTCTTCCCAGATGGCGTCGAACCGGTGCCGTGGAACATCGACGGCGCGAGGATCGTCGATATTCGCTTCCCCCCGCATATGGTCACTATGGAAGCGGCGCACCACGTGCCGTTCGTCGGCGATGCAGAACGAATCGGTCAGCTGGCGCAGATTCTTTGGCGTCTGGCGGCATTCGCAGGCGTGCCCGTAATCGCGCAGCAGGCGCAGAAAGCGCGGGAAATGACGCTCGATGTGCGCAGGGGAGTGCAGCGCCAGACGCAGCGTGCCGCCGCGCTGGAGGAATGCACGCAGCGCCGCGTCGACGTGGGTGGCGCCAAGCGCGAACACGGCGCCATCCGGATCGAACAGGCACAGGCTGTGCTGCGCCGTCGCCACCACGGCGAGGAACTGCGTCTCGCAGTCGCAGCGGGTGTCGAACGGGATGGCGCGGGGTTCCATGGCTAGCCCAGTTCGACCCAGCCGTCCTGGTACCAGGCGTACAGGGATTCGGTGACGTCGTCGGTGGCTTTGGCCAGCGTGGCGCCATCGATGTGGCGCTCGTTGGCCAGCACGTCGAGCACCACCTTGTCGGCGCGGCCGGCGGCCAGTGATTCGCCGTTGATGAACACGTTCTTGCCCCGGTACAGCATGAGGGTCTTGCTCGACAGTTTAATGCCGCGCTTGGCCGCCGTTTCCATGAAGCGCCCGAATGTCAACGGCTTGGCCGGCGGCGTGAAGAACACATTGTGCTTTGGTTCGGACATGTGCTCGCCGAGGAAGATCGTGACGTCTTCTTCATCCCAGCGCACCTTGTTCAGTTCTTCGGTAACGGTGGCCAGCATGTGCTTTGGAATCTCGGCCGGATTTTTTGCCTCTTGCAATTGCGGATCGGCATAGCGGCCCGGCAGGTCGATCGAATCGGCCATGAATTGCAGGAATGCTTCGCCCAGTTCCTGGAACGATGGCGAACGGAAGCCAATCGAATACGTCATGCATTCGCCTTCGGCGATCCCGTCGTGCGCATACTGCGGCGGCAGGTACAGCATGTCGCCCGGCTCGAGCACGAATTCTTCTTCGGGCTCGAAATTGGCGAGGATCTTGAGCGGCAGGCCATCGATGATCGTCAGGTCTTGCTGCGCGCCGATGCGCCAGCGGCGCTTGCCGTGCGCCTGCAGCAGGAACACATCGTACGAGTCGTAGTGCGGGCCGACGCCGGCGCCATCGGTGGCAAAACTCACCATCAGGTCGTCCAGGCGCGCATCCGGCACGAAGCGGAACTGGCGCAGCAGGTCGTCAGCGCGCTCGTCATGCAGGTTGACGCCCTGGACCAGCATCGTCCAGTTCGGTTCGCTGCGCGATGGCAGTTCAGTGAGGGGGCCGTGCTGCATATCCCATTCGCCGTCCTTCTGGGTTACCAGGCGTGACTCGACGTGGTTCAGCGCGGCCAGTTCGGCGAGCTTGTCGAACTTGAGCAGCGGCTTGAAGCCGGGGATCGCGCCACGGATGAGCAGTGGCTTCTTGTGCCAGTAATCGCGCAGGAATTCAGCGGGGGAAATATTCCCCAAAAGCGGTAATTTTTTCATGCGCCATTATAACCAGCCGAAGCGGGCCCTGATCCTATCAAGAGTATAATCCGCAGCTCACAATGAAAGGATGGACGATGAAGATTGCTAAAGACACGGTCGTGACGGTTAACTACAAACTGTCGGATGCCCAGAACAATCTGATCGAGGAGGGCTCCCAGCCGATGGTGTACCTGCACGGCGGCTACGAGAACACCCTGCCGAAGATCGAAGAAGAGCTGGACGGCAAGGAAGCCGGCTACGCCTCGACGATCCAGGTGGAACCGGACGACGCGTTCGGCGACTACGAGCCAGAGCTGGTGAAGGTCGAAGAGCGTTCACGCCTGCCGGAACCGATCGAGATCGGCATGCAGTTCGAAGGCGTGGCCGAAAACGGTGACGACGAGCCGGTGATCTTCACCGTCACCGAAATCGCGGACGACAAGGTCGTCCTGGATGGCAACCATCCACTGGCCGGCATGGCGCTGCGCTTTGACCTGTCCGTGGTCGACGTGCGCGCGGCAACCGACGAAGAAATCCAGCACGGCCACGTGCATGGCGCCGGCGGTCATCATCACGAGATCGATGACAGCGACGAAGGCGATCATTTCCGTAGCCAGCCGCTGCAGTAATTCGGTGTGTGCTGAAGCACTTGGGTTCCCGCCTTCGCGGGAACGACGGTCTTGAGGCTGGTAGCCGGTCGCCACGTTTGTACTATTTAATGTAAGACCGTCGTTCCCGCGCAGGCGGGAACCTAAGTTACTACGCGCACCACTCGCACCACCCATCACTGCTTCGCGTCTACTACCGCGAACTCCGCATCCTTCCCCAGCGTCACATTCACCTCGACCGCTTTCGTCCCCACCGACAGCTGTCCCAGATTGTCCTTCCATTCGATCTGTGGCTTGCTGCCTGCCGGCGCGCCACTGTCGACCAGCAGCACCTTGCCATCGAACTTGACTGCCTGCGCCTGGATCTGGCGCCGCGCTGCCTCGAACCCGTCGCGCTCGGCCGGCCCGCGCCGCAGTAGTCCGCGCAGTCCCGCCGGCTGATCGAGATACAACGGGCGCACCGCCCCTTCCGAGAACAGCACCAGCGCCTGCGCCTTGTCGCTGCGCGCGATCGCGAACAGGCGATTCAGCCAGAAGCGATTGGCCACGGCCCGGTCTTCATATTCGCTGTTGCGGCCCGCCGCCGGCAAGAAGTGGTTGTTCCCGGCTGGCAGATTGATGGTGGCGTACAGCACCTTGCCGACCCGCCAGTGCGCGTTCTCGGCATAGCTGCGAAAACGCGGGCTGGCCGACAGTTGCGTGAGGTGGATCTTGGTCGCGCCCAGCGATTCCGGCTCGCCGTGGAGCAGTTCGCGCAGGCGATTGAGGCGTTCGATCGCATTGGTGCGCTTGGCCGAATTGCGGCAACCGGTCCAGTCACTGCCGGCCAATGACACGATCACGGGGCGCTTGGCATGCTCGAACAGGTCGCGCCGCTGCTGGTACAGCTTGTCGCCGCAGCTTTCGTTCTCGCCCTTGATGCCGGTGAGGACCACGAACGCCACCGATTTTTCGGACGAATCGGCCAGCGCCTGCTTCAGGCGCGCGTCGCCATCGGCGCCCGCGTCATTGCCCACCACGGCGAAGCGGTGCGTGGGCTCCTTGTCCTTCGCCGCAGCCGGCGCGCCAAGCAACAGCGCGCCCAATAGTGTGGCTGACAGCGCAGCGCAGGGAGCAGGCAGGCGCGGCATCGGCATCAGGCGGCCAGCCGTTTCAGCTCGTAGAGCCGTTCGAGTGCTTCGCGTGGCGTAAGCGCGTCCGGGTCGATGGCGTCCAGCGCATCGCGCAGTCCGTCGTCTTCCGCCTGCTGCGCGGCCGGCGCCGGCGCTTCGCCGATCTCGTCATCTCGCACGGGCGCGGCGAACAGGTCGCGCTGCGGCGTGGCGTCCAGCGCCTGGGCCTCGAGGCGCGCCAAGTGCTTGCGCGCGGCCTTGATCACCGGCTGCGGCACGCCGGCCAGCTGCGCCACCTGCAAGCCGTAGCTCTGCGACGCCGGGCCATCCTGCACCGCATGCAAAAACACGATGCTGTCCTTGTGCTCGACCGCCGACAAGTGCACGTTGTACGCGCTTGGATACGACTCCGGCAACTGGGTCAGCTCGAAGTAGTGGGTCGCGAACAGCGTGAAGCTGCGGCTCGTGTCGATCAGGTGGCGCGCGATCGCCCACGCCAGCGCCAGGCCGTCGAAGGTCGACGTGCCGCGCCCGACTTCGTCCATCAGCACCAGCGAATGCTCGGTGGCGCCGTTGAGAATCGCGGCCGATTCGGTCATCTCGACCATGAAGGTCGAGCGGCCGTTGGCCAGGTCGTCACTGGCGCCGATGCGGGTGAAGATGCGGTCGATCGGGCCAAGCGTCGCTTGGGTCGCCGGCACATAGCTGCCGACATACGCCAGCAGCGTGATCAACGCCACCTGGCGCATGAAGGTCGATTTACCGCCCATGTTCGGCCCGGTGATGAGCAGCAGGCGGCGTTCGTTCGAGAAGCGGCAATCGTTGGCGATGAAGCGCTCGATCTGGTTCTCGACCACCGGATGGCGGCCTTCGACGATGTTCAGGCACGGCGCGTCCACCAGCTGTGGTGCGCACCAGCCGTGCCGCAGCGCGTGGCTGGCCAGCGCCACCAGCACGTCGGTCTGCGCGATGGCCCGCGCGATCGTCTGCAGGATGCCGATGTGCGGCGCCAGCTGGGCCAGCAAGTCGTCGTACAGGATTTTTTCGCGCGCCAGCGCGCGGTCTTGGGCCGACAGCGCCTTGTCTTCGTACGCCTTCAGTTCTGGCGTAATGTAGCGTTCGCAGTTCTTCAGCGTCTGGCGGCGGCGGTAATCGTCCGGCACCTTGGTCGCCTGGCCGTTGGTCACTTCGATGTAGAAGCCGTGCACGCGGTTGTATTCCACGCGCAGGTTGGCGATGCCGGTGCGGGCGCGCTCGCGCGTTTCGAGGTCGACCAGGAACTGGCCGGCGTTCTCCGACAGCGCCTGCAATTCATCGAGTTCGGCGTCGTAGCCGCGCGCGAACACGCCGCCATCGCGGATCATCGCGCTCGGCTCTTCCAGCACGGCGCGCACCAGCAAGTCGAGGCAATCGGCGGGCGTGGCCAGGTCATCGTGCAGCTCGCGCAGCAGGCACGTGTCGCCGGCGACGAAACAGCGCGCCACCAGCTCGCGCAGCACCGGCAACGCCTTGAGACCATCACGCAGGCTGGCCAGGTCGCGCGGACGCGCGCTCAGCAAGGCCACGCGCGTGGTGATGCGTTCGATGTCCGGCACCAGTGCCAGCGCTGGTGACAGGCTGTCGATGGCATCGGCCTGCAGCAACGCCGCGATCGACTGGTGCCGGCTGCGCGCGATCGACTGGTCGCGGCGCGCGTGGTGCAGCCAGTGGCGCAGCAGGCGCGAACCCATCGCCGTGCGGCAGCCGTCGAGCAGCGAAAACAGCGTCGGCGACTCTTGCCCGCGAATGGTTTCGGTCAGTTCCAGGTTGCGGCGGGTGGCGGCGTCCAGGCCGATGTATTCGTTCTCGTTTTCGCACGCCAGGCCGCGCACGTGCTGCAAGCCGCGGCCCTGCGTCGATTGGGCATAGCGCAGCAGCGCGCCGGCTGCACCGAACGCGGCGCCCAGGCCATCGGCGCCAAAGCCGGTGAGGGTGGCGACCTTCAGCTGTTCGAGCAGGGCGCCGTGCCCTTTGACGACGTCGAAGTGCCATTCCGGCACGCGCTGGGTGTGGACAGTGGCGGCGCCGTCATCGAACATGTCGCCGCAATCGGCGCGCAGGATTTCGGCCGGCGCGATGCGCTCGAGTTCATGCGCCAGGCGCGCCTCCACCGCGCGCGCGTCACCCGAAAATTCCATCAGGCGCAGGTTGCCGCTGGCGAGCGACAGCCAGGCCAGGCCGGCGGTGACGGTCTTGCGCTGGGTTTGCAGGCACAGGGCCAGCAGCGGGCGTTCGGCTTTCTCGGGCAGCAGGTCGGAATCGGTCAGCGTGCCGGGGGTGACCACGCGCATCACCTTGCGTTCGACCGGGCCCTTCGACAGCGCCGGGTCGCCGATCTGTTCGCAGATCGCGCACGACTCGCCCAGCTTGACCAGCTTGGCCAGGTAGCCATCGAGCGAGTGGAACGGCACACCGGCCATCTTGATCGGATTGCCTTCGGACTTGCCGCGCGCGGTGAGCGTGATGCCCAGCACGCGCGAGGCTTTTTCGGCGTCGTCGAAGAACAGTTCGTAGAAGTCGCCCATGCGGTAGAACACCAGCATGCTTGGGTAGTCGGCTTTGATGCGCAGGTATTGCTGCATCATGGGGGTGTG
>Ga0265797_10004695_pt1 | contig 20595 bp, 21 predicted proteins | sample P2T30metagenome_FD_192433 | JGI IMG/M metagenome (GOLD analysis project Ga0265797, IMG submission 192433) | Plant litter microbial communities from East Loma Ridge, Irvine, California - P2 T30 | ecosystem: Environmental > Terrestrial > Plant litter > Unclassified | place: USA: California...
TGTGTTGGTGCTGCAAAGCCTTTTTGACCAACGTGATGGGGTGACCGACGCGATGGTGGAATACGTTATAAATGTTTCAGAAAATTCTATTACCTAGATCTAGAGGTAATACGCCTTAGATTATTGATTTTCCTTAGGAAAATTAGGTGGCCGACTCGCCCGTGTGGCCGACTCGCCCGTGAGGTACGTTATACATTATTAACATATTAAATTTTTAGAAAATTCTATTAAGTAGTTACTAAGATAACAGTGCTAAGAAAGAGCGTTTTTTAGTGCAAAAGAACTAACCGAGGTGATGGGTTGACCGACGTGATAGTTGAATACATTAACTTAAGTTACCTACTTACTAGTTAACTAACTTAACTAACTAACTAAGTAACTAACTTAAATAACTGACTATAGGTAGTCCGCTTATGCTACACTTAGCTAGTTAGACATAACTTACTATTTTAATTATTCTGGTGCCGAAGCGATCCTAACGAACAGCAACCGGACGCAGCTGCGCCTAGTGACGTGAGCTACTGCAGTCAACCAATCAAGCCATTACAATCCATGTAAGCTGCGATACGAGCACTGCTTGCAGTTGATGCAGGCGCTTTCGTGTTGATACATATATTGAAGTCTGCCGAATGGTTGAGCGGGCCGGTCACAGCGAAAGATCCTCTTCCAACAAACTACATATTATTCAAGACTACCCAACATCTGTACGTAACTCGCCTTCAACAGACTGACTACATCTATGCTAAGATGTTCAAGTAGAAAAAGTGTACCTCGGTGACCTCCACAACGAAGTATACCGGATGCCCCACATCCTGTAACACCACATCCACCTTCCTGGTCAAATGCCAAGGCGCACGCCAGTCCGGCACGACCTGCGCAAACCCAGGAACGAGTACGCTGGCCACAACTACTAGTCGTACTCAGTATCCCAATCACAGGGACGAAGGCTTTTCTCAGCGCTAAAGAGAGCGTGATCTAACGATTTGGCAAATGATTGCGGTGTTCAGCAGATTTTGGATATATCAACACATTAAGTATAAGTACCTAGCGTGTCCTCTCTTTCCTACCAAAGGATAGAGTAGACGAGCATCGAATCAAACATGCTTTATGTTGCTTGCCATTTCTCTGATCATCTTGGCCGACTCAGCTTCCTGCCTCCAGCACAGTGCAACGATGTCTGCGAAGGGCACTTTGGTCAAGTCCGGAAATATTCCATCCTTGTACAGTTTCCCCACCTGATCTTCGTCGGTCAGCTCTTCTTACGGCTCGTGCCCGGTGGCGATGAAGTAGATTGTCGAGCCCAAAGCGAAAAGGTCCTCTTTGACCATGGTCCCACCCAAGCTTGGCAACCTGTATCTCGCTCCAGGGACGACTGTGGCCTGCGAGCCATCCAAGGAAGATCCGGCAAATTCACAGATCTTGAGGCTAAGATCAACATCGAGCAGAAGATTGTGCGGCCCGACATCACCCTGAATGATGTTGTTCGAGTGTAGAAGCTCAATAGCCTCAGTGACCTCTCTCACCTACTATGGCCTCTTGGATGGCGATATGTCCTGCCCATGCCTCTGAACGTACTTTTTAAGATTACCATTAGGCATGTACTCCAGCGTCAAGGTGTGGTCGACAGGATCCCAGTGTTTGAATTGCACCAGTCGGGGATGTGCTCCGAGCCTCTCATATATCTGCGCCTCAATCGCCATCTCATGCCTGCAGTCTGATGCTGTGGGACACCACGTCCAAGGAGATTTGATCACATCTCCCGAATCAAGGCGTTCTACAAGTCCAGTCGCTCCTCCGCCTAGGAACTCGCCCTGGCCCTCGATGACGTTGACAATGGGGCCCTGAGGGTTGCTGTCGGCTTTGCTGCTGTGTCCGTCTGCCATACACGGCGAATCTGCAGCTTTTGAGATTAACCCTTTCGATATGGTGTTGTTTCACGATCTAAAGAAAACGGAAGCAAAGCAAAGTCCGGAAGATGGTGACTGGTGGTGCCAAGACCTCGGCTTCGGCGCGTTGCAGGCCATCAACAGCCACCATCCCAACCCTCGCGACTTCTCGCGTCTATGAACCATTCCGGTGTCCTACGAAGCCCTTCAAGATGCCGGTAGATCGCCTATTGTCGACGCTTTTGCGATCTCTGCAAACATACACAGACCAGCAAGACACACCTCGGTATGCGCTTCACTTCCTGTACATTATGACCATGCTAATAGCTACAGATTACTAGGAACAGCGTCGTCGCTCCTCACGACCCTCGGAAACCCTCATAACCTCAGCCTCCTCACTTCGCATCTACTCACGGCTCCTGCGCTCTGGGACCGGCCCGATGGCGTCCGAACACCGCTTAGACTGCTCTCAGTGTATCATTCGGTCGTGACTGCTGTCGTGAACCACCACAACGATGTACGATGGAAGAAGGCAGATAAGCTTGAGCCTGGACAGCATCCGGTTGGAGGCGGCTTAGCACTGGACGAGTGGATACGCGCGATTGTGGCTGGCGCAGACGACCGGAGCCAGAGATGGAAGCACCTCGTCGTGCTTGGAGGGCTGCTTATAGGCATTGGCAGTCTGGAAGAGCAGGGAATGGACCTATATTGGGCCTCGGCCATGCGCAAGCTAGTAGAAGGTGCGCTTGTGCGAGCAACGAACCTGGCTCTGGTTGAAGTCAGGGAGCGCAACGAGGCGGACGGGCTGGGAGGACAGACCATCACATTGGTGCTCAATCATGCTTTTGGCTGCCTTGCAGACGTGGAAAGAGCGCAGATTGAATATGACCTGCTACTGCCGGTTCTGATTGGCACCACATACTACTCCACCGAAGGCTTCCAGTCGGCCTACTTCCTTGGTGGATTGGATCTCGATGTGCAGATCACGCAGTCAGGGAAGCTGGAATGGAGCGTAAGTTGCTCTGTTAATGTGTATAAGACCATTACTGACAGTCGATAGACTCGCTCCAGCTCCTACAGACAAGTAGAAAATATTCTCAACCGGCCCCTCGTATCCTCAATGGGACCTCTTTCACGGCTCATCGCACATTCCGTCGAGAACGTCAAGAACCCCTGGATCATCCAGACCATGATGGATGACCTAGCAAGCTTCTCTCGAGCACTCACTACCCAGTGGCGGCAGATCAAGTTCTCCGACATCGAACTGACAGAAGAAGCGGCACACCTCGAAGAGGAGGCCCTCAATCGAAGCACACCCCAGCTGTGGAACCTTCTCAAAGCTGCTCTCTTCGCGACCACTATCATTCTGCGAGGTGTCTTTACACGAACACTGGGCGACAAAGCGCTCGCTAGCGATGCGATAGCTCCCATGTTAGCGTCGCAAGCCCTCCACACTCTACGCCACCTCTATTTTATCACATCTCGACTAGGTCCAGCATCCATCTCTCAACACACATTCGTCTATCTGACCGCCATTGACATCCTCGGCGCATATCCCAACCACACCGACAAGTTCCTCAAGTCTATCGCTCCACAACAGCTTGGGCAGATACCGAGACATCCTCTCGATCGCATCCTGGACCTCTACTTCCTCAACACGGCAGAGCACTTCACGCTCATATTATCACCTGCGGCGAACGAGGACTTGCTCGTTGCATCAGCTGTACCATACCTTGCAGCAGGCGAGAACCGACACATACTGCCCGTCTTCGAGGCTGCTCACAGTGTTATGCTGGCAGTTCTTTCTGCGCCACAGTCTGCCGAGATCACGGCGAAGCACCTGCCCTTCTACATCGACGCACTGTTCAGTGTCTTTCCTCACAATCTTTCGCCTCGACAATTTCGCCTGGCTTTCAAGACGTTAATGCGCGTTACAGCGCCTCCCTCACCACTCTCAGCTTCGCACCCTGACCTGCCGGCGACGCTGCTCGAGCTCGTCTTCCATCGAGCACTGACCGCGCCCAGCGAGTCACTACCGCCTGACACGACAGCACTTGCCCTGCAAGGTTCCGATGCACCGCCGCCACCTCTCTCCGAACAAGCAGTTCTTGCTCTGACTCTGATTGACGCGCTACCTATGCTGCCAATACCGCTACTAGAAGAGTGGTTACCCCTCTGCGCGGACCTGCTCAACCGAATCGGCGACGACGGGATGCGAGAGAACGCCAAAGCGAGATACTGGGAGATGCTAGTGAGCGGTGAGCTGGATGCGGAACGCAGTGGAGTTGCCGTGACTTGGTGGACCACTAGAGGCGGTCGCGATTTGGTTCTGTTTGGACGAGAGAGCGAGGGACAGCACATGATGAGTGGCGCGCTACCTGTGGAAGAGCGCAGCAAGTTGTGACACGACATATACGAGCATTATTCGTGCGACCCGCGGACCAGACCGACTTTTCTCCAGGGTACTGGGAATGGTGGAAGTGGCGAATGCAAATTCCCGTGACCCTTGTAACATGCAGACAAACAAGCGCAGCTCATCAACAACAACGACATACCGCTGCTGTATGTTGGCGCATACAACGGAAACTTCACAGGCGACCCAGATGACGACAAGACATTTTGTACGACGAGTAAAGTCTGTTAAATTCCTAGGTAGCTTCTGGCAGACCTATAAGTTTCTCGGATTCCTTGCGACTTTCCATCCTTTGTCCAATGTGGACTACGTCGCCCCACACCTTTGAGCCATCAGGACGGAGCAGTATGGATCGTTACGTACCCTCCCCATCCTCATACGGCATGCCAGCTGTCCCTCGCAAAGGCACGGTCGACGCCGCACTCCCCAAGTACTTCGACAGCCCTCTGACCTGCTTCTTCTGGCACCAGAATGGAGTCTGCAACAAACGGGGCGATCTCTGCTCGTATGCTCAATGGAACACTGACAACCTTGCCTCTGCGCCCATTAACATACCGGGACGTACGTATACTACTCAGGAACCTCGTCTGTGAAGCTCACTGTATTCAAGAGTCTGGCGTCGTCACCGTAGCCGGAAGGAACGCACACGCCTTCAATAACTACGCCGTTCAACAGCGATTCCTGAGCCCCAGGTCAGATACGGCACACCGCGAGCGCGAGCAGTCACTACGAGTATGGGAACAGGAGCTAAGGTTGCGCGAGGATAGGCTTGTGGAGAGGGAACATGCAGTTAAGAGGAAGGAGGCAGAGCTGGGGATGAGGGGCAAGCAAGGTGCCAGACGCGACCGTACGAGGAAGCGAGGCGCTTCCGATATGATCATACTACACGGCTGAGGTGCTGCGAACCCATCAGCCACCCGATTGTTACATGTAAGTTTTCAAGCTGTGACGCTTGTGCCTAGTGCTAATACGTCTCGTGAAGACAATTGTTGAGAAGGAAGGTGCTTCGATGCTCATTTTGCCGAGCCAGCGTCAGAGACAACGTTACATCCATAGACTTTTTGTAGCTCGTCTGAGTCTCACCATCGCACTCTCAATACAAAGAACTAGGCCGCCTGCTACCAGCTACCAGAAGGCTTTTGCAACCCGAATCCAGGGTCACGACATTGTCTCTTCCTGTTCGTACACTTTACCTGAGTACGCGATTCTAGCAGCCAGTGATAACGAGCGAAAACAATGTGGCATCGAGGTTGCGCAATGGCGACACAGGCGAACATCTTCACTGCCGCTCTGCACGGCCTCTCGATAGTAAGTCTGAAGTCATGACAAACGCAGCTCCTGCCGCAACCCCAAAAATTTTGGTGGCATCGACATGTCGAAGATCCTCAGATCAGGCCATCGCAATGCTCAACACAAAGAAGCTTTCGATCGTAACGATGCTCAAGTGAGACATCGGCGCCACCATCGGCGCATCACAGCAGGCTTCTTCTTTACCTCCTCGCTTCCCCATGTCTCCTTTCACAAGCTCATAGTTGCGCGTGCGCTTATGCTAGGTCTCTCGGTTCTCATGCCTAATCATGTCGCATACCATCCTACACAACTGGAGACTGCACGGCGTCTAGAAGCGCGATGGAATGTACGCTATCCAGATGCGGGAGACGAGCCACTCGCCAGAGACATTCCCACGAGCATTCAAAACAGACCGCCGTCATATCGGTCGAGTGCGTATGAGACCTGACGGTGTCGGCCTCCCCGATGACGACGGCTGCGAAGATATACATAGCAAGAAGCCAGCGACATGACCGAGGCCACAACACGAGAGAATCACAACGCTCAAAGGATCTACCTCAAATCTGGTGATCGCTCTACAGTATCGCTCGAATCACTGAAAAGGCCACTATGAGCATCGCGGGCAAAGTTCGAATTGGGCATAAGGCACCGGATTTCCAACGCGAGGCCGTCATCAAAGGCGCAATCGAACGTTCGTTGTCGTGTTACCTTCAACGCTCCTGGGAAGCCTAGCTGATCAATCACAGAGGTGTCGCTGAGCACGTACATTCATCCTACCCGCAAGGTCGAAAAGGGAGCGTCCGAGCCACCATGGCTCATCCTGCTGTTCATCCCAGCGGCGTTTAGCTTCGTATGTCCGACTGAGGTGCTCGCGTTTCAGAATTGCCTGGACGAATTCAAGGATCGCGATTGCAATCATCTTAGTGTCGGTTGATACCAAGCATTCGCTGTGGCATTGGCAGAACGTGTCCCGCCGGTATGGCGGGCTTGGTCCCATTGACATACCGTTGCTCAGCGATTCAAGTCATCGCTTGAGTCGGGACTATGGAGTTTTGGTCGAAGATGAAGGCGTAAGTTTGAGGGGTATGTTCATTATTGACAATGAAGGCATTGTGCAGCAGGTAAGCCATTATCACATCACGACTTTGGAGATAGATATGAGCGTCGCTGACAGAAGCAGGTCACACTGAACAACCTCACCGTGGGTCGTAGCGTTCTGGAAGCTCTGCGCCTGCTTGAGGCATTTCGGGCTGTAGCTAGGCATGGCGTCCTCTGTCCAATCGACTGGAAGCCAACGAAGGATGCTTCAGAAACAATCAACACTATCTCCAACACGCTACTCGAGTCTTACGAAGATCGCTTGGATAAATTGCAGAAGGAGTTCGATGGCATACAAGTCACAGACATCGACGTAAAACACAAGTCAGAAGACGAAAGCAGCCTCACCAACGACTTCAAAAGCCCGGATACAAGCCCCGAAGTCGACTCTCCAGCTACAATCGTCCGCACCGAGCCTGAATCCTCGACTTCCGGACCAGCCACCACCAATCGCGAAGGTCCCTGCGCCCGCCCTGTCCACCCAAGTCACCTCCAAAACCACCGGAACGACTGTCTCCCACGTATCCAAAAGACACCCCCACCATCCCCATCCCCACAACTCAGCATCACCAAGCGTGGTTCCATCTCCTCCGTCCGCTCCTCCTCCGCGCCCCAAAGCTCCACCGCCACCCCAACACCCACACCCACATCAATCCACCCACCAATGCACTCCCGCCAGGCGCCCAACAGCACAGCCCGCCACGCCCGAGGTACGTCCCACCTGGACCCGCACTACATGAACGGCCTCTTCTCCCAGTCCGTTCCCTCCATCTTCCAATCCATGATCCGCCGCATCTCTAGCAACAGCGTGACCTCCGGTACTGACAGCTCGTCAGGCCATTCCACGACGCCGCACACGCTGCTCGGCATGCATAAGGCATCGCAGAGACTCGCCATGCAGAATACGTATGAATCTAGACGGGGCTCGCATGTGGTCCTGGAGTTTGCGGATCCGACGGGTAGTCCGCCGGCTGCGGAGTCGCGGTCTCGCGCGGAGAGTTACAAAGGCCCGTATTTAAGTAATGGGTGGAGCAGTGGGTCACATTCGAATGTGAATACACCCGGGGTGGGAGGTGCGGCTGGGAGCAGTGGTGCGAGTGCGCAAGTGGTGCCGGCTGGTGAGGGTGGTCAGACGAGATTGCAGGCGACATTTGAGGCGCTCAAGAAGTATGGGAGTGGGCTAGCGAGTCCGAGGTTGGAGCATAGCCCTATGAGGGGTGGGGCGGGGAAGAGTGCGGGAGGACTGGGGAATGTGGAGGAGGTGAGGAGTCCGGGGTATTTTGATGGGGTTGTTGAGGGGGCGTAGGATGGGTAGGTTTGGGCTAGAGAGCGGTTTCGTTTGTTCCTAGTGTATATTAGTTTTCTAGAGTACATACATGTCTTTGGAGTATGGAAAAGCTTTGTAGCATTTTTTTGGTGGATTGTTTGTTTGCACATATCGTAGACATCTGTCAGCAAGGCTTTCGTCATCTATGAACTGTTTGAATGGTGCGCCCAGTTGTCATTCAGCTCCTTTCATTATTTACTGATTCTTGTCCAGTATATTGGCGAGTCAACACTTGCGTCACGTGTCCAAGTCAATACTAGCATGAAGTAAACCACTAGTCAATTATTATTCATTACATCGTAAATAGTCCAATGGACTTTTAACAATTTAGGTTCTGAGGCTAAAGAAAATGTTTCCCATGCCACCTGCTGCACCCCATAAGTGAAATAAAAAGTGACAGCAACAATCTTATAGCCCAGTAAAAATATCCATAATAAACCATCACGCCTCAAGCTCGTAGTTTCCAAGCATTTTGCATTCTAGATTACACCACTGCATTACATCGCCGAACTCTGTGTCGCTATCGACTGTAGGATATACTGGATAAAGCGTATTATCCTGATCGTTTGAAAGGTATTGACTCCATGGATATTCTGTAGAAGCCTCGTAGCCCATGAAAGGACTTGTGGGCTCTATAAGATCTGGAATAGTTGCCACGCCTGTCGGCAGCTGGTTTTCAACAACTTCTGCAGGTGGAGTCTGAAAGCCAAAGTCCCAGCCATTGGTGTCGCTTTGTGTCTTCTCAAAGACAGGCGCAGTCATACATGGCATGTCCACCTGTGGCGCACTTGCACTAGGGACGAAAACCCAGGTACCAAGAAGGTTTGCGTTGAACGAGAAGTCGTTGATAGAGCTTGTACCAGGCACTGGAGTCTGGAAAGCGCTGTTGTTGAAAGCGAAGGAGGCATTGTTGATGTCTGCCGGGGTGAAGGCTTCGCTATTGGAGGCTTGGTCGAGCGTGGTAGACATGAATTGAGGGGTCGATGGCAGACCATGGAAGACTTGGGTGTCGTCCGTCTCCACGTAAGGTGAGCCAGGAGCTGATGGTGGCGGCGTGATGAGGGTGGCGTCGCTCTCTGAAAAGATAGCATCCATCTTCTGCTCCATGGTTTGCAAGTCGTCCGAAAGAGTGTTGGCAGCCAACTTGACATCTTCTACTGAAGGGCCATTCTCCCATTCGTCCTTTGCCTTTTCGAGTACTTCGTCGATGTTGGCTTCAAAGTCAGGCATCGTAGGACCACATAAGATGTCTATCCTATAATGATCTACGATCCTAGACTTGATAATGCTCAATAATGTACTAAGGTCTTCTGGAGGTCTGGAGCTCGGCGTGCCAGCGACGTGCAAATCCTCATTTTGCCATGGCGACGGTATATCTTTCTCCTTTACTTCGGGAAATAGTCTCTGGAAAGCCAGCTTCCATTTAGATGCGCGATCCGGCAATTTCATATATGCCGGGTCCCTGAAATAAAAGTCTCTGTTGCACACCTCGATGGAGATGTCGTGCACTTCCTTAAAGTGGTCTTTAAGCTTTGCCACTTGTGAAAAGCCGATGCCGGCTTTGCATGAGATTGTCCACGCATGCTTTTCGGGATCCCTTTTGTAGAAGGGACAACCCAAACGAGGCTTCCCATCACTAGCGGCATCGCTAGTGCATTTGCGAGTACGCGACTTCTTAACTTTGCGAGCTGCTTCCGTGGACTTTGGCTGGTCAGGCTCGCCGTCCATTTCCGACGCTGCGCGCTTTGGAGTAATAGAGTGATACTGGCTATCGATGTCGGCATCGGTGGAGGAAGTGTTGCAAGCAACAACGGGCTTCGCGTCGAGCTCTTCATCTGCTTCATCTACACTAAAGGTGCTGTCGCAAAGACCATAATTGCTAGTAAGATTACATGGTTGTAAACAATGCGTATAATTAAGTTAGTACTAGTTGTGTTACGTGCAAGACGCTGGAAGCTATGGGTGATCAGCAGGTGGAAGGGCAGCAGGCGGCACCACGGCGGTGCAACACCAAAACAAACGGGCAGCGTCGCGCCCACTCCACACCACGACCACGACTCAAGTGAGCAACGTGAATGTAAACATACTTGATTGGAGCTGAGGCGGATCGCTCTGAGTGTCAGTACAAAAATAGTGAATTTGAACTGAAAGTGTCTTTCTTTTTGGTGTAACTAGGAGACAAGAACAATTGCGGAAAAAGGGCAGCCTTTATACCTCGTCCTATAGCCAAGGCTCTAGAGACAAAATATATAGTTATTTTAGCGCTACGAGCGCAAGTAGCTAGTTTGTAGTTAAGTAGCATTAAAATGACATTAAAAAAAGTTGTTTTGTGAGGGTGGTAGCGCTAATGCATTCCTACCCCGCTCTCTGAGCCAATAGCAACAACTTTCGGACAGCGATTTGTCGCTCATGCAAGTACAGCAGGGTTCACAGCAGGTTTATTTCATTTCTCTTCATGCAAACTAGCGATATTGTGATAGGCAGCAGCCATTTGACCTATAAGATTACTTCCTTACGCGCAGTGTCTTGAGTTGAAGGCCCACTCTGGCACACCAATTGTTCGAGATGCAAGCGATTTGTCGCTTTCTTTGTTGCTCAATGCTGAGGGCTGCGTGGCTGCTTCAACGCGACGTGACATTGACCACCCAGGGAGTGTCAACAAAGTGGTGAAGCTGCGTTCAGAGCAGACAATCGCTTTCGCCTTTCAATGAGAAGGGTGGTTCAAACGCAGATTTGAGCGTACGAGGGCAATTGGAGATGACTGCAAGAATTGCGCTGCCAAATTACGATCACGTAGCCCCAATTGTACCCCTCCAAATTGCAGCAATTGATCGCTGAGCTTTCATGGCGATCGCAGACCGCGCACCACAGCTGGGGAGTCTCGAAGTATTTGGTAGGGACCGAGTCCAATGGATCGGTGCAGGTCGCTTTACGGCAGCCTTAGAACTGGAATTATGCAAATACCCAGCGGAGAAGAAGGCTCAAGACATCTCATTCCCACACAATGAGACACTGATCGATTTAAAGCCCAATCTCGAAGACTCACAAGTCACAGCCTCGCGTCACAATTCGCAAATCTACATAGTAGCTACATCTCTCCACCTTCTCACTTAATAGCCACACTTCTCCCAGTCGTAGCTGAAGCCTTGCTGGACACCATAGTACTGCTCCTTGCCCGCATCATCTGTGCGGTGCTCGCTATCGACAACACCCTTCTTGCCCTTCTTTCCCTCAATAGTAAGGTCGGTGCGGAACTTGATGGTAGCGGCGCCGCACTTGGGGAACTTGTATAGTTCGGGCTTTTTGTTCGCAGGCGAGACGTCTTCCTGCTGGTACTGGCCGCTCGCGAGAGGGCCTTTCCAGACGATGGTGTCGGTAATCTGTGGAAGGAATGTCAGCTTGTGTTGACTGTGTGAGAGAAAGCGTTCGTCCATGGAGCGTACCTCATCGTCACCAGCGTCATACGCGAATTTGAACGTCGCCTTTACGCCTTCCTCCAAGTCGTACGTTGCAATGACTCTGGTGCCATTCTTGTGGAGACCGAGCCTGTAGTCGCTTGTCGCTTTCTTCGCAGTCATGTCCTTGTACTCCTTGTATGCCAGCTCCGTCTCGCACCAGGAGTGGCTCTCACCGTCCAAGCTGGCTCGAAGGTACGGGTACGCGACGAACCAGTAGTAAATCTCGGAGCCGTCTACTGTGTTCTAAGGTTTGAGATCAGTATCTTCGACTGCGAGTTTCGTCACTAAAAGCTTTGCTTACCTGACCAAAGGTAAGACGAGTGGTGCGGTCGGTCGTCGAATCGAGGTTTTTGAAGTCCGGACATCCTTGAGATAGCAGTCAGAAATCCATCGCGTGGATTCTGTACGAATACTACTGACCTGGACCTTTGAGTGACTTGATGCTGAACTCCCAGTACGAGGGTAGGACGCGGTCGGCTCTGGCATCGAGGGCGGGCAACGCAGCAACGAAGCTGGCAGGAGCAATGATGGTTGCGATTATAGACTTCATGATGAGATGCAAAAGTGGTTTCTGGACTGATGCTTTGATTCTTCAAGCTGGGTCGATGCTATCGCTTGCTCTCCATAACGGCTCTCTTTTATACCATCTCGAATCTGACGACGACGCAACGCTGGTGCGACTCACCAATTTCAACGTTCCCTGGAAGCAATATGAACGCAATATATGATGTCCTGCCTAAGAAATGTGAGAGCACATTTCTCCACACTTAATGACAACGGCGGTTGCTCAAAGTAGGCGCGACACTACAATGCCCTGCCCGAAGCCTTGAAGTGGCTAAGACAGACGCAGCATATCCATCATTGATGCGAAGAATCCCGAGCATGGTGGTGTTCTTGGGCGAGCGATGGGCGAAGGATTCGTTAGGGTCAGCTGGTGATGGTGCAGAAATGAAAATTAAATGGGTACGACGCGACCCAGATAGACTTCTTTTAGTCACTTCCCCGCAAAACCGTGCTTCGGAGTATGGGTCGGACCCGAAGAGCAGGAGGTGTTAATCTCTTGCTTCTATATCAATTAAGGTTAAATGTCGTGGCGCGGTCGCATCCTGCGGCTGCCGTCAGCATTCTCCTCACTGATCCGTGGTTGGTCCGTACGTTCTGAAACAAGCCGAATAGCAGGCTCTGCGTGCCGTGTACTCTTGTATTCACTATTAGATATCGATATATGTTGTGATTGTCCTATGTATTGTACCTGGTCACGGATGACATGCCTCTATGTGAAGTTCTCAGGTGACGATCGGACCCATTGCAGTACGGCCTGGCACAATGACATGATGCCTGTAGATTTTGTGACCGTGATGGTGACTTCGAATGTGCCGGCGACCTCTTTTGAGTGACGGGAACGCAAATAGCATACATTTGGCACGGCGCTGTATCATGCAGCTAGAGCGATGGACTAATCTGGGCCCTTTTCTCCGAGTCCGATGCTGCCAGTGAGCGGGTTTTAGCGTTTGAACATCGTGATCATTTAAGAAGCACTTACCATGTATCGTAATATGAGTCTACTGGAGCTCCTGGAGGGCGCCCATCCCCAAAGTTGGTGCTGCATAGAGGAAGGATGCGATTCGCGCTCGCTTCGAGCGCCATACAATGCGATCGACGAAGATACAGAAACGCGGGGCCCCACGAAAGGCTGGTACTTCGAACTGCTTCGAAAACGCTTTGATGATCGCTCGCAACTCGGCGAAGTGGCAACATCAAGAGTCTCGTATGATTTCCGCAATGTGTCTCAACGAGATCGACACCGTCAATCTCCATTCGCATCATCACTGCGCCCCTCTCCAAACACGCACAACATCATCCAACAAGCTCCTTGACGGAAACTTCGTAATATCCAACGTCCTATCCAGGACCTCCAGAATCTCACTCTGTTTATCCTCCGTCTCAGCGCAAAGCGCAGCTACACATCGATAAATTAGCAAAGATATATACAATCCACCACGCACAACACAAACGTACCTGCGTAGACTGCTTGGAAGCTGACGAAAGCACTTGGCAGGTTTTGCGACTGACGGGCTATAGCTATGCCGCAGATCGCCAGTGTGCTTTCGCGCAGTTGTTTGAAGCGTGTTTGGTACATGTTGAGACCGCCGGTGCTGGGCTGATTGAGTATCATTATGATGCGGGCGAAGTGGTACATTTGCATAGCGGCAGCGTGGGCAGGTGGATGGATCCAGATAGGCGAGATGTGGCTGGCGTCAGTGATGGAGCTTGGTGAAGTTTGCGCAGAGGTACTGGTGATCGGCTCAAAAGATGCAGGTAGCAATTGTCTCCAGGTAGAGAGCATCCTGTTCAATGTCTCGCCCGCCTCGATGTACCCGGAGATATCGCCGTCTTTTGGTGTCGCAGCGAACTGGACGCACTTGGCAGCGATGTACAAAATGCGTGTAGCCAATTGATCATGTGTCAGCTCAGACATAGGAATACTTGGCTGGTGAATCGTCAAAGCCGGTCGACCGGTTCTAAACGCAGCCCAAATGTCTTGACGTATCCTACATACAAGCCAAGATTAGCCAGTGCATCTCCTTCATGATCGCGACGAATAAGACATACCATGTCCACCACACTGCACGATGGAGTCCATCAGCAGATTCGCCACTAACACCAGCAGTTTTCTGTATCCAGAACGCGCCTCGCAAATGACGGTCCCAATTGCTGTGGTCCGAACTGCTGACCGTACCGTACATTTCATACGTGCTGATCATGGTGGCAGTGGCGAGGATCTCATGCGAGGTTGTGTAATCTGAGTAGCCAAGATTCTGCGAAAGATACTGCAGTGTCTCATAGTAGTACTGCTCTGCAATTCGACTCGTGGTAGGTGACGCGCTGGAAGCAGACGCCGGCGTATCAGGCGGCATTGGTGATCGAAGCTCGCTGGCTGGTTGGATCTGGAAGAGAGCCATATGGCAAGCTCCAACCGCCAACATTGACTTCAACAGCCCTATATTGTGGAGGGCAAGGTGTGGCACTACCCTTGCAAAGTGTGTGCCGGGGTCGAAGAGATCCAGTATAGGCGCTACCACATCGATGAAATACTCAAAGTAGACAAGCTCGTCCTGCTTCAGCTCGATCCTGCTTCCGCTGTTCCAGGGCTTATGCACAACAGGTGGTGCTTGTGCATTGGGATCTCCAAACGCCCCACCAACCTCCGGGACCAGGGACTGCCTAGGGGACTGCCGACGCGAGAGAGTAGTCTTATCAAAATTCCATCTGCTACTTTGCGTCTGATTCTGCATCGAGTTGATAGCGTCCTCGGCCAGTAGGTCATACCATTCGACAGGACCGAAGTTGGGCGTCAACGTATCCCCAAAAGTAAACAAGCTGTCGTCAAGGAGGAAAGTGTCATCGAGGAGCGGGTCCGGGGCACTGGTCACATCTGTCTGTGGCGCAGAGAAAGGTGGCCACGACTGAGCAGGGCCTATAATATCGGGATCGAGAACGCTCTCGGCCGCCGCTTTTGGCGCATCAGGTATGTCTTCTTCAATTTGAGATGGCGCGCTGATGTCTGCGAAAGCTGATACGCTGGGCGATTTGCGTGCGCTCAACGTACGTGACCGCTGAGAAGCTATAGGCTTCTTTGAATAGACACACTGCTTGTTTAGGCGAGCGCAGCTGTTGCACTCGGGTCGCTTTTCATCGCATTTGACCCGTCGCTTTCGACATGTCAAGCTGGTGGCAGTCAGTCAAAACATGCGAGTATTTTCACATCAAAGCCACAGTGGCAACACACTTACCATCCAGTCGATGTCCTGAGTCCACGTGATTTAGAAGGCATTGCGACACCGCGGAGAGATGAGAAAAAGATGGATTTGGTCGTCTCGAGCGAGCCCGATGCGAGGAGTCCGGGGGATCAAATACTTTGAGGGACGCAACGAGACGAGATACGGAGGCCTGTTAGCTAGGATCGGGCCAAATTAATTTCAAACACCAAACATCGTACTACCATGTTTTGAACCCCACATCTACTAACGTCTAACTTATAGGTAACTTATTCTAGATTGTTTAACGTACCTCACGGGTTAGCGGGCCACACGGGTTGGCGGGCCACCTAATTTTACTAAGGAAAATCAATAATCTAGAGGTTAATAACTCTAGATCTACTTAACTAAATTGTCTAAAAATTGAACATGTTATTCTTGTATATAGTAGCTCTCTAGTTTCGAGATTACTAAGCTCTAGCTAGTCTTAAAGAGTAGATAGCTAAGAACGCACGGACAGTTTAAGCTTTTCGTTAATAAGTTTAGAAAGACTAAGGTTTAAGCTTAGTGATCTTAGAATTAGAAAGCTGCTATATACAAAAATAACATATTCAATTTTTAGACAACTTAGTTAGGTAGATCCAGAGTTATTAACCTCTAGATTATTGATTTTCCTTAGTAAAATTAGGTGGCCCGCCAACCCGTAAGGTACGTTAATATTAGTAACTAAGTAAAACAGGTACAGTAACGTTAAATATTTTAGACTAACTTACTTAGAATTGCTATATTAGCCCTATAGAGGTAGGTAGAGAGGGCGCTAGAGCAGTATTTAGATAAATTATCTTTAACTATCGTGAATACAGTAACTGAGTACTTATCCTACCTATATTTTCTAACAAACTTAAGGCTACCTTCTAGTAATTTTATCTAAGTAAATTGTATAACGTATTCTACTATTACGTTAGTTAACCTATTACCTTAGTTAGTCCTTTTTGCACTAACAACCGCTCTTTCTTAGCACTGTTATCTCAACAACTACTTAATAGAGTTCTCTAAAAATTTAATCGCAAAGCTGCATTAATATAAGGATTATTATTCTCAACCTATTAAGCTCTAGCTTACGTAAGTAAGGAGTTATTAGAGAAAACCTAAATTACAGGGGTCTACAACTACTATCTTAGGAACTACTAGGGCTATAAGGCTAAGGTTATAGACTATAGAACTACATATAACGTGGTTCACCATTAAGTCGGCATGTCACGATCAAACCCTACGCCACTTGACCAGAGCTACCAAAAAGGTACAGTGTGCCGAATAGGCATACTGGGCGTAGGATAGCATATATACTCGTCACACGGCACCCCCATCAAGTCGGCAGCTTCCAAAACACACCAAAATCGCTGCTTCAAGTACCCCTGTTATCTCTACAACTACTCAACAGATATCTCTAAAATATCTACTGTAGAGCTGCACCTATATCCCTATTTTTATTCTAGATTTATTGAGCTCTCGCTTACGTAATACTGTAGCTATTAAGCTAAATCTGTTTTTTAGCCTCTACCTTCAAATATATCACTTCCTAGGGAAGTTTAAGCTTAGTAATTCTAGAATAATAATAGGGATATAGGTGCAGCTCTACAGTATAAATTTTAGAGAAATCTATCAAGTAGTTGTAGAGATAACAGGGGTGCTTAAAGCAGCGATTTTGGTGTGTTTGGAAGCTGCCGACTCGGTGGGGGTGCCGACTTGATGGTGAACCACGTTAATACTAAGCTGTATAATTACCCCCTCTGTCTACCTCTACAGCATAAATATATAAATTCTAGAGGCGCTAAATTGCTTGCTACATCTACTTTACTAAGGTGCTGTTATAGAAATATATTATCCCTTTGTTATTAACGTATTCCACCACCAAGTGGTGAAAATCACCAAGTAATTAAAAAATACTAGGGATTACATTTCTCTTAGTAACTTAACAAGTTAGTAGAATAATAAAAATGTTGTTTAAGTTTTGGAAAGCCTTGGATTAGGGCTTTCTAAAAAGTTATAGATTGTCCAATTGGCTTTAGTATAGCTAAAGCTACTAGCTAGAGAACACAGGAAGCTCGCTTAGGTTCTAACCCCTGTACTAAGCACTAGACTAGAACAATACGTTCTATACCCTTTTTTGTAGATTATGCATAGAGTAATTATATGTACTCTAGAATCTTAGCTCTCTGACTAATTTATTACGTATATTATAACGTAATATAAGTTAGTAATGCTAAATATAGTAAAACTAGTATTTAAGCTACTATAACTAGTATATATTAAGTACCTAGCACTTTTCTATATACTATTAGTATATGAATTTAACTTATAACCTTTAAAAAGGATATTTATGATAAATTCATTAAGATAATTAGTTAAGGAAAGTTTAAAGCTTGGAGATAGAGCCCTACATTAAATAAGATTAACAGCTTACTTAGTACTAAAGCTTATAATATGGAACTAAAGTGTAGTATTGCTAAGTATATAGCCTATCTATATTAGAAGTTATAGCCTAAAATAGCTTAGTCTATCTATTTAAAATAGCTAAAGCTTTCTTTTTAGCTTTAGAATCTCTCTAGTCTTATAGTTAACTCTAGATATATAATTCAGAAAGATCTATAATTCTAGGGGATCTATAACAGTCCTCTATATAATCTACAAAAAAGGTCATAGAACGTATTGTTCTAGTCTAGTGCTTAGTACAGGGGTTAGAACCTAAGCGAGCTTCCTATGTTCTCTAGCTAGTAGCTTTAGCTATACTAAAGCCAATTGGACAATCTATAACTTTTTAGAAAGCCCTAATCTAAGGCTTTCCAAAACTTAAACAACATTTTTATTATTCTACTAACTCGTTAAGTTACTAAGAGAGAAGTGATCCCTAGTATTTTTTAACCACTTGGTGATTTTCACCACTCGGTGGTGGAATACGTTATCCCTTTGTTATTAGGTATGGCTAAGGTTATGTTTATACTTGACCTAGAATCGCGAAATAATTTTGGCTCGAGCATAGCTAATAGGCCTCCGTACGAGACGCTAGCTGCAGTCGCTTGCCGTTCTCCGAAGCGCGCCGCCATGACTCGACTCGCGCAGGCGGGCATGCATGAAAACATCAGTACAAGTAAGACTCACGTCTGGGTGCGTAAAGAAGGGGGTGACGAAAGCTGGGGAGACCGAAAGGTGGATCTGCGTCGTGCAAGCGCGACCAAGCGAGGCTGTCGTGTCGAGCCGAGTGCCTCGTCTTCCTTTCCCTGCCATTCAAGGTGATAAACGCATACACAACAGCACTCGGCACTGAACTCCATGTCACCATCTCAGACTTGACGTCTTCATTTAGTTACAGACCTTAGGGGAGGCATTTTAATCTGAGAACTTGCCCAGAGAACTTGGTGCAAGGTGATGGCGCAGCATGGATTCTTGTGAACAATCCGAGAGGTCATGTATTCTGAAGGTGTCGAAGAGATTCAGGGACTGTATTGGACAAGCCAAAGCAGTCAGTGCCAAGTGGCATAAACAGCCGTCTCCAGCTATTGAAAAATGCAGTATGCCACGCATCGCAAGCTCATCAACCAACCGTACGTCTCTGCCGAAGCCTCTCACTCTCAATCCCACTCTCAGTCCCCAGCGACGGTCCGGGATCCGACAAAGCATTCGTCCGCGCAATTCGAGAAGCTTTCAGCGTCTTGCTATCTTCATCTTCATTTCCCTCATCTTCATCTCCCTCATCTTCTTCCTTTTCAGCCAGATACGATGCGTCCTCCATCCGATGCCTCGCCCCATGCACCAACCACCACACTCCCCTCGACCCCGATTTCCAATAGTCCCACGGGCTTAGCGCCTCCAGCAATGCCGTATGCGGCCCCGCTGCATACTCCTCCAGCCTAGCCTCGCCTCTCAACTGCTTGTCTAAATCATACGGTCTCCACGGAAACGCCCAATGGAACACGCACGCGTACAACATCATCTCGACCGATACCAGTAAACATGGCACCGCGACGTGTATGTCCACAGTTGCGATGTATTTTGTGTGTTTGAACGGACCTTTGCTGGCGGAGAGTAAACTGAGCAGCCATACCTGCCAGAAGCCGACGAAGGTAGCGAGCTTGATGCAGAGGAATTTGAGAAAGGTTTTGTGAGGCGCGAGGTCGGGTTTGAGCTGCTCGTAGAATTGGACGAGGCAGTACATTGCTATGATAGCGCATGCGCCTTGCAAGAGGACGATCCAAAGGTGTGCGTCTAGTGGGGAGCTGGACTGTTGGCAGTAGCGGCGATCATATTGCAGGACACTGTAGGACGTCAGATGCGGTGACTTGACATTCCTGCTAGGAGAAAACACGTACCCAGCGATGAGTGTGAACAGCGGCCTCGTGATACAGAATTGGAATACACACGCGTAGATGATGTTGAACCATGTCAAGCCGCTCCTCGGTGTCTTGACCTTATTGAGCGGAAACACCCACGGCTGCGGCTTCACATTACGAAAGTACTCCTTCTGCTCGTGTAGATTCGGCGCGATGTAGTGGCACATGAGCGTGAAGAAACTCGCGATGACGTAGGCTTCGTAGCAGGTGCGTATCAGCTCGAGATACACGACTTCGGTGTAGAACAGCAGGCTGAGGAACGAGACGATGGCGTAGACGGGTATCATGAAGAGAATGCGTATGATACTGGCTCGGTTAGCTGTTGTATAATCGGCTAGGAAAGTGATTGCGCACTGTTTCTGCTCGTATGGTCTGAGGTAATGCAGTGCGTGGTCGAGAATGAGCCAGCACGAGATGAGCACTGCGATGCACATGAAGATCGCTGACAGGATGAGAGCGAGCTGGTGGAATATCAAGTCGTTTGCGATCTCGAATTCGAAGAGGACGTCTCTTTTACCGGAATCATCGTCGCCTTTGCAATTTTTGGCGGAGAGCATGGTTGCGTTAGAAGGAATGGAGGTCAAATGTGTGTCGTATAGTCTAATTTTGCAGTGCTCAATTCCACTTGCGTTGGCGCAGACGCTTCTTGCTGCTTCTTGCGGTTCTTGCCACGACATGGTCGTTCTTGCCATTCCGTTATCTTCAAGGATGCGTCAGAAAAGCATCGCCAACCACGGCATCATCTTGAGCTCCAAATACACGCAAAAACGCCGTAAGAATAATCTCAATATATTGCGACCATCGCTGGACCCATCAAATCCACCTTCAGAATATCAAACCTCTCCACTAATCCCCCCTCGTACCCTTCACCACCGCCCCGCCCACAATCCTCCTCTCCTTATCCTCGCCCCGTACCTCCCACTCATATTCCTCGCCCTTCTCATGTGCCCTCTTCTGCTCCCGCACCAACACCTCCT
>Ga0265797_10004696_pt1 | contig 20592 bp, 16 predicted proteins | sample P2T30metagenome_FD_192433 | JGI IMG/M metagenome (GOLD analysis project Ga0265797, IMG submission 192433) | Plant litter microbial communities from East Loma Ridge, Irvine, California - P2 T30 | ecosystem: Environmental > Terrestrial > Plant litter > Unclassified | place: USA: California...
GTGGTTTGGGTGGTGGTGTTGGTGGTGGTAATAATTATTGATATGTTTCGCGAAGGCAGCTCCTCTCGTGGCCAATGATTTGCGGAGAAGACTTCGGGGGTGTGTTCAGTCGAATGCGGATGTGGGCCTGGACGCTACTTTACTTTACATAAGCTAGTTCCATCAACAACAACATCACTTCACCTTCATGTTGTATAGCGATATGTGATTCTCCCATTTGATAGGCCAGAGTCTGCTTTGCATTGTGGTACTTTTGATCCGACTGCACGCTGTACTCTCTCAGAGTATGGTACATCTGCACCTGCATGGTTGATTGATATCATGAAAGGCCCAGTCAAACAGCAGATCATATTCAATTCTTCTGATCATCGCCCAGCGCGCAAAAAGTCTTACCTTGCGGAGCTTCTCTGTCACAGATATTCGAAATGACACAAACAGCTGCCACGTGCCCCACGGAGTCTCCGGCTTCACTAACAAAGAAATGCTCAGAACCACATGTCCTCGAACAAACATCTGCCGCGTAACGAGCCGCCGCATGCGTGCCGTGTGCTTTGTTCCACAACTACTAATGCCAGGGTTGTGCTGTTGACCCCTCTTCCTTAGCTACACAGTCTCTAGGCAGGTAATCTTTCCTACGTTTTCTATAGAGACATCCCGAGCTATCAATTACAAACGTTCACGATTGAGAACCAAACATCCTTGAAAACCCAAAACTACATATCTGGCTCTAACGGAATACACCATCCATAACCCCGACCCAGCCACTCCCACCATGCGCTTCTCTTCTCTCACCGCACTGGCCCTCGCCACCGGTCTCCCCTCCACCCTCGCCAAAGACGACGACCCAGCCTCCTCCTACGCTGCCGCATCCGCCGCAGAAGACGTCTGCTACGCCAAAACTCTCGCCACAGGCTCTGGCGCCGCCGCTGCTATCAAGGGCTTCTGCGCGCAAGTGGAAAACAATGACAGCAACACCGACAACCCGAATTCAGCTGCTGATACTTCGATTAATGGATACACTGCTGGCGGATTTGATCCTAGTGGCGTGAAGACTACGGCGAGGTTGGCTGTGACTAAGAAAGGGTGTAACGCCGATCTTGGGGACGAGGAGGACTGTTTGGCTGGATTTTGGGAGGCGTGCTCTAAGGGTGACAAGTTTGGGAGGGGTGTGGTGAGGAAGGGGTGTTTGGAGTTGAGGATTGATTAGGATCGGGGGGATTGGAGAAATCGTTGGGAGTCCTTGCCTTCAGCACGAGCGCCATTCTTTGCTTAGAGCACATCTTCGATTGCAGTATATCTAGACCCTCAAGCCCTTCTCAACCTGCCCCTGGTCCGCGTCACTTTCCACACTGACACCATTAAGAAGACCCATTTGCGAGACATCGTAGCCGTTCGCCGCCAAGTACTCCCTGAACGCAGCATCTTCGTGCTCAATAGTATCTTGACCAATCTCGGGCAGCAGGAAGAACGCTATCGCCGCAGAGAAAATGCAAAGCGTAGACGAGATGAAGAACGGGTACTGCCCAGCCTTAATAGGATCGGTATCCTCGTACCTGGTGTACAGAATGTCAAGCACATGCGTGCCAACGAAGGCGCCGATCTTGCCGATCGCGGCTGCGATGCCGTAGTATTTACCACGAACGCCTGTGGCGCAGGTTTTAGACGCGATCAGTCCGATGTTGTCGCCCGGACCGAGTTCGCCGAGCGCGAGGAAGACGCCGTAAACTACGACGAAGCCGCCTACATACTCTGTTTTGGCCAGGAAGGAGTAGCAGCCGGCCATTATAAAGCCGACGACGGCTTGCGCTGTTATACCGTAAATTAGCGTCTTGCGAGGGCCGATCCAGTCGGCTACGAAGGCGCCTAGGATGCAGCCGGGCATGTAGAAGAAGGTGATCAGGGTGTTCCATCCGAATGATTTCCATAGTGTGGTCTCGGGGCCTAGGAGGTTGGCTACGATGGTGGAGCTGAAGATGCCGAAACTGTACCCGCTAAAGTCGTAGGTGAACCAGATTAGGCTGACGACTGTGAGGCGGAACCAGTAGTACTTGATTGCGAGTAGCCAGGGCGTTTTTGTCTTGGCCATGGACTCGCGTTTGTAAGATTCGGGTTCGGAGAGCTTCAGACGGAGATACAGGAGTGAGAGCGGTGGTATGATGCCCAAACCTAGACAAACGCGCCACGCCACACGGAGATGGCTTTCTGTCGTGATCAGGACTACGATCATCGGAACAATGGCCGCAACCACGAAGCCGAAGTCGATCTGGACGTTGGTGAATAGCACGAACCAGCGGTTGCGCGTGCCGGCCTTGAGTTCTCCTGTGCTCTCAGAGCAGCCGACACTGCCTGCAGGATATTCGCCTCCAATTCCGATGCCGAGGAAAAATCGGTATGCTGCTAGTGCTGCGAACATACCACCGACGCTGCCACCTGCGCCATACGATCCGGCGCAGAGAGCTGCGAATACCAGGACGATGATGGTGCTGACGAACAGACTCCACTTCCGGCTGATGGCGTCGCTGGTGTAGCCGAATATCAACATACCGAGGACAGTGCCGGCGAAGGTTATCGATGAGACGTTGGCTTGTGCGGCACTGCCTTTGTATTGATCAGGGTAGATTTTTGCTAGCATGGTGTTGACGGATCCGATCACGCCGTTGAGGTATCCGTCTGAGAATAGGCCGGCGCCGCATGCGATGACTGGCCATAAGCGATCCCATTGCGACTTGTTCGTGTCGCTGATGCTGCTGCGACGGTTGGCGGTCTCTGGGACGTCTGAAGCGGAGGGCTCTTTGTGGGTATGGTCGTCCATGTTGACGTTATATCCTCAGCCTGAGTGCGGTGGCTGGTCGGGAACAGGGCTAGCGGTCTAGAGAGACGGATGTTCAACAAGCACAAAATGAGCACGCGAGCAAGTGCCAGGAAAGATTTCTGGAGGGGATGCTCTACCGCAGGACAAGCATTAAGGCTACCTTGCGCAAGGCTTATGTACCTTCCACATGGGCATGTGATCTGCGCTCGGCAACATCGGCATCTTTACTCTCAGAGCCAGCGCCCTCAAGGTTGAGGCCCGTGTTGGGCGACTTGTACCTCCTAGGCTCAGACATTGTCAGTAAGGCGGCGACGAGAGAAATGGTGGGCTGATAAACGACTTTTCAGCTTTCTCGCTTCCATGCATGATGACTCCACCACTGCGATAAGGCTGGGAGGATAATTGGTTACGGCGGCATCGTTGTGGGATAGCCCCACTCTTGTGGTGATACCGGAACCCTGAGTGGCGTCTGCAAGCTGTCGACAAGCTTCGCCCAAGCTTTTGACAAAACTCTCGCCAAGCACGTGGGGATGATTATGGCTGTTGCTGGTGTGTTCAAGAAGACCAGATTAACAGGAGTACGAATCACTCGGACGCATCGGCCAGACGATGTGATTGTAGCCCGAGGCGTATGTTGATGGCGATGTGGCGATAATCCTCAACAGACTGCACCTTTTGCTTTTGTGGCCAGATCATGACTGAAGCTACGGGAGTCAAGATCGAATGTAATGTTCGCAGTTCCAAGTATCTCGCAGCGTATGTCGCATCAATCCCAGATGCTGATACTCGCCTGTACCTCGAGTATGCTGTGCAGGCGATGCGTGTTGGTGAGAATGGGCGAATGTACTACCAAGCAACTGCTGTGCAACGACTTTGAGAAAATCAAGCATCGACCTGCGAAGAGCCTTCGGGATTGAGAACTGCAAGATCTAGTCACCAAGAAATGAAGTCAATGGAATACTAGGAGAAAACCATAAACCCCCCAACTTGGACACTACCTGCCGGAATCGACGAGCACAGTAGCAGCGATATCTAATCTCGATGTGTTGACCCTATGTTGTTTCAACAAAGATTGTAGGCATAGGTGTTGATGCCGGCTCAATTAATCGGGAAGGCGCAGCTTCAGCTTGAATGTCTGATGAAAAAGCACAGTATCCTTGCATACAGTTTTTATCCGTGACAACTCACCACAGCACGACTGTAAAACACGTCCTGTCCTCCAACTACCTAAGACCGACTTCTAGAAGGCTGCCTGACTCGGATCGTCCCTTGCTTGGCTCCCAGATATTGTGCAGGACGAGTCCTGCGGAGTCGAGAAGGTCCACCCATTGCTGCTTTGTACGCTCGAGTGATGCAAGGCTTGCCATAAGCGTAATATCCATCTGTGCGTGCCACAGTTCGTGACCACTGTCAGGCACAACAAGCTCATAGATCAGAAGCAAAGATGTGTCTTGCATCGAATCTCTGATCCTTTCCAGTATCTGCTTAGCCTGGCGGTCAGGCCAATCATGCAAGACAGTGCGAAGGTAGTATGCTCGAGCACCCTTGATCGGCTGGGGCGAGAAGAAATCATGGTCAAGCAACTCGATGTCCGATGGGACGGGTGTGATCGCGTCGATGACAGAAGGCTGATCTTGCAGGATCAAGCGACCAGGACAAGCGGGAAACTTTTGATGGAAAGCTTCGAGATCGTGGCCTCGACCGCCTCCGACATCCACTAGCAAGACTTCAGTGTCTGATGTATCCTTGAAGAGTTTGTCCTCAACTGGGAAGAAATCGAACCACTCTTCCTTGCCGAACGAGAGTCTGGGAATGCCCATGGTGAGGTCGAACGCTTTGTGGACCTCGGGGTTTTTCTCCAGCCATGCGAAGTAGTGATCGGAGTTCTTGTTGGTGAACTGAAGTGGACCATCGAATGCATCCTTTGGGTTGGTGTAGTGTGTGGCTTTGTGGTATTCCGGCAACTCGGCAAGAACCTGGTGAATCTTGCCACTGCGATGTGCAAGGCACCACAAGTCAGTCTCGGTAAGAACGTTGTAAGATGGAATACTCACAGGAAGATCGCAGCATCCGCGTACGGAGCGTCCTTGCTAAATGCTAGACCGGTCTTAGTTGCTCCATACTTTCCATCTTCGGATTGTGCGAGTAGTCCCATTCCTACAAGTACGCGCACCCAACGAACTAGCGACAGTCAGTGATGTCCATTTGATGCTGAAGATGGGACACTTACTGAGTAGTGCTTCTTCGACGTGAGTGCCCAAAGCCAAGTCCTTGAGACTGAGGAATCGTCCATTGGAAGAGGCGAAAACATTGAAAAGTCCCACATCAATCGCGACTCGTACTGCAGTGACTTGGTGCGGCTGGGATGAGGTCAGCATCGCTTTCGAGGCTGTTGCATTGTTTGTTTCATACAGAAAACAAAATGCTTGCAGTTGCTTCAAAGGGGGTCTGAAGGTTGTTCTTCAGGGTGTTACAAGCTTTGAGCAAAGCAAGTCGGTCGGATTCAAGCATATCGCTGGCTGAAGGAAGGCCATCGATAGCTGCATGGAGGCTTTGGATTGGTGTATGGAGAGTCATCTCGACGATAATTTAGATCAGAGGATACTGTGTAATGTGATGTATGTGTTGGGAACTGTCGGGCCATATGGCTGGTGAGCCTTTATAAGTCTGTTTGTTGTGTTAGCGAGGTAACATGCCTCTCAGACCCATAGTCTCACTACAGACACAGCAGCCTATCATTGAAACATCACTGGGCATTGTTGAGAATTGATCCGGAATAGCCGCACGTCTGTCGTTTCCAGCATCCTCGAATCTAAGGGTCTCGGTCATTTTTGATCCGCCAACTAGATTGTGCTCTGCATATCGGTAAAATCGATAGCATGGATTCAGATACTCCCTGGTCTATGAGGCCAATGGGATGACCTGCCTGATAGTGTGACGATTATCCACTTCCTTACATTCTCGCTTCACAAGCTCGAGCTCCGGGCATCTCTAGTGCAGTCCCACAACAGTTTTAGCGCTTCGCTATAGCTAAGCCGAGCAGTGGACTATTGGCATGCTTGACCTGTTTCTAGATGGGGAATCAACCGACCCTCAATCCGGACTTGTCCGCTGAAGAACTCCCAACAAAGAGTCATGAGATGTTTTGTGGATCATTTGCAAGGAAGGGTCATTTGCAGAAGGAGATTTCGAGTTCTCTCTTCCTTCATTAATCAATCTGTTCATTTGAATCGACCTACTTCCCATCATTGCAGACATGTCGACACGCCACTTGCACGAAACAAAGCGAAACGCTGGTATTGGACTCTTGCTGTTTCCCTTGCTCTTCGTAGTCGCCAGCTACACACTCTGGGGGCTATTCATCACGAATGGTGCCTTCGACTTTATGGGACAACGTGTGTCCCAGGGTGTTCTTGCCGATGGTGGTCCACTGAGGACGGTCTACACAAGGATTGCGCCAATCGATGGATTCCTAACAAACATGGTCTTCTTCACGCATCCCGTGGCTACGGAAGATTTCCCACTCGGGAAGCTGTTCTGGACAAACTTCATGGCTGAGCTTGCTCCTGTCTTAGCGATCATGGTCGCTGAAGAACACGTTTCACCAAAGCGAGGCAGATTCTTCAGGTCGTATGTACTGTGTTGTGCTGCAGGCTGTGAACATTGGATCTGACGGCGTCACAGTACTGCCTGGCTTGCCATCTACCAGATGTGTGCAGGAGCGTTAGTTGTTCCTGTGTACTTTCTCACAAGGTTGTTGGCGCCTGCGACAAGTCATGTTCGTCTCCATGATTCCACCAGGGCAACCACGACGGTGTCTGCATTGCTCCCGGGCTTCATCTTTGGCTACATCATTCCATTAGTCCTTGCATGTTGCCCTTTCGGACAATCGTCTTTCCAACATCAATTTTGGATCGGCTTCTTGCAAATGTTTCCAGCCTTGATTCCGATATCACAGTTTCTGTCCGAAGTTGTTATTCGAACGGTCGGCGTACCGAGCGGAGCCCAACCGGACCCGTCGAACAAGCAACTCAACAGGCTGTACTTCTTCACAGCCGGCGTGTCCGCACTCGTACATTTATACATCACCTGGGTGGTGGTCTTCGATGACTCTTTAACCCTTTACCAGTTTTACATACCATCGTTCCATCGCCAAGATTTTGCTGGCTGCGTCCTGGTATTCCTGCAGTTTGATTATGCCATAGTGATGGCTTCAGCATGCCTGGCAGTCGCACTCGAGTCTGGACCACGATCGTCGATCGAGCTTGTGTCCAAATTCGTGATCGGACTGGTGATCGGACCTGGGGCGATGTTGGGTTTCCAAAAGATGAAGAAAGACGGAATGAGAGCTGCGTCATCTTGATATTGGAGAAGTTGGAGCTGAACACTTGGTGTAGTAGCAAGGCACTCATTTATGGCTTGGGCATGGAGACAGGGTAGTGTTCAGGAATGAGTATCTAGCCGAAATCAATCCGAAAAGAGACGTTTGAACGCTTGGTTGATCTCCTCAAACAAACGAACACCAAGAGCTTGTCCTTCGTCACTTCGGCAGAATTTTGAGGTACTGGAAAAGATCGGTCAGTGCACGATTTCTGGCCGGCGGCAGATCTTAGTGGCTTACAGTGTCTCTTGCCCATCTCTCATGTATTGGGCATTCTTGCTCAGCGGCACAGTAGCAGCGTGCAAATGCGTTCTTCCACCATAGTCGACGGACCTCGCAGACGTAAGATTGATGAATCGCAGAAGTACACCTTGGCTTTCTCGGAAGAGCTCGGACGCACAGAATCCTGGTGTTGACATTACGATCTCGAGGTTCTTGGAGTCCACAGAGCGCGACAAGGCCTCGGTCCAAAGAGTAATGAGCATTTTTGTGAGGTTGTAGCGATTCGCAAAGTCACTCGAGTCTTCGTCGAGATCAGCGATGATCTCCTTGCCCTCAGGTGGCGAATAAGTTGACCAAGCGTGCGCCTCGGAGGATATTATCACAAGCCGACCAGGACGGGAACCAGTGCGCAGAAATGGTACCAAGAGCAAGCTGAGAAATGCAGTACTGAGAAAATTGACCTGCAGTAGTTTCTCGTGTCCATCAAGAGTTGTTGTCCATTCTTGAGATGTCGTTGCTGCGTTCATGATTGCAACGTCCAAGCCATTACCATTCAGTAGATCTCCTACACTCTTGGAGAATCGGTTGACAGATTCAAACGATGCCAGGTCCAGCTCGAAGACCGTGATTGTTGATTGGGGGTAGTCATGGAGTAATTGTTGTTTGATCTCGTTGCCTTTGGATTTGTCCCTAACACTCAAGATGAGCCGGGACCCAAGGCTCAAGAATTGACGAGCTGCAGACAAGCCAACACCGCCTGAAGCACCTGTTATCAAGATAGTGCGATCCCTAAGTGTCTCGGGGGATGGTAGAGCTGGGGTCTTGGCCAATTTCTGCCTCATGACATAAGGGATCGGACCATCGGAGCTCAAGTCAGTAATGAATGGATTCCTTGCCATCATAGCCAAAGGCTCGGGTATCATCGGGTAAAATGGCATGATGATCTTGAAGGGTTATGTTGGTAAGATATCGATCGAATGGGTAGCCTGATGCGAGAGGGTCAAGAGTTTGCACGAGATGTCAGCGAGTGATGGAAATGGGCTGAGTACAAGACTGTCAATTGCTGCCACGTTTTATGTGATGAAAAGGCGCCGTGTTGTAAATCGAATGTCACTGGTGGAGCTCACAACAAGCAACTTGAAGACCTTGTCACGAGAGCCGCTCGCGCTGAGGCCGCCATAATTTTTGATTGCGACTACGCAAGCCAAGCGGCCTTCGCAGCTCCCCGCCTTGGAATGCCGTAAACTCCTGATTGCGACTCATGTACCTAGTGTTTGATAGTGGATTCGGGCCATGCATTGATACAAGGTATGCTGCTAACGCTAGCGCCACCCTAGCGTGAGACTTGAGTACGCAATCACAGGACCCGGGGGCCTGGTGCACTATCATATCGGACTTACAGTAGTTAGACTGTAGACAAGGTCTGTGTGTACATGGAGCCGAGAGCCTTGCACTTTACCATTCAAGCGAGTTTCCAATTGAGCACTGTCTGATAACGGCTGTATTACCGTGACAAGGTTAAGGGATAAACTCGTTTACATGCTTCTCTTGACGAACTTCAGCCATTACGTAGGAACGATTGAGTATCTCGCTGCATATGGAACATTGGAGTTTCGACCTGGAATCATACCATTCCTGACACCCTGCTATGGCCAGCCTAGCGAGCCCCTCCGACGTACCCTCGACTGATTTACTGTCATGGCTTTTTGCCAATGGAGAAATTGACGGATCGACAGAGGTAGGTATATTGTCCGACAGTTATGTGCTCATACTGACATGTTCAGATATTCGTAGATGCATCGGACTTGACACAGCATGTAACCAAAGATCAAGCTCTGTCTCTCATACGCCGGCTTGTTGCTGGTCTACGACGTTTGGGACTGGAGAACGGCGATACAGTCTGTTTTCACGCCTTCAACCATGTGAGTGTCCTGTAGTAACGGCAGGATGCCCGATCCCACTAATCCTTCGCTAGGTGCTGTACTCAATCATATATCTTGGGGTGATTGGTGCGGGTGGCTGTTTCATGGGATGCAACCCGAGCTACACCAGCACTGAGTTGGAACATCTCTATGGCTCCGCCAAGACTCGTTGGGTCATTGTTGAAGCCGACCTTCTTGACAATATCATTCCAGCACTTATGGCGCACCGCATACCGGCCTCATCTGTGCTGATCTTTGACGCTGCTGAGGGCAGCACCCAATCCGCAGGATTCAAATCTTGGACCACTCTGTTGCAATCTGGAGAACAAGATTGGATCCGCTTCAACGACCGAGCGACTTCGACGACCACACGAGCTGCCTTGCTGTCAACAAGTGGCACTACCGGTCTTCCAAAATTAGCAGCTCTTTCTCATTATGCTCATGTTTCCGCTGGCGTTGCCATGTCACACATGGACATGAAGCCATATGAAGTCTCGCGACTCATCGCAATTCCGCAGTTTCACGCTTTTGCGGCGCCGCTTGTGCACACCTCCCCGATACGCTCAGGCATCAAGACCTACATCATGCGGCGATTTCGGCTTGGAGAATTCGCTCGATATGTCGAACGGCACAAGATAACGGAGACGGCAGTCGTGCCACCTATGGTGTCCAGTCTTGTTGGTAGCGGGGTACCTTCAACAATGCTACAGAGTCTCCGGATGGTCAGATGTGCTGGCAGCTCTCTTTACGACAGCACTCGCGATGCAATGTACAAACGCCTTCACGCTGACGCTGTCGTCTCCCAGGTTTGGGGTATGACGGAGCTTGGCTGGATAAGCAGCTTCGAGTGGCCAGAGAAAGACACAAGTGGAAGTGTCGGGAGGCTCTTGCCACTCATGGAAGCAAGGTATGTGAAGCTGCACATTTCCGATTCGACCTAGACTGACACGACGTTTCCAGGATCATTGATGAGCACGGCATGGATGTAGCCAGTAAAGGCGCCCAGGGAGAGCTTCAAGTACGCGGACCATCTTCCATGATTGGCTATCTGAACAATCCGCTCGCGACCGCGGAGTCTATGGACGATGGCTGGATCAGGACCGGGGATAAGGGTTTCATCCAAGACCAGAAGCTTTATCTCACAGGCCGTATTAAAGTAGGAAATCTGACCCGGCAAAAGAAAGTTGCGAGTCTAGCTGCTGACATTTGTAGGAACTTATCAAAGTACGTGGCTGGCAGGTCTCGCCAGCCGAGATTGAAGAGGCCCTTTTGATGCACCCTTGCATCGTCGATGCAGCTGTTGTTGGCCTGCGACAGACTACAAAGTCATATGACGGCGAACTTCCCCGTGCTTATGTTGTCCTTGGGCTTGGTGCAATCTTGACAGATACCCAAGTGAGAACTTTCATTGAGAAGCGGCTGGCCAAATTCAAAGCCCTTAGTGGTGGTGTTTCGTTTGTTGCCTGTATCCCACGCAACGGAAGTGGGAAGATTTTGAGGCGTTTGTTGCTTCAACAGGATCCTACCGTCCTTGATATATAGACCCGCTGTAATTTTCGTTCTGTCCATATGCTTACTGGATGAAATACATAACGATTTTTGGTCTTGGGAAGCGTTTCCCTACTCGAGTCTATAGCAAATGTCACTCACGAACGAGAAATTATTGAACAATGAGTTGATTGAAGAGGAGTTGGTTCTGAGTTACATCGGCATACGTCCTTGATGTCTAGTCGAGGCGATGATACGCTGCAACCCATGAGGACTGGAATCTCGAGCCTTGACCAGTAACCCCGAGCAACAGAGCTACGATAAAGACAGAAATGAACGATATCCATGTCCAAGTGGACCCATTTCTCACAGGCAAGCCGACTCTCCTGGACATGGAGTCTGTAGCACCTACAGGTGTCTGGGCAACAGTTTTCTCTGAGTCTTGGTTGACCAGGAACTCCTGCACTACGCCTTTGAAGTCCCGGGGCGTGTAGAGTCCAAATATTTCGGTAATAAAATTACCCTTTCGGCGACTGTTCACCCCAAGATCCCGATAAAGGACGTCGATATACTGGTTTGTCATTAGTGATCTTGACTGCACTAGTACAACAACTTGGCGAACTTACAGACATGAAGTCAAAGAGAGCGAAGGGAACTTTGAGACCACAAAGGTAACGCCTCTTGATCCAGGCGTTGATCAAAGCAGTGTGCGAACGCATTTCTTGTTCAGGAGGAGATTTGATTTTTCCGGTCAGATATGCAACGGCCCAAAGCGCTTGAGCCTCGAAAACCAGCGGAGCGCCAGTAGTCCTCAGCATTCCAACGAAGGCAATGGACGGGATATCTCGAGGATCCATGATAGGGACGATATGCCTATAGAGACGGTAGAGGATGTTGCTCGGAGAACTTTGTGTTTTGCCTGCAATGGTGGGCGTCTCTTGAAGTAGGGGCAACTTCATGATGATCTCGCGTTCAGCAGTCTGCTCGAGCATTGTCCAACGATTCTCAGTTTCGGTATCGTGTGGCTGCGAAGAGATACCCGAAGAAGCTGCTCCATCTCCTCCAGCAAAGATACTGTGATCTGCTTGCCAACCGGTAGCAAGTATGACCATGTCGGTACGGTGGTGAGATCCATCGGTAAAATGGACTGTATCTTGCGACATGTTGCGTATCTCTTTACGACTGACCGTTATCAAGCTGTTTCGGTGTATTTCGTTCCACAGCTCAGGATGTGTCATGACTCCCAAGGTTGCGCTTGACCAGAAAAGACTGCAAGAAACCATCAATAATAAGCTCGGCGGTGATCTCATAAGTACGTACCTCATAAGTCCAAGCTGAGGAAATAATCGTCTGCCGTTCTCACTAATCTCGTATTGCGCAGGACGCATCGTCAGATAAGCCATCACTTTCCAGAAGTACTTCACTCCACTCCTAGCAATGTTTGTTGAATTAGGCCCATGAACCGCTTTGTGCCAGCGACTGTCCAGATCGTAAGCAGTGGGAGAGAAAAGCCCCATGAATCGAGTGTTCGACAATCGGAAAGTCCGAGTGCCGAAAATACTCAAGGGTGACATAACTGAAGGACCATTGCCAGGTCTGATGACCCAGTCGATCTGTTTCCCCATTTGGAGCAACATGTGTACGGTGTCAAAAGCCGATTTCGATCCCCCGTACACAAGGACGCGTTCGACAGTGGGATCCTGGATCTTTTGAACGAAGTTCGGATGACCCAATGACTTTGCGTGCAAGATCTCTCCATGATAGGTATCGTGGGGCACAGCTGGAAGACTGGGTTTCGATGTCAGCCCTGTCGCAACGATCAGTTTGTCGCACGACAATGTTTCATCCGAGCCCACAAGCCCAAGAGACCACGTTTTGAGCTCATGGTTCCATTCAGTAGACTTGACAGTGCATCCAAGTCGGATTCTCCTTTGAAGATCGAACTTGGTAGCGTACTCGTCCAGATAGCGATGAACTGAGCTTCCAGGGATGCGTCCGTCACTCTGAATTCCTTCGGGCGACATGGCGTGGTCCGAGTATTCGAATAGACCATAGTGTGCCTCTGCCACTAGATTGGTATACAAACGATCTTTGCACCAAGTTCCGCCTAGGGTAGTCTCGTTATCGACGATCGTGATTTCGACTTCTGGCTCTATCTCCAGATACCTGATGTTAATGTCAGCTCAGCGACCAAGTCTAGACAATCAGGTGATCAGACGTTTTTGCTGCCACCAATCCCGCCCATCCTATCAGACAATTCGTTAGCAGACAACTGACAAGCGATACGGCGATCAATACGGACCTGCACCGATCACAATCACGCGAGACATTCCGACAATGTTTATGTGACTATATCTTTAGAAACCGCAGCATCTCCTCAAGCATTTGTAGCAGCCAAAAAGCACAGCAGGTCACGTGTATAGAGCCATGCCGGCTGTGGTTTCGGAGACCAGCGTCGGTATGGTGACACAACTGCCGAGAATACCAACTCGGGATAGGAGGAGGGCTACGCGGCACAACGTAGTCTGGCCCTGATGCATCGCTGCAACAATTACTCTGGGGAGGCACGGTTGTGCGTAGCGCCTTCTTCCTGCATGCGTGAAGAGTGGATCGTCTGCATCCTGTGATCCTTCGCGTGTGTAGGACGGGGTGATGTTGTGGCCCTAACGCCCGTCGGCTCCTGAACAGGCACATCCGAAGGATCTGCCTACAAACAACACTAGAGATGACCTGCATGCAGGGTAACGGCACAGCCTACTTGCAATCTGCGTCGGTTCTCGGGCGGCCCGATAGGTCCTAGAATCCCTCCCACCCCACAGCTCCACATATTCCTCAATCCTTGGCTGTGTTTCTTACGGCCGACAGCGTTGTCACCTGACTCAGGCCCATGCCGACCTCTCCAACCCTCTTCGAAGGTCCCGGGGTCCATCAGTCCCATCACCTATTGAAGCCAGGAAGTGTTCACGGCAATGCATGTAACTGAAAGGGGCGACTTCCTCTTTGAGGGCAAGGCGGCTGGGAACAGGGGAACGTTGGCGCGTATGCAAATGCCTGCAAATGCCTCATGCTAACGGAAAACAAATATGCTTCGCGTCGACTGGGACATCAACAATTCGCTTTAACCGCACAAGCCCGTTCGACGGTTCTAGCAGAGTGGGAACTCACTTCGACTATCAATCGTCGAACAAGGAGTCTTTCCACTTTTATGCCACCAATCGCTTTTGCGCGACCTCCGAAGAAGGTCCCCGTGTAGGCTGTGTCCACTATGGGATTCACCCAAGCGATAACGTACCCTTGTGCGCCATTGAAACATGCAATTCGCGTGTACAGATGGCGGGAAATCTAGAGTGCTATCAATGGATGCGCTTCGATTGCGTTGGTCCAGCAGATACAACAGTTGACAATAGGTCCGCCATATTGACTCGTTAGCAAGCTACTGCTCGCATGGCACTTGTGTGGATGCTTGCGACCCACAGCTTGATGACTCGCCCGCGGTGCATGTGTACATAAAGACTCTGGTTTTTGATCTTACCGTAGAACAAATCGCCACTCCATTGTCCGCAAAACTTGTGCAAAACTTCGACACAAGAACGGCGATCAGCATTTGCAACATGTCCAATCCGCTTCAAACTGAACCGATAGCCATCATTGGTGTTGGTGAGTACAGCTCTTCCAATTAGGAGACCAATACTGATGAATATCTGAGGCTGTCGTTTCCCTGGAGACTCGTTCTCACCATCCAAGCTATGGGATCTTCTCAAGGAAGAGAGGTCGGCACAGTCAGATCTGCCGAAGAACAGGTTCGATGTCGACGCATGGTACCACCCCGATGCTCAGAGACCAGGAAGCATTCCCAACCGTGGAGGATACTTCCTTAGCCATGATGATAGTCATCTGCATTTCGACCCTGCTTTCTTCGGCATCAATCCTCTTGAGGCCGCTACCATGGATCCGCAGCAGCGAAAACTGCTTGAAGTTGTTTATGAGTCGTTCGAATCTGCTGGAGTAACACTTGGAAACGTATCCGGATCCAAAACATCTTGCTACGTGGGCTGCTTCACGCGTGATGTGGCCAACATGAACGCCCGAGAGGCAGAGTATGCCGCTCCTTATCAGATGACTGGTAGCGATATGACTATCCTGAGTAACCGAGTCAACTACGTCTTCAATCTCAAGGGTCCTAGCATGACAGTCGACACTGCGTGCTCAAGCTCCTTGTACGCGCTACACATGGCATGCCAAAGCCTTCTCTCTGAAGACTCGGATGCTGCAGTCGTCGGAGGTACGAATATCATCTTGGGAGTGGAGCAGCAGATCGCTACAGCCAGACTTGGCGTTCTCTCACCCACATCTGCTTGTCACACGTTTGATGAGGCCGCCGATGGTTTCGGTCGAGGCGAAGGCATATGCGCCATCTACTTGAAGAAACTTTCTGCTGCAGTTGCAGCGAACGACCCAATTCGCGGCGTCATTCGTGCCACGGCAATCAATTCGAACGGCAAGAGTCAAGGCATAAACCATCCCAGCGCCAAAGATCAAACTGCCGTGATCGAGGCTGCTTATGCAAAAGCTGGCTTGGATTTCAATCAGACCGCATACTTCGAATGTCACGGGACTGGAACACCGGTTGGCGATCCGATCGAGGTTGCTGCGATTGCAAATGTACTCACCGATGGACACACCGTGGAGCGTCCACTGCTTCTTGGCTCGATCAAGACGAACATCGGACATACTGAGGGCGCGAGTGGCCTCGCAAGCTTGGTCAAAGTGATACTGAGCATTGAGAACGATTTGATCCCAGCAACAGTGGGTATCACCAAGCTCAATCCAGGAATCGACTTCAAAGACGGACGACTCAAGGTCGTCCAAAAGTCTTGCGAATGGCCCAAAGGTATTCCCAAACGTGCAAGCATCAATTCATTTGGTTACGGGGGTGCCAACGCTCACTGTATCTTGGAATCCCCCGAAGTTCTCCTTGGACACCATCAGAATCTCGACTACCAAGTCAATGGAAATGCCACCAGGTCGGACATTGATGCGACTGGTCTTTCTGCCATTTATACCAACGGTGGTGAGCCGGAAAGAAAGACTTCGTGCATGGCGGCTCCCCAAATTACAGGGGATGCAGCCGAGAAGTACTTGCTCGTCTTTTCTGCGCATGATCGGAAAACTCTGGATAGTAACATCAGCGCTCTGGCCGAGCACATCACTAACGAGAATGCGTCCGACCTTGCATATACGTTAGCCTATCGTAAAACAAAGTTCAGAAGCATGGCTTTCACCACGGTCACAAACGGAGATATCAGCAGCCAAATCTGCCCTGAACGGGTCAACCACAGCCTGGCAGCATCTCCGCGCATACCCGTGATTGCTTTTGTTTTCACTGGCCAAGGTGCGCAATGGCCAGAGATGGGAGCACTTCTAATGCGCCAATTCCCAGTGGTACGACAAACCATTGGTGAGCTGCAGGTGGCCCTCGATGCTTTACCATCTCCCCCCGACTGGCGCATCGCGGAGGAGCTCGTTCGACCTGCAGCCGAGAGTCGTGTCCAAGAAGCAGCGCTCTCGCAGCCTCTGTGCACTGCGATACAGATCGCACTCACGGTGTTACTGCGCTCCTGGGGGTTGCAAGCCAAAGCAGTTGTTGGGCATTCGTCTGGAGAGGTTGCAGCAGCGTTTGCGGCTGGCTTACTCGAGGCGAAGGAAGCCATCGCTGTCGCCTATTACCGCGGTATCTCGGTCTCCGTTCGCCACACACCTGGAGCAATGATGGCAGTTGGACTCGGTGCTTCTGATGTACAACCATACGTACATGATCAAGAAGATATCGTGATCGCCTGTCAAAATTCTCCACAGAGCGTCACTCTCAGCGGAGGCGATGAAGCCATCAACCAAGTTCAATCCGCACTGATCAAAGATGGGGTGTTTGCGCGAAAGTTGAACACTTCGAACAATGCTTATCACTCACACCTGGTGAAAGAAGCTGGCCAATACTACGAGGACTGCTTCAGAGATTCCCTTCCAAACCTTGTACAGGCAACGAGATCCTCCGAAATCCCGATGTACTCTTGCATTTCTGGTGAGGCACTCTCCACTCAAAAGGATGTAGGCATCGGATACTGGAGAAAAAATCTGGAGAATCCTGTACTGTTCACCCAAGCACTCTCTAGCTTGGTGGCGGCACATCCAGACATCAACCATGTCGTCGAAATCGGCCCACACTCAGCTCTTGCCGGTCCAATCAAGCAGATTAGATCAGCTTTGGGCTTGGGAAGTGACGATCTCACATACTTGTCCAGCATGGTGAGGGGCAATGACAGTGTCGAAAACACCCTCAAACTTGCCGGTTCGTTGTATGTGGCCGGCTACCCGATAGATCTCAGTGTCGTCAACGCGGACGGCAACGACAGACCAAGCTTCTTGTCCGATCTCCCTTCCTACCAGTGGACATACGACGATAACACCTTATGGACAGAAAACAAATTGAGCCACAGGCTGCGCTACAGGCAACATCCGCGTCATGACATACTCGGCAGTCTACAGCTAGGCAGCTCAACATTGAATCCACAATGGCGCAACCGGCTGGCTTTGAAGAACGTGCCTTGGATATCCGATCATGCTGTCGGAGATGATATTATCTTTCCAGCCGCAGGCTATGCTGCGATGGCGATTGAGGCCATGACGCAGTGTTCGGAGATTCGTGGAGTGATTCCCACAGGCTTTACGATGGAGAACGTCGTTATCCAAAGCCCTCTGATAGTCCCTCCCGAGGGAGAGGTCGAGACTCTGTTCAACCTCCGTGTGGATGGAGACTTCGTGTCGAGCAATCGCAGACGTTGGTGTACATTCACCGTAATGTCAGTCACGCTGAACGACAAGGTCAGTGAGCATGCGTCGGGGTCAATCGCAATCGAGCTGTCGAATGATGTTCCGTCAATCTCTCAAATCGAGATGGAAGGACACAGAGGCGCCGAAAATAAAGCTAGTAACGACGCCCGGTGGTACAAAGCATTGGCAGACATTGGCCTCCGATATGGACCATCATTCAGGCCACTGACGGACATTCACACCACTCCCGAACAGGACAACGCCATGTCGATGATCGATCTGGATTCAACGAGAGGTTCCATGGTACAGGAGTCCCGATACATGATTCATCCTGCAGCATTGGATGGTTGTCTTCAGCTTGCAGTCATTGCTGCGCACAAAGGAAACGTGAAAGAGATCGTCAAGGCGTACCTCCCAACCATCCTCCAGAACCTGACCGTGTGGCAAACGGAACAGTCCCTACCAACGCCCAAGGAAGGCATTGTGAAGAGTCACGGCATTCGCCGCGGTATGAGATCTGCCCATGGAACTTCTGGTCTCTACTCGACAAATGGCAAACAACTTGCAGACATGTCAGTGTCGCTTTATTCTCTCGAAGGAGGATTTGGCAAGCAATCAGTGGAGGCTACCCGACAGCCATACACAAGACTTGTTTGGCAGCCAGATATCGACAGGCTCTACGGAGAGAAGATTCGCAAAATGTTCCAAAGTGGCGCTAATGACCCAGAATGGATCACACTCTCGAACCTTTTGGACAGGCTCGGAGATCTCTTGGTTCTCGAAACATACGACAACTTACCCACAGAAGAAGATCTCCAGGACAGACCGGCGCACATACAAAAGTTTGTCCGCTTCTTGTCAGACACAGGAAAACGCCTCACCGAACAATCCGCACTCTCGGATCTCACAGCAGATCAGCGACGCGAGCGCATCAAAGAGCTCGTTGAGACTTGTGGCAGCAGAGTTCCAGAAGCCGAACTCATTGCTCACATGAGCACCAAGATGTCAGAAATCCTTCGGGGCGAGATTGGTGCCTTGGATGTGATGCTCCAGGATGGTCGTCTTACCAAAATGTATGAGCAAGGCTTCTCCCACTTGGCAGCATATCCGCAGCTCAAGAATGTCGTGTCTCTGATAGCCCACAAGGAGCCCCGAATCAGAATTCTCGAAGTCGGCGGAGGCACAGGCGGTGCGACCAAACCAATGCTGGAAGCCCTGTCAGCGGAGTCCAGTATGCCTCGTTTCATCCACTACACGTTCACAGATATCACCACCGCATTCCTCGGCGCGGCCCAGGAGAAGTTTCAGTCTCTGCAGAATATGGACTTTCGCACTCTTGATATCGAGAAAGATCCACTGTCACAGGGGTTCGAAGCAGAGTCATACGACATCATTCTTGCTTCGAACGTGATCCATGCTACATCAGACATCACGCAAACATTGAAACATTGTCGCTCGCTGCTTAAGAATGATGGAAGGATTGTCATCATCGAGACCACAAGAGATCGGGTGCCGATCAGCTACATGCTTGGGCCTTTGCCAGGATTCTGGCAGGGAGAACAGGATGGTCGAATCAACTCGCCCTTCCTTTCCAAAGCCGCCTGGAATGATCGGCTTCTCGATTCAGGCTTCTCCGGCTCTGATGTCCTTCTTGATGATTACGAGGGCGAAGTGTCGTCAAACAGCATCATTGTCTCAAACGCGAAAGGAGACGTCGTCACTAATGGAGTTGCTTCCGAGAAGTTGTGGCTGATCTATCGCGAGGAAGAGCTTCCTCTACTCCAGGAAATCCAATGCCAAGCACAGCGTGAAGGTATCACGACCGAATCGATTAAATTGGGAGATCTACATGAGGATCTTCCAAGAGGCGGTCGTGTTGTGATGCTTGCGGAGCTGGAAGGCGCATTGCTCGTCAAGATGAACCTTGGAGAAATGGATGCGGTCAAAGCACTCTTCAAGACGGCCTCTTCAGCGGTCTGGGTCACCTGTGGAGGTCTTCTCGAAGGTAAAAGACCAGAACACTCACTGATATTTGGCATCGCGAAATCTATCATGACAGAACAACCTTCGATCCAGATTTCAAGCATTGACGTCGACCCGGCAGAGACTGATCATGTTCGGACCGCAGAACTCATCGTCAGTCATGAGCTGAACCTCCGCCATGATCAAGAGCGAGTGCTTGACACCGAGCTTATTGAACATGACGGGACAGTATACATCAGTCGATACATTGTCGATCCAGTCGAAAATGCAGATTTTGCTCGACAGCTCAAACCCGCACCTGAGCCCGGATCGCTTCGCGAAAGATTGGAGCTCACCTTCGAGCATGTTGGTCAGACCGACAGTTTTTTTTTCCAACAACAGCCCGCCAGAAGCTGTGTCCTGGCTAGTCACGATGTATCACTCGTGCCCTCTAGCTACAACCTCGGAAGGAAAGAAGGTGCAGCTCTGCAAGGCTCAGAAGACGCCGAACACTTCAGCAGCGTCTGCGTAGCCCTTGTCGATGGTGTTGGGCCTGAGGTGTCAAGATACAAGGCAGGAGACCTGGTGATCTGTTTCAAGCCTGGCCGTTTCGAAAGCTCATTCATCGCAAGTGAAGCATACTGCGAGCTGCTCAGCCCTGACGATGATCAAGACGCCGTCGTGTCATCTTTGCTGCCATACTGCACCGCTTATCATGCTCTGACCACCATCGGAAAGATCACAGCAACAAAAAGCGTTTTGGTCCACAACGTTTGCGACCAGCACCACATAGCAGCTGTCAACATCTCACGAATGGCCGGATGCGAAACGATTGTGACTTTTGAGTCCACTCAGAGACAGCACGACTTCCTCGCGAGATATCCTGTCCTCGAGAGTTGCAAGTTGCTTGTCGCTGATACGGACCTTGTCAAGATACTCTCTGTTTCAGGCCCCAAGAATGGCATTGATGTGGTTTT
>Ga0265797_10004697_pt1 | contig 20590 bp, 20 predicted proteins | sample P2T30metagenome_FD_192433 | JGI IMG/M metagenome (GOLD analysis project Ga0265797, IMG submission 192433) | Plant litter microbial communities from East Loma Ridge, Irvine, California - P2 T30 | ecosystem: Environmental > Terrestrial > Plant litter > Unclassified | place: USA: California...
TATGGTGAAGCGTGGGACGGCTGTTTTGGAGGATTGGGCTAGAAAGAAGTCCGCTGGAACTGGTAAGTCTCCTGGTCCCGCCACTTCGCAGGCTCAGTCCATGGCTGCTTCTGCTAGACCTCCTGGCGGTTACATCCTTTCTCCTTTTCAACAGGCTTCTGCTCCGACTCGCTCTGCTGGAGATGGTGATTCCTCTCAGCCCGCCACTTCGCAGTCGCAGTCCACGACTACTCCTGCTCCTAGGGCCGGTACTCCTTCTTCTCGCGCTCCTCAGCAAACTCGGACTCAGACTGGTTCTATTCGCCCTGGTGTTCCGCGTCGTCGCGCCGCTATGCGCCCTATATTTTCGGCTGGAGGTGGTCAAGATGAACTTCAAGCTCCTCGCTCGAACAACGCGGCGGGTGCCAACAGGCGTAGCAGGGCCGGTCTCAGGGGCATCTTGCAGGCTGAGGCTGCTAGAAATGGTTCTGCTGGAGCTGGTAGTTTCTCTCATGCCGCCACTTCGCAGGCGCAGCCCACGGCTGCTTCTGCTGAATCTGGTTCTTCCTCTAACACTGCCATTGTCAACGACGCCATGTCTACGCCGGCTACTGGCGGTGGCAGTGCTCCCACACTCCCCGTCAACCAGCAGACCATATCCACGACTGCTCCTGCTGGACTTGTGCCCACCATCCCCGTCAACTCCCAATCCGCGGTTACACCAGCCACTGGTGGCGATGGCGGAGGTGCCTCCTCTCCTCCAGTCACCAATACTCCGCAGGATCAGTCTTTGGTTGCTTCCACTGTCTCCGTCAACACACAGCCCGTGTCAACGCCGGCTACTGGTGGCGGTGGCAATTGGTCCTACCTCATCGTCCCACCGATTGAGTTCACGCCTGACAGTGGCAACGATGGTGTATCCAGTCCCACCGCCACCTCGCAGGCTCAGTCTATGGCTGCTTCCGCTGGAGCTGACGTGCCCTCTCTCCCGGCGAACCCACAGGCCGCGTCTGTGAGTGCTGGTGCTTCCTCTTTTTCCGTTGCCTCTCAGCGTGCGCCCACAAATGGCGCTGGCTCTGACAACAGCGGCGGCCCGCCCAGGAAGAAGCGCAAGCTCGATGAGAAGCAGTCGAAGGACTCGCCGGGTCGCACTAAGAAGTGATCTTCCTTAGCAATAGTGTCTTTTCTACCCCGGTGCTGCCCGGATTGAGCGTGTTGCAAGGCTAGAGGCACCTTCGCTTCGAGGTCATTGTTCAATACTTTCGCCAAAGTGGATCACCATCTCGTGGAAAGCAACTCAAGTGTCAAGGGGAAGTGAACAGGTGTTTGAACGTACAAAACATGCTGAGGCTACAACTTCAACTGACAAGGGTGAGGATGGTACCATGGCATGGCATTAGAATAGTACTCAGCGCTATTGGTGCAGACTCGTGAAATGATTACCCAACACACCCAGTGCAAAGGCCGTTACGATTGAGCGAAGACAATGCTTTAACAAAACCTCACGTCCTCTTCCCTACCCTGAACGCAAGCTCCTGAATCTCTCGACCCATGTGTTGAATGTCTGCGGAGTAAGACCACGGCCAACAGGTTGAGCCCTGCCCGCATTGTACCGCACGCCATCCCTAGTAAGCAAAAAGTAAGACCTGTCGTCCTCCAAGTTCGCGCCCAAACACAGCAGATCAGAAGTGAGGCGCGAGAACTCCATGTCCAGACAGCCATAGTTGCCTCGCATGTTCCAGCGAGTGGCTCCGTCACTGAGTCTTGCGTAGTACGCGTTGTCCTTGCCCAGGTACAGGTGTTCGACGGGATTGTCGTCGTTGTCGGGCTCGACGTCGTCTTCAATCGACTGAGGCAGACACCACGCTGATGCCCCGTCCTCGCCGCGGAAGAAGTAGTTGCCGTCCTCGCCCAGAGCGACGCAAACGGGACTGCTGTCGTTGCTGCGAAGATAAGTCTCGAGGCCTGGGTAGGCGCTTAGTCGGGAAGCTAATCCTGCATTAGCACTGTCATGACAATCTGAGCCTTCGGATGTACCGACTGCTGAAAGTCCTCCCGGTCCTATCATCAAGATAGCGGATGTAGTAACAGTCGTCTTCGCCAAGCGCAACATAGGTGTGGTGAATGTATGGCTGAGAATGTTGAAAGATATTCCGGGAGCCTGATGAAGCTGCTCCGCTTTTGAAAGTCAGCTTGATCAACAAGACCATCTCGTCGAGCATCACTTACTTCATGTTATTGCCTCTTGGACCACACAAGTAGAACTCTCTCCGACCAAGGCGATGCTCACTCGAGGGGTCGACATCGTTACTTTATGGAAAACCTGCGAAATTGTGTCTTTCTGTATCGTAGAGCTGGATTCTGCTCAACTCATATCTGCCACTGAGCTGAAGCTTGACAAAGTGATTGATCAGCCCATAGCACAAGTGTAAGATTACATCACGGAACTCCGAACATCTTGAACGCACAAGGCAATCGTAACGCTTAGCATACAAAAGTTCATTGCATTTGCAGCCCTCCAAGTGAAACTTATTATAGCCCGAGGCAGTAAAGCCCTAAGTTTGCTGCCTGCTTTTTCACATGCTTGCTTCGATCAGTTGTTTACGTCCATTGTTCGGCCACATGTGACATTCCTTGACTTCCGGACTGCTAGAAAATATGCGCCAGCATTTCAAGGATGAGAGGTCGATCGAGATGTCGCGCGCAACGGTCTCGATCAACGACACCTGGCAGCCCATAGTACTGACGCCGATTGCGATTGAACACCTTGCCCAACTTCGTGCTCTCGTGAACACGATGCTTGGGCTGGTGGCGGACATGTCGTCAATGTACTGAGACTCAAGCGAGCCGGTGACAATACCCACCAATCAGTCGACATACGCAGCGCCACACTCGGAGCCTCCTAGCCTCTTAGCCAGTGGTTCTGGAAGCTGCCACGTGAAAAGATGCAGCCGACTTTTGTGCGCTAGATCCTGCGAACAATAGCCCAACTGGACGGAGTGACGGACGCTGCAGGCGAGGTCCGCGCGCTTGGTTGTAGTGACACCGCCCGGTACTTTCTTGTCGGCCTGCATAGCGGATGTTTCGAGAAGCCTTGGACTATCGTTGTCGTTGCCAAGCTCGTCACCGGAGTAAGGAGTCTAGCCTATAGGCCAGTAGTTGCGTGTAATTAGGCAGGCTGTCATAGGTAGGTCATCCATACCACAACTCGTAGATCATAGCGCTTAGTATTCGCAAACGTTGAATCTAGACTCATTTGACAGCTCAATTTCTTGCTGCAAGGCCCACAGTCCTACTAGCCACTCATGCTGCACCGAAAAAGCCAAGCACAAAGTCGGATCCATGGAAGATATGCCTGTAGCCACTGTGGCTCGACCCAAGTCTCGACAATACAACGAGCAGCAATGGTCGGCGGTGCGTGCAATTGTCCATGAGCTGTACATCAACCAGAACTTACCCCTGGAAGATGTACTCAAAGAGTTGCGAAGCAAGTATGATATGCATTCCACGCCGAGCATGTGAAAATGGCGTCTGAGCATTTGGAGAATGTCCAAGAATGTGAAGTCTGCTCAGAAAGAAGAGGCTCTTGGCAAGCTATCAGACCGGGGGGTTCCTACGACTGCAGCGCACCACGGCATTCGGTCAGACAAGCTCATCCGATACCACAAAGAAAGTCGGAGGCGAGCGCGCCTTGGTGCTCTCAAAGGGGTCAGTACCAGCCACGATCCGCTAGTTTCTGATCCAGGAGAGGAGAAGAGGGTTCTCGGGTCTCGGCAGCGATCGATGTCGATCGAACCACGGCATGACATCGTTCTAGGATTGCCTGACCAGTACGCGAGCTCAGACATCTCCCTGCGCGCTGCCATGGCGATGATGTCGCTCCAGAAAACCTGCAGGAAGCACTCGTCTTCTGTGTACGTCAAAATGGGAAACCTGATCCAGAGCGGCATGTCGCTTTGGGACGTAAACGCTTCCACTGAAGCTCGATCTATGTTCTCAGATGCAGCCATCACGATCCAGTTGGAGTTGCAGCGTGGCATTGCTCTAGACGTCCGATTCGTGTACTATCTTTGCCCCGAGGTCTCGAGCGCTGCCTGCAGCTCTCATTTTGATGGGTACCGCCGCTTCCTTGGATGCGTTGTTGAAGAAAGCCTTGGTCCGGCGCATCCAATGACATTCGTTATGCGAAGTTTCCAGAGGATCCAGAGCAGCCAAGCCAGATTGAGAATATGGGACTATCTTCTGGAACATTTCGTGAAGCCGGAGGAGCACAGGACAATTCGGTGGGACCTGGCGAAAGCCCGTTGGTTCTACTGTCGGAGAACCGGTCTCTACGATGAATCTGCGGAGTCTTGTCAACGCGCATTGTCCGTGATGAGACGGATGAGGATGTCCACGGCAAGGATGGAAGCCGATGTCCTGATGGAGTTGTCGCGTCTAGCTTTCAAAACAACTTCCCACGATCTTGCCAGGGATTATCTCACGAGCTTAGTCAGTCTTGCGAAGAAACCCAGTTCAAATTGCTGGAGAGTGATGCCACTGGCATTGCTGTACCTAGCTCACATCCATGAGATATACTCTAGTTTCGATGAGGCTCACGAATGCCTCGAGCAGCGGTTGGAGATAGCTCTCCAGAACGACGGAGTTTGCGGAGCGCAGACTCTTAGGTGTTGCAGGGACCTTTTGCGCTTCCAGCGACGCAATCCACTTTTCGAGGCAAGACGCCTTTCCGACGATCGTTACAGTCAAGTTTGTCGCCAACTCGAAGTAGCCACGGACGGAGGCTGGAAGGTACTGGGAACAGAGAAAGAATCCTCAGCATTACAACGAGCGGAGCGAGATGTTTTCGAGGTTGAGACATGTGCAGACGCCGAGTGAGCCTTCCATTCGAGATGCTGGGTGATGCTCGCGGCCAGAGGATCATCAATCATTCGCTCTTGGTTCTGCCGGGAATTAGTGTGGGAATGACATAATGTAGTGTTCCATTCGTTTTGACGATTGCGTTACACGAGGCCAGTAGCCTCCAATCCTGATCCAGTCAGGTCTATATTTTGGACCCACACGAGTCGCCTCTCGGCCATTAGTCTGTACATGCTCAATCTCAATCATTGCGTCCCCAACATTCGCTTTCTCGTCGCGATGAACTGCACGCGCTCTCACCCTTACTTGGTCACCTCCGCAACGCCCTCCCTGCCCTTCTGGAAGGCATTGCTCCACAGCGAGCTCACTTTCTGCTCCAACCTCAACCTCGCACTCGTCCAGTCAGCATCCTGTAGTGTGCGCACGTTCTTCTCTAGCTCGGCATTCCAGCGGTCCTTTGCAGTTTCGAGTAGGCCAATGCGGACTTCACGGTTGATGGGAAGTGGCTGTGTGGGTTCGGGCTCGACAATGCCGTTCAACAGGACTGCTTGTTGGTGGAGGAGGGCGCTCTGTTGGAGTCTGTTGCGCGCGTGTAGGTTCAGCGAGAGGTATACGATTGTTGTTGTGAGGGTGAAGCCACCGAGCTGAATGGTGTTAATTTAGCTTGGGAGTATTGCGATTGAATTACATGGAAGTGAACGTACGAGGCCTGATGTGAAACCCATGATTATTTGACACGACGGCAAGGACTGTGAGACCTTGCTTGTACGTGGTGAGTGTGGTGATGTTGATGTGTCGTCGGTTGCTATCGGGCGCAACCTTCCCAAACGGGACTGCCGCGGACTTTCGTGAGGCTCGAGTTTGGCTTCACCCAGATATCCATCCGTGCCGCAGGAAGGAGTGCTGTCTCCAATCTATACACCCACGCCTTATACACCAATAATCCTTCGCTCGACACGACACGGAAGCAGTCGTTCTGACACTTGCTCTCTATCCAAGCGACTAGAATCCGTCGAGCCACACCTAGAAGGAGACACCACCGCGGACCGCAACAATGGCCGGAGGCCTCACCAAATACCGCCACTTGAGCAGAGACTCTGCCCACCGCAGAGCGCTTCTTCGCAACCTGGTCACATCTCTCATTGAGCACGAGTCGATCTCAACATCATGGCACAAGGCAAAGGAGGCGCAAAGGCTGGCGGAAAAGTTGATCACACTGGGCAAGAAGAACACCGAAGCCAGCAGGCGCTCAGCCATGTCCACATTATTCGTACGTTGCGCAATGTCGCGAGGAAAGGTAGCAACTTGCTAACATTTTCCAGCGCCCGCATGAGATGCTCCCCAAACTTTTCGGACCGCTTAGAGAACGCTACGCCAACAGGCCAGGAGGATACACCCGCGTGCTCAGAATCGAACCCATAAAGGAGGACCAGGCCGCGTCAGCAATCCTGGAGCTTGTGGATGGGCCCAAGGACATGCGCTTCGCCATGACTGCACGAACAATCGCCAAAGCGAATGCCGACGGCAAGGCGATCAACGACATGACCGCCGCCAACATCCACAAAGTCACACGATTCAGACCCGAGGCCGACAAGGATTTGGAGGAGATGGTCAGCAAGTTCTCTGAGATGGATGCTGCGGGCGACTTTGGTGATGTGGAGGTTAAGAAGAAGAGGGTCTACCCCAGGCAGGAGCGCAGCAGATGAGGTGGCATTCGGTGGTGGGAAAGATGTGTATTTTTACTTGCATATGGGTTGTTGCATGATCAGCTGGAGCAATTTCCTGGCACAGAGGAACGATGTCGAAGAATATTGGATGTATATGCCAGATCCGAACAGGGCAGTAAACGTGTGGCACTTTATAGCTGGCTGCATTTAGAGGTCGGTACGAACGTGCTGTTTGCGGTCGGTTCAGCATACGCTGCGAACCAAGCCACGCGGTCACGGCAAATGGCAGAGTCCCACAGGCTTGAAAGGCTCATGTACACTAAGCAGACAGTGTACGATATGTTACAAATGTTTGATCGCAGCCATTGGTACACGATGGCATCTTCTCGGCACCTACTCAATACTCCACTGTCATCACTATCAAGAATGGAATGGGAAGGATGCCTTCAAGTCTTGGTATAGAAGTGAACGGGTCAATCGAGTCTAGGCGAGCTCAGTGCCTCGATCAGCTACCTTCGCATGTAACGCGGCTCAGCTGCATCACTTTGCACACAAACTATAGTCATCTGACATCGACGATAACAGTATCCTGACAACATAATATCAGAGTCCGGTATAGTCAATGATACATTTATCTCGAAAATAAGGTATTTATTCTATCACCCCACTGGTCTTCTCAGACCCTGGACAATCCGGTGGGGTCGACCGCGGAGAGAGATGCGAGAACTCACAAACGCCGCTCACCAGTGGATCACTCTGACATCACTACGAATGTACAATCGTGACGATTGTTTGATGTGCTGTCGACATGTAGGTATATAGTGCGTGAGTTCTCTGGCTCTTGTTTCCTTTGTAGCAGATCCACCACCTTTACACTTTTGTACTTTACGCTTCGATCAATCGATCAACAGACCACATCAACACAGAATAGAACAGAAACGTAGCAAATATGTCTGAGCAACAGCCCAAGTCCGCCTTCGATATCGGTACGCAGCACTCAATCGATCGAATCCCTCAGACTACTAACAATCTATTCCCAGGCTGGAAGCCCCCAGCTCCCCAAAACCAGAACCACCCCGGTCTCGAAAAGAACATGGACCCATTCCCTCAAGTCGACCAAGTACCCACCTACGACGGCGGCGCACAAACATACAAAGCAGCTGGCAAACTAAAGGGCCGCAAAGCTCTCATCACCGGCGGCGACTCAGGCATCGGCCGCGCCACCGCTGTGCTGTTCGCCATGGAGGGCGCAGAAGTCATGATCACATACCTCGAAGCCGAGCAAGAAGACGCGGACTTCACCAAGAAGATGGTCGAGGAGCGTGGCGGCAAGATCCACTTGCATGTGGCTGATTTGAGGAGTGCGGATGCGTGTAAGAAGACTGTTGATAAGGCACTGGAGAATATGGGGGCGATTAATGTGTTGTTCAACAACCATGCTTTCCAGATGATGCAGGATACCATTTTGGATATTCCTGAGGAGCAGTGGATTAAGACGTTTGACACTAACATCCACGGTAAGATCCTCTTCATGCCGCTCCGTTGTCGACGGCAACCAGGTTACTGACATTTTACAGCCTTCTTCTACCTCTCCAAGTACACCCTCCCACACATGACCAAGGGCGACACGATCATCAACGATGCCAGTGTCAACGCCTACATCGGCCGTCCCGATCTGCTCGACTACACCAGCACCAAGGGCGCCATCACAGCCTTCACTTACGGTCTCAGCAACCAGTGGGTCGGCAAGGGCATTCGTGTCAACGCAGTCGCTCCCGGCCCTGTCTGGACGCCTCTGGTCGTCTCGACCATGACCGAGGAGTCGCAGAAGGCTTTCTCAGGGCCCATTGGCCGTGGTGGTCAGCCCAGTGAGATCGCAACGGTGGTTGTCTTCCTGGCTAGCACAGACAGCAGTCAGATTAGCGGACAGGTCATCCACTGCAACGGTGGTGTTGTCGTTCACGGCTAAGTGACAGCTTGTACTTTTAAGTAATGCCATGCGATGAAACGATGTTCACGAAACATGACTGGTTCAGCCAAGTAAATAGAACAACCATGATCAAAACACACAATATACATGCCTGTCCTCAGATCTTAATCTCCATCCATTCTTTGTAATGCTCTTAATTCCAAAGACCGCCTTACGTGAGCTTCTGCTTGATGAAGAAAGCCCTGAGGTAGCTCAGCTGCCACGTGCACGTAATGCCCAAAACCGCAAGCTGCAACAACGTCCACCTCACAACCCTCGCATTCACACTCTCGCTAATATCCCTGAACTCCGCCTCGCGCTCGCGCTGGAAGACCTGCTCGCGCTTGACGTCCTGCAAGCGCGCGTTCAAATCCCGCACCTTCTTGACCACATCTTCAATCTTGTCCTTGTCTGAGCTCTCGATCTTGGAGGTGTCGCCGATGGCCATGTCGAGCTCGAATTTGATGCCGCCGGCTTGGCCGCCGTGGAAGAGGAAGCCGGAGGTCGCGGGCACGTTGGTCGGGGTGAAGCAGAGGCGGTGGTCGCCGGCGTCGGCGGCGGTGAAGATGAATTTGCCGCTGCCTTTGGAGCGCTGGGAGACGACGCGGTGGTCGTTGTCGAAGGTTTCGTCGACGGTTATGAAGACGCCCTGGTGGATTTGTTAGATTTATGGTGGGGTTGTGGTTGGATGGTGGTGGGTGAGGGTTTGGCGTACCATGTCCGGATTAGGCATGTAGGCCTTTGCTTGCTCGTTCCATTGTGTTGCTGTGAAGTGGCCTGTATTTCCATTATTATAGTGTTATGGTATAGCCAAGTTGTTCGTTCGCTGCATACCAACGACAAGCGTGTCCTTTGGCAGCTCCTCGAAGAAGCACTTCTGGGAGGGCCCGTCGATGTAGAAGTACAGGGCTTGTGCCTGGCTGGCCAGCAGTGCCAGACCGGCTATTAACGAGGGCCACATGGTGTGTTTGTTGTATGTGTGGGTGTTGCGACGGCGATCTGTCCACTGTTGCTGGCGTCTTTTCTCCTGACGTTCGAGCTGCTGCTGTTTGGGAACTTGACTCGTGTTCGTTGCTCCTGCTTCACGTGCCAAGCCTAGCTTTGGCTGAAGCCGTTGTCTATTGTGAATCGTAACTACTTCCTCCAATACATGTGATATCTAATTTTATATTGACAGCATGTTTGACAGTCGTCGAAGGTCATCTTTTCGATGCTACTCATCCATCGACTGCCTGGTGTGCTGTGCAGCGACTCACGATGATTAATTTCTGACAAAGGGAAGCAGCATTGGACGGACTGTCACTGACACGACGTTGAGGATAACAATCCTTTGAGCAAATGATCCGGGAAGAGACACAGGCCCTTTGGAGACCTGATTTCGGGTCAATAAATATGATCTTCCAGCCAAAAATTCCTCGTGTCAAAAATCAAACACAACGACAGAGTTGACTACGTCTTTTATTATACAGTGTGCAACTTCGGCATATCTGTCTCGTACAGGTCTATTGGATATACGATATTAGCCTCGGTCGGAGACACGTAGACCGAAGCGATAGGGCCAATGTATTGACAACCGAACAAGGAACTATAATACTTAGACTGCTTCCCCGCCTCGTCTCGGCTCAAGTCACAACTTCATTGACCAGGCATAGGCGATCCTCAAAGTAAACGTCTGATCCATTGGACGACCAACCTGACAAAGCTTTACATTCGTGGAACAACACTGTCGTTAAGATTGGCCACTATGCTGGGTCCAAAGAGCAGCAACGCACAAGACAGCGAGAGCGATGCAGCAGACCAGGGCACTCTCAAGCTCGCGGACGGCCATACTATCGCTTACCACACCATTGGAGACACCGGCCTACCATTGTTGATCTTCGTGATCGGAAGTTCCGGACTAGGATCTTTGTACCGTCGCCTGGCCATCGAGCTCTCCGCCACCTTCAGATCTGTCTATTACGACAAGAGAGGCTTCGTCCCAGCCAATACCGACGAGGCAACTCTTGCCAAAAAGACCAACCAGCTTGTCCTCGCGGGTCAAAACGCCGACGATGCAGCAGCTCTCATCAAGCACTTGTCGCCTAACGAACCTGTCTACGTCTTCGGGACCTCCACAGGTGGTGTGGCGGTGTTAGATCTGGCTGTCAGATATCCAGAACTCATTCGAACGGCAGTTCTACACGAACCGGTCGCCTTCTCCGTTATGCCACCGACTGTGCTCAAGGAAGATATACTCGCACTGTATCGCAGTCTGCCCTACTATAAGGACCAAGTCGATGGCTCAAAGACATATGCGAATTACATGTTCCGTCCTTACTCTCAGAAGACGTCTTCCGCATTGCAAGAACGCCTGAACCGCCAAAGTCAGGAGGAAACCGAGATCCCAAAGAGGTCCACAATGCCAGCAAAGACCGCGCAAGAGCTCAATGCTCGCCAGGGAGAGCAAGAGGGTGCTGCTATGCTTGCGTACCAAGTGGATGTGCAGCAGGCGAGACGTGTCAAGGATAAACTCCTGCTCATTCGCGGCAACGAGAGCAAAGAATGGCCGATCAGCCAGCCGGTCGTGTCTCTAGCACAGGCTCTTGGAGACGACAAGAAAGTATGGGAGCTCGTCGGCGACCACCTGAGCTTCGCTGCGCGGCGCAACGTGGTGGTGCTCGCGAGGCAGCTTGTCGACCTCCTGCGTCAAGAAGGTTGTTTATCGGTATCCACAGATAGCGAGACCAAAGCACGTCTTTGATAGAATTGGCTGGTTAGACACTAACGTAGAAGCGTCGTCAGTTATTCTCCATCACATGCGCTGTCAAGTTTGTGGCCCCGGAGTATATCCACAAGGCCAGCGTGCTTCACTAGCTGTTCCCCCCTCATGCAGGTTGGTGTTATCCGACGATAGAGCTTCGTTAGACTGGCAGCCTGCAGGGTTACCGATAACGCCATGCAGTCGCTCTCTGAGGTCAAATTCCCTTTGGCTCCACATCCATATCTCTCAAGAGCAACCAGTGGATATACACGTATCTATCGGGCAATATCGCTAAGAAAAGACGTGGGATGTAGCCATATCAGTGATATCACCGCGTGAGACACCTCAATATCATTCGCTTCGATAACGTCGACACGAGACGCAAGCTCTTCCAAGGCACGCGAACGCCATCTTCACTAGATTGCCCACCCGCGACTCATGCCAAATTGCCACCATTGCAAATCACAATCACCACCAATACCTGTCTCCCTGTGATCTGCCTTGCCGCGCTTGCCATGCGTCGCAGGAGTCGCACCGTTCCGCACGATGCACCTGAGCGTGAACAGATTGTGGGTCTTCTCATGCGCACAAGACCCTCGAAGAAATCCGGCCGTTGAAACATCCCACATCTGGGGGCGGAGCGGAAACCTCGTCGCTTCGGACAAACAACACTGCGAGGAGAGAGCGCCGAACTGCGACGCAAGCAAACATTCCTGTATTCATTAATGCCGCAGACATGAAAGCGCTTCCAACAATCAACGTGACACGACAGTAGAGCTTTGGTGTGTGGTTCTCGCTCGCAGCAAGAGCGCCAAACCATCTAGACTAACTGCCTCGTCCCGACGGCACGGCTCATAGCTGTACTGCAAGAGGTACGAGTGGCAAAGTAGGTACACGCCACGCCTCCTCCCTCGAAAACCCCGCTTTCTCTCAATCTCCATCCTATCAATATCAATGATTCGTGTACTACAACTCTCCCGAGCCGCCGAAGCATGCCTTCGGATTTCCCTCCGCCTACACAGAAGTCGAGCACGCAAGTAAACGATCGCAACTAATTTAGCGGGAATGGCAACGGCTGTCTCCGGACAGATTTCCCGCTCCACACTACGTGATGCCCTGCTTACAGATAGGCAAAGCCATAAAGTATATTACCTTCTAACGGAGGCATCGTGATTCGTACCTCATGATGTATTCGATACTTGATAGTAGCGTGGGGGATGCCGGGACTAGCGCTTCTCTCTCGCGATGAGCCGCCAATGTCCAAATGAACCTGCAGCCCACCCATGCGTCGGCAAGCACCCACGAAGAGGGGCTGAGCGAGCAGGAGGATGAGGAGGCGTAATGAGGGTGTGGGGTTACTGCTGCGTGATGATGAGCGGGATGTGCAGATGTAGCCCTCAGCTAAGGAAGGATCCGACCCTGCGCACTGCGTGTCTCTCATGCTTGCATGCGCTCTGAGACGACGGACGCAAGGCGTCGTGGGCCAAGAGCTGGTTAGGCTGAGGAGTTGCAGGAGGTGGTGAGGAGAAGAAGTGTTTGAGAGGCTGGGATGCTGGGCTGTGGGCTACAGCTGCGTAGGTACGCAATCGAGCATGGAGCGCTAAGGCTAAGGTGGGACGTCGAGTGGGTGTTATTGGCACTGGTATAGGGCTAGGAGGTGGATCTGAAGACTCGGGAACGCGACCGAGAGAGATTGACGTCCATCCTTCTTGAAGGATGAGACACGAGCGATAGATAGTGGGATCTGGGGGTTTGATAGGCAGGTTGTACAGAAGGAATAGGCGAGAGCATTGTTGCAAGCGCGAACGTCATGATGGAACAGATCAGTGGCACAAGGTAGGAGGTTGGGAAGAGAGTGTGGTGGTATGAAGGTGACACGCAGTGTGTCATCGTGTTTCTCGTATGCTACTCTATATGCTGCCCAAGGCAGTTGGTTGCAATGTGTTGCTCGCGAACAAGAAGTGCGTTTGCGGAAATGCAAGCAAACGCGCCAAAAAAGCATCCTCCATGCTTTCAAGAGTCCAAGTCAAAGCTCTGGCTCCTCCAAAGTGAATCCCATTGCCCTTTCCGCGGTAGTACATCAACAAATGCGTAAAGCAAGGGTATCCTCCATATGCAGCCAAACTGCAGAATAGCATCGACAATTGCAGATACTGCTACCCTGCGAGCAGCCCATTCCATAACACCGTGCCGTGTGCTGCCAGGCCCCCAGTGGCCATGGCGTGTCATGCCCGGAAAAGAAAAAGCAAGTCAAGACCAAAGACTTTTTAGTACAATATGCATGGTGGCAAATCCGTGCCGTGATGCGAGTTGGTATGAGATCGTTGAAAAAATCCAGAGTGTAGAGGGAGAACGTGGCTCCCATGCTGTGGTTCTGGGGCTTTATTTAGTCGTTTTGTGTTCGACTTGGCCAAGGTGGCGAGTCGAGATTTGTGTCGTGGGCAAATGATACATCAAGCTCGATCAAAAGCAATCGAGCTGGAGACGAAGTGAATTGTTCATCGAAGGCTCGAGCGACGCTTGGCAGCGCGAGTCTGGTCGAAGGAGCTGAAGTAGTCCTGGAGAGCAGCACGGGCCTGCTTGCTAAGGCCGGTACCGGAGGGCGACGAGCTCGAGGCAGATGAGAGCGACGTCCTTGATGATGAAGGAGTCAACGAAGGGTGGCCTGATGATGAAGTTGAAGAAGTCGAAAGCCTCTTCTCGTCCCTCTCGGTGAAGTTGTAGGCGGGAGTCAGAACGTAGCCGGGCTGTGATGATTCCCATGATCCGTGCTCAGTGGAGGGAGAAGAGCAGCCTGATTGAGGTGCCCTTTCGAGATCCGCAAGGCGGCAGGATTGTGAGCAGTAGGAGCCTTCGCACTGCTTGTCGCAGGCGAGGCAGAAGTCCTGGAAGCAGTCCATAATTGTTGATGTTGTTGTGGTTGTGATGTTGGTATTGGTGTTGGTGATGGAAGCGTCGACGATCGAAGCTGTTGTGGTTGTTGGTTGATGATGTGGTTTAGTCGAATGCAGGATCGACCAAAAGGATGGTAGCAGGATTAATTTGTATGTTGAATAATCGAATGCCTCCGATGACTGTGCAGAAGGTGATAGATATGGTCAGGCACCGTGATGAATCATACGGTGCACGGATTGCGTGCTAGGCGATGCCCGGAGGAAAGTTGGTTGTGTCAGACAGGCGTCGCAGCGCGTGATCAATGGTGTGCGGGCTTTGGAAGAAGATGCAATGGGTATGGTAATGAATGGCAAAAGAGCGATGGAGTGCTCCGGGAGGGCGATTGCGTATATATGGGAGGCGTGAGATGCGAGGTGGGCGCCGGGCGTGGAGGGCGCTTTTGCGATTGTTGGCTACAGCTGCGCTGCAGCGTGAGGAGGGGCCAAGGGCGTCCCTACGGTCGTGCGCTCAGGCACGCCGTGTGCAGAGCGAATGAGCAGGCGAGCTGTGCGGCCGGTGGGTCTGGGTGCGAGGGCGTGACTGGACAGCCCGGGCGATCATGCGCCTAAACGAAAACAGGCGACGACGCACCAGCATTTGGCACGAAACCTGCAGCTAGTCGAGTGGGCGGGTGGGCGTGGGATGGGCACCTCATCGCTACTCGCCCGATGCCGTCTGGGCTCGGACGCTCTGTCTCTGAGCCTCGCACTGCTGGGACCCCATCGCTCCATCGCTCCCGGGGCCCTCCACAGCCATTTCTGCTCAGCCGTTTATGTCCGCAGCACCGTCGACAACGGGAACGCAGCCCTTGGACCGCGTTTCTGCCTCCCGTCGGCCGTGATGTCGGCGGCATCCCAGCGAGAGGACGAGTGGGCCCCACCGTCAACTACCACCGCACTGCCGTGCGGTCCTCGCCTTTGTTACAGGCTGTCTGCGTGCTTGCGCTGGGGAGCCCTGCAGCAGAACAGTGTCTCGCTGGGCCTCGTCCTAAAGGCAGGTTGAGCCCGAGCCTGCCTCTGAGCTGCTGCTGACTGAAGCAGCATTACGCGAGGCAGAGATTTCGCTGTAGCCGCCTGACGCTCGCCATATGCACTATTATTTCACACGGGCCTCTGGAGAGCACTGCACTATTTTGTGTGTGGAGGGCGGCTCGCACGGCTCCATGTCTCCCAGACAGGCGACCAAGCATCGGCCTGTCCATTTTTCTGTGACAAAACTGCTCTGATGACAGCCAGACAGGCAAGGCGCAATTTGCTGGCGTGATCTCCGACGATCAGCACGCGAATCAGCGCCTGGCGTGAAAAAAGTGCGATCCCCTAGTTTTTTTGCTGGTTCGCATAGCACGCAATACCGAAGGGTGCGGCTACGGATGCTCAGCTGGCCGAACCAGCTGACACTCTGTTTCGATACTTCGTCCTGCCCATCTCCTAGGAGAACACCGTGATGACAGTCTTGATATCCTTCCGTTCGCTTCGTGACCTCGTATGCATACACACAGTAGCGTACGGTTCTGCACTGTTGCTGACTGCTGCAAATGTTGCCTTCATTCCTGTTCCTGTCGCACGGCCAACTGTGCAGATGCCGCCAATGCTCAACGCCAACATATGCCTCCGTCTTGCATACTGTACGTTTCGAGGCTCCGCTTCTGACAACAAGCATCCTGAGACGTGCCTTGCGCCATGTGTGTTTGGAGAAACGTGCTCGAGCAACTTTGTCAACCCACGCCTGCCAATGATGAGCCCGTTCCTTGTGAACCCTTTCAAACCTTAACGACCCAACATCTCTCGTAATATAACAGGTACCGGAGGTACATCCACAGCCTCGCCCAGGCCGATCCAAGCTTGCCCCAAAGGTGCCATTCGCTGAGTCTGGGGTTTGGCTGAAGACAAGCAGGGCCGTGTGGTTTAGCGAGCCAGACTGCAACTCGCAAACTCTCGTATATTGCACTTTCACCCCACGCCGCGCTAGAGTGATGGTGAAGTTGATGCTTAGCATGGGGCAAGTATAGCAATCTCACTACCGATGGAGTCCCTTATCTTGCTCTGCTTTACCATGCAAGAGCACTAGATGTGCGACAAGACTAGCCGATCGACGCTGCTTGCTTGCTTGCTTGCAAGTAGCTCTGTAGCAGCAGCAGAGGTTCGTCACCACCTACAGTAGTTGCATGTCGGCCGGCTGCATCGAATCGAAGAACGATGCTTTGCAGGACCACGTCTCACAACAGCAGCGTCGGCCTCTCTCAGCAGGGGCCTGCGACAGTACTTCGAAGTCCAGCTGCCGATCTGGCCCAGCGTAGCCAATGCTCTTCCTCCACGCGTGGTACAAAGGACGCAATCAGTCCCACGGCGCGGCGCCAGGCCAGTGCTCGAGCGGATGTCCGCATCTGCGTGTCGCCATCCCCACACTCGAGCCGTGAATCGCGTTGGGTGCACGGTTGTTGAGATGAGATATCGCTGGCGAGCGAGGCTGGCCCCATTTGGAGTCTGGGGATTTTCGCTTGCCTGGAGTAGTGAGCCGCCACATCTTGTGGCTGGGCTGGACGACGGACTCGCCACGAAAAGAGGGGGCTGAGTCTGACTATTTGCCTCGTGCATGCTATCTGGGAAGCTCGAGGACGGAAAGGCGTTCAACTTCTCGCTCAATTCCTGCTTAGCGTGCGCGTGAACTGCAGGAGAGGCGCATTCGTCGGTATCGAAGGCGATTCGCTGCTGGGCCTCTCATCACACATCCCGTCACGTTTGGCGGGCTTGTGTGTCTGCAGTGTGTGCGTGTATGCGCATCCTCGGTGTCGTAACACTCGCCACTCCTGAACTCCTGAGGCACGTTTCGGTATGTTCCCTAGGCGGCGTGTGGGCGTTCACCACAAGGCTCAAGCAACACTTCCGCAAGCCGTTGTCTGGCCTGACGCTCACCTGGCACAGTCCACTCCGCGCCATGCCTCTCATGCACATATGCATATGTATGCATGCAGCAGCAGCAGCAGCACCGGCGCAGACTTGGTCCGCTCGCCGCTTGAGGCCTTCTAGGCAAACGCCTTTTGTTCGATGATCGAAGACATTGTGGCATGAGCGCAGGAAGACGAGGCAATTTGTTTGCCAGAAAGCCATGATATGCTGCAGCTAGCGCATGGCAAAGCAGCAAACACCTTAGCTGCACCGCGGTATTTGCGTCTGCATTGCCGGCGTCTCGAAACATCAGCCAACATCGAGTGAGCAGTCAGTGTGTTGCTGGTGTGGAGCTCATCGAGGCAGACTCTCCTTCACGATCATTGGCGTAAACGCATGCCGTCGTTTGAGTGGTTTCAATCCAAGCATTGACCGAGTAAGTCGAGGCATATATTACGCCTTTTGCACTGTGCCACGAGGCAGCGGCGCTAAGGCTCTCATCACACACGCGTATGCTCTCGGCAAGATATTCTCATTCACATATATGCCGCTCTCTAAGGTAATCCACTCGACTGCAGAATTCGCTTCCACTTGCCTGCTTGACCATTGAAAGGCAACGACGGTCGTCTTGTGCCGATTGGTCGCTTATAGGATCCACGCAATCTTCGTCTTGACTACACCTCACAGAACTTGCCTTGACACCAAGATGCAGCTGTTGGGAGAAGATGTCGTGCAATGTGCCACAGGAAGCAATTTTGAGTCTTTGTTGCTCACTCGTCTTGCCCACAACAGATTAGTCCTTTCTCGGAGCCACACGCAAAAAAGCCGCATTTCACGTCGAACATTGCCTAAACAATCTCTGCTTAGAAGGAGAGGTCTTGAGAATACCTCGCCTCTCACATTTGGCCGCTCCGGTTGAACTAGGCTTGGACGTTTCCAGGTCAACAAATGACGCGTGCTCATTGACATTGGAACACTTACAGAATATGCATACATCTTCGTCTCCTACGATGTTGGCACTGACGACGAGTAAGCCAACGATGCCATTAGTCATGGACTTTACAGCTGAACGACAGCTTATGTGATCAAAGCGCGATACCTCCGCAACACGCCATCGGTCATGATCCACAGCTCAAAACAATCTTTGGCCTGACACATAGTATAAATTTCTCTCTACATCGATACCACGCAAACCATTGAACCATCCCATCAAACATGACGACCATTCAGAAAGGCGACACCGTACTCGTCACAGGTGCGACTGGCTACATCGGCTCACATGTCGTCGAAGAACTGCTCGCCGCCGGATACAAGGTCCGCGGCACCTCCAGGTCCAAGGACAAAGCCGCGTACCTCACCGATCTCATGGACAAGAAATTCGGCAAAGGAAACTTAGAGATCGTCGAAGTCCCGGACATGATCGCGGACGATGCCTACACTGAAGCTGTCAAGGGTGTGAGCGGCATCGTCCACCTGGCATCCATCGTGACTTTCAGCGCAAATCCCGAGGAAGTTATCCCGCCGACTGTGAAAGGCACTCTGAATGTTCTCGAGGCAGCTAGCACGGAGCCGAAAGTGAAAAGCGTTGTGTACACCTCGTCCAGCACAGCCGCGCTCATGCCCGTTTCCAACGAGAAGATCGTCGTGACTAAAGACACTTGGAATGATGCTGCGGTTGAAAGAGTCCGCACAAGTGCCTCGCCACACGCCTACGGTAAGTCCCACGGTCAGACAACATCCAATCAGAACCATACTAATCCAAAGACCTCCAGACGTCTACGCAGCAAGCAAAACCGAAGCCGAGCGCGCCTTCTGGGCAGCCATCAAATCAACCAACCCACCATTCCAGGCCTCCGCCGTCCTCCCCAGCGTCAACTACGGCACTCGCTTCAGAGAAACAGGCAATAGCACTGCAGATTGGGTCATCGGTACCTACACTGGTAAGAACGAGTTCCTGTCGCTCCCGCCGCAGTACTTCGTCAATGTCTCCGACGATGCGAAGTTGCACGTCGCCGCGCTCATCGACCCTGCGTGCAATGGTGAGCGGATTTTTGCTTTCACTGCGCCGCAGAGTTACAATCATCTGCTGGCGGTGTTCAGGAAGCTTGAGCCGGGCAGGGACTTTGGGGAGGATGCTGATGATGGTGAGGATATTACTGAGGTTCCTAACAAGGAGGCTGAGGAATTGTTGAGGAAGCACTACGGGCATGGTTTCGTCGGCTTGGAGGAGACTGTTAAGCAGTGCATTGCGCCGGTGGTTGCTTGAACGGGAGCAGTTGAAGATTGGTCTACAGAAAAGCTCGTGTGAGGATCCACGTAGTAATCGTAATGTTACTTCCTCCTTAACAAAGATCGCGAGTATGTGGCTGAACCGCAGTGATGGGCGTGTGGGAGCTGCATCTTAGACTAAGTCGCATGTTGGGCAATGAGCAGCGAGAAGACCAAAGATTATGACATGAAGGAAAGATTCGTAGGTAGAATGATGGAAGATTAATTTGATTGAAAAAGAACTACAGAACGACATCGAGACACGACAGCAATGGTTGGAGATGTTCGCAGATATACACAGGACCTGATCAGACTACATTAGTGACTGTCATTGCAAACGTTGTATGCGAAATGTTGATGTAGTGGATATTTTCAGAAAGAAAAATATTAAAGTTGTTGTTGTTTGGTTTATCCTCGGCGCCGAAGCTCAGGGTTAAAAAGTGTTCATCATTTGATGTGTGGAGAGGAAGAAAAAAACCGACGTACCTTTTTGGAGGATGCAGAAGCGCATTGGCGACGAGATGGAGCCAACGGACGCACTTGAATTGAGCTTCGATGAATGATTTTGAATTTTGTATTCTTGTATGGACGGTGTTGAGGTGCGCTGCTAGCAAGCAGAGACTCGAGAAGTTTATCAGATACCGTCGTAGGCAAATGTAGCATCAATGAAAGCCGCAAATGCACCAAGTGAATGGCACACCGCAAGCCCTTTTTTCAGTGCTTGACTCTATATGCTGGTGTCATCACCAAAACTTCTCGGTCCCTGTGCTGCGTTGCATGTTAATGGAGTCTGGCTGCTTCGACACAGCATAGGCGCAGCGAGGCTGCCCGGCAGACTCAAAGGTGTGAGGAACTCCTCGCCTCAAGAATAAGCCCCATCGAGTAACGTACCTCCCATCCGAAGACGAGAGGCAAGCAACCGCATGTCTATTGACCACGACGAATGGCCCTTACACATACCTTGAGCCCAACTTGCTCCGGAAATCGTCGACCTGCCTCCTCTCGTCCTTCGGCTGAGCGTCAGCAAGACCCACGAGGCCAAGAGTGCAGACTCATATCCTCGTCTCCTCTTTCAAGGCAGCCCTGACGGACCGGGCTCTCAACTAGCGGAACCGAGGCGAACAGCTTCCGGGCGAGAGTGCAGGCGGCAGGCCAAGACCCAGGAGGGATGGAGGTCGCGCAAAGAGTGAGCCGCAAAGTGCTTCTGTGGCGGCGCCTTTCGGCGATCCTTACATGGTAAGGGTGTCCGGGGACTTTCTCCCAAAGCTGTGTGTGGTGACAAGCGCGA
>Ga0265797_10004698_pt1 | contig 20579 bp, 15 predicted proteins | sample P2T30metagenome_FD_192433 | JGI IMG/M metagenome (GOLD analysis project Ga0265797, IMG submission 192433) | Plant litter microbial communities from East Loma Ridge, Irvine, California - P2 T30 | ecosystem: Environmental > Terrestrial > Plant litter > Unclassified | place: USA: California...
ACTATAGGTCCTGGAACGACATCACAGACCATTGAGATGCTGCCGATTACCTCCACCTATGTCGAGAAATCATGCATTAGCATCATTGACCATAGACACCGAAACAGACTTCTGCCCACCGAGACACGGTACACAAACTCCGGCATCGCCAATTTTGAACATGGAACAGCGAAGTAGCACCGCATCACAAGTAAGAAGTCCTAAGCCCTGTCGCCCTGTTGAAACCAATCGGCACATGTGCATTAATCCAGGCCCAAGCACGGATGCGCAGGTAATCAAAAGGAGGATCATGAGCCGGCATACCGAGTCAAGGAAAATCGGCAGGGAAGAGAAGAAGCTTAGTTTCGGCCGTTAGAGGCGCTCAAGGCGAAAGCCACAGCCGCTTCCGAGGTTCTTAAAGCACAGACACCGGACAGTCAAATAGGGTTATCCTTCGATCTTTTCTTTGCTTTGCGACGTGGGATACCTCGGAGAACGTGTGTGTGCGCTTACACTTTGGGTGACGCTGATGCTGATGACTTCCGCACTACCACCGATCGTTGCATTACGAACGCGACCCTACGCGTCAATTGCGGAACGTTAGAAGACCAAGGGTTTATCCTTGGACGCCTGTATCATAACGAAAATCGTAGGCAACATGACCGGTAACGGCGGCAGACCGTATGACACGCGTGACTACCATCTTCCTCCATATAAGTATCGTGTTTATTTCCTAAAGTAGATGGCATTTGGATCCTTCAACTATAAATTTGTGAACAAGATTAGTATACAACTGGCAGCATCTTACGGATACGACTACGATGACATCCTGGACGCCACCCAAAACACTGCCTGGAAGACATGTTGCTGTGATCGGAGCAGGCGTGCTTGGTCGGCGCATAGGTACGAGATAAATTCAGATTTTCCAAAGGGTGACTACTGATACTATTCGCTAGGCTGCGTATGGGCTTCGGGTGGATTCGATGTCCTGATATACGACCCGAATGTCAACCAATGCGCCCAAGCCAGGGAGTACATTGCTCAAAATATCGATGCATACGCCCTGAAGACAGGAAAGAAGCCTGCCAACTTTGGCACAACGGACAGTCTGCAACAAGCCGCCAAAGATGCATGGCTCGTTATTGAATGCGTGCCCGAGAAACTGGAGGCCAAAATCAAGATCTTCGGCGAGCTTGTCGCCTTGACTTGTAAAGATGCCATTCTAGCGACGAACTCATCTTCATACAAATCATCAGAAATGCTCGCCGAAGTACCGCAGGAGAGCAAAGCACGAGTCTTGAACATGCACTATTACATGCCGCCTGGCAACATGGTTGTGGAGCTCATGACCGACGGCTTCACCGATCCTGCAATCATCGAATACTTGGTCGAGCAGTCGCGGCAAGTAGCAACGCTGCCATATGTTGCCAGGAAAGAATCAACAGGATTCATCTTCAACCGCTTATGGGCCGCTGTGAAGCGAGAGACGTTGACCATTCTCGCTGAGGGAGTGTCGACACCGGAGGAGATCGACTCTATGTGGTCTGAGATGTTTGTCAAAGGTGGTTCGTTACCGTGCAAAACGATGGATGGTAAGTGCTTCCTAGCAATCGCTTTGTGGTATTTGCTAATTCGAAGGCAGCTGTCGGTCTCGATACTGTAGCATTCATCGAAGGCCACTATGTGGCGGAACGAGGTCTCTCTCCCGAGAAGACTGTGGACTATCTCAAGAGCGAATTTCTGGACTCTCAGCGGCTGGGTAACAAAAGTCCTAATGGTGGACTGTACCCTCCCACAATCAATTCCGCATCTCCAGACAGTAGCGTATCCAAGCCCCGAATCTTCGCTCTCGACGTCGGACTCTCATCCGAAAAGCCAATATCAAGTGCCGGCGAGATCCTGGAGCTCACACCGGAAGGCCAACTCAAGTCCCTAGTCAAACATCAGGCAATGCCCGACGGGCTCGCCATCGACACTCGCTCGAACCGCATGTTCTGGACATGCATGGGCACTCCCGGCAAGCCGGACGGAGCTATATACTCTGCAGACCTAGATGGCTCAAATATCCGGACGATCGTTGCGCCAGGACCCATCAACACTCCCAAGCAACTGATTCTGGACTCAGCAAACGAAATGATCTACTTCTGCGACCGAGAAGGTCGATCAGTATTCCGTTGTGCCTACAATGGATCTCATTTCCAGAAGCTGGTGGATAACGAGTCGAACGGTTCGGAAGACGAGGTACTGGGCTGGTGCGTTGGCATTGCTCTGTTGCCACATCTCGGAAAGCTCTTCTGGACGCAAAAGGGTCCTTCTAAAGGTGGTAAAGGCAGGCTTTTCTCGGCGGACCTCCCCACATCTATCGATGCTGCAGTTACCGGCGTGCGATGCTTAATGAGCGACCTCCCGGAGCCCATAGATCTCGAGTTCGATGAAGACTCGCACACGCTCTACTGGACCGACCGTGGAGAGCTTCCGCACGGCAATGCATTGTACAAGGTACGACTCGATGCCAACGGAGAAGTTTCAAGCTCCGAGAAGGAGATCTTGGCCAAGAACTTCCACGAAGCGATAGGTCTGAAGCTCGATTTGGCCAGGAAACAGATCTACATCACGGATCTAGGTGGTAGTATCTATTGCTACAAGCTCGATGGCCGGACCAAAGAGACACTGCTCACGGACGAGAACAGGGCTTTCACTGGTGTGACGTGCCTCTAAGAGGTCACCGTAATGATGGTGCTGATAGTATCTCAATGGCAATGAATGATGTTTCAATATCTCCGTTGGCTGGAAGGGGCACAGACGCGGCTTGTTGTTGCATCACAATCTCCATCAGACGTTCCATTCAGTAGAGCCCACCCAATCCCAGAAGCTGGATATGGAACCTTGACCCATCAGTTCATCGAAGAACCCGTCGTCAAAAGTGAGGCCGGATGTGGCGAGATCTGCCGGAACAGCGTTCGCCGGCATTGGAGGTATATTGTCAGTGCCAGTGCCAGTGAGAGTAGCTGCGGTCTCCGGAGCCCCTCGTCGGATGGCTTCGAGAAAAACGCCACGGAAGACGCCGGCTGAATCGTAGGCAGTTTGGAGTTCCCCAAGGAGCAGCATGCAGAAGTCTAGTTTGTTTAGACTAATTTGTCGAGAGAGTGGGTCAGACGATTTTGAGTTGAGCAGGTGCACGTGCATTGCAGGAACCAGTAGCGGCGGCCTGGAGATCGGTTCAGTCAGTGGAGAACGCAGTATAACATAAATTAGCCCTCGTATTATGCTCACGTCATGGGTCCTGCGAATGAGAGAAGTTTCTCTCTTGCTATCTTCTCGAGGAGCACATTGGTCTGGAAAGCTGCGGCCTCAGACTTCGTTTGCATCTGTGCCTGCCAGTCCTCGCGTGCACCCAAGGGGACATCCTGAGGAACTCCATCCTTAAGGAACGGCCTGTAGAACGTGATACACAACGCTCTGTCAACAGAATTAGCATCTCCTTCCATCGAGAAACTCTCCCATCGAGAAACAGGGTAGTCATACTGGTAATGTAGCTGGATATGGCACCATGAGAAGATCGTACTGCTACTTTTCCGGAATTCGCCGCCTCTCTCGACGGGACATGCCAATATTGCAGTTTCCAAGGCTTTGACCTCACCAAACAGTGGCTTCCTTGCATTGGGACGAAAGCTTAACGCAAGGACTTCCCCGAGCAGTTTGCTGACCTGCATCAGCAAAACCCAATCTTGCGCGAGTTGTGCCCAGTCTTCGGGAATATAAGCTGCTACGAGTTGACGCTCAGCTTGAGGTATGTCGGTTATGTCTACCAGTAAATCTGCGGCTACAGGCATTGCCACCGTGCAGTCGAGAAGATCAATTCTCAGTGGCCGACCGAGCGTGAGACTCAGCCAGCGATCCCGGTAGAAGCAACACCACCACAGTCGTCGCCAGATGCTTCGCTGTCTGCTCTCGGCGGGCATTCGGTCATCTGTTGTTGCGGGCGGTCGATGTAGTCCCATGATCTGACAATGACTTATCGCAATACCCGACCAGTACCAAGGTTGGGTATGCAAATCTTTCTCCGAGTGATAGAAGGATAGCAGGATAGCTGACTGGAGTAATACCGTCCGATCCGTTTCGCCGCTTGTTTCGTACATGCACTAAGCGGTCAGAGGCACTCAATGGCTGTAGGGGCTTAACTAAAGCTCATACCTTTGCGCGCAAGTACATTGCATCTCGCATCTGCTTCCGCGAAGTATACCGCTCATTCTCCCAGCAAGCTGGTGGCACAAACTAAAGGACATACATCCCACGATCAGCTCAAATAAAAATTGTAGGATCGAGAGGCACTCACAGTCACAGCTGAGAAGAATACACTCCAGAGAAGCAACAGATTGAACCGGGTCGCCTGGCCATCAGCAAGCAATGGCATGATCGACGCTGCATCTACAACGGGCAGCAAAGGGTGTATGTGGTGGAAATATGCACGGAGAAGGGACTTGCATGTCTCGCTTTGTGGCACGGAGAAGACGCCCTTACGTTTGAGGTACTCTAAATCCTCTTCGGGCAGGGAGGATTGATGTGATGGTAATAGCACATGGCGACGGACTGGCTGTTGTCCATCCGAGCACAGTTCGAGCACGGCACTGAATCCAGAGGCCTCTCCTGTATGATCTTGTCAATCCGTTGCACCATTCGAGTGCCCTATTATCTCACATACCAATGTAGAACGGTAGGCTGTTGCTGTCATTGTTTTGCTCGATCGCCGCAGAGACGATCTGGGCGCCAGTATGCTCTTCTGGTGGTTCGTTAAGACTCTCGGGCCGTGAAATTCTATTTACCAATTGTTGCGGTTGTCCTTGTCCAGCTGGTGATGAATGCGCGGTGCTTGCAACCGGATTGACGACAAATGGCGGTGCAGACGGCGATCCGTTTGCGGGTCTTTCTTCAATACTTTGGCGCTGAGGTGTCAAGACTCGACGCTGAGGAACACTTTTGTCAAAAGCCTTCTATCAGCAGGTCCTTGTCCACTGGCTTATTGAGTGCCACATACTTGCTAAAGTTGGTATTTCGGACAGCGCAGGCTGATCCGTCCTGTGTACAAGAAATGCAGGGCACACCAGTGAGAGTGATGCTGCACCGCACTTTCCGTTGCCGACACTTCTCACAGGCGATTGAGGCACGAGAGCGACGCGTAGACATACTGATGTCTCTTCGGTGTTGATGTCGATGTGGAGCCCCCAGTGTCCACGGAGGTAAGATACCTCGGAGATCCATCGAAGAGTTGGTGCCAAGGAAATTGAGCCGAGGTGACCGAAGAAGCCGCCGTTTCAGTCTGTCACACAAGTTCCTGTTGAGACATTGAGGTTATTATTGCTCGTAAGTCTGGTCATACACATTTCAGATACCTGTGCTGTTATCGTCAGGCACATGCACAGAAACGTGCTTTTGCGCCATCGAGACACCAGCAGGGATGCGCAATAACCTCTGTGTCAAATGTGCCGCTACTGTCAGACAAGGGCGTATGACGACGACCATGTTGCCAGTGAGATGTCAGGCAAAGACTCTCTAGGACTTGATAGAGCCCTCATCCTGCCGCCGTGTAATAGTCCGGTATGGCTCCCAAAGCCATTGCAAATTTGGAGACATATTCATGGTCTCCCCCACGGAAGTTCCTGATCAGCTCGTCAAGACGTCGTAAAAGCTCCCGGACAGTAGGGCGGCTATCAGAAGACTTGTCTGATAACATATTCGTGTCAGTCAGACTGACTTCCAACGCCAGTTGGGCGGACGAGTTCATTGCCATGACAAGACCAAGCGCAATATCGCACACTTTCTCGACCAAGCCGACTCCATGCACCTCCATAGACGGCAGGCTCAGCTTTTCGCAGCTCGTTAAAAGAGCGTCGGCGACATGATATGCGAAGTCGTAGCGCAGCTCAGCGTGATCAGAATTATCTCGTAACAGGCCATGCGACATGCAGAGATTCCAAAGACGATTCAGGAGCCAGAACTGTGTTACCGAAATGTCCGCTTGCTGGCTTTCCAGGAGCTGCTCCAATGGAATGAGCGAAGCTGATGGTTCAAATGATATGCCACCGATGAGACAATTCTCACGAGCTCGATGCTGCGCACGAAACATTTGAATCGCTCGCCTTCGGTCGAATGTTTCGCAGCATCCATCGCTGAACTTGCAGAATCCGATCCAGCATTCCACAACGCGCTCGTCTATAGCGTCAAATGTTTCCATCAGGTAGAGAAGTCCGGTCATCCCAATGGTATCAGCCTGGTCCTGTCCCATGGCTGTCGCGCCAGATGTGCCAAACGCCCGCATAAAGCAAGCATTGACGGCCGGGCTGCCACGGAAACCTATTGAGTGGTTCTTCTGAAGCGCGTATGCTCTGGAGATGAGATTAGCTGCGAGCCATTCTGAAACCTGAGTGGAAGCTTACCTCTCAGTAACTGATAGCACCAGATACGTTCGTAGCCATTGCTCTCTCGTCTCGGCGTTAAGATTATCGTATGCCTGCGGTAGATGCATGTTCAATGAATTGGCGAGATCTACAGCCTCTCTCAGACGATGGTGCGCCGCCTTGTGTAGACCATTGCCGAAAAGGCATGCAAATATAAAAAAGCTCGCCAAGATCATATGCACAGATGGATCTTCGCCGAAGTCGACAGTCATCCTCATCTTGATGGATTCTTCAAGAAGCATTCTCGCCTGGACTGAGCGTGAAGGTGTCGATGCGACTTCGTGTATCTGCACAGGCTGGGTCATTGCGAACGCGCATAAAGCCAGTAGCATAGCGCCAAATTGAGGGTCGTAGTGATGCTTGCGCAAGAGCATTTCCTGGTATACCATCGTTCTGTTGAGAACAGGTACGGTAGGGTGCAAGCGCTTGAAGTACACATCAATCCACGGTAGCAACGCTTCCTGGCTGATGCTTGCCGGCCAGAACTCCACGGACTCTACTATTGGTGGTAAGTCTTGTTCGGGAATTGTGGCGAATAGATTGAAAGAATCGTCTGGTGGCGAGTCGATCGGTAAACTTGGTAGCAAGAAATCAGGCACATCCAAGTGCTGAGACATCGCAGACATGGCCTCTTGGTTTGCGGGATGGGAACGCATGCTCGTGACAAGTTGAAGGTCATGGCCAGTGAGAGACTCGTTTCGGGAGAAATGGGACGAGTCTTGATTTTGCGTCCAATATGAGAGAGGAGACTCGTGTGAGTTGTTTGAGTCGGTCATGACAGCGCCGTCCGAAGATATGGTGCTGACACGTTGTAGCGCTGCACCATCAGTTGTGCTCGATGGACTCATTATAGTGGTCCCGTTGGATAATGATGTAGGCGCAGAGCCGTTCATCTCGAGCACGCTTTCATTCGGACTTGGTTTTGATCGCTTCTGCTGGATGCTGTTGAGACGGCCAGGCACAGGCCCACGTTTCTTCCTAGCCTCGTTGAAAGTACAACTCATGCTTCGGCCAGTACACGTCTTACAAGGGTTGGACATATCACATCGGACTTTGCGTTGTCTGTTTGAGGACCGCGATCAGCACAAAGTCACGAAAGCAGCGTTGAGTTACGTACTTGCATTGGTCGCAGGCTCTGTCCGCCGTTGACTTCTGTCGACCCGCCGGCACCCCAGCCGCTGCATCGAGAGTAATGAACATGATGATAGTGTTGACGCTATATGCTTAGCAAGTCGACGTGCCCTGACGAAGTCGAAGTCCTGCCCGCTCTGATGCGTGGTTGCCGAGGACGGAAAGAAAGTGGCTTCGTTCAGCCACTGCGCCTGGGCGTCGGAAAGTCTGCATATGCGCTGTTGAAGAAGTCAGACTCTTGCACATGAACCTCACACATTCTGAGATGACATCGTAGTATCCAAGTCAGCCAAGAGCAGGTACGGATCAAGCTATCCGTTTGTGCATAATTTAGGCGAGTCAGGAAAGGCAGGGTGTTGCAGAAGAGGCGGGGATCTCCACGAACATCCACAGTGTCACACGACCGAGAGTCTCGCCGCTGTGGAGACCATCGGCTTGTCTATGTGGCGATTTCATCGTATCAAAATACAACATGTATACTTGGTCAAAGAAAACTACTTGATGTACCTCCTATCTCAATGGCAATTACAGTCATTCCTGATTCGGAGGTTACTGGTATTAGCATACGAGATGCTGATATTCAAGCCAGTCCCTAGCAACATCTCAATCGTGATCCTTCTGGAGTAGTAAACCACGCCTTATGGTACTACCTAGTAGCTACCGAGATCACTGTAAAAACACTGTATACGCCTCGTCAAATGAAAATACTCATGATATATGTATGAAAAAACAAGCCCCAAACCTACTTGCTAACAAGCACAACAGCACCATACGGCATCAACGTTACATGTCCAGCCTTGATCCCCGCCTCCTGGTTCGACACCAACACCTCGTACTCTTCGCGCGAGGGCGACTCGACATGTACCTTCTGCTCCTTGTCCGAGAAGTTGAGCAACACAACCGCCTTCTTGCTAGTCTCGAAGCTCTCCCGCTCGTACCCGAGCATCATCTCGCCCGTGTCGAGCTCGCTCAGCGGCTTGTAAGAGCCGTATGTGAGCAGGTCAGTGTGCTCCTTTCGTAGAGCGAGCATCTTGCGCCAGTAGGCGAGCACACTGTTGGGTTCGTCGACCTGACTTGCGACGTTCCAGTCGACGTAGTCTTTGTTGATGGTCATCCACGGTATTGTTCCCTCGGCAGAGAAGCCAGCGTTTGCTGAAGAGTCCCATTGCATGGGAAGGCGGCCGTGGTCTCTGGCTTTGAGCTGGATCTCGCGCATCACGTCTCCCATCTTTGAGTGGTCTCCGCCTCGCGTCTTGAGGACTGCGTCGTAGTGGTTTCTGCCCTCGACGTCGATGTATGCTTCTGTTCCGTAATCTTTCCCAAGGTTCGCTGTGCCGATCTCTTGTCCGGCAAGCATGAATGGTGTACCGCTGAGAGTGAGCAGATACGTTGCAAGCATCTTGGCTGCTGTGGCGCGGTGCTCGGGGGCGTCGGAGGCGTAGCGGCTGAGTGAGCGGCCACTGTCGTGGTTGTCGAGGTATACACTGTTCCAGCCGTTGACCTTGGGCATCACTCGCTGCCACATGTTTGTGATGTTCCGGATCTTGCGTGGGTGGAAGTCGTCTCGGCCGTATTTGCCGTCAGGTCCAAAGTCCATGTCCACGATGTCGCCAGTGAACACCATGTTCAGCTCGTGGCGGTCTTTGGCAACGTACTCGCTGACGGAGTGCTCGTCCTTAGTGAATCCAAGTTCGCCCACGGTCATCGCATCATACTCGTCGAAAATTGCACGCATCTCACGGATGTAGTCGTGCATCTTCGGCCCAGAGGCGAAGAATTCAGCACCAGACTGGTAGGGCTCATCGTCGACGACCTTACCGTCAGGAAGATCTGGGTGCTTGGACATGAGGTTCATGCTGTCGATACGGAAGCCGTCAACGCCTCTGTCAAGCCAGAAGCGAATATCATCGTAAGAAGCTTGACGCATCTCCTCGCACGACCAGTTCAAGTCAGGCTGGGAGGGAAGGAAGAGCGCAAGGTAGTACTGCCCAGTCTGTTCGTCGAAGTGCCATGCGCTGCCGCCGAAGATAGACTTCCAGTTGTTTGGCTCTTTCCTGTTGCCCTCGGAATCGTACTTGGGGTCTCTCCAGAAGTACCAATCGCGCTTTGCATTGTCTTTTGAACTCCGTGATTCTTTGAACCATGCATGCTCGTCGCTAGTGTGGTTGACAACGAGATCCATGAGCAGTCGCATGTCGTTGCTGTGTAGCTGGTCGATGAGCGATTGCACGTCCTCGACAGTGCCGTATGGTTCGTGGATGGAGCGGTAGTCTGAGATGTCGTAGCCCATATCGTGCTGTGGAGATGCGAAGATCGGGGAGAGCCAGATCGTGTTGACACCCAGCGACTTGATGTAAGGAATCTTGCTGACAATGCCAGGAATATCTCCGAGGCCATCACCATTGCTGTCTTTGAAACTGGCAGGGTAGATCTGGTACACCACCGCCTCCTTCCACCAAGCTTTCTCTGGTGTGCTGGCCATGACTGCGTGTGGTGACATGGATTTGATGTGATGTGAACGTATGTTCTTTCGTGGGAAATGTTGATGTCGTAGAAGAGAACAAGGGTAGTAAACTCTCAATGAAGTAATTGTTCGCTGCAAGAGTCAACGTTTAGAGGTAGAGATGATGAAAGAGGCAAGTATATTTCTAGTTAACGACAACAGGACACAACGCTTCCCACGCCGCCATCATATACATGTCGCCCGGGTCAAAGCTGAACAACTGCGGTGGTTTCCTCGGTCTTGCTCTCGATAGTACCAGGAACAAACTCCCCACAATCATTGCCCCAGTCGGTTAGCCCTCTCGGCGTGGAGGGGTGCGGAGAGTGGAAGATGGGTACAGATTCGGAGCCTCTCGAAGAGGTGAGTTTCCCCGAAAGCTTTGGTTTCACCGAAACTCTGTCTCCACGTGGATGAGGCCCTTGGGCGAGATCTGGAGACCCCGATCTGATCGCAACCTTGAGGTATGCACGATGCTCATGAGAGGATGGCCATCGATGGCAGTCATGTGATCAACTGAGTAAGTGCACGCTCTGCTCATTCATGCTCAGGTCATCTGCGCTGATATCAACAAAATCGTTAAGAACAATGAGAAGAGGTTGCCACGGAGAGGTGTAGCGAGCAAGAGCTTCACGTCTACGCCTGGTGAAAACGCGAAGGTTACATAACATTCGTGATATGCTCGAACCAGTAAGAAAGAAAAAGAAACAAGATGCGAGCCGTCGCCGTATCCTATGCTACACATCGCTGATAACGCATGCATGGAATGCAATAGTATATGGAAATCCAAGAAGAATGCAAAGAACAGATACACAAAAATTGGCAACATTGCATTCGCATCGTCATCTCGACCTAATTCCCAAATTCCTCCGCAATCTCATCCGGATCCAGCGTCTCGACGAAAGCCCTGCGGACGAAAGTATGCCACGCCTCGTTCTTCTGGCACTTCCTGTGCTTCTTGCCGTGCTTTTTCTTGCCTTTCTTTCCTTTGTGCTTTTTCTTCTTTTGCACTTCTACGTCTGCGTCGTCGTCATCGTCATCTTCATACTCATCGCCATCGAGAGCAACGAGGGTCTTGCCCTTAGGCTTAGGCTCGCAAGTTCCTATGTCGCGGGCGAGGCCCAGCACACTCTTCACGGTCAAGTCGGGCAAGTTGTAGACGCTGTCGTTGCGGGTGTCGTAGTGGATTTGGAATTTGAAAGTCTTGGGGTCGGGTTTGTGGTCTTTGTCGTGCTTCTTGCCCTTGTGCTTGCCTTCGTTCCACTTTTCGCTTTCGAGCTCCTCGCCGTCTTCTGCTGTGGAAAGGGCAGAGTTGGCAAAGTCGTTGTTGATGTGTGTTAGGTTGGCGAGATACTGCTTGTAGCCAAGCAGAGTTAGGGTTTGAGGGGAGTAGGCGGGTCCTGGTGGCGATGATTTGGATGGAGGGTCGGGGACTGTGAATTTCTGGTCTTTGCGCTTTTTGCGCAGGATGTCCACCCAGCTGTTGTCGTCTTCGTCGTTCTCATCGAGCCATGACTCCCAGTCAGCCTCGCCGAAGGAGACATCGGCAGAGGCTGGCTCTTTCTCGAAGTCTGCCATGGTATTCGACGCAAGCGATTGTATGAGGTGGTGCGACTCCAAGCCGGAAATGTTGTATTCGTAAACCCTGACCACTGGCAGCAGGTTTGGAACGACACTGGCGCTGGCGAAGGAAACCGAGTAGCGTTCTGCAAACCTACCTCCGATATCTTTCAAATACTTCTTCTCCTTCTCTTTGCGCCTCTGCTTCTTGCTCTTGCCATCACCCTTCTTCTTATTACCACCTTTAGAGAACTCGTCAAGCAGGGCCTCGATCTCCCACATGGGCCTCTGATCGTCGCTGCTCTCCATGAGCTCTTCCAAGAGTGCCATTCGAAGCGACTTTGGTGGCTTCGGGATTTCCGACCACTGCTTACGTAGGTCGTGGAAATAGTTTGACGAGACCTCCGCGTGCATCTCATCGTCGGGAATCTCTCGCAAGGCAGCGTCCAGCTGTGATATCTTCATCCGTCCACCGTTTGTATCGTCATCGATCGCATGGAAGTCTTGCAGCATGAAGTGATCGTAGTTCATGTGGCCCCACATGCCCGCAATGACAACGTCGCGGAATTGCTGCATCCACAGGGTGTATTTCTGCCAGCAAGTCTCATCCCATTGCGTCTTTGCGTCTGTACGCGCAGGCGGTACGTGGCCAATCATGATGGCTTTCATGCCGCGGTCACGCATGAATTGTAGCTGGATGCGCAGCCACTCCATCTGACGGTAGCCGGGTTCTGACCTAGCAGCACATCCATCGACGGCGGCGTTGGACTGGAAGAAGTACATGGTGTTCAGACTGAAGACAGCCAGCTTGTTCGGGATCACCTCGACGGAGAACCATCCTCCCTGCTCGAAGGAGTGCTTTTGTACCTCTGGAATGAATTGTCTCCAGACGTTCAGGAAAGACCTCGTCCATCTGTTGGGTCCCTTCGTCATAATGTTGTGAGGTAGGATGTCGTTGTTGCCGATGTTGGGCACAATCGGAATGATGAAGTCGTTGTTCGGATTCTGATCTTCCTTGTCTCCGTTATGCTTGCCAAAGACCTCGAACATCTTTTGCACCATGAACTCGTTGAGCTCGGTCACCTGCTCCGCCGTACGTGGGTGGTCCTCGTCGTTGTCGTGACGCGCCGAGTCTCCAGTCCAGATGACAAAGTCGATCTCGTCCCGCAGCTCTTTTCCAATCCATTCTATTGTCTTGTTTACTAAAGCAATCGGGCTGTCGCAATCGCTTACTTCGGCGCCGTAGATTCCAGCGGGACCTTGGCCGTGATGGCAGGCGGCATCTTCGGCTGTTGAAGAATATACTTGGTAAAAGCGGTCGGGATGGAAGTCTACAGTGTGTTAGTCGATTTGCGCAGTGCTGGTTGTTCATCTGCGCGTACCTGTCATGTGCAGGAAACGGCCATGCAGTGAACGTTGTTCCGTCGCTTGCACCGCATTGTGTTTTGCTTGTGCTACTTGCTCGGCCAGTAGAGGCACTTGTTCTGTCGGAAGGGCCAGCGACCATTGGAGCAGTTGTGAGGCAGCCAACAGGCGAGGTAATAGGCCCATCTTGTTTGCGACCATCAGGGTGTTTTTCCTTTGCGATTGCTTAGGCGGCGAGCATGCCGGGGTGGTGTGAAGATGCAAGTAATGCTATGCGGTAGGAAAATATGCAAAATAGGACAATGGCTAGGAGTGGTGTATGGCGTGTATGTGAGGATAGCAAGGCTGCTCGGAGGGGTCTGATCTTCGTCGGAGTTGCAGGCGGTTTTGGCGTTCAACACTGGAAATCTCCCTCCCGTTATTTCCAAACGCGGACAACGACGTCACAGGCAGTCTGGAATCGGAGAGACTTGGATACGCGAGGACTGGAGACTCGTGAGTTGACTCTACCTGGACGCTGGGAGAGTCGAAGAAGATGTACCTGTACCACACCAGGCTGTCGCGTGCCTTCGTGAATATATCGTCCTTCTCATATTCCAAAAGAAAGGACCGACGAAGGGCACGCGACTGGTCTTCCCGGCCATAGAAGGATGAGGCTACGGGCGAGCTCAATATACAGGCCAATCATGGGAGCAGCACGCGCACGTTGCGCTGTTCAGACGTGCAGGACGTGTGCCTTCACAAGGCGCTGTTCCACTGCTTTGCCCACGCCTGACTCCATCATGCGCAACCTTGATGGCTACGCCTGACTGCTGCCGCATATGAGCTCGGCCATACGCGTGCTTGAGATGTTAGGTAGTGTGCTCTCACCGCTGAGCGAGGTATTTTCGCTTGAGCGGATGTCGCATCTAAGTTTGTATACACTGTTAACGACTGACATGTGGTGTTTGAATATATGCAGACGGGCACCGTACGTGACAAGGAGAATAAACGAGGCTTGAAAGTAAGCCGTGATCTGAGCAAAGATACCTTGTGCTGGCATTGTCTGCTAGGAAACAAGTAATGGTTGATCTGGTGATAAGAACATCCACACACATGCAGATACATGCGCATGTAAATTTGTGGCCCTCTGCAAATTCCAGTAGGGTTGGTGTTTGGGTTAGGACGATATCAGTCTCAACCACGAAAATCAATGATTATTCGCTGATTCCTCGTTGTATGATGCAGCCATGGGTAAGAATGGTGCCTGTAGTTCGGAAACATACTTTGACCTTTAAGTTTCGAGTCTCTGGTGCAGTAATGTCGCAATATAGTGGAAATAGGAAGGAACAATGCAACCTTCGTTTAGTGTCAAGTGTAACACCCTCTCACCATACGCCAACATGTGGGATATAGTAGTTATCTCAAGGGCAAGGTCCTAATATTCTTTATCGGTGCCTCGAAGTAGTAGCGTAAATACTACTAAGGTACTCGTGTTATCCTACTAGTATCTCGATGGTATATCGTTTACTCGTAAGGCCTCAAAGTCGTATACGTGTGTGCTAGCACCATCCAGGTGAATCACATGTGAGACTTGAAGAACATCGCCCACCAAGTACACGTAAATATAGTCAAGAACCATGGTCTCGTTGTACAGACGCCTTTACTGGCACATAACGCATCATCACACTGCCCACGTCCGTTTCACGCAAAACACATATCTACGCCTTCACCATCTCACTCAACCTTCGCGCGCAACCCAATCCCGCTCGCAATCAACACACGCGCAAGCACGAAGGGCAACGTAGAAACAGTCACTGCCCAATCATCAACACTCCACCCACCAACCTGCAACCACACGCCCCATCCTCCAATCGCCTGCGCACAAGAGTGCAAGAAGAACGCATCCGACACCAGCATACCCAAGCACAACAGCCTCCAGACGCGATAGTCGTCCACGAACCGCAGGACGACGGCTTCCGTGAACGCGAAGTGCAGCCAGCCGCCGACCAGCTGGGTGTAAATGAATTCAGACGCCGGGTCGATTGTCGTCAACGTGTGTCTGGTCATGCTCCCGGTGTAGACTGTCGGCGCGAAGGTGAGCACGAGGAACCCGCCCACTGTGCACAAAGGCTCGACGTTAAGGAGCAGGAAGCGCCAGAGCCATGGAATGGTCGCTGAGGCGGTTGGGCTGCGTGCTGTCTTTGGCCGCATACCGATGACGTCCTGTGCAGTGTGCTAATGGTATAAAATACTGGTAATCCTCCGGGAAGTTGTGCGACCGTTTGATGTTGCCGTTGCCGATGACGGCGATGATGTATTTGCACTTCACAGCTTTCTCTACAATTCAACGGCGGAACAGCAAGGCAAGTGGAGAAGGCCGGCTAGAAGTGGGCGCCGATCCTGCGCCAAAAGCTTGCCTCAACTTTCCCCGACACACCTATAACGTCACCCATAGTGGCAGAAAAAAAAAAGCTTACGTGCGCCTCGAAGATCTCCCACATTGGGGCCCGTACCTTAATGGAGATGTGCAACAGCGTTCACGCGTAGAACGAGAATCCGACGTCTTAACAAGCACGGCAAATGGACATTCTCGCCGACCTTCCCCGTGGGCAACTCTGCACATTGCATGTCGTAACACATGGCCCATTCCGGAGAAGGACCTATCAGCCAAGGGCACGTTATGTAAAAACTTGTGGGTGTGGTTCCACCAGTCGAAAGGGTTGACCGTCCGAAGTCTTCACGACACCGATGTTTGACCATGTGTCTTCCGTCCGCGACCACACCAAATCCTCGCACATGCCCCGGAGTGAGCATCGTGGAGCCTTGCGAATTGCGAGCCATGTCATCCTCACCAAAGCCGCCCTCAACCGAGAACCCACTGCCATCCTGGCAGCAACGCAAAGGCACTTTATGGAGATGTTCCTGCTCGCCATGTTGGGCCCCCAGAAGCAGTTCGTCCCATAACCCCATACTTCTTGTGATCCGTGACCTGGAGACGCTGTCTACTAGTTCGGTGAGACTGCGGCCACTGCGATTTCTCTCTTTTCCCAAAGGCTGGTTGCGATTACGGAATCCTCTCTCACAGTCACTCCTGCCTTCGATCAAGACACTCTCGACGCCATGGAGATCAACCCGAAAGTGCAGAACGCCGCTGAGAACGGCGACCTCGAGCAGACCATCACCGGAGGTCCTTCGCAGCCTGGCGATATCCAGATCTCCGACGACGTGTTCGGCGAGGTTGGCGAGGACGGTCCCAATTACCGCAATGTTCGTCTCTCCTGGATATGCATGATCTCGTTGGGACGAATGCGCTGACGTTTTGGACAGGTCGGTTGGATCGCAGCTTCAGTTTTGATGCTTAAGTCACAAGTCGGACTTGGTGTGCTTTCCATTCCGAGTGCCTTCGACGTGTTGGGCATGATCCCTGGAATCATCTGCTTGCTGTTCATCGCTGGAGTTGCTACGTGGGCTGGGTTCATCGTTGGTCCTTTCAAGCTGCGTCACCCGCATGTTTACGGTCTGGACGACGCTGGTATGATGATTGCGGGACCGGTCGCCCGTGAGATCATGGCTGGTGGATTCACGCTTTGTATGTTGCATCGGATCACTTACTCAAAACGATCGCGCTGACGATATGCCACAGACTGGATTTTCCTTTCGGGCTCCGGCATGCTCGGTGTGTCCATTGGACTCAACGCTTTGTCGTCGCATGGAACATGTACTGCGGTCTTCGTGGCAATCGCTGCTATCATTGGCTTCATCTTCGCCAGTGTCCGAACTCTCGGCCGCCTTAGTTGGCTCGCCTGGGTCGGCACAGCCTGTGTGCTCGTATCAGTCTTCGTACTCACAGTCGCTGCAGGCGTCCAAGAACGCCCTGCCGAAGCACCGCAAGAAGGACCCTGGTCTTCAGACTTCAAGATTGTCGGAAACCCGACGTTCGAAGAGGCCATGGCTGCTGTCTCGTCGCTTGTCCTCGCCTATGCAGGCGTTCCGGCGTTCTTCGCAGTCGCTTCCGAGATGGCGGACCCGCGTTTGTACACTCGCTCGGTCCTGACGTGCCAGGGAGTCGCTACTGTCACTTACTCTGTCATTGGCATTGTGGTGTACTACTTCTGTGGATCTTACGTCGCATCGCCCGCTTTGGGATCTGCTGGTGTTCTGATGAAGAAGGTGTGCTACGGCCTGGTGCTCCCTGGTCTGATCGTGTCAACTCTATTGTACATTCACGTAAGTCGAGCCCCCAAGATTCTCCCCGGTCGTGCCAAACCAACGACGCTGACTTGACTGTTCTTAGCTCACCGCGAAATACTTCATGGTGCGAATCCTCCGAGGCTCAAAGCACCTCGCGGCCAACACCTGGCAACACTGGACCACATGGCTCTGCTGCACCGGCGCCATCACCATCATCGCCTACTGCATCGCCAGCGGCATTCCCGTCTTCCAGAGCCTGGTGTCCCTAGTCGGCGCTCTCTTCGGCACTTTCATGACGTTCCAGCCGATGGGCGCGATGTGGCTTTATGACAACTGGAACAAGGGCGAGCGCGACCTGAAGTGGAAGTTTGGCGTTTTCTGGGCGTGCTTTGTGATTGTCATCGGCACTTTCCTCATGATCGGAGGTACTTATGGTTCTGTGGTTGGGATCATTGATTCTTACAATGAGGAGGGAGGCTCGTCGGCGTGGTCTTGCGCGGATAATTCGAATTCCGTTTGAGAGCACACAGAAAAGCTCACGGACGCGCGCCGGCTGCCACAGCATTATTGTTTTATCATTATTGCACGAAGTTCACGAACGATCTGCTGCAGGACAGACAGACAAACAAAACAGACAGGCTTACAGCTGCCGCCCTCTAGTTTGTATACAGACTCTCAATGGTAAGCAAGACCATTTCGTCTCCATGATGAACGATACTAGCACACTGGCTGCTGATCTCAAAAGGTAGTTTAAGGAGTATCTCAAAGGTCGGCATACCCGGAGATGTGTACATGGCCTATAGTATCAGCTAATTAGGATAGCTTGAGAACTGCAGCCGATGCCGATGTCAAAATGTATACAAACTCAGGCGTAAGAACTGTATAAGCAAATGCGCATTATCGCCCTAGGAAGCGGCACCACCATACTTTTGTCCGCCATATATACATATATTTGCACGTACTACACACGCGGCTATGCACACTCAGGGCTGTGGAACGCGACCTAGAATTACCCTGTGCCAATCTCGCCTCCCTAGTCATTGGCTGCCGCGTGCTTGGTAGGTGTCACAGAACTGCTCGGATCTGCATCGCCACGATGCTTGTGTGTCCAACGTGCATAACCCGCGACACATGGCCGCAGCCTTGCCCCCGTCGCTTGGGCTCCCCCATGTGCGCCATGCAAGCCATCCGCCGTCACATTCAAGATTTCCCCGGGGTAAGAAAAACATAAACGTGTGTTGCTTTGCTTCCTGCGCGGCTGTCCGGCTGCGAAAGCTCGCCTAAGCAAGGCGCCACGCAAAGCCTGGAGAACGCTGGAACGGAAGAGGCGGCGCACCACCACCACCACGTCAAAAAAGCGATTTTAGCTTTGGTGCCTGGCAGAGAGGCTTCGAGAGGCTCCGCGGCTACGCCTAGTTCGTTAGGGCCGTATACGAGTCGGATGACAGCGAGTTATGATTTCTAGGTGCGTGCTAGACGCGGCACATCACATTCGGGCCTAGTAAGGAAGGCAATAGTGCGAGTGTTGCCGCTCCCGTCTCGCCCGTGTGTCTAGGGCGCCGTCTCTATCAGGGACACTGCGGTTAGATCGCAGGCTATCCAGGCCAACTGCTTGCCCATTCGTGTCTGAAGAAGCCAAACAGTGCGCGCGGTGTCGTAACTCGTAAGGCCTGGCGCTGCTTTAGGGCCCCATAGTCTGGGAAGGCGCTCGAAATACACACGGCGATCCCCTTTGGCGACCTGCGACCTCGTGTTGCCTCTGGCATAAGTCTTTTGCTGTTCCCACTACGTCGCTCTTTTTGAAAGGCCACACGCAACTGCACAGTCACTCTTTATTGTCTGTCTATCACATTCGTTGTTTTATTATTTTTTGATTCGTTTCTTTATAATAATTCAGCAGATCGTCAGCAGTCGTTACATTCATCATGCGTGCCAACGAGTCCCTCGCTCTTTCGCTTCTGGCAACCGCTGCTGTTGCTCTGCCTTCGCCCACCGGCAAGTCTTGCAAGGCTTCCAACAAGCACAAGCAGGTCGCTCAGCACGACAGCCATGTCGCTGAGTTGAAGGCCCAGGCCTCTTCTCTCCGCCAGCAGATCTCCAGCATCTACGCCGAGCCCAGCAAGGCCTGCAAGGCTCCCTCCGCAAGCAGTGTCTATGGCACCGTCCCTGCAGGTTTCACTGGCGCTTTCACCGCTGCCATGAGCACTGGTGCTGCCAGTGCCACCATGCCCGCTGCCTATGAGACATTCTTCTCCAAGGTCGGCTCCATGACCCGCCTGAACCCGGAGTCCACCAACGTCTCCCCCACCTCCAGCGTCCCCAAGGCCACTGATGGTGCTGGCAAGACCGACAGCAACGGCGAGGCTGCCTCCTCTTACGCTTCTGGTGCTGGTTCTTCTTCCGATGCTCCGGCTCCTTACCCTACCATGTCGACCTACTCCAACGGTACTACCGTCAACCACCAGGCCACTGGTGCCTCGACTGTTGCATCGAGCAGCGCCACCTCTCTCTGGTCTTCCGGCGCCGTCTCTTCCGCCACTTCCAGCGCGGCTTCCAGCTCCAGCACCAGCACTGGTGTCTCGCCCACTTACATCCCCAAGCTCTCCGACTGGACCTCCGAGCAGATCTCTTCTGGTGAGGCCTGGAAGAACGTCAGCCAGATTGCCGACCAGCGCATGAAGGCTCGCGAGCTCGATGGCAGCTGCACCTACGAGACCGCCGAGGTCAGGACTGAGTTCCGCGCCATGTCCAACGAGAAGCGCAAGGAGTTCACCGATGCTGTTACCTGCCTCAAGAACCTTCCCCCCAAGGTCGTCACCGCCGACCAGTCTTCCGAGTACGCTGGTGTCAAGTCCAGGTACGACGAGTACGTCGCCACTCACATCGAGAACACATTCAAGATCCACGCCACCGCCGACTTCCTCGCGTGGCACAGACACTTCATCTTCAGCTTCGAGCAGGACCTGAAGAACTCCTGCGGTTACACTGGCACCCTCCCCTACTGGGACTGGGCCGCTGACGCCCAGGCCGTCGACCAGAGCGAGATCTTCAACGGCGACGAGTACTCTATGGGTGGCAACGGTGAGTACATCGCCGGCCGCGCCGACACCTACCTTGGTCTCCAGGACATCAACTTCCCCCCCGGCACTGGCGGTGGCTGCGTCTACAGCGGCCCCTTCAGCAACACCACCTTCATCACCAACCTCGGCCCCATCGACTCGCCCTACAACGACAACGTCCAAGGCCAGTACGACTTCAACCCCCGCTGCCTCGTCCGCGATCTCAACTCCTGGTTCTCCTCCCGCTACAACACCTACAACAACGTCGCCGACCTCGCCATCGGCGTCGACAGCGTCGAGTACTTCCAGTCCCTGATGCAGGGCTACCTCGGCGACAACAAGCTCGGCGTGCACGGC
>Ga0265797_10004699_pt1 | contig 20577 bp, 18 predicted proteins | sample P2T30metagenome_FD_192433 | JGI IMG/M metagenome (GOLD analysis project Ga0265797, IMG submission 192433) | Plant litter microbial communities from East Loma Ridge, Irvine, California - P2 T30 | ecosystem: Environmental > Terrestrial > Plant litter > Unclassified | place: USA: California...
CCACCATCGGCAGTAACCCCGACCACATCGAAGTAGGTCAGGAGTTAACCCTACCTAGTATCTAGGTACTTTTTGCAGAAAAAAGGTGAGAAAAGCCACTCCAGTTTTGGGGTGGCCTTTTTGTTTGGGTAGGGTAAGCGCTGGCTTGTCAGCGTTCAGGCTATTTTTCAGGAATGAAAACGGCCCGGCCGCTGGCAAGCTAACGCTTACCCTACATTTTTTTGGCCGGCGCTTGCGCATATCAGTGCCCGCGCTATCTTTGCCTTCACCAATCCGGTACTCCTCCGCAGCAGGCGGAGCAGTTTTAGTAAGTTTTATACAGAAGCGGCGAGAGATTAGGCTCTTTGACCCGCTGGCAACCTTCACCCGCTGAAAGGTGCCAATTCCTACCCCGGTAGCCGCCACGTGCCGCCCGGGGGGCTATAAACCGAGTACCCATGGCACATCCGTTTTTCTTCGCTGCCCTCTCCTACCCCGCCGCCCCTGTGCGCGGCTTAGGAAATCCTTCGCTAGCCCCCATGGCCGGCCTAGTCCCCGCGAGCCTGCGAATGCGCACGTGCTGTTGTTGCCAAGGCTAACGCCTCCGGCGCTTTTCGACTCCTTTCTCCTTTTGCGGGTGCTACCTACTACCAGCCGGTTTAGCCGCCGCAGTAGTCTGATGCGAATATAAGAATCACAAATTCTTGTATAGCAGATACTTGCAATAATACTGCGTAGGCAGTAATTCGGGAAACAGCGAAAAGCCAACAGCACGGAGTTTACTCAAACTTTTCTTGTCGCTATTCCTGATTTCGCATGTCTGCCCTCGTTTCATCTTCCTCCGCTACCGCTTTTCAGCAAGAACTGGCCGCTACGGCCCAGCAGTTGGCCACCGTTTTGCCCGCTTCAGCGGCACAAACCATTGATGCTGGCATCAGCCACGTAGTTGCGGCGGGCCTTATTCGCCACGCGCTGCCTGCTGGCCAGGCGGCCCCCAATTTTACCTTGCCCGATGCTAACGGTCAGCCGCAGACCCTAGCCACGCTTTTGCAAAAGGGCCCGGTAGTACTCACTTTTTACCGTGGCAACTGGTGTCCCTACTGCAATGTGCAGCTGCGCGCCTACCAACAGATTTTACCGGAGCTAGCCCGCTATGACGCCACGCTAGTAGCTATTTCGCCGCAAACGCCTGAGCTTACTACGCTCACTGCTAGCGAAAAGTCGCTGACCTTTCCGGTACTGAGCGATGCTGGCAACACCGTGGCCCGCCAGTATGGGCTAGCCTACCAGGTGGGGCCCGAGGTGGGTAGCGCGCTACGCGGCGTGGGCATCGACTTGGCGGCCTTCAATGGCACGACCGATGACGAGTTGCCCCTCACGGCCACTTTTCTCATTGGCACCGACAGTCTTATTGCCTGGGCCGAAGTGGAAGCCAACTTCAAGCAGCGCCCTGACCCTACGGCTATTCTGGAAGCCCTGGCCCACCTGCCTAAGACTGTACCAGCTTAGAGCCACTCCTTTTTTAGTTGATTTTCAAGTAATAATTCTTTTTATTTCCTAGCCTCATGGCCACTCAAAACCTGCACTTCGAAACGCTGCAACTCCACGCCGGCCAGCAGCCCGACCCCACTACTGGCTCGCGCGCGGTACCCATTCACCAAACCACCAGCTACGTTTTCAAGAACGCCGAACACGGCGCCAACCTCTTCGCCCTGAAAGAGTTTGGCAATATCTACACCCGCCTGATGAACCCTACTACCGACGTATTTGAGCAGCGCATTGCGGCGCTCGAAGGTGGGGTGGCGGCCCTGGCGGTGGGCTCAGGCCAGGCGGCCCAGTTCATTGCCCTGAACAACATCCTGAAGCAGGGCGACAACATCGTATCGAGCTCGTACCTCTACGGCGGCACCTACAATCAGTTTAAGGTGGCCTTCAAGCGCCTGGGCATTGAGGCCCGCTTTGCCGACGGCGACGATGCCGATAGCATTGAGGCGCTGATTGACGATAACACCCGCGTTATTTACCTCGAAACTATTGGTAACCCGAGCTTTAGCGTGCCCGATTTTGAGCGCATCGCGGCCGTGGCCAAAAAGCACGACCTGCCGCTGGTGGTAGACAATACGTTCGGCGCGGGCGGCTTCCTGTTTCAGCCCCTGCTGCACGGCGCCAACATCGTGGTGGAGTCGGCCACCAAGTGGATTTGCGGCCACGGCACCAGCGTGGGCGGCGTGATTGTGGACGGCGGCACCTACGACTTCGGCAACGGCAAGTACCCACAGTTTACCGAGCCTAGCGAAGGCTACCACGGCCTGGTTTTCAACGATGTATTCGGCAAAGGCAGCCAGTTTGGCAATATTGCCTTCATCATTCGGGCGCGGGTGGAAGGCCTGCGCGACTTCGGCCCCAGCATCAGCCCGTTCAACTCTTTCTTGCTGCTGCAAGGCCTCGAAACCCTGAGTTTGCGCGTGGAGCGTACCGTCGAAAACGCCCTCAAAATTGCCCAGTGGCTGGAGCAGCACCCGCAGGTGGCCCATGTCAACTACCCGGGGCTAGCCAGCAGCCCGCACCACGCCAACGCGGCCAAGTACCTCAAGCGCGGCTTTGGCGGCGTGCTGTCGTTCACGCTGCACGGCACCAAAGAAACGGCCGTGGCGCTTATCGACAACCTCAAGCTTATCAGCCATCTGGCCAACGTGGGCGATGCCAAAACGCTCATCATTCAGCCCTCGGCTACCACGCACCAGCAGCTCAGCGAGCAGGCGCAGCTGGCCTCGGGCGTGACGCCCACGCTACTGCGCCTGTCGGTGGGCATCGAGCATTTCGAGGACATCAAGGCTGATTTGGAGCAGGCCCTGGCCGCCGCCCTCACCGCCACTCCCCAAGGCACCGACGAAGCCGACGATACCATTCCGGAGCCCACGCCGCAGCACGCGCAGCCGCTGGAAGTTTAACCGTGACCAGTAAGTAGCGAATGGTGCCCCGGCAAATTGCCAGGGCACCATTTTGCGTTGTTACCGCGCTCATTGCTTAGTAATCAGATTATTACCCCTGCCGCTTCTATCTATTTTGCTTTATGCCTGAATTAGTTTTTCACTTGCCCGACCCATCTCCCTTGGAGAGTGGCGAAGCGCTGGCCGGCGCCAGGGTCGCCTACCGCACCTGGGGCCAGCTCAACGCCAGCCGCGACAATGTGGTGTGGGTGTGCCACGCCCTCACGGCCAACGCCGATGTGCTCGACTGGTGGCCAGGGCTGTTTGGGGAAAGCTGCTTTTTTGACCCGGCCGACTGGTTTATCGTGTGCGCCAACGTGCTGGGTTCGTGCTACGGCAGCACCTGCCCGCTCGATGCCGACCCCGCCACCGGGCTGGGGCGCTTTCAGGAGTTTCCGCTGCTTACCATCCGCGACCTAGTGGCCGCCCACGAGGCCCTGCGCCAGGAGCTGGGGCTAGCCCACATTCACACGCTCATTGGCGGCTCGCTGGGGGGGCAGCAGGCGCTGGAGTGGGCCGTCAGACAGCCCGAAACTATTGGCCACCTGGTAGTTATTGCTACCAATGCGCGGCACTCGGCCTGGGGCATTGCCTTTAATGAGGCGCAGCGGCTAGCCATTGAGGCCGACGCTACCTACCACGAAAACCGACCCGGCGGCGGCGATGCCGGCCTGGCAGCCGCCCGCGCCGTGGCGCTGCTCAGCTACCGCGGCTACGCGGCCTACGGCAACACCCAGACCGAGCCGACCGACGACGGGCTGCGCGATTTCCGGGCCAGCTCCTACCAGCGCTACCAGGGCAACAAGCTCGTGGCCCGCTTCGACGCTTACAGCTACGTGGCGCTCACGCGGGCCATGGACTCGCACAACCTGGGGCGCGGGCGCGGCGGTGTGGCGGCGGCGCTAGGCCACATTCGGGCGCGCACGCTGGTGTTGGGCATTACGTCCGACGTGTTATTTCCAGTAAGTGAGCAGCTTGCGCTGGCAGCAGGCATTGCGGGCGCCGTGTACGGCGAACTGGATTCGAGCTTCGGCCATGATGGCTTTTTGCTTGAAACAGTTAAGATAACCCAGGCGCTGGAAGGCTTTTACGCGGCTGAGCTGGCGCCGCAATAGGCTAATTTCCCGCAGAAGTTCGCAGAGATAAAACGCGGAGGCCCGCTGAGCCATTCAAATATAAGCTCAGCGGACCTCCGTGTTTTGTCTCTGCGGACCTCTGCGGGAAATTTCGTTTTCAACGACCTAATTACTCAAACACCACCTTCACTACGGGCTGGCTAGCCAGCTGCCAGAGATACACGCCTGGCGCCAAGCCGGCGCGGGGCAGCCGCACCTGCTGCGTTTGAGGATTGAGCTGGCGCACCACGCGGCCGGTGAGGTCGAGCAGGCGGCCCTCGCCCAGCTCGCGCCAGTTGGCGGGCAGCGTCAGGTCTACATAGTCGAGGGCCGGCGTGGGGTAGGCCAGCGTGCCGGGGCTAGTGGCCGAGTTGGGCCGGGCGGCCAGCGGCGTGCCCGCCTGCCGCAGCACGGGCCGCAAAAAATCGCGGATGGTCCAGAACGTGGTATCGGCATAGCGCGCATTGCTCTCAAACGGCACGTGGCCCGCCCGGCTGAAGCGGCGCAGCGTGTTGCGCACGCCTACGGCCGTGGCGCGCGGGTTGAGGCGGCCGCTGCCATACACATATTTGGGTGGCAGCAGCGAACCCACGCGGCCCTGAAAGTATGGCACGGTAGCATCGGCAGTGCCGTGCACGCTGCACAGCGGCGCATTGCCGGCCTCAATAATGCTGGGGCTTTCGGTGGCGCCGCTTAGGTTGAGCACGGCGACCACGGCGCTGCTGAAACCGGCGTTGCCGCCGGTGCCCTCCAGGCCGCCCAGCGCGGCTAGCCCCACGTAGGCGGGCACCTCGCTGGCTTTGTCTAAGTACCCGGCTTGCAGGGCGATAAATGCGCCGGCCGACGAGCCGCCCACCACAATGTAGTTGCTGTGCACGCGGTAGGTCTTGGCCGTGGCCGCATCCTGGCGGAAAAAGCGCACGGCGGCGCGCATGTCCTGCATGCCCCGAATGGCCGCCTGGGCCACGCCCGGCGTATCAGTGGGCTGCGCAAAGCCCGTGAGCGGGAAGCCCAGCCGGTAATCGATACTGGCCGCCACGTAGCCTAGCCGCGCCATGCGGGTGCAGATAGCCACCATGTACGGGTCGGTTTTGGAGCCCGTGACGAAACCTCCCTGGTGGGCAAAAATGATGAGCGGCCGGCGCTTCACCGTGTCGCCGACGGGCTGGTAGATGTCCATCGTCAGGGCCTGGGCCGTGCCATTGAAAGTCGGGGCTGTGGCGTAGGCCACGCCGCCCGTAACGCTGACGCCCGTAAAAACTGGCTGGTAGTAGCGCCCGCCAGTAGTGTCGATGGGAGCTAGCTGGGCCAGCGCCGGCCCGGCACCGGCTAGCAATAGGCAACTGGTAAGGAAGCGGAGAAATAGATTCATAGGTTGGCAACAGCCTCTTGGGTCACAGGGGGTTAGAAAAAGCGTGAGTTTTGCCAACGCGACTTAGCGGCGGAAGGTTGGCGCCCGGGCAGTGGTTTCTTTGCAAACTTTACCTGGCTAGCCTGCCTTTTTCAATACATGCCCCCCATCGCTCCCCCTTTTCTGCAAGCTGGCCAGCGCGTGGCCATCGTGGCACCCGCCCGCAAAATCAGCACTGCCGAGGTCGAATTTGCCCGCCAAACGTTGCAGGGCTGGGGCCTGGACGTAGTGCTGGGCGACAGCATCGACGCCGCCCACCACCAGTTTGCCGGCGACGATGCGTTGCGCCGCCGCGACTTTCAGCGCCAGCTCGACGACCCCGGCATTCGGGCCATTTTGTGCGCTCGCGGCGGCTACGGCACCGCCCGCCTGCTCGATGAGCTGGACTTCCGCGCCTTTGCCGATGCCCCCAAATGGATAGCCGGCTTCTCCGATATAACGGTGTTGCACAGCCATTTGCTGCGCCTGGGCTATCAGAGTATTCATGGGGTGATGCCGGTGCTTTTTGGGCAGGAAGGCGGGGCGGCGGCCCTGGCCAGCCTGCACGCCGCGCTCTTTGGCGAGTCGCTGGCCTGCCAGGCGCCCGCCCACCCGCTCAACCGCCCCGGCACGGCCACCGGCGAGCTGGTAGGCGGCAACCTGAGCCTGCTGCAAACTGTTACGGGCACCGCCTCGCAGGCCAGCTTCGCGGGGCGGATTCTGTTTTTGGAAGACCTCGACGAGTACCTCTACCACATCGACCGGATGCTGCTGCACCTGCACCGCAGCGGGCAGCTGGTGGGGCTAGCCGGCCTGGCCGTGGGCCACTTCTCGCAAATGCGCGACAACACCGTGCCCTTCGGCCACCCGGCCTACGAGATTATCGACCACTACGCGCAGCGCTACGGTTTTCCGGTGGGCTATAATTTTCCTATCGGCCACGAACCCACCAACGAGGCCGTGGTAGTGGGCCGCCGCGTGACCCTAGTGGTAGGCCCGGAAGGCAGCCGGTTGGGCTAGCGGCGTTTTTGCAGCGCCTGCGCCACGGCCCCGGCCACTAGCCCGCCCACGGTGTACCAGGCCACAGTCATGGCTTTGGTTTGGGGCGTGCGGTTGCTAGGGGCCTCGCCCAGGCCCATGGGGCCCGGCAGCACCACACCGCCTATACCGGCGGCCACCCCTAGCGCCAGGCCGCGCTGCACGCTGTGCTTACCGCTGCCTACTGCACTGTAGTATAGACCGTTGCTGAGGATATCACCGAGCATGGTGGCGGTGTAGGCTTTGCCCTCGCTGGGCTGCGGCAGGTCGGCCAGGTTCAGCATTTTGCGCAGGCCGCGCTCGCCCAGCACGTCCATGCGGGGGGCATCGTGGGGGCGCAGGCGGCGGGCCGTTTCGTGCACGATAGTAAGGGCTACGGCGCCGGCAAAGCCAGCGGCCAGGGAAGGCAGCAGTTTCATAAAGGAGCAGCTAAATACCCTTTCTCAGACGCAGCTACGGCCGCGAGGTTGCGCAAAATTTCGGGAAGGGTTGCGCGGCTGCCGCGCGGCTCCGTATATTTGCAGCCCCTACGGCAACCGGCCGGCCGGGAAACGCCGATTTAGCTCAGCTGGTAGAGCAGCTCATTCGTAATGAGCAGGTCGTTGGTTCGAGTCCAATAATCGGCTCCATCAGGAGCACAAAAGCCCCGCAAGCCCTCTGGCGCTTGCGGGGCTTTTGCATTATAGCGCGGGCTAGCCCGGCCAACTTCGGCCGGGCTAGCCCGTACACGCTCGTTGCCTATGTCTGCAAACTCTTCCTCTAAGCTCTCGCTCTACGGCGGCATCGCCGCCAACGTAGCCATCGCGATAAGCAAATTTGCCGCCGCCTACATCACCGGCTCGTCGGCCATGCTCTCCGAGGGCATTCACTCGCTGGTTGATACCGGCAACGGCGGCCTGCTTCTCTACGGCATGAGCCGCAGCCAGCGCCCGGCCGATGCCCAGCATCCTTTCGGACACGGCAAAGAGCTGTATTTCTGGGCCTTGATTGTGGCCGTGCTCATTTTTGCCATCGGCGGCGGCATGTCGTTCTACGAAGGCATCAAACACCTGGAGCACCCCGAGCCCCTCGAAGACGCCAAGTGGAACTACATCGTGCTAGGGGTATCCATCCTTTTTGAAGGCGCAGCGCTGTACCTGGCCATGCGGGCGCTGCTGGAGAAGCAGGCGCCCGGCGTCAGCTTCTGGACCACCCTGCGCACGAGCCGCGACCCGGCCGTTTTTGCTTCGGTGCTGGAGAATGCCGCCGCCGTGGCGGGCTTGCTCATTGCGCTGCTAGGGGTCTATTTTGGTCATTTGTTGAACAACCCCCTCTTCGACGGCGGCGCCTCCATCATCATCGGGCTGCTGCTGATGGGCGTGGCCGTGCTACTGGTATCGCGCACCAAGGCCCTGCTGGTGGGCGAAGGCGTGAGCGCCGACACCCTGGCCGAGCTCCAAGCCATTGCCCGCCGCACGCCCGGCGTGACGACCGTGCGCCCGCCGCTCACCATGTACCTCGCCCCCGACGATGTGATGCTGGCCCTCGACGTGGATTTCGACGACCACCTCACGGCCTCTCAGGTGGAGGAAGCCGTGGTGGCTATGCAGGACAGCATCCGCGCTGGCCACCCCGAATACAAGCGTATTTTCATCGAGGCTAAGTCGCTAGCCGACCGCGTGTAATGCGCCCTCGGCCGCCAGGGCCCGATGCTACCTATATCCCCTATTAGTATGCAAAACAACTTGACTGATAACCCCTTCGCTTCTTTTTGGTGGGGTGGCTACGAGTGCACCGACCAGCTAAACGCCTTTGGTAACCGGGTTGATTTTCTGCCCCTTACCGGCCATCTGCCCTTGCTCGACGAAGACTATACCGACCTCGGCCAGTTCGACGTGCGCACCGTGCGCGAGGGTATTCGGTGGGCGATGATTGAGAAAACGCCCTACCAGTACGACTGGAGCACCGTGAAGCTGATGCTCGACGCGGGCGAGCGCCACGGCATTCAGCAAATCTGGGATTTGTGCCACTTTGGCTACCCCGATGACCTCACGCCGCTGCACCCGATGTTTGCCCGGCGCTTCGCGGCGCTGTGCCGCGCCTTTGTTGATTTCTACCGCTCGGTGCGGCCCGAGGGCACGCTCATCGTCACGCCCATCAACGAGGTCAGCTTCATGTCGTGGCTAGGGGGCGATGTGCGCGGCACCTCGCCCTACTGCGTAGGCCAGGGCTGGGAAGTAAAGCTGGGCTTGATGCGCGCCTACATCGAGGGCAGCTGGGCCCTGCGCGAAGCCGACCCCGGCATCCGCTTTCTCAGCACCGAGCCGCTCATCAACATTGTGCCGCCGCCCAACCCCTGGGCCAGCCACGCGCGCGAAGCCAAGCAGCTGCACGCGGCGCAGTTTCAGGCCATCGACATCCTGTCGGGCCGGATGTGCCCAGAGCTGGGTGGCCATGAAAGCCTGCTCGATATCATCGGCTTCAACTACTACTACGACAACCAGTGGCAGCTGCACCCGCACCGCCACCTGGGCTGGAACGACCCCGTGAAAGACCCGCGCTGGGTGCCCCTGCACCAGCTACTGGCCCAGGCGCACAAGCGCTATAAGCGCCCCTTTGTAGTTACCGAAACCAGCCACCCCGGCGTAGACCGCCCGCTGTGGTGGCACATGATAGGCCACGAATGCGCCCAGGCCCTACAAATGGGCCTGCCGCTGCTAGGGGCCTGCATCTACCCCATGGTCGACCGGCCCGACTGGGACCACCTCGATAATTGGCACCGCTCGGGCCTCTGGGATGCCGAAATGCGTCCCGACGGCCCGCCCCGCCGCATTTTGCACGAGCCCAGCGCGGTGGCCCTGCGCGAAGCGCAGGCCGTGGTGCAGCAGGCTCAGCAAGCGGCCCTCCAGCCCAAGCGGCAGCGCGGCGGCCTGCTGGTGGGCTAGGCTGCCAATGCTACGCATAGGCCTAGCGCAATGGGGCGCCCGGTTACTTACCAGGCGCCCCATTATACTAATAAGTTTTTTTATAGCGCATAGTGAATACTTAGCCCCGTGCAAATACCGTGAACGGGCGTTTGCATTTTGGTGCTAATAAGCTGGGTGTCGGTTTGAATGGTCAGGTCGATATCGCGGGCTGAGCTGGCGGTGCTCCAGAGCTGCCGCACGGTGAGGTCGGCGCCGAGGCGCGGCCGTACTTGCCAGCTGCCGCGCAGGCCAGCTTCCAGACCCACGAGAAAGCCTTTTTGCTGCGTAAGGCGCTGGGTAATGGTTGCCGTAATAACGCCGGGGCCGGGGGCAGAGCCTGCGCCGATGGTCCCATTGCCCGCACTCGTAAAAAATTCCGTCCCATTGGGCGTAAGCAGGCTTTCCCCCGTGTCCGTCCAGGCCGGCCCACCGCCCGCCACTACGCTGAGCGAGAGGCACGATTTTACGCCCGTTACCCGCCACACAGCCTGCATCGGCACGTAGAGATAATCCTGCGTGTAGCTCTGCCCAAAGCCCAAGTAAGCGCTGGCCAATTCCTGCTGATAGCTGTAGCCCGTAAGCACCGCCAAATCCTGCACGCGCACCTCAAGGGCTAGCCGCGGAGCTACCCGGTAGCCGCCAAACAGGGCGGGCCGGGGGGCTAGGTCCCTATCGGCTGCGGCCAGGTAAGGGGCCGCCTGCGTAAGCCGGGTAGGTCGATTGGCAAAAATAACCCCTTCCAGCCCCAGATAAAATCGCCGGTCCTGCGAAGAGTCTATAGTCAGTGTCTGGGCATGGCTGCTAGCACTGGCAGCACACAGGCAGCTGCCTACCAGGCAGCCTTTTATATAGCTTGGCATAAGGACATCATTAAAAAACCTCGTAGTTAAAAAGACTCAGCGTAAGCTAACACGCTGAGCCTTTTGCTACCTTAAGCAACTACTTTAGCGGTTACTACCACGTCAGCGTCTTCTGTACTCCACGCGAGCCCCATAGCCCCGTGTGCTGGCTATTCAGGCTCGTGATGTTGAGGGTGAGAGTTGCCGGATTAAACGTGGGACGCGGATTGGTGGAAGGGGGAACGTAAGCCGGGTTATTGATGGTGACCGTCATATTAGAGAGTATAATGGACTGTATTTGCTGCGACAAGCCGCCGGGGGCGTTTGTCCACCCAATTTGCGCCGTGGCCCAATCAAAGCGTTTAACGGCGACCGCCGCATTGGTTTCCGAAATGTTGAGGGCAGTAGCTGTCTGGGGAGAAGTGCCACCGCTGGCATTCGGCGCATTGTAGCCCACAGTTGCTGAGGCTGCTACGCGGTCAGTTTTAAAATCGACCCAACCCCAGAAAAACACCCATTTCCGGGCGTACTGGGTGGCATGGGTCTTAATGCCGGATGAGGACCAAACACCCCAGTTCCCTTGCCAGATTTGACATTCTATCCGGTGGTTCCCGTCCCAGTTCTCGTTCTTATCAACACTACGGTTGTTAATAAATGGTAAGGCCGAAGCCATTGCCATGTCAGATTCCGTATTATTTGTCACCAAGTAAACCCGCTGTACTACTAGGTTACCGAAGGCATGCATATCGGCGTCAGTCAGTTCTATCTCGCCAGCATCAACTCGCTGATAAAAGTCGTCTATCAAGGCCTCCTGGCCTAGCGGATAGTAGAAGCAGTAATCATTCCCCGCCCGATAAACCAGGTTATTGACAGTCATCTCCCGGTTTTCATCAAGAACCGAATCAAATAGGGGGTCAGGAATAGCCGTACCGATGAATGGATACTCAACATCAGTCATCGGTTCATCTTGGAAGGCAACTGCACTGCTGGTAGCCGGGGCATTGCCTTTACTGCTGAGTTGCTTCTTATCACGCAAGCAGTGCAGGGTAGATGCATAGACTGGTTTAGGGGCTTCTGCACCGGGCTCACTATCCAAGCGAAGGTGCGATACAAATCCAATCGCCCGGTTTGATGTTAGCAACTGCTCAACTGTTTTGTCCTGGTTAGCTTTCATATAAGCATGAAAATTCTCCAAAGAGGCGAAATTCAGTCGGCCGTTAATCAGTGTAGGGCCATCAGGGTTGACCTGTAGTTCTTGAACCGTGGTATCCTTACAGGATACGAGTGAGGTTGCTAGCACAGTGCCTAGCACAAATGCATGGGTAAGTTTTTTGAACATTGAAAAAACAGAAAGAGGGATGATGGACTTGCATGAACATAATGAATATACTGGCAGAAGTAACAGTGGCAGAGGTAGATAATTCATGCAATTATCATGCGTTTTACATGAATTTATTATGAATATCATATATTTGATTTATAAATTAGTAAATTATTTTTTTCGATGAATTATTTTACTGTATATACAGAATTAAAAGTTTATTGTATTTTTTAAATAAATCAGAATTTCTCTTGTGTATCTCTCCCACTGGCAGCCCTCTCTAGCGTAGCTTTACACAGTTGCCAGCACCCTCTTTTATGCAAGCTTTTATCAGCTGTTTTTATGCGTAGCTACCCTTTGCTTTTAGCTGTCCCGCTCAGCTTTTCTGTGGCAGCAGCAATGGCTCAGAGCCGGCCGGGGCCAGCTTATTTTCTTCACCACCCGGCTACGACAGCGGTCTCACGCTTCGACGTAGTTCTCTTACCGGTTAGCCCGGCAAAGGCACTTTCGGCCGGGGCCCCAATACCTACGGTGCGCGCCGCCGCTGCCTACGCCCCGCTGCACCCACCGGCCAGCCTGCCCACCGCAGCCCCTGCCCCAGCGCCGCGCCGCGACCTGACGGGCGTGTGGGCCTACCCGCCTTACGACCCCTACCAAAACCTACCGGAAGCTTTCCGCAAAAACACGCTGCCCGACGTATGGGCCGCCCCACTGCCCGTGCAGCTGCTACGGAGTGCGCTAGGCCAGCCGAGCTTACCAGGAGTACCGGGGCAGCGGTAAGGCCCCGGCCCGGCGTAGGCTACTCCGAAAAACAGTAGCTTTTGTTCTAAGCGAAAGCCTGGTGAACTACCCAAAACAGCCAGTACCTTGCAGGCCGTACCCTGCCTAGCGCCCTGCCTGATGGAAGCCCTCGCCCACTTGTACTCGCCCATTGGCATGCTGGCCCTGCGCGGCTCCGATGCCGGGCTACACGCCGTGCAGTTTCTCGACCACAACGCAGTGGTGCCCACGCCGGCGGCTAGCCTGGCGACGTGCCTGCAAGAGCCTCACCGCCAGCTAACAGCCTATTTCAACCGCGAGCTGCGCGACTTCGACTTGCGGTGTGCGCCGCTAGGGGGCACCGCCTTTCAGCGACAGGTGTGGGCGGTGCTGGCAGGCATCGCCCACGGCCGCACGGCCTCGTACCTCGACGTGGCCAAGTTGCTCAACAACCCCAAATCGGTGCGGGCAGTGGGCGCGGCCAATGGCCAGAACCCGCTGGCCATTGTGTGGCCCTGCCACCGCGTGGTGGGAGCCGATGGCGCGCTCACTGGCTACGCCGGTGGGCTGCTGCGCAAGCAATGGCTGCTAGCCTTCGAGCAACCTGAGCGCCAGGGCTCCCTCTTTGGGTAAGTACCCGCGGGCCTGAATGCCAGGCTAAACGCCCGGGGCTTCTTACTTTGCGGCCCTTATAACATCTTCCTTTTCTCATGAAAAACCTTTCTATTCTGCTAGCCCTGCTCGCGGCCGGCCCGGCCAGCGCCCAGACGATGGCCAGCACCAAACCCCTACCCTACCCCAGCACGCGCCGGGTCGACACGACCACCACCTACTTCGGCACCAAGGTGGCCGACCCCTACCGCTGGCTCGAAAACGACCAGGCCACCGATACCAAAGCCTGGGTGCAGGAAGAAAACAAGGTGACCCAGGACTACCTGGGCAAGATTCCGTACCGCGAGGCTATCCGCCAGCGCCTCACCAAGCTCTGGAACTACGAGAAGTATTCGGCCCCGACCAAGGAGGGCAAGTACACGTATTTTTCTAAAAATACCGGCCTGCAAAGCCAGTACGTGATGTACCGGCAGCTCGGCACGGGCACGCCCGAGGTATTTCTCGACCCCAATACCTTCTCGAAGGACGGCACGACTTCGCTGGCCGGCCTCAACTTTACGCAGGATGGCAGCCTGGCCGCCTACCAGATTTCGGAGGGCGGCTCGGACTGGCGCAAGGTAATTGTGCTGAAAACCAGCGATAAGTCTATCGTGGGCGATACGCTCAAGAACGTGAAGTTCTCGGGCCTGGCCTGGAAGGGCAACCAGGGCTTTTACTACAGCAGCTACGACAAGCCCACGGCCGGCAGCCAGCTGGCTGGTAAAACGCAGATTCACAAGCTCTATTACCACCAGCTGGGCACGCCCCAGAGCACCGATAAGCTCATCTTTGGCGGCGAGAAAGACCCCAACCGCTACATCGGGGCTAGCGTGACGGAAGACGAGCGCTACCTCATCATTTCGGCGGCCAACACCACCACCGGCGGCAAGCTGTACTTGCAGGATTTGAGCAAGCCCGGCAGCCCCATCATAACCGTGGTGCCCGACGAAAAAAGCATCAACCAGGTGGTGGATAACGTGGGCAGCAAGCTCTACATCGAAACCAACTACCAGGCGCCCAACCACCGCCTCGTGGTGGTAGACGCCGCCGCCCCCACGCAGGCCAACTGGAAAAACCTCATTCCGGAAACCAAAAACGTGCTGAATATCAGTACCGTGGGCGGCCACATCTTCGCCACTTACCTCAAAGACGCGACCTCGCTGGTGGAGGAGTACGACATAAGCGGCAAGAAGCTGCGCACCATCACGCTGCCGGGCGTGGGCTCGGCGGGCGGCTTCGGCGGCAAAAAGATGGACAAGGAGACGTACTACACCTTCACCTCGTATACCTACCCGCCCACCATTTTCAAGTACGACCTGGCCAGCGGCAAGTCGAGCGTGTACAAGAAGGCGGGCGTGCAGTTCGACCCCAGCAAATACGAGTCGAAGCAGGTGTTCTACACCTCCAAGGATGGCACGCGCGTGCCCATGATTATCACCTACAAGAAGGGGCTAGCCCTGACCGGCAAAAACCCCACGCTGCTCTACGCCTACGGCGGCTTCAACTCCAGCGTGACGCCTAGCTTCAGCACCAGCAACATCATTTTGCTGGAGCAGGGCGGCGTATATGCCGTGGCCAACCTGCGCGGCGGCGGCGAGTACGGCGAGAAGTGGCACGAGGCCGGCACCAAGCTCAAAAAGCAGAACGTGTTCGACGACTTCATCGCCGCCGCCGAGTACCTCAAAACCAACAAGTACACCGACACCGACCACCTCGCCATTGCGGGCGGCTCGAACGGTGGCCTGCTGGTGGGTGCCACCATGACCCAGCGCCCCGACCTCTGCAAGGTGGCCTTCCCGGCCGTGGGTGTAATGGACATGCTGCGCTACAACCAGTTTACGGCCGGCGCCGGCTGGGCCTACGACTACGGCACGGCCCAGGACTCGCCCGAGATGTTCAACTACCTCTACAAGTATTCGCCCTACCACGCCCTGAAGCCGGCCACCTACCCGGCCACCATGATAACCACCGCCGACCACGACGACCGCGTGGTGCCGGCCCACTCCTTCAAGTTTGCCTCGCGCTTGCAGGAAATGCAGCAGGGCCCGGCCCCGGTGCTCATCCGCATCGAAACCAAGGCGGGCCACGGCGCGGGCCGCAGCACGGCCCAGGTCATCAGCGAGCAGACCGATAAGTGGGCCTTCATGTTCGAGAATATGGGCGTGAAGTACGCTGCGGCCCAGTAAGGGGCTAGCCAGAATATTTTGGTAAAGCGGGATTCGGGCTATTCAATAGCTTGAATCCCGCTTTACTTTTGAGCTACTGGCTAGCCTCCTTTTTACCAGGTTTTTTACAGCGATTGTTTTTATGAAGCGCGGTTTCTTTTTAGTGCTTTTCAGCAGCTTGAGCGCCGCTGGTGCTTACGCCCAGCAGGCCCCGGGCACGGCCGTTTTTCTGGATAAAAACTTTGTAGCAACCAGTTCGGAGGCCGGGGCCACGTACCGCCGCGAAACCGCCTACACCAGCAAGCGCGGTGGCGTGGTGCACGACTATTATCTCAGCGGCAAGCCTGCGCGTAGCACCGCATACAGCAACGTGGCGCGGCAACAGTTGGAGGGCACGACCGAGCGCTGGGACGAGCAGGGCCAGCTACGGTTGCACCGCGAGTATACCAATGGCCAGCCCAGCGGCGAACTGCGCACCTACTACCCTAGCGGGCAGTTGCGGCGGCGCGAGCACTACGTCAAGGGCCAGCGCCTCAACGGCGAATGCTTTGGGCCCGATGGCAAGCCGCAGGCCTTTACGCCCTACGAAACCCTGCCCGTGTACTCGGAGGGCGACGGCAGCCTGGCTGCCGTGTTAGACGTAGCGCGCCGCGATTTTCACTACCCAGCCGAGGCCTTGCGCGCCGGCCTCGCGGGCCAGGTGGTAGCGGGCTTCACCGTCAACGAGCTGGGTGAGGTAACTAACATTCATATTGTACAGCCGCTCTCCGCGGCCGTGGACCAGGAGGCGCTGCGCGCCATGCAGCGCATTCGTAGCTTCACTACCCCCGGCCAACTCGACGGCGAGCCCGCGAGCATGGACTTTACGGTGCCTTTTAACCTAGCCATTCATTGAGCCCTGGCCTAGCCTAGCGGACCAGCCGCTTTAGCTCGGCATACAGCTCATTATCAGCCCAAAACAGCTGCGTAACCATGCCCACGTGCTTTTTGCCGGGCAAAATGGTGTATTTCGGCGCCGCGCCCAACTGCGTGAGCCGCTGCCGGAATTTCTCGCTGCTATTCTTGATGCTCGGGTAAGTTTCGCCGCCAATGTAAATGCTCATGGGCGGCGCGCCAGCCCGCACGTGATAGAGGGCCGAGGCCTGCCGCCACACCGCCGGGTCTTTGCCGAACGGCACGAGGTATTTCGCATCGCCGGGGTACTCCATTTTGGTGAGATAGTCGAGCATATCGAGGCCGGCCGGGTCGTCGAGCAGCACGGCATGAGCGGCATTGGCCGGCAGGCCATGGCGGGCCAGCAGCGTATCGGAGCCGGTGGCCAGCAGCGCGGCTAGCCCCCCACCCGCCGAGTGCCCCATGAGCACGAGGTGGCCAGGGTCGCCGCCGTACTCGGCAATGTGCGCCACCGTCCAGGCTAGAGCGCGGGCGCAGTCGTCGGCCTGCTGGGGCACTTGCACCTGCGGCGCCAGCCGGTAGCTGATAATCACGCCCACGAAGCCGTTTTTGGCCAGCCGCCGGCCGATACTCTTGTACAAAATATCGTTTTTACTGCCGCTATCCCAGCTACCGCCGTGGATGAAGAGCACCACTGGGCGCGGCTGGGCCGCTTTGGCAGTAGGCTGGTAAATATCGAGCCGGTGCCGCTCGTTGTCAAAGTCGGGGGCCGAGGCGGCCACGTAGGGCACGTCGGCCACCCGGCGGCTGGCCTGGGCCACGGCCCACTCGTTGGCCAGCAGCACGGCGGCGGCGGCCAGCAGCAACCCCAGCGGCGGCAGGGCTAGCCAGCGAAGAATACGCATCATAATGAGGAGCTTACGCAGCCAAAAGCGGCTTCGGCCAGTAGTAGCTGGCTGCTAGATAACGGCACGATAATGGGGGCTGTCGGGTTTTCTACGTAAATTACCGTAATCCGGCCCGCTCTAAAGGGCTCCCCTCTTATGCAGCACTACACCGCCTCCCCGCAATCGTTTGTTACCACGGCCCGCACCCGCACCCACGAGCTCCAGCTCTGGACGCCCTGCTTCACGGCCGTGGCTGCCGGCACCAAGCCCTTCGACGTGCGCGAAAACGACCACGATTTTCAGGTCGGCGACGCGCTTCTTATTCGCGAATACGACCCCGATACGAGTAGTTACAGCGGCCGCACGCTGCTGCGCTGGGTAAGCTACGTGATGCCCGGCGGCGCCTTCGGCGTGGAAGACGGCTGGTGCGTGCTGGGCCTGGGCAACGTGGCCCCGCTACCCGCCGGCATCACCGATACCCGCCTGTGGTAGAGGCGGCTAGCCCTCTTTTTGGTCGGCAACCCGCAGCCTCGGTTCGCAACCGGGGCCCTGCGTACTTTTGTCCGTTGCTACCAGAACTGCTTTTTTCTTTTTAGCTCTTTAACTTCTTCTCGGCGTGTTTTTTTGGCTAACTCCCCGCGTGCGGCGCGGCGCGTTTCTTTTTCTGCTAGGGGCCGCGCTCGGCCTGCCCGCCCACGCCCAAAAAGGCGGCAAAGGCAAAAACGCGGCCCCGGTAGCTACCGGCCCGCAGCGCTTGCAGCCGCTGTTTGGCGGCCTCAGCCCGGCGCAGGCGCAGCAGGCAGTGGGCGCGGCCGTACTGGCCGACGTAGACCGCAGCTTTCCATCGCGGGCGGAGGCTAGCCGGTTTTTCAGCACGAAGGGCTTCGAGTATTTACAAGAGAACCAGGCTGATACGGCTACCGTCCGCTTTAACCTGGCCTGGGTGCTCGACCCCAAAAACCCCGAGCCCTACCGTGGCCTGGCCGTGCTGCTGAGCCGCCGCCCCGACCCCGCGCAGGAGGCCATTCAGGCGCTGGTACTGCAAGGCCTGGCCGTGGCGCCCACCAACGCTTCCCTGCTCACCGATGCGGCCAACCTCACGCTAGCCCGCTATGAGCAGAGCAAGAAGAAGAAAGACCTGCAGCAGGCCAGCGACTACACCCAGCGCGCCCTGCTGGCCGATAGCACCAACGCCAACGCCTGGCAAGCCCAGGCGCGCATTCACTACGCCCAGGAAAACTATGCTGAGGCCTGGAAAGACGTACGTAAAGGCCAGAACCTCAGCCTAACCAGCCTCGACTTTCAATTCCTGAGCGAGCTGATGGCCAAGATGCCCGACCCAGAAGGCAAGTTCAAGTGATTTCAGGTAGCAGTAATCAGTAAACAGTTAGCCGTTCCTAACAGCGCAATATGCACTGCCGGAACGCTGCCAACTGTTCACTGATTATTGCTAACTGCCTAAAACAGACTAGCCGCCACGCGGCGAATACTCTCCGACTTACCCATGCTGTAGTAGTGGAGGCAGGGCACGCCGTGGGCCATCAGCTCGCGGCTTTGGTTGAGGCACCACTCGATGCCGACTTCGCGGGCGGCGGCGTTGTCTTTGGCCTGATGAATGGCTTCGGCCAGTTCTTCGGGGATGCTGAGAAAGAAAGCGCGGGGCAAGCCAATAAGCTGATTTTTAGTAGTCAGCGGCTTGAGGCCGGGAATGATGGGCACGGTGATGCCAGCCGCCCGGCAGCGCTCCTCGAACTTGAAAAACTCCTCGTTGTCGAAAAACATCTGGGTCACGATGTAGTCGGCGCCCCGGTCGATTTTCTGCTTGAGAAAGCGGATATCGGAGCCGTGATTAGGGGCTTCGAAGTGCTTTTCGGGGTAGCCGGCGGTGCCGATGCAGAAGTCGGTGCAGAGCACGGGCTCGGAGCCAACGGGCTGATACTCCTCGTCGTGGTCGTGGTAGCGACCGTGGTTGAGGTCGGCTACCTGGCCAATGAGGTCGCAGGCGTAGGTGTGGCCGTCGGGGTGCGGTTGAAAGTGGCCCTCGCTCTTGATGGGGTCGCCGCGCAGGGCCAGCACGTTGTCGATGCCCAGGAAGTGCAAGTCAATCAGCGCGTTCTCGGTTTCCTCCTTGGCAAAGCCCCCGCAGATAAGGTGCGGCACGGTGTCCACATCAAACCGGTTTTTGATGGCCGCGCAAATGCCCACCGTGCCCGGCCGCTTGCGCACAGCCTTGCGCTGCAAAAGCCCGCCCGGCCGCTCGCGCAGCACAAACTCCTCACGGTGATACGTGACATCGATAAACGGCGGCTTAAACTCCATCAGCGGCTCGATATTGGAGAACAGGCTGTGGATATTTTCTCCCTTGCGCGGGGGCAGCACCTCAAAGGAGAAGAGCGTTTTGCCCGCGGCGCGGCGCAGGTGTTCGGTTACTTTCATGGAAGTAGCGCGGACTTTTAGTCCGCGAGTGGGCAGGGCTAGCGATAATACTGGCGGACTAAAAGTCCGCGCTACTGCGGGGTTATTGCGGGTCGTAGTTCAGATTCGGCATCAGCCAGCGCTCCAGTTCGGGTAGCGGCATGGCTTTGCGCTCGGCGATGTCGGCCACCTGGTCGCGGCCTATCTTGCCCAAGCCGAAGTACTTAGCGGCCGGGTGCGCGTAGTAGAGGCCGCTCACAGCGGCGGTGGGGTACATGGCCAGGTTTTCGGTGAGGATAATGCCGGTTTGCTTTTCCGCATCGAGCAGGCGGAAGAGGGTGATTTTCTCGGTATGGTCGGGGCAGCCGGGGTAGCCGGGCGCGGGGCGAATGCCGCGGTACTCCTCTTTTATCAGGTCTTCGCCGCTCAGGTTTTCGTGGGGCGCGTAGCCCCAGAACTCCTCACGCACGCGCTGGTGCAGGCGCTCGGCAAAGGCCTCGGCGAGGCGGTCGGCCAGCGCCTTTATCATGATGCTGGAGTAGTCGTCGTGGTCGGCCTCGTACTTCTCGATGAGCTTTTCGATGCCTAGCCCAGCCGTTACGGCGAAGCCGCCGAGGTAGTCGGCGCGGCCGGTTTCCTTAGGCGCGAGGTAGTCGGAAAAGGCCACATTGGGAATACCGGGGCCTTTTTCGCCCTGCTGGCGCAGGGTAAAAAACTCGTCGCGTACTTGCTGGCGGCTGTCGTCTTCGTAGACCTCAATGGTATCGTGGCCCACGGTATTAGCAGGCCAGAAGCCCAGCACGGCGCGGGCGGTGAGGCTCTTGTTGGCGATGACTTCGGCCAGCATTTTCTGGGCATCTTCGAAGAGGCGGCGGGCGGCTTCGCCCAGGTTTTCATCGTCCAGGATACGCGGGTAGCGGCCCTTCAGCTCCCAGGTGTGGAAGAAGGGCGTCCAGTCGATGTAGCGGGCCAGCTCGTCGAGCGGGTAGTTATCCAGCACCTGCGTGCCCAGGAAACTGGGCCTTGTGATGGGCGTGGTTTCCCAGTCGGCGTGGTAGCCGTTGGCACGGGCCGCGTTGATGGGCAGGTAGTTTTTGTCGCGCTGGCGGCTGGCGTGGTCGGCGCGCAGGGCCTCGTACTCAGCGGCAATAGTGGCTGTGTACGTCGCCTTGCCCGAGCCGAGAGGCTA